>Ga0316624_10000579_pt1 | contig 12686 bp, 11 predicted proteins | sample OWC_Aug_N3_C1_D5_FD_207657 | JGI IMG/M metagenome (GOLD analysis project Ga0316624, IMG submission 207657) | Wetland soil microbial communities from Old Woman Creek delta, Ohio, United States - OWC_Aug_N3_C1_D5_A | ecosystem: Environmental > Terrestrial > Soil > Wetlands | place: USA: Ohio... | reverse complement strand
GCGTGCACAGAGCCCGGCGTCCGGTTATGCCCGCCGCGACCATCGCCACATCGACCAGAACGCGCGCGCCGTCCGCGAGCGCCGCACGACCCCTCGACGCGGCGCCTTTGGAGGCGACCAAATCATCAAGGATCGCGGGCTCGCCGGTGGTATGAACGAGGCGCAGCGCGACCGGCCGCAGATCGCGCGGAAACCGCGTGAGATCGACCTCGCGCCGGATGAGCGCGAAGGAACGGCGATAGATCGCCGCCGGGTCACGCAGATAGGCGAAGCGCGTCGCCGAATTATGAGGCGCCGTTTTTGCCATGGTGATGATGGGCGTGGCCGTCCTGGTGATGGTCGTGATCGTGCGGATGAGCGTGGTGATGATGGCCGTCATCGTCGGTACCGATGCCGCGAACGTGATGGTGATGGCCTTCCTGCGGCGCGCCGGCCGCGGTCTCGTAGCCGATGATCTGCGCGCGATATTTGCACAACCGGCAATTCATGGCGGGTTCGCCATCCGCCATCTCGGCGACACGGTCGGCAAAGCAGTCGAGCACCATCGGGTGATCGCGCAGATAAGTCGCCTTCAAGAATTCGATCTCGGGATGATCGGCGGCGACGCGGTCGACGGCGGTATAGATCCGTTTGACCAGCACCCCGGTGAAGAGAAAATAAGGAAAGACGATGATGCGGCGAAAGCCCAGCATCACCGCGCGGCGCAGCCCCGGCTCGACCAGCGGATTGGCGACGCCGCTGAACGCAGTTTCGGCCCAGCCGAACCCCATCCCCTCCCACAACATGCGCGTGATCTTGGCGATGTTGGAATTGGCATCGGGATCGTTGGTGCCGCGCCCGACCACGACCAACAGCGTTTCCGCGCGCGGCACGGTGGCGCCGGCGCGCGACTCGGCCTCTGCGACGCGATCGGCGCAGGCTTTGAGCAATTTCGGCTCGATCGACAATTCGCGCCCGAAGCGCATCTCGAGCGCCGGGTATTTGGCCGCGAAGCTGTTGACCTCCCAGGGCAGGTCGTTCTTCACATGACTCGCGGCAAAGAGCATGCCCGGCAGCGCCAGAATGCGATCGACGCCGCGCGCGGCGAGTTTTTCGAGCCCTTCGCGGATGATCGGCCGCGCGAATTCGAGATAGCCGGTCTCGATATCGACCCCCGGCAGCTTGGCCTTTAGGCTCGCCGCCACCAGTTCGAATTCCGTGATCGCTTCCGGGTCGCGGCTGCCATGCCCGCAAACCATCACGCCCGTCTTCCGACCCCCCGCCTTCATCCGATCCTCGCTTTCCACTTGTCTTCAACCCCGCTTGCAGCCGATCTTCCGGACCCATGCTGATTTCGCCCGGCCCCGATCCCTTCGCCATCCTGTTGCTGGCGCTCATCATCGATCTCGCCTTCGGCGATATGGAGCGCGTCTTTCGCTTTCTGCCGCATCCCGTGGTCATCGCCGGCGGCGCCATTGCGTTCTTCGACCGACGCCTCAACCGCGCCACGCGCAGCGACCGGGCACGGCGGATACGCGGCGCCATCACCGTCCTGATCCTGGTCGGCGGCGCGGCCGCGCTGGGCTGGGCGGCGATGCGCTATCTGCGCGTCGTCCATTTCGGCTGGGGGCTCGAAGCCCTGCTCGTCGCCATTCTGTTGGCACAGCGCAGCCTCTTCGACCATGTTGCCGCCGTCGCGCGGGGATTGCAGCGCGGCGGGCTCCCGTCGGGGAGGCAGGCGGTCGCCAAGATCGTCGGCCGCGACCCGGAGAGCCTCGATGAATTCGGCGTCGCGCGCGCGGCGATCGAGTCGCTGTTCGAGAATTTCAGCGACGGCGTGGTGGCGCCGGCCTTCTGGTATCTCTTGCTCGGCCTGCCGGGCCTCTTCGCCTACAAGACCGCCAACACGCTCGACAGCATGATCGGTCATCGCTCGCCCAAATATCTCCATTTCGGCTGGGCGGCCGCGCGCTTCGACGACGCGCTCAACTGGATCCCGGCACGCCTCGGCGCGCTTATCATCTGCCTCGCGGCGCTCGCCATACCCGAGACGCGAAGCGGCGGCGCGCTGCGCGTCATGTTCAAGGATGCGAGGAAACATCGCTCGCCGAACGCCGGCTGGCCTGAGGCCGCCGCGGCAGGCGCGCTTGGCCTCGCGCTTGCCGGGCCGCGCCAATACAGCGGCACCGTCACCCAAGAGCCCTGGCTCGGCGATGGCCGCGCGCGCGCGACCGTCGCCGACATCGGCGCCGCGCTCAAGCTTTATCTCGGTGCGGCGGCGTGCCTTGCCGTGCTGCTGCTCGGCGGCGCGGCAGCGCGCCAGTTTCTTTAGCTCAGCGCGCATGAGCGACCGCCAAGAGCGCATCGAGATCGAGATGCAGTTCGAGATGGCGTGCGAGCGAATCGAGCGCCGCCTCGATCCGCGCTTCATGGTCGAGCGCCGGATCGCCCACGATGCCGAGCCGCGTGAGAAAAGCGCGGCGGAAAGGATCGCTCGCGAAGAGGCCATGGAGGTGGCAGCCGACAATCCGTCCGTTGCGCGCGATCGCCCCATCGGCGCGCCCGTCGAGCCTCAGCATCGGGCGATCGGTGTCCGGCCCTGCGGTGCGGCCCATATGCATCTCATAGCCTTTGACCGGTTGGCCGCTCATCGTCTCGATGCCTTGCGCGGCGACGAGCTGCTTTCGATCCGTGAATTCGGTCTCCACCTCGAGGAGGCCCAGCCCTTCGCTCTCGCCCGGCGCGCCCTCGATCCCGCACGGGTCGGCGATACGGCGGCCTAGCATCTGATAGCCGGCACAAATGCCCAGCACCTGCCCGCCGCGGCGCGCATGCGCCTTGATGTCGATATCCCAACCTTCGGCACGCAGGGCCGCAAGATCGGCCCGCGTCGCCTTCGAGCCCGGCAGCAGAACGAGATCGCAGAGCGGCAAAGGCCGGCCCGGCGCGACGAGATCGATCGCGACGCCAGGTTCGGCACGCAACGGATCAAGGTCGTCGAAATTCGCGATGTGGGGCAGGAGCGGCACCGCGATCGTCACCGCGCCGCTGCGTACCGGCGCCGTGATCGAACTCAGCGCCATGCTGTCCTCGGCCGGAAGATCGCGCAGCTTGTCGAACCAGGGCACGACGCCGAAGCAGCGCATGCCCAGCCGCGCGCGCAGGATATCGAGCGCATCGGCGAAGAGCCCAAGATCGCCGCGAAACTTGTTGATGGCATAGCCCTTCACCAGCGCGCGCTCCTCGGGTGCGAGCAAGGCATGCGTACCGACGAGTTGCGCGATGACCCCGCCGCGGTCGATATCGCCGACCAGCAAGACCGGGGTCTGCGCCGCCAGCGCGAAGCCCATATTGGCGATATCGAAGGCGCGCAGATTGACCTCGGCCGCCGAGCCGGCGCCTTCGACGAGAACGAGGTCACACGCCCCCTCGAGCCGCGCGAAGCTTTCGAGCACGCGCGGCAAAAGCGAAGGCTTCATCGCGTGATACTCTTGCGCCGAGAGTGTCGCCTCGATCCTGCCGGCGACGATCACCTGCGCGCAGCGCTCGGCCTGGGGCTTCAGCAGCACCGGGTTCATATCGACCCGCGGCGCAACGCCCGCGGCGCGCGCCTGCAGCGCCTGGGCGCGGCCGATCTCGCCGCCTTCTTCCGTCACCGCCGCGTTGTTCGACATGTTCTGCGGCTTGAAGGGCAAAACGCGCAGGCCGCGGCGGGTGAAGGCGCGGGCCAGCCCGGCGACGATGACGGATTTGCCGACATCGGAACCGGTCCCCTGCACCATGAGCGCGGGCGTCGCCATCAGAATTCGATGCCTCTTTGTGCTTTCACGCCCGAGCGGAAGGGATGCTTCACCATGGTCATTTCGGTGACGAGATCGGCGATCGCGATAAGCTCGGGTTTGGCGTTGCGGCCGGTCACGATGACATGGAGGTCGCGCGGCTTGGCCTTCAAGGTCTCGATGATCTCGTCGAGCGGCAGATAATCATAACGCAGCACGATGTTGAGTTCGTCCAGGAGCACGAGCTTATAGGCCGGATCGGCGATCATCGCCTTCGCCATCTCCCAGGCGGCGCGGGCGGCGGCGATGTCGCGGGCGCGGTCTTGCGTGTCCCAGGTGAAGCCTTCGCCCATGGCACGGCAGGTGACGAGCTCGGGATAGGCCTCGAGCACTTTGCGCTCGCCGGTCTCCCATGCGCCTTTGACGAATTGCACGATGCCGACCCGCATGCCATGCCCAAGGCAGCGCAGCACCATGCCGAAAGCGGCCGTCGATTTGCCCTTGCCCGTTCCGGTGTGAACGATGAGGAGGCCGCGCTCGGCAGTCTTCGAGGCGAGCATCCTGGCGCGCGCGGCCTTGCGTTTGGCCATCTTCTCGGCGTGACGGCGGTTGATCTCGTCCTCGGTCTCGGTCAATTCGCTCATGCCTTGATCCCGAGCTGTTCGCGGAGCCGATTGCGCTTGGGGCGCCACAAGCCCCGCTCGATCGCCTCGGCCAGGCGTGCCTCGATCTCCTTGAGCGCATCGGCGTTGTGCGTTTCGAGAAACGCCCGAACTTCCGCATCGCCGAGATAGGCGTCATAGAGCGCGTCGAAATGATGGTCCTTCACCGCCCGCGTCGTCGCCGCGAAGGCGAAGAGATAATCGACCGTCGCCGCGATCTCGAAACCGCCCTTATAGCCATGGCGCATCACGCCCTTGATCCATTTCGGATTGGCGGCGCGGCCGTGAACGACGCGGCCGATCTCTTCCTCGAGAGTGCGGATGCGCGGCTGTTCAGGGCGCGAATGGTCGTTGTGATAGATCACCGGCGCCGCACCGGCGAGGTGGCGAATCGCGGCTGCGAGTCCGCCCTCGAATTGATAGTAGTCGTCGCTGTCGAACAGATCGTGCTCGCGATTGTCCTGGTTCTGCACCACGGCTTCGACGGTCTTGAGCCGCGCGCGGAAGAGCGATTGCGCCTCTTGGCCCTCGGCCCCCGCGCCGTAAGCGAACCCGCCCCAGGCGAGATAGGCCGCAGCAAGATCGCTCTCATCCTGCCAGCCGCGTTCATCGATGAGCGCCTGCAGCCCCGCGCCATAGGCGCCCGGCTTGGAGCCGAAGACGCGGAAGCCCGCGCGGCGCGCAGCTTCGTCTTTCGCGATACCTTGCGCCTCAAGCGCGTTCCGGTCCTGGGCCACGCGCGCAGCGAGCGGATTGACGCGCGCGTCTTCCTCGAGCGCCGCCACAGCACGCGCCGCGCTGTCGAAGAGATCGATGAGGTTCGGAAACGCATCGCGGAAAAAGCCCGAGACGCGCAAGGTCACATCGACCCGCGGTCGGTCGAGCACCGCGGCGGGCAGGATCTCGAATCCGGTGACCCGGCCGGTCTTGTCCTCCCAACACGGGCGCACGCCCATCAGCGCCAGCCCTTGCGCGATATCGTCGCCGCCGGTGCGCATATTGGCGGTGCCCCAGGCGGAGAGCGCAATGCTCTTGGGGTAAGCGCCATGCTCCTGCACGTGCCGCGCGATCATCAGCGAAGCGGATTTCCAACCCAGTTGCCACGCCGCCGGGGTCGGCACCGCGCGACTGTCGAGTGAGAAGAAATTGCGGCCGGTGGGGAGGACTTCCGGCCGCCCGCGCGAGGGCGCACCCGAAGGCCCCGGCGGAACGAAGCGGCCGTCGAGCCCCTTGAGCAAGCCCTCGAGCTCGGCCTGGCCGCAGGCGGCAATCGCCGGCCGCAGCGTCTTGTCGATCCAGCCGAGCACGACGCGCGTGCGATCCCATGCCGGATCGGCCGCGCGCTTTTGTGCGACGAGCGCGAGCGCCAACGCTTCGAGCCTTTCCACCGTGTCGCCGGTGCTGCGCCATGCATCCGCACTGTCCAGGACGGCGGGCCTCGGCCCTTGCCAGGGCAAAGCGAGTTCCGCCCCGAGCGGATCGAAGCCCAGTTCCAAATCCTCGGCCAGCGCGCGCAGAAGCGATGCCTCCTGCGGTTCCCTGCCGCGCGGCAGGCGCGCCAGCGCGACCAGCAGATCCGGGCTCTCCGGCGAGTGACCGAACACATGCAGCCCGTCGCGGATCTGCATCTCTTTCAGCTCGCAGAGATAGGCATCGAGTTTTTGCAGGGCTTGCGTGTCATGTTCGTGCCGCACGATGCCGCAATCCTGATCGAGACCCGAACCGCGCACGAGATCGAGGATTTGCGCAGCGAGAAGCTTCACGCGGCGCGGATCGCCTGTGGCCGCCGCGTAGTATTCATCGACCAGCCGCTCCAGCTCGCCGAGCGGGCCATAGGTTTCCGCGCGCGTGAGCGGCGGCGTCAGATGATCGACGATTACTGCCTGCGCCCGGCGCTTGGCCTGCGTCCCTTCTCCGGGATCGTTGACGATGAAGGGATAGAGATGCGGCAGCGGGCCCAATGCGGCCTCGGGGAAGCATTCGGCCGAAAGCGCCAGCGCCTTGCCCGGCAGCCATTCAAGATTGCCGTGCTTGCCGAGATGCACGACGGCTTGCGCACGCACGGCATCGGCAAGCCAGGCATAAAAAGCCAGGTAGCCATGCGGCGGCGGCAGATCCGGCGCGTGATAGCTCGATTTGGGATCGATGTCGTAGCCGCGTGACGGCTGAACCGCGACGACGACGTTGCCGCAGCGTATCGCCGGAATGGCGAAGGCGCCGCAATCGAGGCGGCTTTCGCGAAAGAACGGATCGCGCTCGGGCACACCCCAGCGCGCGGTGACTTGTTCTTGCGCCGCGCGCGGCAGGCACGCAAAGAACGCCGCATAGTCGCTGCGCGGAAAGGTCTCCTCGGCGTGACGGCCGCGCATGGCATTGGTCGGTCCTGCCAGCAAGCGCGCGATCAGCGCGTCGCCGTCTTCGGGAATGTCATCGACCCGGTAGCCGGCGGTCCTCATCGCGCGCAGAACGCTGATCACCGAAGCTGGCGTATCAAGCCCGACGCCGTTGCCGATGCGCCCGTCGCGATGTGGGTAATTGGCGAGCACGAGCGCGACGCGGCGTTCTTCCACCGGCGTGCGCCGGATTATTGTCCAATTGCGGGCGAGATCGGCAACGAAATCGATCCGGTCGGGAACGGAGCGGTAGAGCGCGAGCGCGGCTTCGGTCAGCGGATCGCGCGCCGGCTGCGCCTTGAACGAGACGGCGCGGCTGATGATGCGACCATCGAGCTCCGGCAGCGCGACGTTCATCGCGATGTCGCGCGCATCGAGACCGCGTGTGCCGGCATGCCAGGCCTCGACGCTTCCGCCGGAAAAGATCACCTGCAGCACCGGGCAGTCGTAAGGCGTGAAGGGTCCGCTGCTGCCGTCGCCGGTCGAGACCGCAAAGCCGGTCGCGTTGAGCACGATGTCGGGCGGCGCGGCGGAGAATTCCGTCTCGATCAGCGCGCCGGAATGCGAATCCTTGAGAGATGAGACGAAGACCGGCAAGGGATTGATCCCGCGCCGTTGCAATGCGGCAATAAGATCATCGACTGGCGCCGTATTGGCCGCGAGCACGAGCGCGCGATAGAACACGAGCGCGGCCACGGGCGCGCCCGCCCGCCAATGACGGCGGATATCGTCGAGCCCCGTAAGCCGCGCCCCCGGCCAGTAGAGCCCCGCGCGCAAGAGAGGCGCCGGCTCGCGCCAGGGCGTTTCCTTTCCGATAAGGCTTGCGGCAAACCGCAGGCCGTGTTCGGCATTGGCGGGACCGCCTTCGGCGAGATAGCGCCACAGCCGGTGAAGCGCCGCCGGATCGAGCGTCGATGCGCGGGCTAGGTCGGTATCCGGCTGATCATCGCCCGGCAAGAGCGCGAGCGAGATGCCCTGGCCGCGCGCCAATTCGGCGAGGCGCTCGACGCCGTAAGGCCAATAGGAGCGTCCGCCCAGGATGCGCGCGACGATCAGCCGCGCGTGGCGCGCCACTTTGTCGAGATAGAGATCGACCGAGAAATTGTGCCCGAGCTTCAAGAGGCTCGCGAGGCGCAAACTCGGCCAGTCCGCATCCCCGGCAACGAGCATTTTTTGCGCCGCGGCCAGGCAGGCGAGGTCGCTGTCCGCCGCCGAAAGCATGACGATGTCGCCCGCGGTCTGATCGAGGTCGACCGCCGCCGCGCCGTCGCTGATCGTGCCGGGAACCGCGGCTAGGAGGTGCATGGCAAGCTCATGTAGAAATCCCGTCCGTGATCGCCGCCGCGATCGCGTCACGCGCGATGCCCTTGCGGCCGATCACGACGAGGCGCGAAGCACGCGGCTCATCCGCCGACCAGGGACGATCGAAATATTGCTCGATGCGCGGCCCGACTGCCTGGACGACGTGGCGAAATTCCTTGCCCGGCACGTCGAGGAATCCCTTGAGGCGCAGGATGTCATGCGCCGCGATCACGCGCGAAAGGCAAGCGGCAAGGGCCGACGGATCGCGAACCGGATCGAGCGCGACGACGAAGCTGTCGAAATCATCATGGTCATGCTCGCCTTCGAGATCGTGATGCGAGGGCCGCGCGGCCAGATCATCCTCGGCCGCCGCCGAAAGACCGAGCAGCACTTGCGGCGCGACCTTGCCGAAAGCCGCGGTCACGTGCTTGGCCTGCGGCCGCAGCCGCGATTGGACTTCATGTCGCGCAACGCGAAGCGTCTCGGGATCGGCGAGATCCGTCTTGTTCAAGACAACCAGATCGGCGCAGGCCAATTGATCGCCGAAGACTTCGTCGAGCGGATTGTCATGGACGAGCTCGGGCGTGGTCGAAGCAAAGCGCCCCGCGGCCACGGCTGGCGCGTCGATCACCGCGACAACGCCGTCGACCGTGACCCGCGCCTTGATTTCGGGCCAGTTGAAGGCCTGCACCAGCGGCTTCGGCAAAGCGAGGCCCGAGGTCTCGATCAGGATATGGTCAGGCGGATCGGGACGTTCGATGAGGCGCTCGAGCGCGGGCAGAAAATCTTCGGCCACGGTGCAGCAGATGCAGCCATTGGCGAGCTCGACCACGTCATCCGCGCCGCACGCGGCGACGCCGCAGCCCAAAAGCAGCTCGCGATCGATCCCCAACTCGCCGAATTCGTTGATGACGAGCGCGATGCGGCGCCCTGCGGCGTTGGCGACGAGATGGCGCAGCAGGCTCGTCTTTCCGGCGCCCAGGAAGCCGGTGACGATGGTGGCGGGAATCTTGCGCATCGACATTATCCTTTGAGCGCGAGCGGCAGGCCCGCCGCCATGAACACGACCCTGTCCGCGCTTGCGGCGACGGCTTGGTTGAGCCGACCGGCCTGGTCGCGGAAACTACGCGCGAGCGCATTGTCGGGAACGATGCCCAAGCCGACCTCATTGGCGACCAGCACGACCGGCGCCTTCATCTGCGGCAGCACGGCCAGCAGCCGCTCGATCTCGAAACCGATATCGCGCCTGCCTTCGAGCAGATTGGCGAGCCACAAGGTCAGGCAATCGACCAGAACCGGCGCCGCGCCGTCGGACAGCTCGAGGAGGCGGTTGACCAGTTCGACCGGCTCCTCGACCGTGGTCCAGGCCGCGCCACGGCGCGCCCGATGGGCCGCGATGCGCGCCGCCATTTCTGCGTCGCGTTGCTCGGCCGTGGCCAAATAGATCGCTTTCCCGCCCGCGCTCATGGCCAAGGTTTCGGCAAAGCGGCTCTTGCCCGAGCGCGCACCGCCCAGAACCAGGGCAATACGCGGCAAGGCCGCATGCGCGGCATCCGCCAAGGGTGGAACACTCACATCCGGCAAGACACTCCTCCGCCCGAGGATGGTCGGCTGCAACAATGCGATGCGGAGGTCTCCTGGCTCGGGGTCACAGACCGCTTGCGCCTTCCCGGCGGAAGATTTCCGCCAGTGGCCTGCATGCCGCGGTCTCGCCGCTTACAGTTGCGGGGGCAGCGCCGGCGTCGCACCGGCTTCCCTGTCGCATCGCTGTCACGAACCTAGCACGCGGTCGGGCCGGGCGCTATCGTCCGCGCATGATCCTGATCATCGGCGCGTCGGGCGCCGTCGGCATCCCGACCGTCAGGCATCTCGTCGAGCGCGGCGCCGCGGTTCGTGCCTTGACGTCGAGCGCCGATTCCGCCGCGCGGCTGCAGCGGCTGGGCGTGCGCGAGACGGTACGCGGTGATTTTCGAAAGCCGGACGATCTGCGCCGCGCCGCCGCCGGGACCGATGCGGTCATCCAAATTCCCCCACGCTTCACTGAAGATGAGGCAGCGATCGGCTTGAGCGCCCTCGCCGCCGCCAAGGAAGCGCGGGTCGGCCATTACGTCTTCGTTTCGGCCTTTCACCCGCAAATGCGGCAGATGGATCATCATTGGTCGAAACTCCTGGTCGAAGAGGCGGTGATCGAATCGGGCTTGCCCTTCACCATCCTGCAGCCGGCGATGTTCATGCAGAATCTCCGCGTCGAATGGCCGTCGATTCGCGATCGCGGGATCTATGCGCGGCCCTATTCGCCCGAGCGCAAGCTCGCGCTCGTCGATACCGAGGATCTCGGCGAAGCCGCCGCCATCGTGCTGACAAAACCGGGCTATCGCGGCGCTACCTTCGAGCTTGCGAGCGGCGAATCGCTGAGCCATACGGAGATGGCCGCGATCATTAGCGAAGAATCGAGCAAACCCGTACGCGCCGTCGCGCGCGACCTGGCGGAATGGACCCAATGGGCGCGTCAACACGGGTGGAGCCCTTGGTCGATCGAGGCCTATCTTAAGATGTGTCGCCACTACGACGCGCATGGGTATCCGGGCGGGAATTCGCTGGTTCTCAGCACGGTCCTGGGCCGCAAGCCGGGCGGTTTTCGCTCTTTCCTGCGCCGCTTCCTCGCCGCCGAGGCGGCTTCATCGAACTGAGAGCGATCCCATGGCGCAATACGAAGTCACCGTCGCATCGATCACGAAGCGTACGCCAGCCGTCAGTGAGCTGGTCTTGCGCTCGAAAGACGGCGCGCCGCTGCCGAGTTACGATCCCGGAGCCCATATCGAAATCGATGTCACGCTCGATGACGGCACGCAAGCCATGCGCGCCTATTCGCTGCTTGGCGGAACCCTGGACGCCGATGATCCGCGCGATACCTATCGCATCGCGGTCGAGCGCCGCGCCGATGGTGCCGGCGGCTCGCGTTTTCTCTGCGCCCGGGTAACGGTCGGAACGAGCCTCGGCATCTCGTCGCCGCGCAATAATTTCGCGCTCGAAACCCATAAGGCCAACCGGTTGCTCGTCGCGGGGGGCATCGGCATCGCGCCGATCTATGCGATGGCGCGGCGCCTGAAGCGGGAACAGATTCCCTTTGTGCTGGCCTATGTCGCACCGGATAAGAACCAGATGGCTTATCGCGACGAGATCGCGGCGCTGGCCGGCGCCCAGGCCGTCTTTCACGAGGAAGCCGGCGCGGCGGAGCCCTTCGACGTGAAGCCTCTGGTCAAGGCGCTCGCCTATCCTTCGGAGGTCTATGTGTGCGCCTCGCACGCACTCAACCAGGCGGTGGTGGCCGCAGCCAGCACGGCCGGACTGTCGCGCTTGCAAATTCACGAGCAATGCTTCGCGCCGCCGCCGGTGATACCGCTCGAGAACACCGCTTTCGACGTGCTGTTGCGCCGCTCGGGCATCGAGTTCCACGTGCCGGCCGATGCCAGCATCCTCGAAACCATGCTGTCGTCCGGACACACGCCCAAATTTTACTGCGGGCGCGGCGAATGCGGCATCTGTCCGATGACCGTCGTCTCCGCCGACGGACCGATCGAGCACCGCGACCATATTCTGAAGCCGGAAGAAAAGACACGCGGCAAGCGCATGTGCATCTGCGTCTCGCGCGTCAAGGGAACGCGGCTCGTCCTCGACGCGTGACCGCGATAGCGCGTTCGGCGATTTCGCCGCTTAGGTCGTGGACTCATAAGCGCGCATCCAGAGACGGGTTGAAGCGAGCAGGACAGCAGCGAAGAAGTTTCTGGCGAGCTTGTCGTAGCGCGTTGCGACCCGTCGGAAGTGCTTGAGCTTGCTGAAGAAGCGCTCGACGAGGTTGCGCTGGCGATAGATATCGCGATCGACGACGCGGCGGACACGGAGGTTGGATTGGCTTGGGATATGGGCTTTGGCGCCCTCTGCCTCGATCCGCTCGATGATCGTGCGGGCGAAGAAGCCACGATCGGCGACGACATCCCGAGCGAGGCGTAGGCCCTCAATCAGGAGGGGAAAGGTGGTTTTATCGGAGGCTTGGCCTGGTGTCAGGACGAAGCGGACAGGCAAGCCGAGCGCATCCACCACGGCATGGATCTTGGTGCTCAGTCCCCCACGAGAACGGCCGATGGCGTGATCCGCGCCCCTTTTTTACCGCCCGCCGCATGCTGGTGCGCGCGGATGATCGAACTATCGATGAGATGCAATGACTGGGGCGAATGCTGCGCCAAGGCCTCGAAAATCCGCAGCCACACGCCTGCCTTCGCCCACCGATTGAACCGGTTGTAACAGGTCGTGTAGGGACCGTAGCGCTCCGGCAGATCACGCCACGGCGAGCCCGTCCGCAGAATGTAAAAAATACCGTTCAGAACGCGACGATCATCCGTCCGCGGTACGCCCCGCGGCTTGTTCGGCAGCAGCGGGCTGATCACCGACCATTCCCTGTCGCTCAGGTCAAATCGAGCCATCAAGGTTCTCCTTCGAGAAACCTTGAATCACGTCCTCGACAAAAAGGGAATCCCTTTATGGGTACAGAACCTAGAGGGTCAGCCCCGTCT
>Ga0316624_10000578_pt1 | contig 12689 bp, 12 predicted proteins | sample OWC_Aug_N3_C1_D5_FD_207657 | JGI IMG/M metagenome (GOLD analysis project Ga0316624, IMG submission 207657) | Wetland soil microbial communities from Old Woman Creek delta, Ohio, United States - OWC_Aug_N3_C1_D5_A | ecosystem: Environmental > Terrestrial > Soil > Wetlands | place: USA: Ohio... | reverse complement strand
GGCGCTGGCGCAGACCTGCCGCGACAATTTCCCCGACATCGCGGTGCTGCTGACCACCGGCTACAGCGACGCGGCGCAAATGGCCGACGGCCGCTTCGACATCCTGCGCAAGCCGTTCGAATTGTCCGCGCTTGAGCGCGCGGTCGAGATCGTGCTGCACGGCGGCGACGGGCGCCGGCGCCGCAGCAAGGCCGCGCGCCGGCGTTAGAGGCCGGCGCGGACGATCTTCTGGATCTGGTTCAGCTGGTAGTTCTGGCCGTTGATCGACAGCAGCGGCGGGTTCTGCGTGAGGTCGACCGAATCCACCGGCGCCTGCACCTGGGTCGAGATCACCGAAGGCTGGCCGTTGGCATCGACGCCGGTGGCGGTCAGCGTGTAGTTGCCGGCCGGCCAAATCTTGCCGTCATTGCCCTGACCGTTCCAGGTGAAGTTCTGGCCGCCGGAATTGACCGCGAACGAGCCGGTATAGGCGGTCTGGCCGGTCGAACTCGCGATCGTGATCGTCGCGGTGGTGGGCTTGCTGGCGTTCAGCGTCCAGGTGGCGCTGCCGTTGGCGAGTTGCGTGGTCTGGCCGTTCACCACGACGGTGGCGCCGACCAGGCCGAGCGCCGAGGTCGATTGCGCGCTCTGCTGCAGCGAGACCAGGGTCGACAGCGCATCGTTGGATTTGAGCTGCTGCTCGACCTGGGCGAACTCGACCAGCTGCTGGGTGAACTGGTTGGTGTCGAGCGGGTCGAGCGGGTTTTGGTTCTTCAGCTGCGTGGTCAAGAGCTGCAGGAAGGTGGTGAAATTGCCGGCGATCGTATTGCTGCCGATCGCGCTCGAGACGGCAGAGGTGGCGCTAGAGGCCGTGTTGGCCATGAGCGCGGACATCGGGGTGATGGCGGTCATGATGGTTCCTTAGACACGAATGTCCAACCCGCCGTTGAGACGGGCGAGCGAGCTGCTTGGCATTGCATTGATGGGGGCGTCGTCTTCGACGACGAGCTGGGCACTGGCGGGATTGGGGCTGCTGGGATTCTGCTGCTGTTGACCGCTGGATTGGTCGCGCAGCGAGAATTGCAGGCCGTTGTCTGAGGTCTTCAGGCCCGCGTCCTGGAAGGCGCGCTGCAGGCCGGAGGCGTCGCGCTGCAAGAGATCGAGCGTGTCCCTGCGGTCGGCGATCACATGCGAGGTGATGCGGCCGTCGCGGTCGACGTCGAGACGGACCTCGATGCGGCCGAGCTCGGGCGGATCGAGCCTGATCTCGAAGCGGTTCTTGCCGGCGAGCGCTTTGCCGGCGATCTCGATGGCGACGCCGGACAGCGGGATCGGTACGGCTTGCGGCAGCTGCAGCGGCGCAGGCGCCGCAGCGGCGGGCGCCGGGGCGACGGGCGCGGCATTCTGCGTCGGCACGGCCGCGGGCGGTGGCGAGGTCGGCGGCGGCAGGCTTGCGTCGACGGTTTTCGCAGCCACGGCGGGCGCGCCGGTGTTGACCGGGGATTGCGTGTCGGCAGCGGCGCGATGATCGGCCGGGGCCGCTAAGGCCGGTTGGGGATTTGGCTGCTTGTCGGTATCGGCTGCGGCCGGTTGCGGCTTGCCATCCGATTGAGAGAGCGTCTTTTCGGCCGCCTTGCCGTCGCCGACGGCTTTGCCGACGATGGCTTGCAGCGGCGCGGCGATGCCCGGCTGCGGCTTCGGCGTATTGTCCGCGACGATAGCGGCATCTTTCACCGCCGGCTTGGCCGGCCCGGGCGTGACAGGCACGGTCACGGGTGCAAGCACGGTCGCCACAATGTTGGCGCCGGTCGCGGCCGGCGGCTGGCTCGCATCGGGAGCATCGACAGCGTCGTCGTCGGGCGTCTTCGATTGGTCGGCCGGCTTGTCCTTGGTCACCGGTTTGAGCCCGCCCGCGGCGGCTTGCACGGCCGCCTTGGCATCCAACGTCACCTTGCCGTCGTTGCCGGCCTTGATATCGGGGCCTTGGGCACTACCGGGCATTTGGTCACCGCTGGCGGTCGTGGCATCGGTGCCTTGGGCGCCGTCCGGCGATTGGCTGGCTTGCGCCGGGGCGCCGGCGTCGGGAGCCAGAGCCTCGACGGCCGTTTTGAATTCGCTGACCGCTTGGGCGTCGCTCGTTTTGGGGTTGCCTGCCGTATTGATGGTCTGCACCGCCATGTCGGGCTGCGCCGGCAGGATGACGGCATTCGCCTGCGCGCCGCCATCGGTCGCGGGGGGCGTGGCGGTGTCGCCCTGAGCCGGCGGCTGGCTGGGTGTTGCTTGCGCCGTGGACGCCTTGGCGCTGGCGGGCTGAGGCGGCGCTTGCGTTGGGGGTGCCTTGGCGCTGGCGGGCTGCGGCGGCGCTTGCGTTGCAGGCGCCTTGGTGCTGCTGGGCGGGGGCGGCGCTTGCGGCGGCGCCGGTGCGGCGGACTGGGTGCCGTCGTCGAGCAGGCTATCGAACGGCGAAACCGGCGCGCTATTGGACGCGGACGCGGCAGCCGGCGGCGGCGCGGGGGGCGGGACAGGCATGAGGGCAGGGGACGCAACAGACGGCACGGCGGACCTCCGGATATCCACAATTTGGTCTGCAATCGGCAGGCCAGCCCCGGAATTGCCGATATTCTTTGCCTATCAATGCCTTAGGGAAACGGCCACGAGCGTTCTCTCGCGCCATGCCGGCAGCGCCTGCAGGCCGGGCGGCAAGATTTGCCCGGCGCCCCCTGCATTGCGCGGTCATGATCGCCACCTATAGTAAGAACAACCATGCCCAACAGCCTCGATCTTAACGGCCGCCCGCAAGACACCCGTGTCGTCGTCGCCATGTCCGGCGGCGTCGACTCGTCGGTGACGGCTGCGCTGCTCAAGGCCGAGGGCTATGACGTGGTCGGCGTCACGCTGCAGCTTTACGACCACGGCGCCGCCACCCATAGAAAAGGCGCCTGCTGCGCCGGCCAGGACATCTACGACGCGCGCAGCGTGGCCGAGCGCATCGGCATTCCGCATTACGTGCTCGACTACGAGAGCCGCTTCAAGGAAGCGGTGATCGACCGCTTCGCCGAAAGCTATATCCACGGCGAGACGCCGGTGCCTTGCGTCGACTGCAACATGGCGATCAAGTTCCACGATCTCCTGATCACCGCGCGCGAACTGGGCGCGCAGGTACTGGCCACCGGCCATTACGTCGCCTCGCGCCCGCTCGCCTCCGGCGGCCGCGCGCTCTATCGCGCGCGCGAGGAGGACCGCGACCAGAGCTATTTCCTGTTCGGCACCACGCGCGAGCAGCTCGAAGCTTTGCGTTTCCCGCTCGGCGAGCGCAGCAAGTCCGAGACGCGCGAGCTCGCCCGCGAATTCGGCCTCGCGGTCGCCGACAAGCACGACAGCCAGGACATCTGCTTCGTGCCCTCCGGCCACTACGCCGACGTGATCGAGCGGCTGAAGCCGGGGGCCTCGGAGCCCGGCGCGATCGTCGATCTCGACGGCAAGGTGTTGGGCACGCATTCCGGCATCATCCATTTCACCGTCGGCCAGCGCCGTGGGCTGGGCGTGGCGACCGGCACGCCCCTCTACGTGGTGCGGCTCGACGCCGAACGCCGGCAGGTGGTGGTCGGCCCGCGCGAGGCGCTGCGCATGAGCCGCATCCGCCTGCGCGACGTCAACTGGATCGGCAACGGAGCGATCGACGAGGCGCTCGCCGACGACCGCCGCGAAGTGTTCGTCAAGGTACGCTCCACGCGCCCGCCGCAGGCCGGCTGGCTGCGCGCGGCCGACGGCGGCTACGAGGTTGAATTGGCCGACGGCGAGGATGGTGTGTCGCCCGGCCAGGCTTGCGTGTTCTACGACGCCGGCATCGGCCAGGCGCGCGTGCTCGGCGGCGGCTTCATCAAGAACGCGGCGGCGGCAAGCGACAGCCTGCGCGCCGATGAGAGCAAGGCGGCGACCGCCGTACCCGGCTAGGCCCCGCGATGGGGGGCGACATCGACAAACAGAGCGTCGAGCGCGCCTATGCGCGCTGGGCGCCGGTCTACGACCTGGTGTTCGGCGCGGTGTTCGAGCGCGGGCGGCGGGCGGCGATCGCGGCGGCCGAGCAGGTGTGCGGACCGAAAGGCGGCCGCATCCTGGAAGTCGGCGTCGGCACCGGGATTTCTCTGCCCGACTACGCGCGGATCAACCGACTGGTCGGCATCGATCTGTCCGAGCCGATGCTGCGCAAGGCGCAGGCGCGCGTCGCCGAACAAAAGCTGACCAATGTCGACGCGCTCGCCGTAATGGACGCCGCGCATCTGGCGCTGCCCGACAAATCCTTCGATGCGGTGGTGGCGCAATATGTCATCACCGCGGTGCCGCATCCGGAAGCGACGCTCGACGAGTTCGCGCGCGTGATCCGGCCGGGCGGTGAGATCGTGCTGGTCAACCACATCGGTGCGGAGAGCGGGCCGCGCCGCGCCTTCGAGCAATGCTTCGCGCCGGTCGCGCGCAAGCTGGGCTGGCGCCCGGAATTTCCTTATCGGCGGCTGACGGATTGGGCCGCGCGCCATGGCGGCATAAATGTGATCGAGCGGCGCGCCATCCCGCCGCTCGGGCATTTCGCGCTTGTTCGCTTCGGCCGCGCCGCGTGAAAGCGGGAACCCTCCGTTCGGCTTGGCCGTTATCCCTCGTAAAACGAGGGAGCGGCCGCGATGAAATTCCGCATCATCGGCCTTGCTGTGACCCTGGCATTGCCCATGGCCGCGCTTGCGCAGGCGCCGCCGGTAACCAACCCGCCCGTTCAGCCCAAGCCCGAACACGGCAAGGTCAATCCGTGCACCGACACACGCGCGACCGTCGGAAAGGGCGGCGACGTCGACACCAAGTCCAAGCCGCCGCAAGACAAGACCCTGAGCCAAAAACTGGCGCAGTCGAACGGCGTCATCTGCCCGCCGCCGACCGTTGATCCCGGCATCAGGAAGCCGGCCCCGCCGGGCGGCCCCATGCCGGTGATCCCGCCGCCGGGTGCGCCGGGCGGCGACCCCGATGTGCAGCCGAAGTGAGCGGTTTCACGTGGCCTTTGGCCCGATTGCTTGACAGGCTTTACCGCCGCTTCCTATATCGCCCCCATTCCGGCCACAGCCGGGATGGTAGTGGCGGGGTAGCTCAGCTGGTTAGAGCAGCGGAATCATAATCCGGAGGTCGGGGGTTCGAGTCCCTCCCCCGCTACCAAATTTGCCGACAATCGCGTTTGTTTTTCGCGCGGCACGTGTGCCGCGAGCGTTCGCTATGCGAATGATCACATTCCATGACGTAACGCGGCCATCACAAGCATGTCAGTTGGCGATTTTGGGTTGCCCCCGGCGGTCGGCGATGGAACAATTGCATCCATTATTCGTACTCTTACGTAAATCGACTGCGCATGACCCTTTGAATAGCGACAGGGAGGCCAGCCATGGCGCGGACCGCAGTTTCGCAATTCCAGCGAGATGGCGCCAACGCTTCCGGTCAAGGCTCCTCCAGGCAATCTGTCGACGACCTGCGCGCCCAATGGCGCGCGGCCTTTGCCCGCGTGCGCGGCGAGACGGAAGCACGCGCGGCGCATCTTTCGGCGGAGGACCAGATCGTGCAGTCGATGGCCGATGCCTCGCCGGCCAAATGGCACCGCGCCCATGTCACCTGGTTCTTCGAGACTTTCCTGCTCAAGCCGCACGATCCGGACTACAAGATCTTCGACGAACGCTTTCCGTTCCTGTTCAACTCCTATTACGTCGCAGCGGGACCCCGCCACGCGCGTCCGCAGCGCGGCTTGATCACGCGGCCGAATGGCGCCGACGTCGCCGGCTACCGTGCTCATGTCGACAAGGCGGTCGAGCACCTGATCGACAGCATGCCGGCGGCGGAGGCCGCGCGCGTATTCGAAATCCTCGAGATCGGCCTGCATCACGAGCAGCAACACCAGGAGCTGCTCATCACCGACATCCTGCACGCCTTCGCGCAGAACCCGACCGACCCGACCTACGACGCCTCCTGGCAGCCGCCGCGCCCAACGCAAGGTCCGCGTAGCTTTGTCGAGGTACCTGCCGGAATCATGCCCATCGGTCATGAAGGGGAGGGCTTCTGCTTCGACAACGAGACGCCGCGCCACGACGCGCTGATCCCGCCGATTCGCATCGCCCGCCATCTGGTCAGCAACGCCGAATGGCAGGAGTTCATCGCAGCCGGCGGCTACGCGACGCCATCGCTTTGGTTGTCCGACGGCTGGGCCCTGGTGCAGGCGGAAGGCTGGCAGGCGCCCGGCTATTGGCGCAGACAAGACGGCGCCTGGTTTGCGATGACGCTTGCGGGCTTGCAGTCCGTCGATCCGGCCGCGCCGGTTCTGCATGTCAGCTATTACGAAGCCGATGCCTTCGCGCGTTTTGCCGGCAAGCATTTGCCGAGCGAATTCGAATGGGAAGTGGCCGCGCGCGAAAACGTGATCGCGGACGCCTTTGGCATCGCTTGGCAATGGACGCGCAGCGCCTATCTGCCCTATCCGGGCTATCGCGCCGCCGAAGGCGCGCTCGGCGAGTACAACGGCAAGTTCATGGTCAATCAGATGGTGTTGCGCGGCTCCTCGCTCGTGACGCCGCAGGGCCATGCGAGGCTGAGCTACCGCAATTTCTTCTACCCGCCGGCGCGCTGGCAGTTCACCGGCCTGCGCCTGGCCGAGTTTGTCTAAGTCGAAAGGTGCCGCAATGGTCGCGCTTGCACGCTCCCCCCGTCCGCTCCCCGAAAGCGGACGCGATTCGACGTTCGCCGCCGACGTGCTCGCCGGTCTGAGCGCAAGCCCCAAGCACCTGCCGCCGAAATATTTCTACGACGCGGCGGGATCGGCGCTGTTCGAACGCATCACCGAGCTGCCCGAATATTACCCGACCCGCTGCGAGATGAAGATCCTGCGCGACCAGGCGCGCGAGATCGCCGCGCTCATTCCGGACGGCGCCGCGCTCATCGAATTTGGCAGTGGCTCAAGCAAGAAGGCGCGCATCCTGTTGCGCGCGGCGGCTGCGAAGCTCGCCGCCTATGTGCCGGTGGACATCTGCGGCGAGATGATCGAGCAGGAGGCGGCCGAGCTGCGCCCCGACTTCCCGAATGTGAAGGTGCTGCCGGTCACCGCCGATATAACCCACGACTTTGTGCTGCCGCCGGAGGCCAAGGCTGCGCCGCGGCGCGTCGGTTTCTTCCCCGGCTCAACCATCGGTAATTTCGAGCCGCACGAGGCCGCCGGCTTCCTGCGCCATGCCGGCAAAATTTTGGGGCTCGGCGCGCGGCTGATCGTCGGCATCGATCTGATCAAGCCGATCGAGGTGCTCAACGCCGCCTACAACGACCAGGCCGGCGTCACCGCCAAGTTCAATCTCAATCTGCTCACCCGCATCAACCGCGAACTCGGCGGCACCTTCCGGCTCGATTGCTTCGAGCATCACGCCTTCTACAACCGCGAGCGCCAGCGCATCGAAATGCACCTCGCCAGCCTGAAGCGGCAGAAGGTGAAGGTGGCCGGCGAGACGATCGATTTCCGCGCCGGCGAGACCATCCACACCGAGAACAGCTACAAGTACAGCATCCAGTCGCTTACGGCGCTGGCGCGCGGCGCGGGCTGGCGCCCACTGGCGGCCTGGACCGACGCGAAAAATTATTTCGCGATCCAGGCCTTTGAACTCACCGATGAGCGGCCGCCGCGCGCGGCGGAGTAGCTTCCCGAACGCGGCTGTCTGCGCTAAGTGATGCCGCCCGGCCCCGGCCGGGCGTGTGCATTTGCGGAGTAGGGGCTCATGAAGATCGTCGGGTTTGAAGCGGACGGCAGATTGCGGCTGGGCCTGGTCGAAGGCGACAGCGTCGTCGATCTGCAGGCGGTGGACGGCATGCTGCCCGCCGACCTCGGGGAAGTGCTGCGCCGGACCAAGGGCGACCTCAAGCCGCTCGCCGATCTCGCCAAAATTGCCAAGGCCGATGCCCGCCGCCCGCTCGCGAGCCTCAAATACGCGCTGCCGGTCGCCCACCCGGGCAAGATCATCTGCCTCGGCCTCAATTATCTCGACCACGTCAAGGAAGGCCCGCAGCGCGACAACATTCCGAAATTCCCCTCGATCTTCTTCCGCGTGCTGACTTCGCTGACGCCGCACCTGCAACCGCTCATTCGTCCAAGGGAATCGATCCAGCTCGATTACGAGGCCGAGCTGATCGCCATCGTCGGCAAGCGCGCCAAACATCTGAGCATGGACAACGCGGCCGATTGCATCGCCGGCTATTCCTGCGGCAACGAAGGCTCGGTGCGCGAATTCCAGCGCCACACGACACAATGGGGCATGGGCAAGAATTTCGACCGCACCGGCGGCTTCGGTCCCTGGATGGTGACCGCCGACGAAGTTCCGCGCGGCGCCAAGGGACTCAAGATCATGAGCCGGCTCAACGGCAAGACCATGCAGTCCGACAATACCGACAACATGATGTTTCCGCTGGCCGAGATGCTGGTCTATGTGACCAAGGGCATGACGCTGGAGCCGGGCGACGTGATCTTCACCGGCACGCCGTCGGGCGTCGGCCACGCGCGCAAGCCCGACCCGGTGTGGATGAAGGCGGGCGACACCTGCGAGATCGAGATCGAGGGCGTCGGCACCCTGCGCAATCCGATCGAAGACGAGAAGTAAGCTGAACCCAAGCGAGCTGGGCGCTTTGTCGAGGACTATTGGAGAATACCATGGCCGATCAAGTGAACGTGCTGGTAATTTGCGGCTCGCTGCGCAAAGGCTCCTACAACGCCGCACTGACACGTGCGCTGCCTGCGCTGGCGCCGCCGGAGATGAAACTGATCACATCGCCGCCGATCGGCGATTTCCCGCTCTACAACGCCGATGTCCAGGAGGCGTCGGGGTTTCCTCCGGCGGCCGAAAATTTGGCCAGCGCCGTGCGCTCGGCCGATGCCGTTCTGTTCGTGTCTCCGGAATACAATTGGTCGATGCCGGGCGTGCTCAAGAACGCTATCGACTGGCTCTCGCGCATACAGAACCAGCCGTTCAAGGAGAAGCCGGTGGCGATCCAGTCGTGCTCGCAAGGCATTTTGGGCGGTGCCCGCATGCAATATCACTGGCGCATGTCGATGACCTTCCTCGGCGCCTTCATATTCGGCACGCCGGAGGTGTTCGTCAGCCAGGCGCAGAACAAGTTCGACAAGGACACGCTCGAGCTGAAGGACCAGCCGACCAAGGACATGGTCAAGATGCAGCTTGCGGCCTTTGTGAAGTTCATCGCTCGGGTGCGGGCCTGAGCGGAGCAAGCGGCGGTCTACCCCGCCGCCTGCGCACGCTTCGGGAACAGTTGCGGCCGCAGCTTGGGATGGCAGGGCATGGTCTTGGGCGCGTAGGGCGCTTCCGCGCCCAGCTCCTCGGCGGCGTGCCAGGACCAGCGCGGATCCCACATCGCCGCGCGCGCAAGACACACGAGGTCGGCCTTGCCGGAGGCGACGATGTCTTCGGCCTGCTGGTAGCCGGCGATCAGCCCGACCGTCATGGTGGTGATGCCGCTTTCCTTCTTCACCTTCTCGGCGAACGGCACCTGGTAGCCGGGGCTGAGCGGAATCTTCTGCTGCGGCGAAAGCCCGCCGGACGACACGTCCATGTAGTCCATGCCGCGCTTCTTCAGCTCCTTCGCCAGCAGCACGGTTTCCTCCGGCGTCCAGCCGCCATCGACCCAGTCGGTGGCCGAGACGCGCATGCCGAGCGGCTTGTTTTCCGGCCACACCGCGCGCACCGCCTCGTACATTTCGATGGCGAAGCGCATGCGGTTCTCGGTCGAGCCGCCATATTCGTCGGTGCGCTTGTTGGAAATCGGCGACAGGAACTGATGCGCCAGATAGCCGTGCGCGCCGTGCAGCTCGATCACATCGTAGCCGATGCGGTCGACTCGTTTGGCAGCCGAAGCGAATTCGCCGATGCAGCGCTTGATGTCGTCCTTGGTCATGGCGTGCGGCACCGGCCAGCCGGTGTCGTAGGGGATGGCCGAGGGCGCTTCCGGCGTCCAGGCGTCCGGTCCTTCCAGGATCGGCTTGCCGCCGGCGGCCGGCGGCATCTGCGGACCCTTGCGGCCGGCATGCGCGAGCTGCACGCCGAGCTTGGCAACGCCGTACTGCCGGCAGAAATCGTGCACGCGCTTGAGCGCGGCCTCGTTGTCGTCCGACCACATGCCGGCGCATTTCGGCGAGATGCGCCCCTGCGGGTTGACGTTGGTCATTTCACACATCACCAGACCGGCGGCGCCGAGCGAGAACGACCCGAGATGCATCAGGTGCCAATCGTTGGCCGAGCCGTTGTTGGAATTATACTGGCACATCGGCGACACCACGACGCGGTCGGGCAGCGTGAGGCCGCGCAAGGTGAGGGGTGAGAACAGGACGCTAGCCATTTTGCGGATTTCCTTTTTTGCTCGTGACTTTCACTCGTCCGCTCGTCCCCGCGAAAGCGGGGACCCAGAGCGGCAGATTTCTAACCCCGTGCCCTTGGCCCTGGATTCCCGCTCGCGCGGGAATGAGCGGAGAGTGGGATGCTTTCCTTACATCGCGTGCCAGGCGTGCATGGCGACGACCAGGCAGCAGATCGCCCAGAACACGCAATATTCGATGCCGCCGATCACCCAGATCCAGCTCCTGGTGACCTTGTAGGTGGCGGCCGCCGCGACCAGCAAATGGATGAAGGCGATAAGGCCGACATATTTGGTGTAGAGGTCGAAAAACAGACCGATCGTCAGCACGGTCTCGATGCTGCCTGCGATATACATCCAGGTCGCCGGCGGCTTGAAGCCGGCCTTGACGAAGAATTCAAGCGTTGCCGGCACGGTGATCTTGCCGACGATATGGGGGATGAAGAACACCGCGCAGATGATGCGCAGGATGTTGAATTCATTCAGCAGATTGAATTTGTCGGCCAGCGACATCGCGGCGTCCCCCGGTTTTGTCGGCCCGGAAAATCGCACTTCTTGCCGCGCGCGCCAAGCCCTATCCTCAGAAACGATCCGTCAGCTTCAGGAGGCAAGGTATGGCCGACCGGCAGCAAGAACTATCTTTCACCTATTTCCCGGACAATTACCGCTGGTCGCATGGCTTGTTGATCGGCCTCAACATGGCGCCGTGGGGTGGCGCGGAAATCGGCGAGGTCAACCGCATCGGTCTGCGCCTGAAGAATTGCGTCGGCGACGACGATGCCTGGTTCCGCGAATGGTCGCGCGAGGCGCAGAGCGTGGAAGAGCGCGGGCGCGAACGCCTCGCCGCAGGCTTCGGCACGAGCGGCGCGCAATATCTGCAGCGCGCGAGCGCCTATTACCATGTCGGCGAGCGCTTCCTGCAGCCGAAAAGCAAAGAAGGCCTCGACGCCTATCGGCGCGGGGTGAACTGCCTGCGCGACGCCGCCCAGTACATCAAGCGGCCGCGCCTCGAGCACGTCGAAATTCCCTATGGCGACACCGGCTTGCCGGCGATCTTCGTGCACGCCGAGCCCTCGAACGGCGGCGGGCGCGTGCCGGCCATGGTGTTCTTCGACGGGCTCGACGTCACCAAGGAGATTCAATATTTCAAAGGCATCGCCGATCTCGCCGCGCGCGGCATCGCCTGCCTGATCGTCGACGGGCCGGGCAACGGCGAAAGCATCCGCTTCCGCGGGCTCTACCTGCGGCCCGACACCGAGCATTACGCGACGCCGGTGTTCGATTATCTCAGCCGCCGGCCCGAGGTCGACCCAAGGCGCATCGGCGTGATGGCGATCAGCCTCGGCGGCTATTACGCCCCGCGCGCGGCCGCCTTCGAGCAGCGCTTTGCCTGCTGCATCGCCTGGGGCGCGCAGTGGGATTATCATAAAATCTGGGGCGAGCGCTTCGAGCGCCTGGCGCGCGCCGATACGCCGTCACTGTCGGTCGCGCACCAGCATATTGCCTGGGTGCTGAACGCCAGCTCGCAAGATGACGTGCTCAAACGGCTGGAAGGCTTCAAGCTCGACGGCGTGGTGCAGAAGATCGCCTGCCCGTTCCTGCTGCTGCACGGCGAGGGCGACGAGCAGATTCCGTTGCCCGAGGCGCGCAAATGCTTCGACGCCGTCGGCGCGAAACAAAAGACGTTCAAATTATTCACGCGCGAGGAGGGCGGTTATCACCACTGCCAGATCGACAACCAGAGCATCTGCTCGGCCTATATGTGGGACTGGCTCGAAGAAGTCTTGCAGCCGGGGCGATGACCAGGCCGCACCGCGCCCAATTTTCGTTATTGATTGACCTTGATGTTGTTGTCGCGGATCACCTCGCCCCAGCGCGCGACCTCGGCATGCATGAACGCGCGCGCAGCCTCGAGCGAAAGCTGATCCTTCGGGAAGGGCTCGAAGCCCTCGGCCTCCCATCGCTTCAGCAACCCCGGATCGGCGACCACCTCCTGCAGCGCGGCGTTGAGGGTCTCGATCACCGGCTCCGGCGTGCCGGCGGGCGCGAATAGCCCCTGCCAGTACACGATGTCAAACTTCGGCCCGAGTGCCGTCACGAGACTTTCGGCGGTCGGAAGCTGCGCGTTTTTATCCTTTGACGTGATGCCATAGGCCTTGAGTTTTCCCGCCTTCACCTGCGGCACGATCGACTGCGGCGTGCCGACGAACAGATCGACGTGACTTCCGAGCAGATCGGTCATCGCCGGCGCCGCGCCGCGATAGGGGATGAAGTCGATCTTCACCTTG
>Ga0316624_10000576_pt1 | contig 12693 bp, 12 predicted proteins | sample OWC_Aug_N3_C1_D5_FD_207657 | JGI IMG/M metagenome (GOLD analysis project Ga0316624, IMG submission 207657) | Wetland soil microbial communities from Old Woman Creek delta, Ohio, United States - OWC_Aug_N3_C1_D5_A | ecosystem: Environmental > Terrestrial > Soil > Wetlands | place: USA: Ohio... | reverse complement strand
ACCGCGAAGTAGGTCGCCTTCAGCTGCGGCGGCGCGCTGTTGGCGATCCAGGCGAGCATCGGGATCATGGCGATCTGGCCGAGCGGCGACTCGAGCGCCGTGTCGACCAGCGCGATGAAGCGCGCGTCGACCAGCCCGCCGGTGAGCGCCTCGGTCCAGTGGTGCAGGCCGTAGAACATGCCGACATATGGCAGGCCGAGCGCCGTGCCGGCGAAGGTCAGCATGACGATGATCTGCGCGATCGACTTCTCGGCCATGTAGCGGCGGAAGACGAACATCCCGGCGAGCGTGAGCGCCGAGGCGATGAGCGAGAGCTTGGCGATGAACGCCTGGTCGAACCTGAGCACGTCGATCTCCCACCAGATCGCGCCGGCGCCCGGCCCCGGCACCGCGCGGTAGACGAACAGCACCAGGGCGGTGGCGACCAGCACCTCGCGCGCCGCGGGCTCCAGCTCCCGCGCCAGTCGCCACAGCAGGAAGAGCAGTACGCCGAGCGAGCCGGCGAAGATGAGCTCCTGGCCGAAGCGCAGATCCGACAGCCCCACGGCGAGCGTCACGATCACGAACGCGAGGCTGCCGCCGAGCACCCACCAGTTGGGCGCGGTCTTCTGCTCGCCGTGCACCGCGAGCAGATGCTCGATCTCGGTCGCGCCGAACCCCTGGCGGCCCAGGCGCGCCCGCTGCCTGCGCCGCAACGCGGACGCCAGCATCACGCCGGCGAGCGACACCGCGGGGATGACGAGCGCGAGCTCGTAGATGTCTGCGTACAGAGCCGCCTTCGCGGCCTGCGGCAGGGCGTCGGCCCCCTTGAACAGCAGCACGTTGGCGAACGCCACCAGCACGCTGCCGCCGATGATCGCGACGCGGCCGAGCGTCTGCATCGTGGTGTGCATCAGCTTGCGCTGCTCCGCTGCGTAGGGCCGGCCGGCGGCGTCTACGCGCGGCACCGCTTCGACCGTCATCGCGTCGGCGACCGCGTCCTGCACCATGTAGCCGGTCGGCGCGAGCAGCGTCGCGAGCACGTACCAGTGCGCCACCGGCATGACGGCGCGCATCGCCGCGGTGTGCTCGACCAGCCCGACCATGATCAGCAGGCTCGCGGCGATCAGCGCCGCGCCGAAGTACACCAGCCACGCCTTCCAGCGCCAGATGAGGTCGACCAGGTGCCCCACGGGCATCTTGAGCGCCCAGGGAATGCCGGCCCAGAAGCCGAGCGCGGCGAGGAACGCCGCCGACAGCCCCAGGTACTCTTTTACGAAGAAGGTGCCGACGATGCCGGTGAGCCCCGAGATGCCCGCGGCGACGTACACCATGAGCGGCGGCAGGTAGGAGAGCCGCAGCTCGCGTCCGAGCTCGAGGACGTTGCGCTCCAGCCAGCCCTTGACCGCGCTAGAAATGGACGTTGTTGCCGCCTTTCAGCTTGAGCATCTGGCGCGCGTCATCGGGCGCGGCGACGGCGAGCCCCAGCTCCTCGAGGATGCGGCGCACCTTCAGCACCTGCTCGGCGTTGGAGCGCGCGAGCTGCCCCTTGCCGATCCACAGGCTGTCCTCCAGCCCGACGCGCACATTGCCGCCCATCACCGCCGAGAGCGCCGCGATCTGCATCTGGTTGCGGCCGGCGCCGAGCACCGACCACAGGTAAGCGTCGCCGAACAGGCGGTCCGCGGTGCGCTTCATGTGCAGCACGTCCTCCGCATGCGCGCCGAGGCCGCCGCGGATGCCGAACACCGACTGGATGAACAGCGGCGGCTTGAGCAGCCCGCGGTCGAGGAAGTGCGCTGCGCTGTAAAGATGCCCGATGTCGTAGCACTCGATCTCGAAGCGCGTCATGTTGCCGGCGCAGGCGCGCAGGATGTGCGCGATGTCCTTGAAGGTGTTCTTGAAGATGCGGTCGTCGCTCTCGGCGAGGTAGGGCTTCTCCCAGTCGTGCTCGAACTCCTTGTGGCGCGCGAGCATCTCGTAGAGGCCGAAGTTCATCGATCCCATGTTGAGCGAAGCGACCTCCGGCCTGAGCTTGAGCGCGGGCTGCAGCCGCTCCTCGACCGTCATGGTGGGCGCCCCGCCGGTGGTGAGGTTGATCACCACGTCGGAGTTGTCCTTGATGAGCGGCAGGAACTGCAGGAACACATCCGGGTCCTGCGTCGGACGGCCGTCCTCGGGGTTCCTGGCGTGCAGGTGCACGATCGCGGCGCCGGCCTGCGCCGCGCCGACCGCGGCCTCGGCGATTTCCTCCGGCGTGACGGGAAGGTGCGGCGACATGCTCGGCGTGTGAATCGATCCGGTGATCGCGCAGGTGATAATGACCTTGCCCTGGGCTGCAGCCATTTTCTTATCCTCCCGTCCCCCGCATGATACAGGCGCCCGTGCAAGGATATACTCCGCCCCCGACCCAGCGCCCATGGACCCACGCCTCTCCTCGCCAGCGGCGCGCCGCAACCGCGATCCGATACTCGCCGTGCTGCGCCGGGTGCTGCCGGCCGAGGGCGCGGTCCTCGAGGTGGCGAGCGGCAGCGGCGAGCACGCCGTCTGGCTCGCCGCACACCTGCCCGGACTGGTATTCCAGCCGAGCGACCCGGAGCCGGCGAGCCGCGCGAGCATCTCCGCCTGGATCGCCCACGAGGCCCCGCCGAACGTGCGCGCGCCCCTCGCGCTCGACGCGAGCGACGAGGACTGGGCGCTGCCCGCGGAAATCGCCGCGCGCCTGGTCGCGGTCCTGTGCATCAACATGGGGCACGTGGCGCCGTGGCAGGCGACCCTGGGCCTGCTGCGCGGCGCCGGCCGACTGCTGCGTTCCGGCGGCGTGCTGTATCTTTACGGTCCGTACAAGCGTGAGGGGCGCCATACCGCGCCGAGCAACGCAGCGTTCGACGCGAGCCTGCGCGCGCGCGACCCCGAGTCGGGCGTGCGCGACCTGGAGGACGTCGTCGCCGCGGCCGGGCGTGCGGGCCTGACGCTCGCGAGCGTGGAAGAAATGCCCGCCAACAACCTTTCAGCCATCTTCCGCAAGACATGAGCGCGATCACCGGGCGCAGCGCCTTTCTCCAGCTGCTCGTCGACGAGGGCGTCACGCACCTGTTCGGCAATCCCGGCACCACCGAGCTGCCGATCATGGAGGTCGTGCCGCAGTTCCCGCAGCTGAAATTCGTGCTCGGGCTGCAGGAGGCGGTGGTGGTCGGCATGGCCGACGGCTATGCGCGCGCGTCCGGTCGCCTCGCCGCCGCCAACGTGCACGTCGCGCCCGGCCTGGGCAACGCCATGGGCGCGCTCTACAACGCGAAGTTTTCCGGCTCGCCGATCCTGCTCACCGCGGGCCAGCAGGAGCAGGGCCACGGGCTGCGCGAGCCGCTGCTGTACGCGCCGCTGGTGCCGGTGGCGCAGCCGTTCGTCAAGTGGGCCGTCGAAGTGACTCGCGTCGAGGACCTGCCGCTCATCATGCGGCGCGCCGCGAAGCTTGCGCTCACGCCGCCGACCGGGCCGGTGTTCATCTCGCTGCCGGGGGACATCCTGGAGCAGCAGGCCGAGCTCGACCTGGGGCGCGCCACGCGGGTCGACGCGCGCATGCGGCCCTCGGACGCCGCGCTCGAGCGCCTCGCGGGCGCGCTGCTCGCCGCGCGCAATCCCGTGATCATCGCCGGCCAGGAGCTCGCGACGCACGACGCATTCGCCGAGGCCGCCGAGCTCGCCGAGCTGCTCGGCGCCGCGGTCTACCAGCAGTCCGTGCCCTACGCCGCGCAATTCCCGACCGCGCACCCGGCCTACATGGGCGCGCTGACCCGCAACCAGAAGCAGGTGCGCGCCTTGCTCGAGCCGCACGACCTGTTGTTGTGCCTCGGCGCGGACCTGCTGCGCATGTCGGTGTACAGCCCAATCGATCCTCTGCCGCCGCACCTGACCGTGATGCACGTGAGCGAGCGCGACTGGGAGCTCGGCAAGAACAACGCGACCGAGTTCGCCGTGCAGGCGAACGTGACGGAAACCTTGCGGGCGCTGCTGCCTATCCTAAAGAAGAAGGTTTCATCCGAGGCGCGCACGCAGTCCGCGGGACGCTTGGCGGCGTTCCTGCCGCGCAATTGGACCGCGCAGCGCGACAAGGCGCGCCTCGCCGCGCTCGAGGCGGCCGAGGAGAAGCCGATCGACCCGAGGTTCCTCATGCTGCGCATCGCCGAGTCGCTGCCGGCGGATGCGGTGGTGGTGGAAGAAGCGCTCACCTCGGCGAACGCGCTGCCGCAGTTCCTCGAGCTGCGCGACCCGCGCTGCTTCTACGGCCTGGCGAGCGGCGGCCTGGGCTTCGGCATGGCGGGCGCCGTGGGCGTCGCGCTCGCGCAGCCGGGACGGCCGCTCGCAGCCGTGATCGGCGACGGCAGCGCCATGTACGGCATCCAGGCGCTGTGGACCGCCGCGCACCTGAAGCTGCCGATCACGTACGTGATCACCAACAACCGCAGCTACCGAATCCTCAAGGAGCGCCTGGTCTCGATGCGCGGCTCCGACCGCTTCGTCGGCATGGACCTGCGCGACCCGGCAATCGACTTCACGGGCCTCGCGCAGTCGATGGGCGTGCCGGCGCGGCGCATCACCGACCCGCAGGAATTCGCGCCCGCGCTGCGCGAGGCGATGGCGAGCGGGGCGCCGCGCCTCATCGAGGTCATGGTAGCGGACGGTTTTGGGGGCTGATCCCGCCGGCCGGTAGCGCCTGAGCCAGGTAGCCGCGCGCGGTGTCGAGGAACTCGCGCCACTCCTCGCGCGAGCGAAATGCCCTGTTGCGCACGACGACGGTTCCCGCGCCGTGCGTGACGAACTCGATCGAGTCGCCCCGGTCCTCGATCGCCGCGATGCTCGCCCATTCGCGCGTCGTGCGCGCGCCAACCTGGGTCGTGGTAATCCCTGAGGGCGTGATCTCCACCTCGCAGGTAAACGGTCCCGGGCTGCCCAGGCGCTCGCGGTACAGGCGGCGCAGCCGCCGCTGCCGCGCCGATCGCGCCGCCTTCGGATAGAACACCGCGACCACAAGACCGACCGCAAGCGCGAAGGCGAGCCTGTAGGGGGCTGGGCCCCATGTCACAAGGTACACGCACGCGCCCGCCAGCACGACCGTTGCGGCGCCTCCCCTCCAGCGAAGCGAGGCCGCCAGGCGCGACTTGTCGAGCGCGCGCTCCGCGACGTCCACCAGGTCGTCGGGCGTGAATTCGAACTGGACCTTCATGGCCTACCCTCCGGGCCGCGCGCCGGATTGACTCCGGCGGTCACGCGCTGAATACTCCGGGGCGTACCTTTCATCTTCCTGTTCATCCATATCGCCTGGAGGAGGTGCCATGGGAAAACGATACTCGAACATCCTGGAGACGATTGGCAATACTCCAGTGGTGCGCATCAACCGGCTGGCGCCGGCGGGCGTGAACCTGTTCGTCAAGATCGAGGCCTTCAACCCCCTCGGCTCGGTCAAGGACCGCCTCGCGATCGGCGTGATCGAGGCGGCGGAGAAATCCGGGCAGCTCAAGCCGGGGCAGACCGTGATCGAGGCCACGAGCGGCAACACCGGCATCGGCCTGGCGATGGTGTGCGCGGCCAAGGGCTATCCCCTGGTGCTGATCATGGCCGAGCCCTTCAGCGTCGAGCGCCGCAAGCTGATGCGCTTCCTCGGCGCCAAGGTGGTGATCACCCCGGCGGCCGAGCGCGCCGTCGGCATGATCGTCAAGATGGAGGAGCTCGCCGCCAAGCACGGCTGGTTCATGACCCGCCAGTTCGAGAACGAGGCCAATCCGGACGTCCACTCGCGCACCACCGCGCGCGAGATCGTCAACGACTTCGCCGGCGAGCGGCTCGATTACTGGGTGACCGGCTACGGCACCGGCGGAACGCTGAAGGGCGTGGCGAAGGTGCTCAGGAAGGAACGGCCCGAGACCAAGATCGTCGTCTGCGAGCCGGCCGAGGCACCGCTGCTCGGCAGCGGAATTCAGCAGTCGCGCAAGCCCGACGGCACGCCCGCCGCGCCGCACCCGAGCTTCAAGCCGCATCCGATGCAGGGCTGGACGCCGGACTTCATCCCCAAGCTGACCAGCGACGCCGTCGACATGAAGGTGATCGACCGGCTGCTGCCGATCCCGGGCCCGGAGGCGATCCGCTGCAGCAAGGACCTCGCCGCCAAGGAAGGCATATTCGTCGGCATCAGCGCCGGCGGGACCTTCGCCGGCGCGCTCAAGGTCGCCGCCGAGGCGCCCAAGGGCGCCAACATCCTGTGCATGCTGCCGGACACGGGCGAGCGCTACCTGAGCACGCCGCTGTTTGCCGACGTCCCGGCCGACATGACCGAGGAGGAGCTCGCGATCTCGCGCTCCACGCCGAGCGCGCAACTCAAGACCTGAGCCGGGGCCGCGCGTGATCCCGATCTCGCGGCGGGCCACGGCGGCGGACCGCGCGTTCGACGCCGTCAAGGATTTCTATTTCCACTCGCGCTACGGCGAGCGGCGCGGCGATCCGGGCATCGCGGACTTCACCTTCGGCAACCCGCACGAGATGCCCCTCGCGGGGCTCGTGGCGGCGATCCGCGAGGGGGCGCTGCCGCAGAACAAGGACTGGTTCGCCTACAAGTCGAGCGAGGAAGCGCCGCAGGCTTTCCTCGCCGCGGCGGTCGGCAGGGAGCTGGGCCTCGCGTTCGAGCCGCCGGACATCGCACTCACCGCCGGCGCCTTCGCGGCGATCTCGGTCGCCTTCCGCCTCGTGCTCGACGCCGGCGACGAGGCGATCTTCTCCGAGCCGGCCTGGTTCTGCTACGAGCCGATGCTGCTCGCCGCCGACGCCGTGCCGCGCAAGCTGGCGCTCAAGCAGCCGCGCTTCGACCTCGACCTCGATGCGCTCGACGCGGCGATCGGGCCGCGCACGCGGCTGGTGATCGTCAACACGCCGCACAATCCGACCGGTCGAATCTACGCGCGCGAGGCGCTCGCCGCGCTCGCCGAGCGGCTCGAGCGCGCCTCGCAACGCACCGGCCGCCGCATCTTCCTCCTGTCCGACGAGCCCTACCGGCGCCTGCGCTTCGACGGGCGCGGCTTCGTCAGTCCCGCGGCCGTCTATCCCTGGACGCTCGTCTCGTACAGCTACGGCAAGGTCCTGCTCGCGCCGGGCCAGCGCCTGGGCTACCTGGCGATCTCGCCGCTCATGCCTGCCGCCGAGCGGCAGGCGCTGCGCGACGCGATGTTCGCCACGCAGATGGCGCTCGGCTGGTGCTTTCCGAACGCGGTCATGCAGAACGCCGTGCCGCAGCTCGAGCAGCTCTCGATCGACGTGCAGGCGCTGGCCCGCCGCCGCGACGCGCTCAGCACGGCGCTCGCGAAGGGCGGCCACGCCGTGCTGCCGCCGGAGGGGACGTTCTACCTGTGGGTCAAATGGGCGCCCGGCGACCCCGAGCGGCAATGGAACGCGCTCGCCGATCGCGGCGTGTTCGTCCTGCCGGGCGCCATGATGAACGCCCCGGATTACTTCCGCATCAGCCTGACTGCCTCCGACGCGATGGTGGCGCGCGCACTGCCCGCTCTCGCCCAGGCGTCGTGAGATTCGACGTCATCGTGGTCGGCGCCGGCTTCGCCGGCCTGTACATGCTGCACCGCGCGCGCGGCCTCGGGCTCGCAGCGCGCGTGTTCGAGGCCGGCTTCGACGCGATGACCGGGGCGCTCGCACGCATCGACATCCGCGGCCGCGGCGGGCATGCGCTGCGCGAAGCCTGGGCGGGCGGGCCGCGCAGCTACCTGGGCCTCGCGGTGGCGGGCTTTCCGAACCTGTTCACGATCACCGGACCGGGCAGCCCTTCGGTGCTCACCAACATGCTGGTATCGATCGAGCAGCACGTGAACTGGATCGCCGATTGCATCGCGCAGCTGAACGCGCGCGGGCACGCGACGATCGAGGCGCTGCCGCAGGCGCAGGACGCCTGGGTCGCGCACGTGAACGCGGTCGCCGACCGCACCGTGTATCCCTTGTGCAACTCCTGGTACCTCGGCGCCAACGTGCCGGGCAAGCCGCGCGTGTTCATGCCGCTGCTCGGCTTCCCCGCCTACGTGAAGAAGTGCGAAGACGTCGTCGCGCGCGGCTACGAGGGCTTCGCGCTCACCTGAGCGCGGGCTGAAAGCGGAATAAGTTCACGCTTACAAGCCGTTACACACTGTCGAGGATGCGCACACGTCCTGCGCGTTGAATAGCGTCGTAGCAACCCGTTCAACGACACAGGAGTAGCGACATGATCAGGAAGACAGTCTATCTGGCAGTGACCGCGGCGATGCTCGCCGTGAGCGGCCTGAGCGTTGCGCAGGCAGCCCCCAACGGCGACATGCGCGGCGACCGCCGCGAGCTGCGCCAGGACAGGCACGACCTGCGCGGCGACCGGCGCGACATGCGCCAGGACCGGCACGCGCTGAGGCACGACCTGCGCACCGGCAATCGAGCTGGCGCGCGCGCGCAGCGTCGCGACCTGCGTGGTGACCGCCACGATCTCCGCGCGGACCGGCACGACATGCGCGGCGACAGGCGCGACCTGCGCGGCGACCGGCACGCGACGCACGTCGCCCGGAACGGCCAGCGCTAGCCGCATTTCGTGCGCGCCGGCGGCCGCGAGGCCGCCGGCGCGCGCTATTTGCGGTCCGGGTAGCTCACTCCCATCCCCGCGCGCACGTCCTGCTGGATGCCGTACTGCGGGAACGGATAGCGAAAGCCGTTCTTCGCCAGCGCCTGCATGCCGGCGATCGCGCCCGCGAGGCGCTCCGGCGGCAGCGCCATCAGCAGCTCGTCGTCCTCCACCCCGCCGTAGCGGCGCTCGGCGAAGCAGGGTATCGACAGGCTCGGCTCGCGCGTCCTGAGCGCACGGCCCCAGGAGTCGGCGCAGGCCGACTCGCCCACCACGCTCCAGTCGAAGCGCTTGTAGCCCGACCATTGCAGGCCGTTGATGAAATAGATCATCGCGCCCGGCGTGGCGTAGAAGAGCGCGATGTCGGGCGGATCGAGCCGGCCCCGCGCCGCCCAGTCGGCGCTTCCCCACTTGGCCAGCGGCGCGACCGCGAGCGCCTCGTAGCGCCCCTTGGGCACCAGGTTCATCGCCGCCTGGTGGCGGCGCGCGTCCTCGAGGGTCGCGAACCATCTGCCGACCATGTGCTGCCCGGAATACCACTTGTCGTCCTGTCCGCCCAGGCCGACCACCGAGCGGCACTGGTCGCCCACAAGGTCCTCGGCCGTAACGCCCACGGTCCAGCCCAGGCGCGCGGCCTGCGCGACCACCTGGTCGAGCGTGTGCACCGCCTTCGGCCGCCGGATCCTCGGCAGCGTCTCCATGTCCGCGCGCGACTCGAACAGCTTCATGCCGAAAGGGATGGTGCGCAGCCTGAGCAGCCGCTCCAGCTGTGCGGCGAGTTCCGGCCAATCGGTGTCGCTCATTTCTTTCCTTTCGCGTGGACCGGCTTCTTGTCGCTTTCGTGCTGCACGGTGCGGTCCCGGCCGAGCTCCTTGGCGCGGTACAGCGCCCGGTCCGCCCAAGCGATCCATTCGCCGTGATTGGCGAGCGTGTCGTCCGCGGTGGCCGTGCCGATGCTCACCGTGCAGCGGATGTCCTCGGACTCCACCATCACCGCCGCTTCGATCGCCTTGCGGATGCGCTCGGCGATCGCCAGCGCGCCGGCCGCGTCGGTCTCGGGCAGGACGATGCCAAACTCCTCGCCGCCGTAGCGCCCGGCGACGTCGAACTCACGCATGCTCAGCCGCAGCAGCGCCCCGATGCCGCGTATCACCTGGTCGCCCACGAGGTGCCCGAAAGTATCGTTGATGCGCTTGAAGTGATCGATGTCGAGCATCAGCAGGCTCACCGGACGGCCGCTGCGCCGGTGCCGCCTGAACTCGGTCGCCGCCGTCTCCTCCCAGGCGGTACGGTTCAGCAGCGTGGAGAGCCCGTCGGTGCGGCTCAGCTTGGCGAGCTGCCGGTTCTGCTCGCGCACACGGCGCGATAGGTTGTAGGTGACCACCCCGACCGCGGCCGGGTAGGCGACGAGCAGCGGCACGCAGGCGATGACGCTCAGCATGCTGGTGCGCGGCTCGAAATCGAATCCGAACAGCAGCACCGTCGCGCCGCAGGCCAGCAGCTGCGCGGTCGTCGTGCGCGCCAACAGGCGCCAGCCGCCGAGGCTGATCTTGTCCATGCTCAGCATGGTGACGACCAGCACGCTCGGCAGCAGGTTGAACCCCATGAGCGCGACCCACGCGCCGCCGAGCGCCGAGTCGGTGGTCAGGTTGACCAGCTCGTAGCGGTACGGGTCGCGGCTGTAGCGCGCGATCAGGTAGGCGGCGTGCGGCCAGAGAAAGCACGTGGCGGCGAGGCCCGCCCAGGTCGGGCGGTCCGCGCCGATCTCGAGCAGCACCGAGCCGGCCGCGAGAAAGCCCATCGCCCAGCCGACGATGCGCGGCAGGTACAGGCGCCGCGCGAAGCGCAGGCCCCTGCGCTTGTCGATCGCCACCCGGCGACGGGGCCGTGGCCCGGGTCAGACCAGCTGCAGGAAGATCAGCGCCAGGCCGACCACCGAAACCGCCCACACGCCGGTGCGCAGCCACGGAATGCCGACCAGGTACACCACGGCGTAGGCGAGCCGCGCCCAGAAGAAGAGCTGCGCGCCGAGCAGGGTCATCGCGTTCGTCCTGCCGGCCGCAACCGCGACCAGGACGAGCGCGGCGAACACCACCAGGTTTTCGATCATGTTGCGGTGTGCGCGTGCCGCGCGCCCCGCCCAGCCGGTGATCTCCGGGAATTTCTCGCGGTTGCCGACGAGCGTCAGCAGTCCGACCTGCATCTGCGCTCCCAATACCGCCACCACCACCTGAACGAACGCGAGCAACACGGACCACACCAGAAAGCTAAGTTCGGGCTTCATGGCCACCTCCCTCCCAAGACAGGCTTGCGCATGCTGCCCCCGCCGCCGGGGCGGCGTCAACTGCCCGCGTGCACAGGCCCTTTAAGTAAATCTTAGCGTTTGCTTAGGCAGCATTTAGGAACGCCCCGCGCGCCCGGCGCCTAGACTCGCCTCACCCAATCGAGGAGGTCCATATGGCACAGACACTGGTACAGCTCAAACCCCGGCGCGACGCCGCCCCCGAGCGCTACGACATGTACGCGCAGATCCACAAGGGACTGCGCAGCTTCATGATGCACACGCTGGAAAAGCTCGGGCGCACGGATCCCCGCGACGACTGCGAAATGCAGGAGGCGCTGGACGCGCTGCGCGCGCTGCTCGGCCTGTGCCGCACGCACCTGGAGAAGGAGAACAGCTTCGTGCACGCCGCGCTCGAAGCGCGCCGCCCCGGTTCGACCGCCAAGATCGCCCTCGAGCACGCGCACCACGAGCGCTCGATCGCCGCGCTCGAGGAAGCGGCGCGCGAGCTCGAGCAGGTCGCGGACGAGGCGCGCGCCGCGGCCGCGCTCGCGCTGTACCGCGCGCTCGCGCTGTTCGTCGCCGAGAACTTCGAGCACATGCACGACGAGGAGACCGCGATGAACGCGCTGCTGTGGGAGGCCTACGACGACGCCGAGCTGGCCGGCATCGAGCGCGCCATCGTCGCCTCGATTGCGCCCGCGCAGGCGATGCTGGTCGCGCGCTGGATGTTGCCGGCGCTGGACGCGGCCGAACGCGCCGCCAAGCTCGCCCTCATGCAGGCGAACGCGCCGCGCGAAGCCTTCGCCGGCGTGCTGGCGATGCTCAAGCAGCACCTGAGCGAGCGCGACTGGTACAAGCTCGGTGCCGCGCTCGGCCCGACGGCGCCGGCGGCCTAGGCGGGAATCTCGACCAGGCGGAACGGGCGCGCGACGGCGAGCCGGAAGCGCCCGCGCCCGGTCTTCTCGATCTTCAGGAATTCGCAGCGCTCGGCCAGGCGCCGCGCGAGCAGGATCAGGCGCGCCTCGAGGTTGTCGCTCAGGTCGGGCAGGCGGATCGACGGATCGAGCCGCAGCTCGCGATTCGTGAACTCGATGCGCTGCGCGCTCGCATAGTCGCGCAGGAGCTTGCAGAAGATCGCGCCCGCGACGCCCTTGATCAGGTAGTCGTCGCCGATGAACACGCTGCAGTCGGCCGCGTAGTGGCGGATCGTCACCGGCGCACCGCCCGGCGGCGCGGCGCGCGCCGCCGCTGCGGGCGGCTCGTCGTGGCCCTCGGCTGCTTCCTGCAGCAGGCGCGCGACCATGCCGGTCTGCGTGGCGAGCGCGACCAGCGCGTCTTCGTCGTCGTAGCCGAAGCGCATCTCCTCGGAGCTCTCGACGTACAGCACGCCGAGCAGGCGCCCGTCCGTCGCTACCGGGACCGCGAGCTGGCTGCGCGAATCGGACAGCCCGGGGAGCGGGATCATGGTTTCCAGGCGGTCGGCCAGCCCCTGCTCGGCGGCGCGCTCGCGGATCGCCTGGCCGTAGGCATAGTCCGAGGTCATGTGCGAGATGCGAATCGGCGTGCGCTCGCGCGCCGCGACGCCGATCACGCCGCAGCCCATGGGAATCTCGGAGCCGACGCCGGAGGAGGCGTAGCCGCGGCTCGCCACCGTGTACAGCCGCGTGCCCGCGCCGTCGGGCACCAGCACCATCGCGTGGCCGATGCCGAATACCTCGTCCAGGCACGCCAGCAGCTCGTCGAGCAGCCGGCCGAACTCGGTGCAATGCATCAGCCGCTCGCTCGAGACGCGCAA
>Ga0316624_10000575_pt1 | contig 12699 bp, 4 predicted proteins | sample OWC_Aug_N3_C1_D5_FD_207657 | JGI IMG/M metagenome (GOLD analysis project Ga0316624, IMG submission 207657) | Wetland soil microbial communities from Old Woman Creek delta, Ohio, United States - OWC_Aug_N3_C1_D5_A | ecosystem: Environmental > Terrestrial > Soil > Wetlands | place: USA: Ohio... | reverse complement strand
CCAGGATCCGCGTGGTCATGGTGGCCATGGTGTCACATCCCAACCCCAGAACCATGGGCAAAACCGCCTTGCCGTTGAGGCCCATCTTTTTGAAGACCTGATTGGTCATCACGGCCAGTCTGGGTAAATACCCGGAATCTTCCATCAGTCCAAAGACCAGAAAGAAACAACCGACGATGGGAAGAACGATGGCAATGGCATAGGTGAGAGCCATCGTGATGACTCCATAAGGGCCGATAAAAAGCTCTTGGAGAAAGGGAATAGGGACAAAACGCTGAAAGAGGTGGGTGAGGGGGGGGAGGAGCCATTTTCCAAAAAGGGTTTCCTCTAAGAATTTGACACTGGTCTGGGCTCCGAAGACCCCGACAAATTCATAAGTCACCCAGAGGATCAACAGAAGAATAGGGATCCCCCAAAAGGGGTGAATGGAGAGATTTCCGAGAAAGGAGGCGACCGATTTAGGTGCTTCTCCCCTCAGCCCCATGACCTGTGATAGCAGTCCATCTGCCTTTCGAAGCCTGGCCTGGTTGATCAAGTAGCCGATCGGGTCGGCAAAATGGCCCTGGATCTCCTGCCGGATCTTTTCGATTTGCAGAATATCCTTTTCTAAAAGATTCTGGTGGAGCCAATCCGCCAGGCTCTCGTCCCCGGAGAGCAGCATCAGTGCCAGGGAACGCTTGGAAATAGAAGCCTCAGGGAGGAAAGGGACGATAAGGGAGATACCCCGTTCAATGGTCTCTGGATAGTTGATCGGGATTGAAGAAGGAGGCTGAATCATAAGGTTTTCTTTGATCTTCTCCAGTCCTTTCTTTCTCGTGGCTACCGTTTTCAGGATGGGGGCGCCCAAAATTTCGGATAGAGTCAGAATGTTGATTTCGATCCCTCTGCTTTTTGCTTCATCCCACATATTCAAGAGGACGAGAAAGGGAAGTCCCATCTCCAGAAGCTGAAGGGAGATGAGAAGGCCCCGACGAATATTTTTCGTATCCATGACCTGGACCAGGTGGCTTTTTGGTTCTTTGAGAAGGATATCCCGGGTGACCTTCTCGTCTTCTGACATGGGGATAAGGGAATTCACCCCAGGGGTGTCGAGCACTTCGAACCTTTTCCCGTGGGCTGACAGGGTTCCAGTAGAAACCTCTACGGTGGTTCCTGGATAGTTCGAAACGGTCACATACTTACCCGTGAGGTAATTGAAGATTACCGATTTCCCGACATTCGGATTTCCGATGAGGATTACTTTCTCTTTAAGAGCTTCGGTGTGTTTGGCTTCGCTGATGCTGCAAGACTCCATCCCTTAACTTTTCCTCCTGCCCGTCTTTTCCTTCTGGCGGCATTCCTCACATCGACCGTAGAGTTCCATGAGGTGATGGGAGATCCTAAAACGGTAACGCCGGGCAATCCCCTTCTGAAGGGCTTCAAGCGTAGGGTCCTCGAATTCAATAATCTTTCCGCAATCCAGGCAGATCAAGTGATCGTGGTGGCTTCCTTCTGAAGCAGGTTCGTATCGCGTCTCCCCATCCTCAAATTTTCGTCGGGTGGCCAAACCCAGCTGGGTCAAAAGCTTGAGAGTGCGGTAGACGGTGACGTAGCCGATTTTAGGGTTGGTCTTAGCCACCTGGGCATAAATTTGTGCAAGACTCTTGTGGCCGGAAGAGCTCAAGAAGATGTTGAGAATCTCCTCCCGTTGCTTGGTCGCCTTCAGCCCTTCTTCAGAGATCCGTGTTTTAAAAAGATCGGGTTTTATAAGCCCCCCCAATTTTGAAATTGAATTTCAATTTCATATTAACCCATCCTCCCCGGCCTGTCAACGGCAAAAGAAAAACATTTCTCTCTGTCGCGGGTGGTGAGCAGAGACCCTACCTTCAAAATGCGGGAAGGTCCTGCCTGTCAATTTCGGATGAATGGGAAATGGGAATGGCGGGCAAAATGAATTTAGCCATGCCTAGAGTGGAGCGTTTCAACTACTGAACCCACTCCACGTTCAGGTCCCTCGTCGCACTACGTCCACGTTCATCCACAGCGCGTAGCACGTAAGAACCCGCTGCCGGCCGGGTCCAATGCAACGTCGTGCCGCGTGAGATAGTTCCGATGAAATTGGTGTTGGCGAACCAGTACAAATGGCCGCTGTCTGCATCGATCGCAGCCGACAGAGGAATGACTTGTCGTTCGGGGTCGCTTAATCGCAGGGTGTAAGTCACACCTCGCAGCGGGGTTGCAATTTTTGGCGCGCGGGTGCTGTCCGATTCGTTGGAAGCCAGCACCCGGGCTGAGCAATCAGCTGCCGGTGGCACACGTCGCGGCATGCCGGCCTGTGTGAATAAACGTAGCATATCCGACGGCCAGTACTCATACACATCGTTGCGCGTGTGATTCGGAACATAAGGCGGACATGCAACATGACCGGTATCTGTGTTTATCACGACGGCGCGGTGGACGTCGCAAATCCGGATAGGAGATTTGCCGGGGATATACCAGGTGGTAGTGCGCACCGGGCAATAGGGGTTTAGGAAATCGCCTGAGGCGGTACACACCTCGACGCGCGTCAGGTTTGCCGGTAAACGCCACGCTGGTTCTGATAATTGGGGGCGGTAAGCACGCACTGCATCGATAATCCGGAAAAAGAGTGGCGCCGCAGTACGAATCCCGATGAATGCCGGATTAGATTCTCCATCGAAATTGCCAACCCAGACCGCAAGGACGTAGGGGCCAAAGAGACCCACGGTCCAAGCATCCCGGAACCCCCACGAAGTTCCGGTTTTCCAGTATACGGGGATCCCTGTATGACCTGCAACGGGCAGGTCAGGGCGAGGGTTGCCCTTCAACATTTGCAGCGTGATAAAGCTCGCTTCCTCCGAGAGCAAGCGTGTTCCTTCCGGAATAGGGGTGTCGGCGCGGTAGCAAACCGGTTTGAGAACTCCAAAATTTCCGAGCATCGCATAGAGAGTAACCAGCTCCTCCAGGGTGATCTCGCCACCGCCCAGGACTAACGCCAGCCCATAATGGTTCTCGGGTTTCATTCGACCGATGCCAGCGGATTTAAGGAACTGATAGAGCGTTGGGTCATGCAACCTCGCAGCCACCGCAACAGCCGGGATGTTCCGGCTTCGGTTCAGGGCATCTCTTGCTGCAATGGGTCCGAGAAAATCGCCGTCAAAATTATCCGGGCTGAATGGACCAAAAGCAGTCGGGGCATCCTTGAGTACCGTGAGCGGATGGAGTACCCCTTGATCGAGCGCCAGGGCATATACGAACGGTTTCAATGTGGAGCCGGGAGAGCGCTTGGCTTGGGTGCCATTGACTTGTCCCGCGATGTGCAGGTTATGGAAGTCCGCTGACCCCACCAATGCCTTTGTTTCCATGGTCCGGTAATCCACCAATATGGCAACGGCGTTCCGGATACTCAATCGGCGCTGTGTATCCACGTAGCTGCGCACCTGCCGCTCTACCAGGCGCTGTAAATCGTGCGAGAGGGTCGTACGAATCTGATTGTCCGATCTTGTGCGCCGGTGGGCGAGGAGCATCTCGATCAAGTGTGGAGCGGCGAACGGAAGCTGGGAGGGGTCACGAAACTGGATGGGTAACGCCATGAACCCCTGCAGCTTGGTGCGCTCTTCGACCGCAACCTCCGGATGCTCCGACAGCCATTTGTTAAACAGGCGAGCACGAGCCTCCTGGAAGGACTGATGATCGAGCTTTGTACGCCTTGCCGGACTTTGCGGAATCATCGTTAATGTCAACGCCTGGGGGAAGGTCAGCTCTTCAGCTCGCTGTCCAAAGTATACCAAACTGGCGGCCCCCACGCCTTGGATGTTGTGTCCGTATGGAACAAGACTGAGGTAGGCTTCGAGGATCTCATCCTTGGAATAGAGGGCTTCGAGCTGGAAGGCTCGCAGGATTTGAAGGATTTTGCCGCCCAGGCTGCGCGAATCAATTCGCCAGTGAAGACGCGCGAGTTGCATGGTCAGTGTCGATCCGCCCTGTCGGCGACCACCCGATACGTAGGTTCGCCAGCCGCCTCGCACCAGGGCGATAGGATTGACTCCCGGGTGCCAGCGGAACCAGCGATCTTCGTGAAGGAGCGTGGCTTCGATTAGGGCGGGCGATATTTTTAGCAGGGGCACCCAAAGGCGAAATTGTTCATCCCTGGCCGTGGTCAGGCGCAACAGGTGGCCTTGGTCGTCATAAAGTGCGATCGATGAGCTATAGTACGACGAGAGAGGCGGCTTTGGCCAAACGCGTCCTATCATCCCGACGGCGAGCACCACTAGGGGAACGACGGCAAGGACACAAAGTCCTCTTCGCTTCAGAATCCTGTCCCACAGTGAGCGATTTGTCCAAGTTATTAACAGTCTCATCATAGGATGGATACCTTTGCAGTGCCCATAAGGCTGCACCGGATGGAAGTAACTCCTCCTCTCCCCCTCTTAACGTAAGAGGGGGAATGTTCCTCCCCTTGAAGTAAGGGGAGAATGGGTGGGGTTACGCTGCATAGCCCTCACCCCATCCCATTCCCCCGCAGGGGAGAGGGGAAGGGTGAGAGGCACCGGATAATCACTTATTCGCTTCCGGCTTTTCGACGACGATCCGCGTTCCAAGCCCCTGTGCGGCCAATGTGCGGTCGTACATCCCCTCGCCAAACGGCGGGGGTACCGTAAATGATCCGGCTGCCGTTGCTTTGACTCGATAAACGAACGTGGAAACGTCACGCGTCAGATTGCCGAACAAGAGCACGCGATCTTCACGCACATCGGTGTATTCCGTCATCCAGGTCGATTTTTCCGTGCCGAGCCGAGAGCGCCACTGATATCTCTGCCCTGTTGGAGGTTCTCCACTGCCCGATTCTTCCCGGGCAGGTGGCTGCAGCATGACCTCGAAACCACCCGGCAAGAGATCGACGATGGCGACGTTCGTCGCCGCATCGCGATCGATTGCTCGGACACGCAGAACGACATCGAACTCATCACCCTGTTTGACGCGCTGAAGCGGTTTGCCAGAGGCGTCAACGAATTCACGCACGATTTCAAAACCGCTGGTGATGGCCTTCGTTGGCAAGCTGCGGTCGAATCCGGTCTGATTCAGCAGGTAGTAGCCGGGGAATTTCGCTTCATTAACAAACTGTAATCGAGCCGCCGATGGCGGCACCTCCGTGTGGTTGATTTTAAAGGCTGGCGCTGCGAGTGTCTGTGGCTTGTTGTCCGTGGCAAACTGCAGGATGCGCAGGGTGGCCGTCTTCTCGCCTTGTAAGTATTTCTCTATTCGATCGAATGCTAACAGCATGTAGGATGAAGAGAGCGAATGGAAGTGTCCTTTCTGAAGGGCATAGACCAAACTACTGAGCGACTCCGGTGCCAGCTGTGCGGCGCGTTTCGGAAAATGCTGCGCCAGCAGATAGATGATCTGTGCGTCGCGCACCGCGTCGTTGTAATAGGGACTCCAAACCGGGGCGTACTCGGTCCCAAGGCGCCTCCGCTCCTCCGCCGCCGGAAGGCCCAGTCGAAGCTGGCCAATCATCGCGTCGGCAAGTTTGTCCTGCTTCATGATTTGATAGCTTGCTGCCATGTAAGCCGCAGCCAGATCCTGCTTCCAGGTCTTCGGAGCGCGCTGTTCCATCCGTTGCTGTAATGCAGTCAGGTAATTGGTGGTCACTTGGTCCAATCGTGTCAATAGGTAGATCGCATAGGCACGATTGCGTTCGTCCGCAAGATTGCGTCCATCGCCCGAGGCAATTTGACGGAGGAAATTGGTAGCATTTTTCAACATATCGTCCGGCACCGCAAACCCACGCTCGCGCGCCTCAATCATGACGTGGACCGCATAAACAGTCGTAAAATCATTGACCTCGTGATGGCCTCCCCACAAGACAAAGCCTCCCTCGAGCTGCTGTCGGGACCGCAGTCTCGACAGCAATTCGGCGACCGAGGTCACTGCCTTTGTTCGGGGAATGCCGAAGTCGTCGCGACCGGCGAAGACCACCGCCGGCATGGAACAAGAAAGAAGCTGCTCAGTACACAGGTACTGATAATTGCTAAGATACGTGTTAATACCGTATGACAAAGATTGTGGCATATAGGACATCAATGTGTAGACATCACGATACTCGGGATAGAGGTGACGTGTAACCGTCACATCAGCTTTCCCGTCGGTGACGCTGCCAATCGATAGCTCTGTACGCAACGGGACAGGAGGCCGCACGCTCGTATCCACCGAAGCCGTGGCCGATTTGCCCAGCGCACTGGCGACAAACGTCAGATTTCCCGAGCCAAGTTTGTCTTTCGCGCGGACACGGAAAATGGCCACTCCTTCGCGGAGTTCGGCGATCCGCAAGTCAGCCTGGGCAGGACCGATCACTTCCAGGTGTGGCGAGGTTTCAAGGCGCAATGCGATCTGGGCGTTCTGTCCGGAACCGGCAACGTTGTTTGCGATCCCGACGCTGACCTCGAACTCGTCGCCAGGCGCCACCATCAGCGGCACGTTCGGCGTGAGCACGAAATCGCCCCGCACCAGTGCCTTGCGTGATTGTACCCCGATCGAATCTTCGGAGATGACAACGACGCAGACTCTCAAAGTCCCGTTAAAGTAATCGGGTATGGTATATGTGAAATCGTGTTCGCCTGGTTTGACGTCAACCAATCCCGACCAGTAAGCGACCGGCTTATCGCGTTTACGTTTGAATGGATTAAGATGCTTCCCGAATTCGACTCCCTCGCCTCCACCGGGTGCGGCAGCGGTGAGAAAGCGCTTAAACTCCGGCAAAATCATATCGAGAATCTGTTGCGTGCGTACGTCCAAAGAACGCTTCTGGAAGAAGTAACCGAGGGGGTCGGGGTTCTTGTAGCCCGCCACCTGCAAAATCCCTTCATCCACTGCTACCACCACCAGGCGGGCGGCGCGGTCAACGCTGACGCGCATCTTCAATGAGTCCCCTGGTTTAACCAAGTCCGGTGTGTTCACATCAATTTTCATTCGTCGCTTCTCCACATTGATCGAGAACGGTGTGACACCGTATGACAACGGGCTCATAAAGATTTCGTTTGAAGCAGGATCGCGCACAAACGTAACATTGACGTAGCCATTTCCTTCCAAACCAGCTGGTAAGGTGATGGTCTGTACGGAAGAGGTGGTTTTGGTCTTGAACCATTTGGAGGCATAGACTCGATCCCGTTCGATTGTGATCAGGCCGGTGCCTGTGTAAGGCGCACGAATGTTCAATTTGATCTGATCCCCTGGCGTATAGTCTTGCTTGTCGAGGGCGATCTGCAATTCCGCATTCTTATCGAGGGATCGCGCAAGGTTCCCATCGCCTGCAACCGTGTAACTGACCCGGTTCAGCTCAGCGCCAGAAGGATCAGCGAGGATCAGGAAGTAATTGCCCGGCCTTTGGGTCTCGAGCGGAATCGACACCCCTGATGCCGCAATGGACAAGGATCTTTCATCAAGACGTACATCCTTGGGTTTGGATTCATACTTGTATACCCCACTCGACTGCTTGGTTAGCACGGACACATAGCGCTGTTCGAAGAACACCTGCTTGAGATGGTCGACGGCGATCTTCTTTGCCTGTGCGTTGATGGCAATGATGTGGACACTGCGCTTTGCATCGCGGCTAACGTAGGCCAAATCTCCATCCGCCTTGGCACCGATCAGATACGGAAGAGACGATACGATCTGAGCGGTTTCCGCAGCCACACTTCGGCCGCCCTCGTGCTCAAAACCTTGCGCAATCACGTTGACACGATAGGTGGCATTGACAAAGCGATTCAATCTCAGGTCGATCTCAGCATTTCCTTGTGCATCCGTCTTGGTTTCAGGGAGATCTTCATCGAAACCGTTCTTTGCCCGCTGTGGATCATAGAAGCTATAGTCTCGAAAAGACGCAAATACCGGATACACGGGTGAAAGCGATAGCTTGGCGGTAATACGCCGGTCGGAGGCAGGTGTGCCAAACAGATTTTGCAGATTGACGCGCACTTTTAAATCTTGTGGCGAGACCCATCCCTCAGGCTGTTCGGCCGAAAGCCTGACAGAGAGTTTCATGCGATCCGGCTGAAATTCTTGAACCTTTACCGTGGTTGAACCCAACAGGACGTTTGGTAATGCCTCACCACGCCGTAGTTCCTGTTCTGTGCTGCGCACGAGATAGAGATTAGCCGTGTATGTGCCGGTCGGGCTGGAATCCTGCGTTTTATGGCTGACCGATTCAAACCCGGTGGACGAGAGTTTCAGCTTCTCGCGATTGACGATCGCGCCCCGCGCGTCAAGAATATCCACTTCAAGAGGTACGCCGGTGAGCTTCTTCCGCCAGTCCGTTGCGCGGACAACCATGCCGAGATGTATTGTATCTCCCGGCCGATAAATGCCACGGTCCGAAAACAGATAAGCAGACAGATGTTCGGGCTGCGTGTTGGCAACCCCGCCGACGTCAAAGCGCGAGTATCCGAGCAACCTGTCGGCACGACCCAATGGCAGGAACGAGTAATCGCCGCCCTTACGCACGAGATAATAGGCGGGAGTTTTCTCGCGGTTTAGCCCTTGGAGCGACGGCAGGCGCGCCAGGCCTACTGCATCGGTTTGTGCTGTTACGACCGGATGGCCGTTAATGCCAATCACTCCTACCGTCACACCAGGGACTGGATCCCCGCTCTGGATGGACTGTACAAATACGTCCTGAGTGCCGTCCAAGGCGCGTTTGACCAGTACACCCAAGTCGGTTACCAAGATCAGCCTCGAATCTGAACTCGGTCCCGAATAGGCTCCTCCATTTCTCCCTTCATAGCTTCGGTCCTCCGCATCCCCTTCTTCACTTCTTTCCTCTCTCTCTTCGCTTTCAGCATCGCGCTCAACCTTTCGCTCTGCATAAACGTCAGGCTTCTTCTTGGGTGGAGGCTCGCGCCAGGGCCGAATTTGCACCAGGAACAGACCGCGGCGATTTTCGGGATCGCTGTAAAGATACTTGCTCAAATCAATCGACTTGAACTGTGCTTTACCCGGCCCGAGTTTCTCAAGCTCGATCTTGCCGACGAAGCGCTCGCTGATGCGGTCCTGGTACTGATTGCCGAGGATTTCGCGCACATCCGAGAACTTGGCCATATTTCCCTGCCGGTCGAGGAAATGATGCAGCTGATGCGGTGCAACCCGCGCCACCTCGTACTCCACTGCTTCTAAATCGCGTGCAAACACCCCGACTTTCTTTTCGCCGCTCATGGTGAGAAGGGCGCCGTTTCCGAGTATCTTCAATACTTTTGGATACTGCGGAACCTGGCGGACATCGCCATAGGTGCGAAACAGTTGATAGCCTCCGAAGGAGCGGGTATCTTTCGCAACCGTAATGTAGACATACCGTCCTGGGTCTGCACTGTACTTGAAGCTCGCCGTCTTGGTGTTCTCGACTTCACTGGCAATCGCCTCGAGTCTTACCGGCGGCGCCTCTCTGAGAATCTCCGCAGTGACCTGAGACAAATCCCATGAATGAGGTCTGGTGCGATCTTCCGGTTTACTCCGGGGGTGATAGACAGGCAACAGATAGGCGCTGACCGCTGTCTGCCAGGTGCGGTCTGGTATCGCTTCCGAGGCTTCGACGACGGCAACCTGCTCCGGTTCGAAGCGTTCATTATCCACAAGCGCGAGCGAGATATCTTGGATCGTCAGGCTGAACCTGCCAGGCACGTTCACGCTGCTCGTCAGACCGGCCGCTCCCGGGCCGCCGCGGATGCTGCGTAAGCCTGATCCAAGCTTGATCTCGACCCGTGAATTCTCGGAGGGGATGGCAAGGGGTTCTGAATGGACATAGGCGGTGAGCTTCAGCTTGTCGTAACTGACCGTGAACTTCTTGGCCACTGCAGAGGAATCCTTGCCGTCACGACGCTCAATAAACCCCAGCTTCATTTTCTTCTCGAACTCAAGTGAATCAACGGGATAGGTGAAGCGAAACTCGACGACCACTTTCTTCAGATTTGGATCCGTGGGGTCCTGGTAGAACTCGCTCGAGCGAACTGAGACGACGAACGGATCCGTCGCAAACTTGAAATTGGTCTTGGCAAGCGTCTTGTGGGGAGCGATGGCAAGTTTTGAATCGATCTCCACCGAGTATTCTGTGCCAATTGGCCAATCGCCGTGCGGCTGGTACTCAAGCCACCTGTCGTTCGTCCAGGTCCACACGCCCTCGATACGGGGATGAATGGAGAAGCCTAATGCCTCCTTTCCTATAAGGGAGATTGGCGCTACCGACCTGTCAAAATGGATACGCAGCGGCCGGGGTTTGGCGTCCGTCTCCTCAATGGGCGTCCGTGGAGGAGGCGTTACCTTGAAATGGACCAACTCTGGCGCAACAGGTTTTGGAAGGAGGGACCATACCCATATGCCTCCCGCCCCAACCAACACTGCGAGAAGTGCGATTCCACCGACGCGCAGCAGACGCTTTTCGTGCCTGCGCATCCAGTTCCTCGAACGCGCGATGCTCTCCGAAATTCGATTGACCCAGGGGGGTCGCTCCCACACCAGACGGCCGAAGACGCGTTCCCAAAGCTCGGCCAACTTACGAAGGACAAGCACAATCGAAAAAAGAATAACGGACAGCTTCTTTCCAAACCAGCGCATTGCATCTACGATCGTCTGCATTTTTTCCCCTTTCGTAGAAGGACATTCTTAGCAGCCCTAAGCCAGACAGTTTCAGTATGACCCATCGATGTCTTTGAAATGATTAACTTCTCCTTTGGCGAAAAGTGAGGAATTGTTGATTGTCAATAGAGAGAGCAATTTCGATGCCAATTATTGAATTACATAACTACTCGTAGAGAAAAGACTTTCAGAAGTTCTGTTGTTTTTGACGGTCCAAAAATGGCAAATTCTTTTCCATTTCCTTCCATTTTGTCCAAATCGAACCTCTCAAAAGAGTAAAAATCTCGAAAGGCTCAAGGAATATCAATACTTACTCTTTGAAGTTCTCTTTAAAAAGAAAAGGATTTATCGGACCGAGAAGCGGTGCCTGGTTGGCCATAGTTGTTCCCTTGGAAATGTCTAAATTCTGAGTAGGTCTTCAAAGATTTTAGTGCCTCCTTTCGGGATAAACGCTGAAATTGATCTTGACCTGGCTCTCTGTTAATATTTCTGATGGAACGAATACCACCTATGGCTTCTTCGGGCAGCCCGAATTTGGACGCATACGAAAAGATCATCACCCACAATGACTTCGATGGTATTGTCAGTGCCTCTCTCTGTTCGCGGGTTTTGAAAATTCAGAAGGTGATGTTCGCAGGTCCCATGACGATCGCACGCTCTCAAATCTCGATTACCGAGAAAGATGTGGTCTGCGATCTGCCTTATCCCCTCCAATGCGGGCTCTGGTTCGATCATCATGAAGGAAATCTTCAAGAGCTGACACTCCGCAAGATTGATGTCAAATCGATTCCAGGCCGGTTCGACTTAAAACCGAGCTGCAGCCGGGTGGTTTATGAATATTTCTCCGAGAGAGAAGAATTACCCTCCTCTTTCTTGACGGCGGTTGAGGAGGCGGATGTGATTGACAGTTTTTCTTATTCTTCAATAGAGGATTGGAGGAGAGAGACCCCCGGGAAGGTGATCGATTCAACCTTGAAGGTCCTTTTCCAATCGGTAGAGGATCAAGTCAGCTATATGAGAAACTTGGTCCAGCAGCTTCGAGACCGTTCCATCGCAGAGGTGTCCCGTCTCGACTTTGTACAGAAGCGGTTAAGGCAATATCGAAACGATGAAGAGAGGATGCTTCGAATGATTCGGGATGCCGCTTATTTTAACGAGGAGGACCAAAAGAAGGAGGTGGTCGTGATCGATCTTACCTCTTATCAGCGGAGGCCCCACCTCATCAAGAATCTGGCCTTCTTGGTCTACCCTGAAGCCTTGGGGGTTTTGGAAGTCTATAGTCTGACGGACCATCAAGGGGTGAAGAGTAATCATTTCGGTCTCTCGATGTCTCTTTCCATTCATGGGAACAGACAAGACCATGGCAAGAACATCGGCGAGATCATGCGAACTCTAAACATCGGGGACGGCCATCCAGGGGCAGCCGCGGGCACGGTTCGCTGTCAATCCAAACAAGAGATGCTGAAGAAGAAAAAGGAGTTGCTGGGCCAGATCTTTAGACTCTGGTCTTCTCAATAATGCTTGCCGAAGACAAAGAGGTCAAAAAAGGGAGGCGGGAGGGCCTTTGAGAAGCCCCCACCTTTCGCTCTCCCCTCGAAGGAGGAGGGGGCGGAATCGGGTTACATTCTGAAGAGAGATTCATAGGCCTTTACGCCAGCCTTGTATCCTGCCTCATCTTTTCCCCATTCTTTGTGGCACCCGTTGCATGAATTTGGGACGACGTTTTTCGGGTCTTTTTCGAACATCTCCAAACTCAACCGGGGCCGGATGATCCTAAAGTCATGGTTGTGGATATCTCCAGCTTCTGCTGAACCGGCCGTTTTCACCATGTGACAGGAGGAGCAGCGGCTGGTTCCCCGGGTCTCCGGGGCATAGTTGTGCTTGGTGTGGATCCGGATGGCCCAAGGATTGGCAAAGTTTTTGTCTTTGCCATGACACGAGAGACAGAGGTTGTTGTTGTAATCGGCCTTGGTCAGTTGGGAGGGACTGGGCCCTCCATGAGGATTGTGACAATCAAAGCACAAGACCCGGGCATAGAAATGACTGCTCTTCTGAAAGTCGAGCCACTGCTGGTGGTGGGAT
>Ga0316624_10000574_pt1 | contig 12701 bp, 13 predicted proteins | sample OWC_Aug_N3_C1_D5_FD_207657 | JGI IMG/M metagenome (GOLD analysis project Ga0316624, IMG submission 207657) | Wetland soil microbial communities from Old Woman Creek delta, Ohio, United States - OWC_Aug_N3_C1_D5_A | ecosystem: Environmental > Terrestrial > Soil > Wetlands | place: USA: Ohio... | reverse complement strand
GACGAAACCTTACCATGCGGCTTTCAGGAAGAGATGGGGTTCAGAGCCTCGAGGGACCGGTGATACCCCCAGTTATACTTCTCTCTACTTGATAAAAGATGCCATTGAGCGTGCAGGGACATTAGATGTAGATGCCCTGGTCTCTGCTATTGAGCAAACAGATATAATAACGGCAGGTGGCAGGTTGAGGTTTGACAAGACGAACCACCAAGCGATCTACGGGAACAACCCAAAAGAGACCCTGATGGCTCAACTTCTACAATGGCAGGACGGAAAGAGGGTCTGCATCTGGCCGCCACAAATCGCCGTTGGGGAGTATAAACTTCCACCTTGGGTGAAATCGGCAAAATAAATATTGCGAGGGTGCAAGGAGTGGGGAGAAAAGCGCGTGAGCTCTAAGGAATTAATCTACGGTCAGGTGGAGGAGTTTGAGAAGACGATTTATGACGAGCCGGTATTTGCCGCGATCGAGCGCATCGTCGAAAAGTATCCTGATAAACCGGCTATCATTTACCTGGGAAAGACCTGGACCTACAAAGAATTGAAAGAGCTGATAGATCGATTTGCAAATGCCTTATACAACTTAGGCATTCGGCACGGTGATAGGGTGATGCTTTATATCCCCAATTGCCCTCAATTTCTTGCCGGTTACTTTGGATCAATGAAGATTGGAGCGACACCCGTCCCGATTTCTCCCATTTATACCCCTTATGAAATTGAATACCTGATCAATGATTCTGGGGTTAAGTTCATCCTTTGCCAGGACACCAATTGCGGCTATGTGAAAGAAGTTTTCCCGAAGACCTGTTTAAAGGGAATTATTGTCACCAACTTCGCAGATCTCCTTCCTTGGTGGAAACGGGCCACAGGAAAGTTGTTTGATAAGATTCCCCATGGCATCGTAGAAAAAGGCAAAGAAGTTTATTTCTTCAAAGACCTGATTGAAAAATATCCCCCCAACCCCCCAAAGGTCGACATCAATCCGAGGGCTGACCTCAGCCGCTTGCTCTATACCGGTGGGACGACCGGTTTTCCAAAGGGCGTTCCGACCAATCATACCGCCGTCGTCAGTTTTGTCAGTGAGATCCGTCAAATCAGCGAGGGCTACGTGGGAGAAGGAGGAGAGGACCGGTTGATCATGATCAACCCTCTCTTCCACGAAATGGCACAGGGAATGACCATGGCCTGGGGCTTGACAAAGGGCAACCCCATCATCTTGATGCCCATCGCTGATGTCGATGCTATTTTAGATTCCATACAAAGATATAAAGTGACCATGATCCTCGGTGTTCCCACACTTTACCGCATGATTCTCGAACATGATAGGGTGGATTTATATGATTGCCGATCATTAAGATATTGTTTATGTGGGGCAGACAAACTTCCTCGTGAAGTGAATGCGCGATGGAAGGAAATAATGGGTCGACCCATATTCCAATGTTACGGTGCGACCGAAGTTGGTTTTACCACGACCACTCCTTTCAACAAAGAACCTCAACCAGATTCCATTGGTGTTCCATTGCCCTCTCGAGAGGTTAAGGTTGTTGACCCAGAAACCTTAGAACCGGTGCCCCAAGGGGAGGTGGGCGAGGTTCTTGTCCGCTGCGAATATATATTTAAGCATTATTGGAATAAACCTGAAGAAACGGCTCGTTCCTTTGTTCCAGTAAATGGCAGGGTTTTTTATCGAATGAGTGACTATGCGCGGATAGGCGAGGACGGGCAACTCTACTTTGTTGACAGAGGTACAGACATCATCAAGTACAAAGGATACAGGGTTTCGGCCTCAGAGATCGAGGCAGTGCTGCAGGATCATTCAGCTGTCATCGCTGCCTGTGCCGTGGGTGTGCCTGATTCGAAGACAGGAGAACGGATCAAGGCGATTGTCGTGCTTAAAGACGACGCCAGAGGCGTGAGTTCGGCAGAACTGAGTGCCTGGTGCCGAAAGAGACTCGCCTCCTATAAAGTCCCCAAGTATATCGAGTTTAGGGACATGCTGCCTAAATCCAAAGTTGGCAAACTATTACGACGGGAGATCAGAGACGAAGAACGGAGGAAGGCACAAAAGAAAGGTAAGAAGGCTGCTGCATAGGTCAAAGGGAAATGAATTTACATGCCGAAGTAGGCCTCTTTGACATCCGGGTTTTCAAGGAGTTCGCTGCCAGTCCCTTGGGCGACCAACCCCCCATTTTCAAGGACGTGGCCATAATCAATGATCGGTAAGATCGGCCTGGCATATTGCTCAGCAACCACTACGGTAATTCCAGTTTCCTGATTAATCGCCTTGATCGCTCGAGCAAGTCTTATCTCGATGCTCGGGGCCAGGCCCAGGAGGGGCTCATCTAAAAGTAACAACTTGGGCTGAGCCATCAAAGCCCTCCCAATAGCTAACATCTGCTGTTCACCACCGCTCAGGAATCCCCCTGCCCTTCTCTTGAGCTTCACCAGTTCTGGAAAGAGAGTAAACACATATTCCAGAGTCTTCTTTGCCTGCGCTTTACTCGCTAAATATCCCCCCATCCTCAAATTTTCAAGGGCGCTGCTTTCAGGAAAGATAAGCCGCCTTTCCGGACAGAGGATGATGCCTTTTTTAGCTCTTTCGCTTGGTTCAACACCGAGAACGTCTTCACCTCTAAATTTTATCTCCCCTGTTACGGTGATTCTTTCTCCGCCTCTCATTGCCTCTTTTTTTCTGACGTCAAGGATGATCCCTGAGATACACAACATGAGAGAGGATTTGCCGGCACTGTTCGACCCGAAAATTCCGACAATTTTGCCTTCATTCACTTCAATGCCAACGTTATTGATCGCTACCGCATTTTCATAAAATAACATTAGATTTTTGATCTCAAGAATGGCACTCACAGTTCTATTTCCTCTCCGAGGTAAGCTCGTTTAACCCTTGGGTCTTGCATGACCTCTTCCGGCTCACCTTCGGCAATTTTTTCGCCAAAGTCAAGCATGATCACCTTATCCGCCACTCTGAAGAGTTCTCTGAGTCGATGCTCAACCATGATGATTGAAGCCCCCTTGATGCGAAGGTTCTCGACCAGGGGAACCATGCTTGCTATCTCGCTCATGCTGAGTCCAGAAAATACCTCATCACAGATAATGACCTCAGGCCTGAGGGCGAGACATCGAGCAAGTTCGAGCCGCTTCAGGTAACCCAGAGGAAGCGCAGAGGCAAGTTTGTATGGGACGTAAGCATCTCGTTCAAAGCCAACTTCCTCAAGCAAATCGATGGCCACGGCATCCCTATCTCCCCCACGGCTTCCAGCAAACCGCCGAGCTCTCGGTGACCATAGAGGGACGATGAGATTCTTATAAGATTTCAGACTGAGATAGGGTCTGACGATCTGAAAAGTCCTTGCCACCCCGAGGTCAGCAATCTTATAAGGTGGCAATCCGGTGAGTTTAACATCCCTGAAAAAGACCTCGCCCGAGTCTGGTTTCTGAAAGCCTGTGATCGTGTTGACGAGCGTGGTTTTGCCAGAACCGTTGGGTCCGATCACCCCCATGACCTCTCCTTCGAGCAAATCAAAGCTCACATTGTTTAAGGCTTTCACCCCGCCGAAGGTCTTGCTGATATTCCTCACCTTGATAATCGGTTCTTTTTCTTCTTCCATTTTACACCTTTACCCAATGTTCAAACTGGTGGTATTTGCGGGCTGCCCAATTCAATAATCCCTCCGGCTTGAACAGGATAAACCCCACAAGCACTGCGCAGTAGAGCACTACCCTAAGTTGCCCAAGGCCTCGTAACAATTCAGACAGAGGGGCTAAGATAAAAGCCCCCAGCACTGGACCTGCCATTGTCCCCGGGCCTCCCATGATGCAAGCCGCAATTGGCATGATTGAAAAGTCAACAGCGAATAACGATAACCCGGCAAAGCCAGAAAAGTGAGCGATAAAGGCACCACCAAAACAGCCCATTGCTGTGGCGATAAACAGAGCATAGACCTTTACTCGGGTGATGTTAATCCCTGAGGCTAAGACAGCTTGATCATTATCTTTTACGCCTGCGAACACAATTCCAATATCTTCACCGCACAGCCTCCTCAGACCAAAGATCGAAAGAAGGACGATGACCATAATAAGATATATCCCAACCCATATGTTGGGAAAGCCTGCAACTGGACTTAATCCTTCAGTACTCCCTAAAAGCCCACCCGCAAGAATGATACTCTGGGTTAAGAAGGGAAACATAAAGGTCACGACAGCAAAGTAAATGCCCCGAAGTGGCAAACAAGGAAGCCAAAGAAGTGTGCAAATGAGGGCTCCCCCAAATGTGGCGATGGGAATGGTTAGAGCAGGCGATAATGCGAAATAGTAGTTCAGTCCTCCGGCAATATAGCCACCCACTCCAATCACAAAGGCTCCACCAATACAAACCAGTCCCACCCTCTCGGCTAAAAAGTCGAAGGAAAGGGCAAGGAGGGCATAAACTCCTGCCAAGGCCAAAACCCTTTGCCAGTAAAGGCCGGGTAAAATTAACGGCAATATGAGCAAGCCGAGGATCAATCCTGCCCTGGGCGCGACCAAATAGCCTACTTCACGCCAGGATTGAATGGCATACAGACCATCGGTTCGCGCCTTGATTCCGCGGTCCAGTCTCTCTTTGCGTCTCTCCTCTTTAGCCATTCCTATACTCTTTCCTCCAGTTCCTTTTGTTGGCCGAATAAACCCGAAGGCCTGACAATTAAAATAAATATAATAAGCCCAAAAACAAGCACATTATTCCACATGGTTCCACCAAGGACCGACATAATGGTTGTGGCAAGGCCAAGAGTAAGGGCGGCTAAAATGGTGCCTCCCCAACTGCCCAAACCCCCGATAACGCAAACCGCAATCGCCTTCGTCAAAACATCATATCCTGATTCGCAGTTGATATTGCCCAGAGGCATAATCGCTATAGCGGCTAACCCAGCCAGGGCTGAGCCTATGGCGAGTGAAATATTGGCCATCCGATCAGAGTTGATACCGAGCATCAAGGCGGCCCGTTCATTTTGAGCCATGGCTCTCAATGCCAGTCCCATCTTATGATAGTGGGTAAAGAGCCACATGAAACCCATAATGAACAACCCCACTGCAATAATGAAAAGGCGTTGGAGATCGATGGTCACCCAGGGGGTGTCTACCACACCATCGATGAATCGGGGCAATACATACCCTGGACCAATGAACCCCTTGAAACCACCAATGCCCTGCAGGCGCAATCCTTCGAGAATAGCAAGGGCAATGCCAAAGGATACAATAATTTCTGATATCGGCATACCCCTGACCCGGATCATCACAAATTGGTATATAGCCACCCCAGCTAATGATACGATAATGAGCGAAAGGATGATGCTCAGCCAGAAGGGCAATCCAGCGCTGTTAATAAAGGTCCAGGCAATGAAGCCCGTGACAACATATAATGCACCGTGAGCAAAGTTAGGTAGTCTGCTAATGCCATAAACAAAGGAAAACCCAACGGCAAATAGGGCAAAGGTCATGCCGTTTACAATCCCATAAATCAATATATCCACAGCCGCTACCTCCTCTATCGGCCCTCTGTCCAATTTGCTCGCCATGATAGTATTTCGAAAAAATGTTGTCAAGTTCAATATTTCTCAAGGCTAATTCTACTTGACACATCGCCAACTCTTCCCTATTATTCTAATGTGTAATAAATCAATTGAAGAGATCAGGGGAAGCCAATGGATATTATTGATTTTCACACCCATTATGTTAAAAGGGAGATGTTAAACCCAACGTGGCTCAATTTCCTGGAATCGATCAATCCTGAATTTTATGCCAAGATAGATGATTTTAGTGACCGTCCAGAACTCTTCACCGCTTATCTAAAAAGTCAGGGGGTAAGGTATGCTGTGGTGCTTGCGGAATGGGCCCCAGCAACCAGCGGCTCCGTTTCAACAGAAAAAGTGGTGGAATACTGCCGAGGACAAGAGATGCTCTTCCCTTTTACCTCTTTGAATCCAAATGCTCAACCGGATGTCGTGGCTAAGCTTCAATTTTATGTCAAGGAGTGTGGAGTGAAGGGACTTAAACTTCACCCTTCCTATCAATTCTTTTATCCCAATGAAGCAAGGCTCTATCCCCTCTACGGTAAAGCTCAGGAACTGGGGATTCCGCTCATATTTCATATCGGCACTTCGATATTCAAAGGGACGAAATTAAAATATTGCAACCCGATTTATTTGGATGATGTAGCGGTCGACTTTCCCGATCTAAAAATCATCATGGCACACAGTGGAAGAGGTTTTTGGTATGACGAATGCTTTTCTCTCTCGCGCTTACATAAAAATATTTACATGGATATAACGGGGCTGCCACCGCAGAATCTCCTCAGCTATTTTCCAGAGCTTGAAAAGAATAGTGAGAAAGTGATTTTTGGCTCGGATTGGCCTACCATGCCAGGAGGTATCGGAAAGAACGTCGAAGCCATAAAATCTTTGCCACTCCGTGACAAAACCATTGAAGCCATCCTATATAAGAATGCCTATAACATCCTCTTTGGGTGACGAAAAGCTCAAAACAGGTTTTATCGCCTTCTTCACCCAATCTGGATCGCAGAGGAGCGGTCGTCCCAATCCGATCAGGTCTGCCTTCCTCTCCTGTGAGATCTCCTTAACAACCCGGTTTTTCAGTTTCATACCTGAAAATTCAAACGGCTTAAAGAGCATCATGGGTCTGATTATAACCTTCCTTCCTTCTTCTGTTTGATCGCTTTCAATACCTTTTCCGGGGTAATAGGAAGATCTGTAATCCTGACCCCAATCGCATTATAGACCGCATTTCCAAGGGCTGGAAAGATAGCCACAGAGGCCCCTTCACCCACCTCCTTGGCCCCGAACGGGCCATCCGGATCCATACTTTCCACAAAGATATGTTTGTTTTTCAGAGGGATGTCCATAGAGGTCGGCATCTTATAGTCCATGAAAGATGGATTCAACACATGTCCATCCTTTTTATCTCTTTTCAGTTCTTCATAAAGAAGTTGTCCCTCTGCCTGGATCCAGGCCCCATCCAATTGACCGGCACAAAGGATCGGGTTCAAGGCCCTACCAATATCGTGAGCGCCAACGGCATTTAAGATCGTTATCTTTCCTGTCTCGGGATCCACCTCGATTTCCGCGACATCGGCTGCAAACGTATAAGTAGGAGAGATATTTCCTCTTCCTGTTTTAAAATCGATGAAATCGACTCCGGAATCATAACTCCCACTTCCAATAACCGATTTGCTTTCCTTTCCCATGCTATGTTGGGCATGCCGGATCAAGGCATCGATTTTCCACCCCTTTTCAGGATTGCTTTTTGAAAAAACTTTTCGGTCTTTAAAGATAATCTCTTCTAAAGGTACTTTCATGACTTTGCTCGCCACTTCGGCAAGTTGCTTCTTTGCATCTTCAGCAGCAATCTTCGCTGCGTTGCCAGAATAAAAACTGACCCGAGATCCATAGCTCCCTGGATCGATGGGTGTAAAGTCTGTATCGATTCCAGCGTTGATGATGATATCTTCCATGGGAAGACCTAAAACCTCTGCTACGATCTGAGAGACGATCGTCGATGAACCCTGGCCAATATCCGTTGCACCCGTCATGATAGAGGCTGTTCCATCCTCATTCAATTTAACGACACAAGAAGCAGAGTTATGACCACTCAACTTTACCCCCGTGATAAAGGAGGAGGTTCCCATGCCAATCCCACGATAAGGAGGCAGCTTACCCTTTTTCTCTTTCCATCCTGAAGCCTCCACTGCCTTCTCAACACATTCCGTAAATGCACAACTGGTGATCTTGTAACCACTCGGGGTCTCATCCCCTGGGTGCAGGGCATTTTTTATACTCACCTCGGCGATGTCCAGTCCTAAATCGTTACACACCATATCGAGTTGCTGGCCTAAAGCCCATCTCAATTGAGCAATACAGTGACCTCTCAATGAACCGCAAAATCCCTTGTTCGTAAATACACGGTAACCATCATATTGGACATTGGGAAGGCGATAAGGGATATCGATGAAGAACGCGGGCAAGGCAATGCTGACAGGACCAATCGTTGAGTAGGCCCCTCCGTCGGCCACGACGTACGCCTGGATGGCCTTGATGTAACCCTCCTTCGTCATCCCTGTCTTTACCTTCATATTGAAGGGATGGCGCATCTCGCCCATGACGAGAACATCTTCCATAGTATAGACAAATTTTACCGGTTTTCCCGTCTTCTTGGACAACATGAGGGCACAGAAATCAAGGGCAAAGGGGTCCGATCGAGCAGAGCCAAAACCTGCTCCGACGTAGGTCTGTATGACTCTCACCTTGCTCGGAGGAAGCCCAAGGGCCATGGCCAATTTCCTGTAAACGATATAAGGACTTTGTTTATTTCCCCAGAGGGTTGCCTTCCCCGAAGGGTCCCACAAACCTACGGATGCATGGGGCTCCAGGAAACCGTGCTTGATCGCCTGGGTGGTGAACTGATCCTCTCTCACATGGTCCGATTCGAGAAACCCCTTTTCCACATCTCCGAAGGCGAGATGCTGCGATGCGCTGATATTGTTCTTAACATGATCATGCAACTGTGGGGCTCCCTCCTTCATCGCTTCAAAGGGATCAAAGACGGCTGGAAGCTCTTCATAGTCCACCTTGATGAGATCCAACGCCTCTTCTGCAATATCTTCATCGATCGCTGCAACAGCTGCCACCTCATCTCCAATATAACGTACCTTATCCTGAGCCAATGGAGTCTGGTCCCGAGTAATGGCGGTAAATCCATATTTCAGACCCCATGGAAAATCTCTACCCGTAACAATGGCCCTTACCCCTGGAAGCTTCAAAGCCTTTCTTGTATCGATATTTAAAATCTTTGCGTGAGGGACTTTGCTCCTGAGTATCTTTCCATAAAGCATCCCAGGCAAAGAAAAGTCAGCCCCATAGACCGCTTTGCCGGTGGCTTTTAATACTGCATCGACTTTGGGTACACCTTTCCCAACAACTGATAATTCCTCTTTCATCTCCTATGCCTCCTTCCTCATCTTCTCTGCTGCCTTCATCACTGCATCTATGATCTGAAAATATCCTGTACATCGGCATAAATTCCCAGAAATGGCCTTCTTTGCCTCCTCTTCTGTGGGATTTGGATTTTTGTCTAAGAAAGCCTTTGTAATCATGATCATTCCTGGGGTACAAAAGCCACATTGGATTGCCCCTGCCTCCACGAATGCTTCTTGTACCGGATGGAGCTTTTCTCCCTGAGCTAAACCTTCAATGGTGGTGACCTTTTTCCCTTGGGCGCTTGCCGCAAGGATAAGGCAGGAATTGACTGCTTTCCCATCGACAAGAACTGTGCAAGCCCCACATTGACCTTCGTCACAACCCTTATGAACGCCCAGTAGCCCGAAGTTTTCTCGGAGGACTTCAAGAAGGGTCCTTCGGTGGTCAATTTCTTCCTCATAAATAACCCCATTGACATTAAATCTCATCAGCTGTTTCATTTTCTCACCCTCCATGACTGAGTTATGAACTTCTCCCCCGAGCCTTAGCGGGGATATTGGCTAATTCTTTCAAGAATTCACTCGACGGCATGACTCTTAGCAGTGGAGATAAACCACACTGCCTTAAAACTTCGATGCTTCCCTGGTGGGTCTCTCTATTTCGAGAAGCTGAGCAATCTTCTAAAACGATTGTATAAAAATCATTACAGACTGAATCCATAGCGGTTGCGTAAACACATACATGAGTATTGATCCCGGTTATAACAACGGTATCCACCCCAAGCAGGCGAAGGGTCTGATCAAGATCGGTCTTGAAAAAAGCGCTGAAACGCCTTTTTGGAAGAATCTGATCTTTCTTCTTAGGTCTCAAATCATCGACAACTTCAGCCCCTTCGGTGCCCCTAACGGAATAGGGTTGTTTCCCTTTAAAAATGAAATCTTTTTCCAAGAAACTATCGCAAGCAAAGATGACCGGTATATTTAATTTTCTCGCTTTGTTAAGGAGTTTTCTAATCTTTGGAACAATCCTCACGTATTCCTGGGTGGAAGGAAGATCTTTCCTTTTAAAAGCATCTTTAAGCATATCCACTACGACGATAGCTGGCCTCATCCGCTTTCCATCCTTATCTTATACCTTCTCCAAAGATTGCTTTATGGCTTGCTTCGTTAAGACCTTCAGCATTTCCTTCCGATATTCAGCGGAGCTTCTGATATCATCAATCGGTTTTGACTCTTCCGATGCAATCATAGCCGCACTCTCAATCAGATCGTCACTGATTAGTTTCCCCCTCAGGATCGCCTCCGCCTTTTTCGCCCGCATTGGGACAGGTGCTACAGCTCCCATCGCAATTTTTATATCTTTGCATATATTATTCTTTGAATCGAGGACTAAATAAGCGGCTACTCCAGCAATGGCTAAATCCATTTCTCTCCGAAGGGTATGCTTAACATAGGCTCCTCTTCCCTTAGTTGTTGGAGGAGAAACTTGAATCTCACTGACCATCTCCATAGGGCTCAATATGGTTCGATCAGGACCTTTGAAAAAGCCTTCGACCGGCACCGTTCTTTGTTTTTGTATACCAACAAGCTTCAATTGGGCCCCTAAAACGATTAAAGGTGGCGCCGTGTCTGCAGAAGGAACAGCATTGCAGAGATTTCCCGCTATGGTTCCAACGTTTCGAACCTGTATGGAAGCCATCTGAGCAATCGTTTCAGTAAGAATTGGATAATGTTTCTGAATGATTGAAGACTCGAGGATCTCACTCAGTGTTGTGGCTGCTCCTATCCTCAGACCCTTGTCCTTTTCATATTTGATAAAATTGAGATCCCGTATTCCATTCAAGGCGATTAAGTACTGAGGGACAGCTTCACGACGTTTCATCTTAGGTAATAGATCCGTCCCGCCCGCAAAAACCCTTGCCTTTCCATTATATTTTCTTAACAGTGAGAGAACTTCTTGAAGTCTTTTCGGAAAAAAACATTCCATCTCCGGTAATCTTCTCAAACGCCCCAATGTCTTATCCATAATCTTCCTCCTCTTTATCCTCCTCCCAAAGGTGACAACTTTATGGTTACGAGATCCCCTTCGTTCAACCCCATTTCCAATGCTTCCTTTGAACCAGAGTTTGGAAGTCCGTTGATTTCGATTAAAAAATCCATCGGGTCAACGAAGTCAGTCATAGGCCGAATAAATTTCACTCGGCCTGAACTCCTCAACGTCAGTTCTTCTAAAATCTTCCGTAATTTAATATGAGAGAGATTTAGATCAATTTCATCGATCCCTTCCATCCCTGGAAGGACAAAATTTGAATCGATCCTAATTTTCATCTTCTGTACCTATCTCCTTCATTCAGAACAAATCTGGCATCCTGGTCTCTTCTTTATATCAAAGTAACTAAATATCATGGTCTCCCCATCAAAGGATAATAGTTTTCCGGCAAGGGGATGCCCAAATTCAACAATCAATTTTAATGCTTCTAATACCTGCAATGTTGCAATCAGGCCAGGTATCGGGCCTACAACAGGAACTACTGGGGCCACCTCCTCCTTTTTTGGGCAGAGACATTCGATGCATGCAGTTCTCCCTGGGATAAAAGTGGTCATCTTTCCCTTGAAGCCAAAGATACCTCCATAAATATAAGGAATTTTTTTCTCAAAACATGTTTTGTTTAAGATTAATCGTGTCTCAAAATTATCTGTTCCATCAATCACGATTTGAACCTCTTTGATCAGCCTTAGAATATTTTCGCTTGCTATCTCCTCACATATAGATTCAATTTCAATATCCGAATTCAATAAGGATAGCTTTTCATAGGCGATATCAGCCTTCTTGAGTCCTATATCTCTCTCGTTATAAAGAATTTGGCGGTTCAGATCTGAAATTTGAACGGATCCATGATCCACAATTTTGAGATGTCCTATTCCCAGAGAAGTAAGATAAATCGACGACAAACTGCCTAGGCCTCCCACACCGGCAACCATGACATGAGAATGTTTCAATTTCTTCTGGCCCTCCTCGCCAATGGAAGGCATCACCAACTGTCGAGCGTACCTCATCTTTTCTTTTTCGATCAGCATTAGTCCATTATGTTTGCAACTAAATTATTTCTTATTACTAAAGATATGAACACGAAGCAAAGCTTGGCAGAATGTCGGAATGGATGGTAGTCTTTGTTTACCAATATCCAAATTCTAATCTTTCCCAAATTTGACTCTTCGCTTGAAAGATAAAAAAAATTCATTAATTTGGTTTAATCTAATCCAAAATAAACGAAAAAGTCAATGTAAATTCTTGTAAATTCTTATTTGAGTCTTTTCGGTGAAGTCTGAACGGATTCTTGTCAAATCGATGGGGATCAAAATTGATTTAAGAATCTCTGATTAGACTTCTTTGGAGATTTTAATAAAACACTTGACAAAAATTTCTCATCGTGTATCACATTACACAAAACAGCGATCGTCAGTTCCTATCGTTTTCACTCATAACAAGAAACCAACATTCATGGAGGTGGGTTATGTCTATTGATGTGATGCTTTCTCGGGAGGAAATCTCTTTCCGAAATGGGTTCAAGGCTTTTCTGGAGGGGCTGGATCTCTCCTTCATTCTCAGAATGGACAAGGAGGACGAGAAGGAGTTCCCAAAGGATTTCGTCAGAGCGCTTGGACAGAACAACTATCTGGGTATCCCCCTGCCGAAGGAGGTGGGCGGGAGAGG
>Ga0316624_10000573_pt1 | contig 12705 bp, 8 predicted proteins | sample OWC_Aug_N3_C1_D5_FD_207657 | JGI IMG/M metagenome (GOLD analysis project Ga0316624, IMG submission 207657) | Wetland soil microbial communities from Old Woman Creek delta, Ohio, United States - OWC_Aug_N3_C1_D5_A | ecosystem: Environmental > Terrestrial > Soil > Wetlands | place: USA: Ohio... | reverse complement strand
CGATATCGAGGATCAAATCGCTGCGCCGCGCACGCAGGCTCAGAATGTCGTGGCCGGGGGCGGCGACGGAAATCTTGCCCCAATTGGAATAGACCAGGCGCTCGTCATTGGTGCCGGTCGCGGCGACAGTCAACACCTTGTCCGATCCGGCGATGCCGTAATCTTTCACTTGCACGCCCTCGTTGCCGGCGGCCACGACGATCACCGCGCCCTTGGAATAGGCATAGTCGACCGCGGCCTGTTCGACGGCCGTCGTGCCCTTGTCGCCGACACTGATATTGATAACGCGCGCGCCGTTGTCCGCGGCATAGGCGATGGCCTCGGCAACGTAGGACGCCCGCGTATGGCCGAAATTGTTGACCGCCTTCAGGATCATCAGCCGGGCAAACGGATTGATCCCGGCCATTCCGTCGGGATCCTTCCAGCTGCCCGCCAGGATGCCCGCGATGAATGTGCCGTGGCCGTCATAATCCCACGGCCGGTTGTCGTGATCGAGAAAATCCCAGCCGATGACGTCATCGGTGTATCGGTTCTTGTCGTCGTCGACGCCGTTGCCTTCGATTTCCTTTGGATTCTTCCAAATATTCTCCCAATCAATGTTCTTGTGGTCCCAATCGAGCCCGGTGTCGATCACGGCGACTACCACCGGCTTCGCATCGGCCTTGACCAGGCGCCAGGCCGATTGCGGCGTCGAATCGAAGCCGATGCGCTGGAGCCCCCATTGGTCCGGATATTTCTGCCCCCATGAGCCCTGGCTGACGAAGTAGTGATTGTTCGGCGGCTCCAGCATGGCGGCTTGCGGCCATGCCGGACCGACAACGGTCAGCAAAGCGAAGGGCGCGAGCAGATGACGCAGTGTGCGGCTCATTTCCGCCTCCCCGCCGCATCGGCGCGTCCAAGTTTGATGGTGGTTGCCGGCAGCGCGTTGTTGATTGCGCTGAACGAGGCCGGCTGCATGTCGCCTGCCTGCGCCGGCTTGGTCCGCTCGCAACGATCGGTCTCGACCTTGGCGCCGAGCGCCCGGCTAGCTTGCTCTATCAGGTTCTTGTTCTCGGGCTGATCAAAGCCCAGGCGCGCGTAGTTGTCGTTGCCGATCTTGAATTCTTCCGTCGTGCCGCCTGCCGGCAGTTCCGATTTGCCTCTCTTGCCGGTGGTTTTCGCGACGCCGCCGCTGTGCTGCAGCGAGTTGAAATCGAGCCGGTAGTGATTGGGTTTCGTGCTCGAGGTTGCCAGCCCGTAGAACTGGCGGTCGTCTTGCTGAATCTCGATCTCGCAGCGTCCCTCCGCATTGGTCGTGCATTTCGCCGGGTCTCGATCGAAACCGGTGTCGCGCGCCTGCCTGGTTCCGGTTCCGGGCAAGCCGGGCTTTGGATAAAGCAGCGCCACTGTCTCCGACGGCAACGCCGTGCCGCTGTCGGTGCCCGTGAAGGCCGTCTTGTCGAAGACCTGAACCGTGTCCGGCTGCTGCGGCGGTTCTGTTGCGGTCTTGACCGGCGGCGTACCGGGCTCGGGCACGAGCGGGGTGTTGGTCGTCTTTTTCGGCTTGCCGCCGTCGAAATCCTCTTCGACCTTTTGGATCTTGTCCGTGCCCGGCCAGAAAGTCGTCCGCTTCACAAGCTTGCCGTCCTTGTATTCTTCGTTCGTCAGCTGTTGATTGTCCTTGAACGTACTGACATTGGTCGGCTTGCCGTCCTGATCGAATTTCTCCATGGTGCGGATGCCGGTCTTGGGATCCGTCGTGCGTCGCTCCTGGAGCTTGCCGGTCTTGTCATCGTAAACCCGAACCAATTGCGGATTCCCATCGTCGCCGTAGTTCTCCCGCCGCTCATACACCAGCCCACCAGGCAGGACGTACAGCACGAGGATGTTCTTGCCGGTCTTCGGATCGCGGTAGGTACGCGAATTCCCGGACGTTTCGGGTTCGATCGGCGACAAACCCTCGGGGTCCCCATCCGGATCCCACATTTGGCCTTTCTTGACCGTTTTCGGAACCGGAAGTTTTTTCGTCGCGTCTTTTTTGTTCACGTAGACGTGGTCTTTTGGATCCCAGGTCCAGTTTTCGTCACCTTTGAGGACGACGCCCGAGTCATCAGACGCGGATGTATCAGCGCCCGGTGCCTTGTCGTCCTTAGGTTTGTCGCCGGTCGGCGCGTTGTCGGCGTTCGGTGTGTTGTCCGCGAGCGGGGTGGTCGGCGTGTTGTCCGCCACCGGTATGCCAGGTGTGATCGGCGTGCCGTCCTCATCGGTCGGGATCAATGCCATCGCGACCGCCGCCGCCGGACCAAATTTGCACCACTCCGTGCGATCAAGCGCGACGTAGGCGGTAGCCAGCACACCGTCGGCCGCGGGCTGACCCGGCACGACCAGCATAGCCGTCTCCAGGCGGGGCGAGTCGTAGCCTCTTGCGTGCCTGGTGCTGCAGTCGATGAAATGGACCTTCAAGACGATCGTGCCGACATTTCCATTTGCGTCTTTCAGTTTGTAAGTGAGGGTTCCATCGCCTTTACCCCAAACCGATACGGCGGCGCCGTTGCCTTTGTGCTCGATTTGGATATCGGCGCTGGTGGACGAAGGATCCTTCAGTGAAAAATCGGACCCTTGCAATCCGAGGGTCTTCCCATCCGCAGCGTTTGGGCTGAACTTCCAGGCCGATGAGGGGTCGCCGTTCTGGCACAAGACCACCCTCAAATATATCGTGTGGTCAACTGCTGGATGGCCGCTCTCGTGCTGGGCAACCGGCGTGCCGTCGGCGCGCCTGAGAACGTGGTCTTCCCAGGCGTCATTTTGCGCGACGGGGTCCTTGGCCGTCTGAGCCAGCGCGGAACGGTCGACACCACCCAGTGAGGCGCAACCGAGCGCCCAGGCAATCACAAGCGACCGCGTCGCCAGCGAATTACATCGCATTGCGTCCTCCCGATAGAGCAGTGGCAGCTGCGCGCCGCGCGGCGGCCCGGTTCGTTGGCCGCGGCGGTCGCCTTGCTGGCGTAACAGTGATGCAAACGAAAATGGCGGAACGGGCGATCAACGCGACCGCCGCGGCCTCCGCTGGAATCCCGATAACCTTTGCCGATTGGCGCCCCGCCACGACCCCTTCCCCGTCATTCCCCCGGATGGAGCCAGACTTCATCGCGATGCTAGCGATTTTCCGGATTGGCTGGAAGTCCTCGCCCGCTGAATAGTTTTTCAAATTTGCTGAACGGCTTTTCAAATTTATGCGCGCTTAATACGCTTCGCCATGTACTCAGTGCATGACGCGCAGGGAAAATCTCGCATTGCGCCGGCGCTTCGCTTCGACCATGCACACAGTGCATGAAGCGCAGCCTGAATTTCACACGCGTAACGTGTTGTCGCTTGGCGGCCGCGCGCAATATCGCCAGCGCATTTCGCTCAGCGCTGCAGGCGGATGCCGAGCAGGAAGAGGGTTTCCTGGTAGTTGTTGCCGCCCACGTTCGAGCGCAGCCAGCGCTGGTCGATCTCGCCCTTGATCTGCAGCGAGCGATTGAGCTTGTAGGTTAGGCCGATGCCGGCCGAATAGCGATTGTCGTCGCGGTCAAGGCCGACATAGTCGTCGTTGCCATAACCGAACTTGACGGTGCCGATCAGCCAGCGCCGGAACGCGTGATCGACCTGCAAGCCGACATCGCGCGAGAGCGAGCCGGAGACGCCGGGAACGGTCGACTCGCCCACCGTCGTCGTGCCGGAAAGCTTCGCGGTGGTGAGCCCGCTCGCCGTCCACACCAGCGAGGCGCTGCCGACGAGGCCGTTGACGTCGGCCAGCCGCGGGTCCTGGTACCTGCGCTCGGTATAGCCGAGCGCGATCTCGCCGGTGAGGAAACCCCGCATCTCGAAACTGGTGCCGGCTTTGCCGATGAAGCCGTTCGAGTCGCGCTGGAAGCCGGAAGAATCGGTGTTGAGATCGTGCTTGCGCGTGTCGGCCTCGACTTCGGCGAAGGGCACCAGGCCCGGCAATAGTTCGTAGCCGCCGCGCAGCGTGCCGCCGTATTGATTGAAGTTGCGGTCGTCGTTGCTGGCGGTGCTGCCGTCGGTCAACTCGGACTTCTGATAGACGGTGCGGTCGACATCGCCCTTGGCCGAGAACTCGAAGCGGTTGAAGCGCTGGCCGAGCCCGGCGCTGCCGCCGTAGGTGACATAGATCGGCAGCTTGGCGAGGCCGGCCTGCAGGTTCGGGCTGCCGGGATTGTCGGTCGACACCAGCGCGCGGGTTTCGAGATCGATGCGGGTGTCGTGGGTGACGTCGACGCGGCCGTTGACCTTGCCGTTGAAGTAAGGCCGGCTCAGCGACGGCGTCTGGTCGGGGCTGTAGCCGGTATAGCTGCCGCGCAGCTCGGCCTTGAGTTCGTGGCGCGACCAGTCCGACTGCACGCGCAGTTCCGGCTGCGCGGTATAGAGCCAGGCGGCCTTGCCGTTCTGTGACTGCCCCGGATTGGTGTCGTAGCCGCCGATCAGTTCGACCGCCGGATAAAAGTCGAACGCGCCGACGCGGATGCCGAGCGGGTCGTACGGGTCGGGCGGCTCGACATGGGCCTTGCGTTTGGGCGGCGGCTTGCGGATCGGCCCGATGTCCTCGATCGGCGGCGTGCCCGGCGGGGCGGCGGCGAGCGCCGCATTGGCCTCGTCGGATGGCTGGGCTTCCGGGATTTGCGGTACCTGGTAGGGCGACGGGGTCGGCGTCACCGTTTGTGCCGCGCTCGGCGCGAGCGCCGGCGGCTTGACCGCCGTGGCGGGCTTCGGCTTCGCCTTGGTCTTTTTGCGGGTATTGGTGGCGTCGAAGCCGGTGTCGCCGGCGCCGGAGGGCGGCGGCGCGAAGGTCGGCTGTCCCAGGGGCGCGGGCGCCGCCTGCGTGAGTTTCTGGAAGCGCGGCGGGTTGAGCGGGTTGGTAGCGAGCTTGGGCGCGAGCGGATCGGGGTTGACCAGCGCGCTCTGCGCCCTCGCGTCCCGGCAGGGCAATACCAAGCAGGCGGCCACGAGCAAGCCGGCACCGCGCGCGTAGTATCGGTGGCGAAAGCGCTGCACGTGCCTCTCACGGCCTCCATGAGCCGGTGCACGCGGGCGCGCGCATAGGCGCACGCCCGCGGAACCGGCGGGAAGTGGTTAACGGACGTTAAAGGGGCATGGTTAACGAGACGTTGCCGGGGCCTTGCCGCAGCCCCACTTCACCTCTCCCATAGGGAGAGGTCGGATCGCGAAGCGATCCGGGTGAGGGGTTAGAGCCTAGGAGAGTCCTAAACCCCCTCACCCCAACCCTCTCCCCAATGGGGAGAGGGAGCACACAGCGCCTGCCGCAGCTACTTCGATCTACGACAAGGCTAAATCCAGCCCTTCAGCTCGCGCAGCACGATGTCGCGGATCACCGCCATACCGCCCGCGCTGTCGTTGAGGCAGGGAATGGCCGCGAAGTTCTCGCCGCCGGCGTGCCGGAAAATTTCGGCGTTTTCCATGCCGATCTCTTCCAGCGTCTCCAGGCAGTCGGCGGCAAAGCCCGGGGTGATGACCGCGAGGTTCTTCACCCCGCGCTCGGCAAGCTGCTGCACGGTGGCGTCGGTATAGGGCTTGGTCCACTCGGCTTTGCCGAAGCGCGACTGGAAGGTCATGATCAGCCGCTCCTCGCCCATCTTCAGCTTCTGCCGCAACAGCCGCGTGGTCTCGGCGCAGTGCCGGGCATAAGGGTCGCCCTTGGCGACATAGTCCTCCGGTACGCCGTGATAGGAGGCGATGATGATCTCCGGCTTGAACTTGAGCTTCGCCAAGCCGGCGGTGAGCGACGCGGCGAGCGCGTCGATGTAAGCCGGCTCGGCATAATAGGGGGCGGCGACACGCAAGCTCGGCTGGAAGCGCATTCCGGCGAGCACGCGGAAGGCCGCATCGCAAACCGTCGCCGTGGTGGCGGCGGCGTATTGCGGATAAAGCGGCACCAGCAGGATGCGCTCGCAGTTCTGCTCGGCGAGCGCCTCCAGCCGCGCGCCGATCGACGGATTGCCGTAGCGCATGGCCCAGTCGACGCGCAGGCGCTTGTCGACATTGTCGAGCATCGCCTCCAGCTGGTCGGACTGCGAGCGCGTGATGGTCTTGAGCGGCGACTCGTCGCGCTCCCGGTTCCAGATCTTGTCGTAGTCGCGGCCCTTGCGGCCGGGGCGCACGGTTAGGATGATGAGATTGAGCACCAGCCACCACTTGATGCGGTTTTCCTCGATCACGCGGCGGTCGGACAGGAACTCCTTCAGATAGCGGCGCACCGACCAATAGTCGGTGGCATCGGGCGTGCCGAGATTGACCAGCAGCACGCCGATGCGGCCGCCGGCCCCTGCCGCGCTCGTGCGATTCATATCTTGCGCTCGTCCGCGATCACCTTGCCGTCGTTGGGCAGCGCGCCGACCGCCACCAGTTGGACGGCGCCCTTGAGCTTGGTGACCGACTGCAGCGTGGCGGCAACCGCGGCTTGCAGCGACGCCTCGGGCGCCGCGCACTCGGCTATCAGCGTCATGGTGTCCTGCTCGGCCTCGCGGCCGACCACGAGACGCAGGCGCGCCAGCTGCGGATGGCGCGCCGCCACCTCGGCGATCTGCTTGGGATGCACGAACATGCCTTTGACCTTGGCGGTCTGATCGGCGCGCCCCATCCAGCCCTTGATACGCATATTGGTGCGCCCGCAAGGCGAGCGGCCCGGCAGCAGCGCGGACAGGTCGCCGGTGGCGAGCCGGATCATCGGATAATCGGGATTGAACGTGGTGACCACCACTTCGCCGACCTCGCCTTCCGCGACGGGATCGCCGGTGCCGGGGCGCACGATCTCGACGATGACGGTCTCGTTGACGATCATGCCTTCTTTCGCCTTGCTCTCGTAGGCGATCACGCCGAGCTCGGCGGTGGCATAGCATTGCAGCACGGCGACACCGCGCTTGCCCAACTCCTCGCGCAGCGAAGCGGGCAGCGCCGCGCCACCGACCAGCGCGCGCTTGATCGAGGAGGCGTCCTTGCCGGTCTTCTCGGCGGAATCGAGCAGGATCTTCAGGAAGTCCGGCGTGCCGACATAGCCGGACGGCTTGTAGTGCGCGATGGCATCGAGCTGCTGCTCGGTATTGCCGACGCCGCCGGGGATCACCGCGCAGCCGAGCGCGTGCGCGCCCGATTCGAGAATGAAGCCGCCCGGGGTGAGATGATAGGCGAAAGAATTGTGCACGACGTCGCCGGCGCGGAAGCCGGCGGCATAAAGAGCGCGCGCTGCGCCCCACCAGTCCTTGCCCTCGCCTTCCGGCTCGAAGATCGGGCCCGGCGACATCAGCAGCCGCCGCGCCTTGCCGGGCGGCGTGACGTTGAGCCCGCCGAACGGCGGATTGTCCTTCTGCAGGGCGGCGATGTCGGATTTGCGCAGCACAGGCAGCTTGGCGAGTGCTGCGCGCGAGTTCACGTGCTTGACATCGACGCCGGCAAGCTGCTTGGCCCAGCCGGGCGCGCGAATGGCGTGCGCGACGATCTTGGGCAGCGTGGCGAACTCCTCGCTGTCGCGCAGGGTTCGCACGCGGGTTTCCAGGGGGTCGTAGTGATCGGGCATGACCATCTCCGCGTCATGCCCGGCCTTGTGCCGGGCATCCACGTCTTTGGAGTGTTTCTACCCTAAAGACGTGGATGGCCGGGACAAGCCCGGCCATGACAGCTTTCTCGCATATGCGACCTACGCCAGCCACCGCTTGCGGCGGCGGTAATGCTTGCCCTCGCGGAACGACTTGCGCTTGCCTTCGGAAACCCCGAGGTAGAATTCCTTCACGTCCTCGTTCTCGGCCAGCGATTTGGCGTCGCCGTCCATCACCACGCGGCCGTTTTCCAGGATGTAGCCGTAGCGCGCCAGTTTGAGCGCCATGTAGGTGTTCTGCTCGGCGAGCAGGAACGAGACGCCTTCCTTCTCGTTCAGGTCTTTGACGATCTCGAATATCTCCTCGACGATCTGCGGCGCGAGTCCCATCGACGGCTCGTCGAGCAGGATCATCTTCGGCCGCGACATCAGCGCGCGGCCGACCGCGCACATCTGCTGCTCGCCGCCGGAGGTGTAGCCGGCGAGCGCGTCCTTGCGCTCCTTAAGCTTGGGGAAATAGGAATAGACCAGATCGATATCCTGCCGGATCGCGGCCTTGCCATCGCGCCGGGTGAAGGCGCCGGTGAGCAGGTTCTCCTCGATCGTGAGATGCGCGAAGCACTGGCGGCCTTCCATCACCTGGATGCAGCCGCGGCGGACCAGCTCGTTCGGCGACAGGTCCTGCACCTCGGCGCCCTCGAACATGATCGCGCCCTTGGTGACGTCGCCGCGCTCGGCGTGCAGCAGATTGGAGATCGCCTTCAAGGTGGTGGTCTTGCCGGCGCCGTTGGCGCCGAGCAGCGCCACGATGCCTCCCTTGGGCACGTCGAGCGATACGCCCTTGAGCACCAAGATGACGTGGTCGTAGATGACTTCGATGTTGTTGACCGAAAGAATGTTGTCCGCTTTGGCGGACGCCGTCGCTTCGGCCTGCGCTAACGCCGACATGACTGCTCCCATAACGAGAACCTCTCCCCGCCGCGAAGACGGGGAGAGGAATGTCTCAGCCAAGCGTTACGAGGACTTGTCGCAAGGCTCGGTGCGCTTCGGCCAGCCGGTGTTCTGCTTCACGTAGTCGCCAGCCGCCTTGTCGAGCAACGGTACGACCTTGTCCTTCATGGGCGCGATCCAATCGGAGACCTTCACCCACTTGGTGCCGTCCCACTGCTGCATGTAGGCGGCGTTGTGGCCGTTGTGATCGTCGCAGGTCACGTTGATCGGCGCCGCGAAGTCGGGAAGACCCATTTCCTTCCAGCGCGCCGCCGAGATTTGCAGCGTTTCCAGGCCGCGGCGCATTTCAACACCGGTGATGTCCTTCTTGCCGGTGATCTTCTGCGCGTTGCGGATGGCTTCGGCGATCACCGCCGCGTTCATCACGCCGCGGTTATAGAAGTTCTCGCCCACCTTGTCCTTCGGGGTCTGGCTGTTGCCCTTGGCGATCACGTCCTTCACGATGTCCTGGATCGCGGGGAAATTGGGGCCGACCGCGTTGAAGTTGAGCGAGAGATAACCCTTCCCGCCGGCGCCGGCCGGACGAGCGTCGTCCTCGCTGCCCGACCACCAGATGCCGATGAAGTGATCCATCGGGTAGCCGTTCTTGGCGGCTTCCTGCACCGCGGTCGGGTTCATCGCGCCCCAGCCCCACATCACCATGTAGTTCGGACGGTCGCGGCGAACGCTGAGCCAGAGGCTCGACTGGTTCTGCATCTGGGCCGGCGGCACCGGATATTTCTTCACCTCGAAGCCGTAATCCTTGCCAAACTGCTCGAGCAGCGGAAGCGGCTCAAGACCGTAGCCGCCGTCGAAGTAGATGTAGCCGATGGTCTTGCCCTTGAGCTTGTCGAGCCCGCCTTCCTTGCCGGCGATGTAACGAACGATCATGGACATGCCGTCCCAATAGGTGGCCGGCGGATTGAATATCCATGGGAAGTCCTTGCCGACCGCCGAAGCCGAGAGGCCGTAGGCCATCGACAGGACCGGGATGTTGTCCACGCCCGCCTTCGGAATCAGCGCGAGGGTAATGCCGGTCGAATAAGGCGTGATCACCACCGGATGCTTGCTCTTCATCGATTCATAGCATTCGACGCCCTTCTCGTTCTTGTAGCCGGTCTCACACTCCTCGATGACGAGTTTGGACCCGCCGATGCCGCCGTCACGCGCGTTCAGCATGTTGAGATAGTCGTGCATGCCGTTGGCGATCGGAATGCCGGAGTTGGCAAACGGTCCGGTGCGATAAGTGAAGAGTGGGATGAAGGTCTGAGCGGCCGCCTGCGAGACCAAGGCGGAAGCGCCGATCAGGCCCGCCATGGCCACGCCGAGGACGATATGTTTCAAGCGCATCTTGTCTCTCCCTTTTGCGTCTGCCGGTATTCCCGGCTTTTGCGTCTGCCCCTCGTTGCCGAGGGCATCCCTTACCCGGTCTTACGCCCCGAATAGGGGAATTGGCTTAAGTGTGCACTTTCAATACGGGAAAGGCCACACCCTCAGTTTCTGCTTTCCGATCTGCCAGAGCCGGGCCAAGCCGGCCGGCTCCGCGATCAGAAACAAAATAATGAGCGTTCCCAACACGATAAAGTTGACGTGCTCGAGCGTGGCGGAGGTGACGGGAATGCCAAGGCCTTCCTTGACCATGCGTAGCACGATAGGCAGGCCGTAGATCAAGGCAGCGCCGAAGAACGAGCCAAGCAGGCTGCCGAGCCCGCCGATGATCACCATAAACAGCACCAAAAACGACTGGTTGATGCTGAAGCTTTCGGACTCGGCGTTGCCGAGGTACAGGAAAACCAGCATGGCGCCGGCGACGCCGCAATAGAACGACGACACCGCGAAGGCGAGCAGCTTGGTCGGATAAAGCTTGATGCCGATCAGCTCGGCGGCAATGTCCATGTCGCGGACCGCCATCCAAGTGCGCCCGATGCGGCCGCGGATGAGGTTCGAGGCGAGCCACGTCATCACCGACACGATCGTGAGCACGATGAGGTAGCGCGTGATCACCGTCGCCGTCGGTCCGGTGACGGGAATCCCGAACAGCATCCGTTCCGGCACTTCGATGGAAGCGGAGATATTGTAATTGTACAGCCACGGCACGCGGATGAAGCACCACGAGAGGAAGAACTGCGCGGCGAGAGTGGCGACCGTCAGATAGAAGCCCTTGATCCGCAAGCTGGGCAGCCCGAATACGATGCCGGCGGCCGCGGCAAAAAAACCCGAGCAAATGATCAGCACGATGATATTGACGCCGGGGAAGAACGTCGTGAGCTTGTAGCAGCTGAATGCGCCGACCCCCATGAAGGCGCCAGTGCCAAGCGACAGCAATCCGGTATAGCCGGTGAGCAGATTGAGACCGATGGCGGCGAGCGAAAGGATGAGGATCGGTGTGATGAACGAATCGATCACGAATTCGGACGCCGTCAGCGGCACGCCGATGAACGCGACCGCCAGCAGGAGGACGATCCCAATCTTGTCCTGAAGAATCGGAAACAGCGCCTGATCGGAGCGGTAGCTGGTCTTGAACTGGCCGGCTTCGCGGTAAAACATGACTCAGATCCGCTCGATGATGCGTTCGCCGAACAGCCCTTGCGGACGGAACAGCAGGAAAATCAGCGCGATCACGTAGGCGAACCACTCCTCGATGCCGCTGCCGAACAGCGGGCCCCAATAGAATTCCCCCATCTTCTCGCCGATGCCGATGATGACACCACCGACGATGGCGCCCGGGATCGAGGTGAAGCCGCCGAGGATGAGCACCGGCAGCGCCTTGAGCGCGATGACCTCAAGCGCGAACGACACATTTGAACGCGCGCCCCACATGATGCCGGTCGCCAGCGCCACGACGCCGGCGGCGAACCACACCACCACCCAGATATATTCGAGCGAAATGCCGACCGAGAGCGCGGCGCGGTGGCTGTCGGCGACCGCGCGCAACGCGCGCCCGATCCGCGTCCGCTGGAAGAACACCGCCAGCGTCGCGACCATCAGCGAAGCGATGATGGCGGCGGCGATGTCGATCTTCTGCATCTGCACGAAGCCGCCGAGCATTTTGATCTGATAGGCGCCGCCCGGCAGCAGCAGCTGGTCGGAGATCATCAGCTTGGGATCGCCGCCGAAAATGAGCTCGCCCGAGCCGATGAGGATGTAGGTCAGGCCGAACGTCGCCATGAACAGGATGATCTCGGGCTGATTGACCAAAGGCCGCAGCACAAAACGCTCGACCGCCATGGCGAGCAAAAACATCACGCCGATGGTGAGCGCGAGCGCCAGAAAGGCGGGCACGCCGTGCGCATACAGGCCGACCAAAGTCAGCGCCGCAAACACGACCATGATGCCCTGCGCGAAATTGAACACGCCGGACGCCTTGAAGATCAGCACGAAGCCGAGCGCGATCAGCGCATAGAGCACGCCGGCGACCAGCCCCTCCCACAGCGTTTGCGCCAGCAGGTCGGGCGCCGCGCCCATCTGCACGAAGGGGTCGATGAAGATCATGTAGAGCATGTGCATCGCATCGACCTCAATGCGCCACGCCGAGATAGGCGTCGATCACCGCCTGGTCTTTCTTGACTTCGTCCGGCGTGCCGTCGGCGATCTTGATGCCATGGTCGAGCACGACCACGCGGTCGGACAAGTCCATCACCACGCCCATGTCGTGCTCGATCAGCGCGATGGTAGTGCCGTAGTGGTCGTTGACGTCGAGGACGAAGCGCGACATGTCCTCTTTCTCTTCGAGGTTCATGCCGGCCATGGGCTCGTCGAGCAGCAGCAGATCCGGCTCCATGGCGAGCGCGCGGCCGAGCTCAACGCGCTTCTGCAGGCCGTAGGGCAGCCGGCCGACCGGGGTGCGGCGGATTTCCTGGATGCGGAGGAAATCGATGATCTCCTCGGCGCGGCGGCGGTGCTCGACTTCCTCGCGCATCGCCGGCCCGTGGCGCAGCAATTGCCAAAAGAAGCCCTTGTTCATCTTCAGCGAACGGCCGGCCATGATGTTGTCGAGCGCGGTCATGCCGCGGAACAAGGCGACGTTCTGGAAGGTGCGCGCGATGCCGCCATAGGCGGCTTCGTGCGGCTTCATCTCGGAGCGGGTCTCGCCCTTGAAGGTGATGCGGCCCTGCTGCGGGTGATAG
>Ga0316624_10000571_pt1 | contig 12732 bp, 13 predicted proteins | sample OWC_Aug_N3_C1_D5_FD_207657 | JGI IMG/M metagenome (GOLD analysis project Ga0316624, IMG submission 207657) | Wetland soil microbial communities from Old Woman Creek delta, Ohio, United States - OWC_Aug_N3_C1_D5_A | ecosystem: Environmental > Terrestrial > Soil > Wetlands | place: USA: Ohio... | reverse complement strand
GCCGTGCGCATGGCGAGCCTGGAGGCCATGGATGCCGCGCTCGACATCATCGAGGTCGCCTCCGCCCACAAGGTGAGCGTCGCGGAGACGGCGCGCGTGTACTTCGAGATCGGCACGCGCATCGGCTTTGACTGGCTGCGCGCGCGCATCGAGAAACTCAAGGTCGACGGCCCGTGGCAGGCGATCGCCCGTACCGGGCTGCGCGACGCGGCGCTGCGCGTGCAGCGGCGACTCACCGAGCGCGTGCTGGCGCGCAAGAGCAAAGGGAGCGCGCCGGCGCGCGTGAGCGCCTGGGTCGAGGCGGCGGGCAAGGACCTCGCCCACTGGCAGCGAACCCTCGCCGACATGCGCGCGGCCGGCGCGGGTGACTTCGCGACGCTCACGGTGGGTGTGGAGTCGGTGCGAAAACTGGCAAACTGACCCCCATGCAGGACAAGGACACCCCGGCGACCGGCAAGCTGATCCTGGTGCGCCATGGCCAGAGCACCTGGAACGTCGAGAACCTCTTCACCGGCTGGACCGACGTCGACCTGTCGGAAGCCGGACGGCGCGAGGCAGCGCAGGCCGGCAAGGAGCTGCTGCGCGAGGGACTCGAGCTCGGCATCGCCTTCACCTCGGTGCTCAAGCGCGCCATCCGCACCCTGTGGATCATGCTCGATGAGATGGACCGCATGTGGGTGCCGGTGGAGCGCTCGTGGCGGCTGAACGAGCGGCACTACGGCGCGCTGCAGGGACTGAACAAGGCGCAGACCGTGGCGCAGCACGGGGAGGCCCAGGTGAAGGTCTGGCGGCGCAGCTACGACATCGCCCCGCCCCCGTTGTCCGCCGACGACGCGCGCCACCCGCGCTTCGATGCGCGCTATGCCGCCGTGCCGGCACAGGAGCTGCCGGCGACCGAGTCACTCAAGGACACGCTCGCGCGCGTGCTCCCGTTCTGGCACGCGCGCATCGCCCCGGAGCTGCGCCAGGGCCGCAACGTCATGGTCGTGGCCCACGGCAACAGCCTGCGCGCGATGGTCAAGATGCTGGACGGGGTGAGCGAGGGCGAGATCACCGAGCTCAACATCCCGACCGGCGTGCCGCTGCTGTACGAGCTCGACGCGCGGCTCGCACCACGCGCCAGCCGCTACCTCGGCGATGCCGCCGCGATCGCCGCCGCCGCCGAGGCGGTGCGGCGCCAGACCGAGCAGCGCTAAAACACCCCTAGGCGGCCCAGCCGTCGTAGCGGCCGCCGAGTTCGGCGGCGAGTGCCGTCAGGCGGCGGCTGATCGCCTGCATGTCCGGCACGATGAGCCGCATCGTCTTGGTGGCATGCAGGCTGAAGCCGCTCTCCTCCTGCATCGGCTTCACATCGACTGCAAACTCCGGCTCCAGGCTCGCGCGCGCTCTCTGGCAGGCGGCCTCGTCCGGCAGCGACAGGAAGAAATCCACCCGGTAGTCGTTGAAGGGCGCATAACCCTGCGAACGCAGCTGCCCGATCATCTGCTCGTCCCAGGTCTCGGCGCGCGAGCGGCGCACCGTTTTCAGCTTGAAGTACACGCGCACGAGGATGAGGCCGAGCGCCACGAGCAGCGCGATGAAGAACCACACCTTCAGGCTCCCCATCGGTGGCGTGCTCAGCGCGGGCCCTGGCCGGGAAACTGTGGCTTGCGCTTCTCCAGGAACGCACTGATGCCCTCCGCCCCTTCCGCACTCACGGCGCGCGCGGCGATGGTCTCGCTCTCCAGATGCATCTGCGACTCGAAGGCTCCGAGCGAGGCTGCGACCAAGCGCTTGGTCGCGCCGTAGGCGCCGCTGGCGCCGGCGGCCAGCTGCTCGGCCAGCGCCAGCGCGCGCGGCAGCAGCGCCTCCTCCGCGACCACCTCGTTCACGAGACCCCAGGCGAGCGCGTCGTTCGCCGGCAGGGTGCGGTTCAGGAGCAGCAGCTCCATGGTGCGCTTGGCGCCGACGATGCGCGGCAGCAGGAAGGACGTACCGGCGTCGGGGGTGAGGCCCGCGTTGGTGTAGGCGAGGTTGAACTTGGAACCGGCCGCACACAGCGCAAGATCCGCCATGGCGACGAGGCCGACCCCGGCGCCGGCGGCCGTGCCATTGACCGCCGCGACCACGGGGGCATCCATGCGCGTGAAGTGCGCGATGGCCGCATGCAGGTAGGTGGTCAGCTCGCGGATGTAGTCATCGCCGGCGGTCTCGCGCGAGGCCATGGCGCGCAGGTCCCCGCCGAAACAGAAATTGCGGCCGGCGCCGGTGAGCACCACCGCGCGCACCGCCGCGTTGCGCGCGCAAGCGAGCGCCGCGGCCAGCAGATCCATGCCCATCTGCAGGTTGAGCGTGTTGGCGCTCTCGGGGCGATTGAGCGTGACCAGCGCGACCGCGCCGCGCGTTTCGACCTGGACGGTGGGCGTGGACACGGCTGACCCGCGCTACTCGTCGGGGGCGATGCTGACGCGCAGCCCGGCAAGCTCCGGCGTGAACTCGATCTGGCACGACAGGCGCGAGTTATCCTGGTGGTGCGAGAGCTCGGAGAGCAGCTCACGCTCATCGGACATCATGGCCGGCAGGCGCGCGGTCCACTGCGGGTCCACGTACACGTGGCAGGTGGCGCAGGAGCACATCCCGCCGCAGATCGCGGCCACGCCATAGTCGAGTTCGCGCAGATTCTCCATCAACTTCAGGCCGGTCTTGGCGTCGACCTCGTGCTCGATTCCGTCGCGATCCACGACTCGCAAAAGCGCCATGCAGGTACCTCGTCAACCCAATGAATTGCCTGAGGCGAACGCGCCCCGGATCTGCTAGTTTGCCGGTTCGCCATGCGAGCCGCCAGCCCATTCCCGGCGTTGCAGTATCAGGCGCCCGGCAGCGGTCCGAGCACCTTCATCACGAACACGGCCCTCTCGGAGGCGCCGGCAACATCCTCGAAGGTCGCGCGCAGTTCGCGCCTGAGCACCTCCATGACGTCCTCGTACGCGCCGAACACCTGGGTGCTCATGCTGCTCGTGACGATGCGCAACCGCTCGGCGCGGTTCAGGCGCGCCAGGAACGCGCGGATCGGCGGGGTGAACTCCGCCGTGAGCGGGTACAGGCTTATCTCGACACCGATGTCCATGCGACGGGCCTCCTCGGGGAGCGTGGTCGCAGAGTATTGCACGCCCGCGGGGGATGACTGCGGCTATGATCCCGCGCGGCTTAGAATGGCTTGTCACCGACACCAGGGCGGATGAACAACGATGGCGCGGAAGATCCAGGTTCACCAGGTTGACGCGTTCACCCGCGAGCCCTTCACCGGCAACCCGACGAGCGTCGTCCTGAATGCCGACGTGCTCGCCGAGGCGCAGATGCTCGCGATCGCGCGCGAGATCAACAACGCCGAGACCGCCTTCATCCTCTCGCCCGACGGCGACGACCACACGGTGCGTGCGCGCTTCTTCACCCCGCGCAGCGAGGCCGGCTTCGTGGGCCACGCCACGATCGCGGCGCAGTACGTGCTGTCGCGCCGGCATGACGCGCCACGCTGGCAGCGCCAGAAGTCCAAGGCCGGCATCGTCGACATCGAAGTGCGCGGCACCGGCCCGGACCGTCGCATCGCGATACGTCGCAGCGCGCCGCAGCTCGGACGCGAGCTCAATGACCGCGAGCGTCTGGCGGTGCTCGATGCCCTGGCGCTGGACTCCGCCAGCCTCGACACGCGCATGCCGCTGCGCATCGTGGGTGCGACCGGCACGCGCTTGCTGATCGGCGTGCGCGGGCCGGAGCTGCTCAAGCATCTCAAGCCCGACCTGCAGCGCCTGACGACCCTGTCCGCGCAGCTCGGCGCCGCGGGCTACTTCGTGTTCGCGCTCACGCCCGGGGAAACGGACCACCTCACCGAGTCACGCATGTTCTGCCCGGCACTCGGCATCGCCGAGGACCCGGTGAGCGGCAATGCGCACGGGCTGCTCGGCGCCTACCTGGCGCGACTGGGCTTCCTCAGCAAAAGTGGCGAGCGGGCGCGCTTCACCGGCATCCAGGGACACTTCCTGCACCGTCCCGGCCGCGTCGAGGTGGAGCTGGAGTTCGCCGGCGATGAGCTCGCCGGCGTGTGGATCAGCGGCCAGGCCGTTTCGATCTTCGAAACCGAGATCGAGCTGTAGCGGGCCGCGATGGCGCAGTTCCAGGCGACCCTGAAGCTCGCCGACGTGCCCCAGGGCGGCATGCGCACCTGGGTCGCGGGCGCGCGCGAGATCCTCATCTGCCACACGCGCGAGGGCGTGTTCGCCGTCGACAACATCTGCACGCATGCGCACGCGCGGCTGTGCGAGGGGCGCCTGCGCGCCACCCGCCTCGTGTGCCCGCTGCATGGGGCCTCCTTCGACATCCGCGACGGCCGGCCCCTGGGGCCCCCGGCGCAGGTGCCGCTGCCGACCTACCCGGTCCGCATCATCGAGGGCACGATCGAGCTCTTGCTCTAGTCCTGCGTGCGCGCCGTCCGCGCGCGACGCACGAGCCAGGCCGCCGGCAGCGTCACGCAGGCCCCGACAAGGAAGGGCGCGGCGCTGCCAAGCAGGGCGTAGATCGGGCCGGAGGTGAACGGGCCGAGCACGCGCGCGAGACTGCCGCTCGCGACGTACGCCCCCGTGACCGCTCCGCGGTCGTGACCGCGTGACTCGTGCGATGCGAGGGCAAAGGCGCTGGGGTTGTAGGCCCCCAGGCCCGTGCCGCACAGGAGCAGCCCCGCGACCGTGACCCCGAGCGTCCCCGCCCGGCTCAAGAGGAGCAGCCCCGCGACGTAGACGAGCACGCCCCACATGGCCAGGCGCGCCTCGCCCAGCCGCGGGGCGAGCGAGCGCACCAGGCCGCCCTGGACGATAAGCGCCGGCAGCGCTACGCCGAGCAGCAGAAAGCCCACCGTGCGCGGCCCGAAGCCATAACGATGCAGCGCCCAGATGGCGAAGATCGATTCGAGGATGGCCTGTGAGTAGGTGACGACCAGGGTGGCGGCGGCCACGCGCGCCAGCCCCGGCCGCTCGCGCAGCAGCCGCCACGAGCCGCGCCGCGGCGCCGGCGGCTGCAGCTGGCGCTGCGCGCGGGTATGACTCTCCGGCAGCACGAAGCGCACCAGGAGGATGGCGATGAGGCTCAGACCCGCGGACACCACCGCCGGCGCCACGAAGTTCGCGCTCGCGGGGTCCTTGCCCGCGAGCAGCCCGCCGACCGGCTGCCCCAGGGTAAAGCCGATGCCGATCGCCGCGCCGATGAGCCCGAGCGTCCCGGCGCGCTTCTGCGGCGAGCTGACGTCGGAGGCGTAGGCAAAGGCGGCCGCGATGTTGCCCGCCATGGACCCCGCGAGCATGCGCGAGGCGAGTAGCCACCACACGTTGCTCGCCAGCCCCAGCAGCACGTAGGAAAGGCAGGCGCCGGCGAGGCTGCTCATGAGTATCGGACGGCGTCCGTAGCGATCGCTCAGGCGCCCCCAGTAGGGCGCCGCGATGAGCTGGCACAGCGAATAGCTGCCGAGCACGGGCGTGATGAACTGCGGGGCGACACCGAAACGGTCGGCCATGTACGGCACGAGCGGGATCAGGATGCCGAATCCGAGCGTATCGATGACGCAGAAAAAGAACAGCGCTGCGAGTTGTCGGCGCATCGGCGCGGCCCTTTCGCCCAGGTCGGCCCTAGTGGCCCGGGACGATCGAGGACAGGTCCGCCCCCGGCTGCGCCGCCGGCGGCAGGTAGTCGCGCGCGCCGCGCAGGATGAGGTTCGGGATGCGCGCATCATCCCACGCCGCATCACGCCCGCCCGGCTCGCCCGTGCACAGGATCGCCAGCTGCATCGAGGGGATGAGCCACAGCCGGTTGCCGCCGCGGCCCTCGACCACGTACAGGTCGCGGGCCGCATAGGCCTCCCGTCCCGGCGCCGGCCGCGCCGCGAGGCGCACGTAGCTGCCGAAGTCCGGATCGCTGCGGGCGGGAGCGCGCAGTTGCGTGACCCAGCCCGGGCGGATGACCTCGTCACCGCGGTAGTTGCCATCCTTGAGCAGCAGCTGGCCGATGCGGATCCAGTCGCCCTGGGCGGCAAACATGCAGCAGTCCGCGTGCGCCGTGCCGCCCGCGTGGTCGAGCCACAGCCACGCATCGGCGGCTCCCAGTCGCCGCCACAGAGCGCCCGAGAGGTAGTCGGCGTAGCGCTCATGCGTTGCCTGCTCGAGCGCGATCGCCAGCAGCTGCGGGTCGGCCGCCTGCGGCACGCGCGTGAGCCCCGGGGCCGCTGCCAGCGGGCGGGCGAGCACGGCGGCGGGCAGATCCGCCGCTGCCGCGAGGTTATCCTGCGGCGCGAGCCCGCTTGAGTATTGCAGCAGGTTGCGCACCGTGATGGCGCCGCGCGGGTCCTCGCGCCACTGCGGCACGAGCAGCCCGAGGGGCTCGTCGGGCCAGCCGATGCGGCGGTGCGAGATCGCCACCCCGGTGGCGAGCGCGGCGAGCAGCGGGGTAAAGGACTGGGCATCGGCCAGGGTGTCGAAGCTCGTGCCGTGCCAGTAGCGCTCGAAGACGATGTGGTCGTGGCGCGAGACGATGAGCGCACGCGAGCCGTGCTGCCCGGCATAGCGGGCGGCCTCTTCCAGGGCGCCGGCATCCAGCAGCTCGGTGCCCGGGGCCACCCGGGGCGCCGGCGGCTCGTTGCCGCCGGCAACGCGCTCGCGCGGCTGGTAGAGCGGCGCGCTGCGCCGTGCCAGCGCGTCGAGGTAGCGCTGCCACAGGGGCGGCCCGAAGGCGCCCAGGAGCACGACCAGCACGAGCGCGCTCGCCACGGCTGCGGCAATCTTGATCAGGGGAAGGCGCATGCGTCGCATTGGATCACAGCTGTGCGGCGGGAATGGGGTATTCTCTCGCGCAAATACGCATGCATGGCAGACCTTAGGGGGTCCAATGCGATTGCGGCTCTTCGCACCCCGCTACTGGCCGACCTGGGCCGGGCTGGGTCTGCTGCGACTCTTGGCCATGTTGCCCTTTCCGGTGATGCTCGCCACGGGCCGCGCGCTCGGCACCGTGTTGCGCCACCTGCCCCTGCGCTTCGTGCGCACGGCGCGACGCAACATCGAGCTGTGCTTCCCGGAACTGGATTGCGCGGCGCGCGAGCGGCTGCTCGATGAGCACTTCAAGAGCCTCGGCATTGCGCTGATGGAGGTGCCGCTCGCCTGGTGGATCACCCCGCAGCAGCTATCCAGGATCGTGCGCATCGAGGGCGCGGAGCACCTGCACGCGGCCATCGCCCGCGGCCACGGGGTCATCCTGCTCACCGCCCACTTCACCTCGCTCGAACTCGCCGGGCGCACGCTGCTGGCGATCGCGCCGGTGAAGTTCCTCTACCGGCCGACCAAGAACGAGGTGCTGGCGTTCGCGCTCAACCGCTTCCGCACCGGCTACGGCGGCCGCCCCATCCCCAAGGACGATATCCGTGCGTTCATCGGGGCACTGAAGAAAAATGAGTGCGTCTGGTACGCACCCGACCAGAGCTACCGCAAGAAGGGGGCGGAGATGGTGCCGCTGTTTGGCATTCCGGCCGCCACCAACACCCTCACCTCGCGCCTGGCCCGCATGACCGGCGCGGCGGTGCTGCCCTACTTCCTGCAGCGCCTGCCGGGCTCGCAGGGGTACCTCGCGACCATCCACCCGCCGCTGGAGAACTTCCCGACCGAGTGCCCGGTGAGCGACACTGCGCGCTTCAACCGTATGATTGAGGCCCAGGTGCGCATTGCACCCGAGCAATATCTGTGGATTCACCGCCGCTTCAAGGGTCTGACCGAGGATTACCCGGACTACTACGGACGGCAGATGCCGCCCCGCGCGTAGCCCCCGCGTACGACCTGCTGGTCGTCGGCGGGGGCATCAACGGCTCGGGGATCGCCCGCGATGCCGCCGGCCGCGGCCTGAAGGTCCTGCTGTGTGAACAGGACGACCTCGCCTCCCACACCTCCTCGGCGAGCACCAAGCTCATCCACGGCGGCCTGCGCTACCTTGAGGAATTCCACTTCGCGCTGGTGCGCAAGGCGCTGCGCGAGCGCGAGGTGCTGCTCGCGGCCGCCCCCCACATCATGCGACCGCTGCACTTCGTCATGCCGCACGCGGCGCACCTGCGACCGGCCTGGATGATCCGCGCCGGCCTGTTCCTCTACGACCACCTGGCCAAGCGTGCCCACCTGGCCGCCTCAGCTTCCGTCAATCTGGACGCGCATATCGCCGGCGAGCCCCTGAAGGCCGGCTACCACCGCGGCTTCGTCTACTCCGACGGCTGGGTGGACGATGCGCGCCTCGTGGTGCTCAACGTGCTCGACGCGCAGGCGCGCGGCGCCACGATCCTGACGCGCACGCGCTGCGAAAAGCTCACGCCAGACGGGGCGCTGTGGAGGGCGCAGCTGCGCGGCGCGCAGGGTGGCACGAGCGTGACGGCGCGCGCGGTGGCCAACACGACCGGCCCCTGGGTGAGCGACTTCGTCACGCGCTCGACCCCGGTGCAGGCGGCGCACCAGGTGCGTCTGGTGAAGGGCAGCCACATCGTGGTGCCGCGCCTCTTCGAGCACCGCTTCGCCTACATCTTCCAGAACGAGGACCGGCGCATCGTTTTCGCGATCCCCTACGAGCAGGAGTTCACCCTGCTGGGCACCACGGACGTGGACTACCGCGCCGATCCGGCCGCGGTGCACATCGACGCGGCGGAGGTCTCTTACCTGTGCGCGCTCGCCAACCGGTACTTCAAGCGGCAGCTCGCGCCCGAGGACGTGCTGTGGAGCTACTCGGGCGTGCGCCCGCTCTTGCGGGACGAATCCACCGATCCGATGAGCGTGACGCGCGACTACGCGCTGGAGCTCGACCGTGAGCCCGCGCCTCTCTTGTCCGTGTTCGGCGGCAAGATCACCACCTACCGCAAGCTCGCCGAGGACGCGGTCGCAATGCTGTGCGGGGTGCTCGGCAGCCGCGCACCGGCGTGGACCGCCACCGCGGTACTGCCCGGGGGCGACCTGCCCGAGGGGAGCTTTGCGGTGTTCCTGCGCACGCTGGAGCGCCGCTATCCGTGGCTCCCCGGGCCGCTGCGCCGCCGCTACGCGCACGCCTATGGAACGCGCGTGGAGCGCGTGCTCGGGCCCGCCACGCGTCTCGCCGACCTCGGCGCGCAGATCCTGCCCGAGCTCTATGAGCGCGAACTCGAGTACCTGTGCCGCGAGGAGTTTGCGCGCACGGCGCAGGATATCCTCTGGCGCCGCTCCAAGCTCGGGCTGCACCTGCTGCAGGCGGATCTTGCGCCGCTGGAGCGCTGGCTGCAGGGCGCACCGGCGGCGCGCGCCGCCCGTGCCGCGCTTCCGGAGGTCTCCTGAGCTCCGCCGCACTGCGCCGCCTGGCGCTGCTCGGCGTCGTCGCGCTCGCCCCGCTGTGGCTCATCGGCATCCTCGGCCGCGGCCTGTGGACACCCGATGAGCCACGCGAGGCGGACATCGCCTGGCAGATGGGCGGGCAAAGCGACCGCACGCTGCCGCACCTGGCCGGCTCGCCCTTCCTCGAGAAACCCCCCTTGAGCTACTGGATGTCCGCCGCGGGGATCGCCGCATTCGGGGATTCCGCCGGCGGCGCGCGCGCCCCGAACCTGCTCTACGCACTCGTCACGGCCTGCGCCGTCGCCGCGCTGGCGCTGGCGCTGGGGCTCGAGGTGCGCGCGGCACTCATCGCCACGCTGGTGGCGGGCAGCGCGCTCACCGCGTTCCGGGTCAGCAGCTGGCTCGCCCCGGATGCCTGCCTGCTCGCGGGCAATGCGCTGGCACTGCTGGGTCTTTGGCGCGGGTACCGGGCGCCGCCCGGCAAGCTCAAGGCCCTCGGCTACACGCTCATGCACCTGGGCGCGGCGATCGGCTTCATGGCCAAGAGTGCGCCCGGCTGGCTCGTGCCCGGCCTCGCCTTCGCCACGCTCGTCGCCTGGGAGCGGCGCTGGTCGGAGCTGCGCCGCTGGGAGCTCTACGCGGGATTCCTGCTGCAGGCGCTGATCATCGTCCCGTGGCTCCTCGCCGTCGCCCGCGGCGCGCAGGGCGCCGAGGCGCTGCGCACGCTCTTCTGGAACAACACCATGGGACGTTTCACGCGCCTCAGCGCACCCGCGGCGATCGACTACACGAGTGGCCATCGCAACCGGCCCGGGAAGTACTTCCTCGAGCTGCCGCTGTACCTCTTGCCCTGGACGCTCCTCGCCGTGGCAGCACTCGCCCGGGCCGCGCGCGCCGCGCGCGCCCGCGACGCCCAGGCGACGGCCTGGCGCTTCGCGCTCGCCTGCAGCGTGCCCCTGCTCGCGGTGCTGTCCCTCGCCGCCACGGCGCGCGACATCTACGCGGCCCCCGCGCTGCTGGGGTTCGCCCTCCTCATCGGACTGTGGAGCCGCGCGGCACAGGGCGCGCCGACGCGGCTGGACCTGGCCTGCGTGACCGGCACGCGCTGGCTCGTGGCGCTCATCGACCTCGGCCTCATCGCGGTGCTCGTCGTGCTCGTGCTCGCCACGGCCGCGCCGGCCGTGGCCGGCGCCGCGGCCAGCGTGGCGATCCTCGCCTGCGCGCTGCCCGCGCTGCGGCACGCCGCGGCGTCCCAGGCCCGCGGTGAACTGGCGCAGAGCCTCGCCGGCGCCTACATCGCCTACGCGGCCGCGCTCGCCGCGAGCGCGCTCGTGGTGTTCCCGGTCATCGACCGCGGGCAGGACCTCGGCGCCCTGGCGCGCCAGATCCGCGCCGACACGCGCGGGCAGCCCCTGGCACTGCTGAACCCCGATGAGACCACGCTCGCCGTAATCGACCACGGCTTCCGCGGCGCCTTCACGGTGCTCAAGCGGGAAGACCCGTCCGTGGTACGCGGCTGGTTCCGCGCGCGCGGCAGCGATGCGCGGCTGCTGGTGCTGCTGCCCGGGCACGCCGCGGGCGCGCTCACGCGCTGGCTCGAGCGCTGGCATTCCGCGCCCGCACCGGGCGACGGCCTCGCCGGCAGCCTCGTGGCTTCCCGAACCGCTGCTCTCGTGCAACGCTACGAGCTGCCGCAGGGACGACGTTACGCGCTGCTGGGACCGCCCGACCCTGCACCTTCCACGCCACCCACATCGGACTAGCACGGCATGCCGAACACCGACACCCACCTGGCGCGCAACCTGCGCAACCGTCACATCCAGCTCATCGCCATCGGCGGCACGATCGGCGTCGGACTCTTCCTGGGCTCCGCGAAGGCCATCCACGACGCAGGTCCCGGGCTGCTGCTCGCATACGCCCTGGGTGGCCTTGCCATCTTCTTCATCATGCGCGCGCTCGGGGAGCTGCTCACCTACCGCCCGGTCGCAGGTTCGTTCGCCACCTATGCCGAGGAGTTCTGTGGGCCCTTCGCCGGCTTCGTGACCGGCTGGTCCTACTGGTTCATGTGGATCGTGATCGCGATGGCCGAGCTCACGGCGATCGGGATCTACGTGCGCCACTGGTTCCCCGACGTCCCGCAGTGGCTGCCGGCGCTGATCGCGCTGGTCACGCTCTACGGCTCGAACCTGCTCGCGGTGCGGGTGTTCGGCGAGCTGGAATTCTGGTTCGCGCTGGTGAAGGTCCTCACCATCGTCGCCCTGATCGTGGTGGGCCTTGTGGTCATCCTCTTTCACATTGGGGACCTGGGTGCCACCGCGAGCTTCTCCAATCTCTACTCTCACGGGGGCTTCCTGCCCTTCGGCATCGTCGGGGTGCTGCTGACGATGCAGATCGTGATGTTCGCCTACTCGGGCGTGGAACTCATCGGCGTCACCGCCGGCGAAGCGCAGAACCCCGAGGTCGTGCTGCCGCGCGCCACCAACGGCATCATCCTGAGGATCCTCATCTTCTACCTCGGCGCGCTCATCGTGATCATGTCGGTCGTGCCCTGGAACGAGCTCAGCCCGGACGTCAGCCCGTTCGTGTTCGTGTTCGAGAAGCTGCGGGTGCCGGCGGCCGCCGGCCTCATCACGCTCGTGGTCATCACGGCCGCGGCCTCTTCCTGCAACAGCGGCCTGTTCAGCACCGGGCGCATGCTGTGGACGCTGGCGCAGCGCGGGCACGGGCCGCGCGCCTTCGCGGCGCTCAACCCACAGCACGTGCCCGCGGCGGGCATCCACGCTTCGGCCGCCGTCATGCTGATCGCCGTGGTGCTCAACTACACCGTGCCCAAGGAGGTCTTCACCTGGGTGACGAGCATCGCCCTCATCGGGACGCTATGGACCTGGGGGATCATCATGGTGGCGCACCGCAATTACCGCCTCGCCGTGCGGGCCGGGCGTGCGCAGCCGGCCCCGTTTCGCATGCCGCTCGCGCCGTTCGCGAACTGGGTCGTGCTGCTGTTCCTCGTGGGCGTGACGGCGATGCTGTGGCTGGACAAGGACACGCGCGTCGCGCTCTACGTCGCGCCCTTCTGGTTCGGGCTCCTGTGGGCGAGCTACCGGATGCTGCGGCGGCACGCCCGGCGGGCCGCTGCCGACGTTGGCGCGTGATGCGCGGCGCGCGGGCCCGCCCGATCGCGCGTTACGCCGGATGGGGATTCTCAGTAGAATCCGCCGCTCGCGCCCGTAGCTCAGTTGGATAGAGCATCAGGCTTCGAACCTGAGGGTCGGGAGTTCGAATCTCTCCGGGCGCGCAGTGTTCTTAAGCGCTCCTCGGAAGCGATGAGCCACCCCTGGGCAACCGTTAGGTTCCCCGACCACGGAGAAGCTTGAGAAATTAAGGGTTT
>Ga0316624_10000569_pt1 | contig 12756 bp, 8 predicted proteins | sample OWC_Aug_N3_C1_D5_FD_207657 | JGI IMG/M metagenome (GOLD analysis project Ga0316624, IMG submission 207657) | Wetland soil microbial communities from Old Woman Creek delta, Ohio, United States - OWC_Aug_N3_C1_D5_A | ecosystem: Environmental > Terrestrial > Soil > Wetlands | place: USA: Ohio... | reverse complement strand
CAAGAAGTCCAGGAGCTGTGGGACGCCTACAACTCGCTTCGCCAGGCCACGGCCGACTCAATTCGCTGGGTGTTGACTCAACAGCGGCAAAGTACCTGGGAGACTTTTGTGCCCACCGGACCCGGCGATGTGGGCCGCCTGGATTCGACATTGATTGGCGCGGTGGCCTACTTCCACCCCTGCCGGCTGTATGCCGGCGCCAAGCTGGGCGACGACATTGATTGGGCATTCCGGATGACGCTCGAGACCATCTGGAGCCACTTCATCGATGGCGGCTTCCGCCATGATTCGGCGTGGTACGCATACGGCCCCTATCTCACTTTACAGTTGGCGCACGCCTTCCTGTTGATCGGCCAGACCGACCGGATGGACCAATTGCTGGCCTGGACCGTGGGCGATGCCGGGTATGCCCGGATTGCCCGAGGCAGCGGCTGGCCGGGCGATTTTTGGGAGGTGGCACTTGGGGCCTGGAACGAGCAACACAACTACCCCATCGCCAAGGATTTCGCCGAAATACCCAACCGATGGTGGTATATGGGCGACATCCCGCACGGCTGGGCCGCCGCAGAGCTAATCCTGCTCTTACGCGACATTCTTTTCTTCGAAATCGCCGAGGACAGCGACCCGCACATCTACCTGGCGGCCGGCGTCATGCCGCATTGGTTGGCAGGCGGCGGCTCCGTAGGCGTCGCCAGCGCGCCGACCATTTTCGGCGGCCCCTTGAGTTACACTCTTGCTCACGACCCGAACGCCAAAAGGGTGACACTCACCATCTCGACTGCTCCACCGGGCAGTCCGTGGTACATCTACCCTTGCCAATTCGGCGACGTGATCTCGGCGTCCAGCGATGCTGGCCCCGCGCAAATCAGCGGCCGCGAGGTGCACTTGCCGGCGGGGACAACCAGCGCGACGATCCGCTACGCCTAGGCCGTCCCTCAGGCGTCCAAGATAAGGCCAAGCAGCCTGGCCCTCGCCAGAGCCTGCGTCCGGCTGTCTACCCCCAGCTTGCCATAGATATTGGTCATGTGGAATTTGACCGTGCGCACCGAGATATGCAGCCTCTGAGCAATCTCTTTGTTGGAGAGGCCTGCCGCTACCAGCCGGATGGTTTCGATCTCGCGGTCGCTGAGAGGCTCAATCAACGCATGTTCGCGCTGTTGCGCGGCCGGTGCGGTTGGCAGCGGAGTAGCGGCCATGGGAAACATGGCCAGCAAACGCCGGGCAAAATCCGCGTGCGTTCCCTGCTTGGCCGCGTCGTAGAGCAAACGGGCCATGGGCTCGCCTTTCCCCACGAAAATCTCGAGGGTACCTTCGGGCTCTGCGAGGGATAATGCGGCGTCCAGAACCTCCAGGGCCCGGGCCTTGTCTCCCAGCGATTGCCACACCAAGCACAAACGGGTCTGGTAAGTTATGACCCAACTCTCCTGGCGATCTGCTCGTGCGGTGTCGATCAGGCGTTCAAGCAGATCGGCGGCGGCGGCCAATTCGCCGCGTGCCTCCAGGAGGTAGGCAAGAGCTTCGTATTCCACTTGATGGGGATGCGCCATCAGCCCATCGAGCCGGATGTCACGAGACTGAAGAAACTGCTCGGCCTCGGCTAGCCGGCCTGAATCGATCAATTGAAAAGCTTTCTGACCCGCAATCGAACAGGTCAGCCAACTGGGGAGCTCATACTTCTGTGTCAGCTGATAAGCCTCGCGGTTGGCAGCTTCGGCGGCCGCCACATCACCCTGGGTCGTCAGCACTATGGCCAACTCATGGTAGGCCCACGCCAGAGAGATGACATTGTCGCCGACCCGGCTGAGGTCCAATCCCCGCAAGATGAAATGCTTGGCTTCCTCTGACCGGCGGGATTCGAACAGGATGAACCCCCAGGCCAGGTAGAGCATGCTCGTGGCGGGAATGCGATCCAGGCCGTTCTGGTCGATAAGTTGGAGCCCCTCCTGGCAAACGTCGGCCGCCTCCTTCAGACGGCCGGCCAGCCACAAAGCCAGGACAAGTTTGGTCATCGTATCCAGAAGCAGGAAGAAGCATCCGGCTGATCTCCCTATCTCGACCGCCAGGAAGAGATGTTGCTTGCAGGCGGGGAAATGTCCCTGAGTAAGCTCTTGGTGGCCGAGCGCGACGAGCGCCATTATCCGCCAGACAGCATCCAGACTCGGCGAGAGCTTTTCAAGGGCCAGGTGCGCATAGTGGAGGATGCCAGCCCCATCTGCGCGGGATTCGGCTATCAGCGCCCGCACGGTGGCAGCCCGCCCAATCAATCTATCGAGAAGCGCCCCATCGAGAGGGGCCACCGGCAGGTCTTCGTCCGCCTGGTCCAGACAGAGCTCAGCCTCGCGGAGGTTGCCCTTCAGCACCAACAAGCCGGCCTTGAAAATCGCCAGGGGCAGTTGAGCCCGAATCTGCTCGTCAGTCAGCTCTTGGAGCCATTTGAGCAATCGGGTGTGCTCTCCCTGCTTCCACAGGTCGTCTGCCAATGCCTCCACCAAACGCGCGGCCCGGCTGTAGTCTTGAGCCTTGAAGGCGTGCTCGACGGCTCGATCGGCAAAGCCGTTTTCCTCATACCATCGGCTGGCTCGGCTGTGGAGCACGCCGACCCGAGCAGGGGCAATTTGGCTCAACCGCTTTGTGAGCAAATCGGCAAAGAGGCGATGATATCGATACCAATATCTCTGATCGTCCAGCGCAGCGATGAAAAGGTTGGAGTCCTCCAACTGCCTCAACATCTCCCCGGAACTCATGGCGGCGCCGATTTCCCCGACCTCGGTTTCCGGGGCAGCCAGCAGGGAGTCACAGAGGGGCCCCGACAGCCTGTCCAGGATTGACGTCGCCAGCAAGAAATCCTGCACCGCCGGCGTTTGCCGGTTGAGCACTTCCTCGATCAGATAGTCCAGAATGTAGCGGCTATTTCCGGAGAACGAGGTGATGAAAGCCTCGACGTTGGCTTGCCCCCGAAGCGAAGCGCCGGCCATCTGCAGGCCAGCCGCCCAGCCCTCCGCCTTGGCATTCAATCGGGCCGCGTCACTCTGAGAAAGAGCGTTGGCGGCGCTCTGGCTGAGGTATGAATAGGCTTCGTCGTCCGAGAACCGCAGCTCTGGCAGCCGGATTTCCAGAAGCTGGCCCCGGCCCCGCAGCAGGGCCAAAGGCAAGGGCGGGTCGGCTCGAGTCATGACCACCACATGAAACTGTGGCGGCATGCGCTCGATCAGGAAGGATAGTGAATCGTGGATGGACGACAGGCGGATGACGTGGTAATCGTCCAATATTAAGACGAAACAACCGGGTATCTGCGCCAGGTCATTGACCAGCACCGCCACGGCCGCTTTCAGGTCAGGCGACTGCGGGGCATGCAGCCAGGTCAGCGCTTGCGCACCTATCCCTTCCGCCTGAGTCTGCAGCGCCGCTATCAGGTAAGCCCAGAAGAGCACCGGATCATTGTCCCCTTCGTCCAGAGACAGCCAGGCAATCCGGCACGGCTCCTGGGATTTCGCCTCGCGGAAGCTTCCCGCCCACGCGCCAAGCAGCGTGGTCTTGCCAAATCCCGGCGGCGCCGATACAAGGGTGAGCCGCGCCGCAGGATCGAGGCTATCGTCTAGCCTGTCCAGCAGCCGCGCTCGAACGACCAGGCTCCTTGCAGGCGAGGGAATGAACAACTTGGTTGCCAGGAGAGGCTGTGGCATCCGGCAATCTCCAGAACGGATCGGGCCGATCCGGCCGCAATCGGCCGGACTGCGCCCATTTTATACCGTTCAGGACATTCCTGCCTGCACCCGCTAGAGACGCCAAGCCCGTGCGCGCTTCCCCGAGCTAATCGTGCAGCGCCTTGATCGCTTTTTGATTGATGGCCCAGGCGTCCACGGCGAAAAGCGCCAGGGCAGTGCCAAGAAACAAGGCACCCAGCCACACTCTCTGGGCTAGCATCCCGCCGAGGAGATAGCCGCCGGACATCGCAAAAGTCCGAAGGGAATTCTCCAGCCCCCAAAACCGGCCCCGGTAGCCATCGGCGATATACTTCTGAAATATGACGTACATCGGGATCGTGAAGAAATTAACCACTAGGCCGCAGATCACGCTGGTGGCGGTCCACACCAAGCTGATTTGCCCGTTTGTGAAGTGATCGCGTATCTGAGGAAAGAACCAGGGAACTCCTGCCAGGGTGCACAGGCCCAGCAGCAGCAATCCCCACAGAATAAGGTTCTTGAGCCGGCATCGCCGCCAACAGAGAGACACCAGCACAGATCCCGCCATCATCCCGACCCAAATGGCTGCCTGAGGCAGGGCGAGCTGAAAAGGCAAGGCCTTGAGAATGACATTGAAGAAGTAGGGCAGATAGACTACAGGAATCGGCAGCGCCACGATAGTGAACAGCGCATTCATCACCAAGAGATCAGAGATTACGGCATTGCCCCTGACGTACTGGTAACCTTCACCAAGTTCCGCGACGGCCTTCTGCCAGCGCCGGCGGGCCGGAACGATCCCGCCTGAATCCGCCGGCTTCATTCGCGGGACTTCGACCGCGGCTTCCAAGATGCCGGAGAAAAAGAAAGAGGCGGCGTTGAGCACAAATATGGCAAGGATGCCGATCCAGCTGTAGAGCAGGCCGCTCACCAGCATGCCCACCATGGTGCAGAAGTTGGTCGAGAATTGATTGGCGGAGGTGGCATCGGCGATTTGTCTCTCTTCGACAATATTTGGCACGATGGCGCCCGCGGCAGGAGCAAAGACGGCTCCGCAGAAACCAAGCATCACGGCGCTGACATAGAGCATCCAGATTTGCAGCAGGTGTTGAGAGAGCAGCCAGGCGGCCCCGAGCACCACAAGCCCCCGGATCACGTCCGTCCACACCAGCATGCCTTTTCGGTTCAGGCGGTCGGCCAAGAGCCCACCCAAGGGAGAGATCGCGGCCACGACCAGGGTGTCGATCACCAAAAAGAGCGCCATTTGAAGGCTCGACCGAGTGAGATCGAGGATATACCAGCTCAGAGCAAAGGCATACACCTGGTCGCCAAGCTGCGAGACGACTTTGCCGCTGAAGAGCAGCACGAAATTGCGGTTGGAGAAAACACCTGACGCAGGGCCCGGGCGGGCGGTCTCTGCCGAGACTACGCTCATCACGCCTCCTTATTGCTATCGGCTTGGTATCTACACTATACGCCGTGACGGGCGCAATTGTGACCGTACCTAGGTACAGGACGATCACGAACAGGGTACAGGTGTCTAGCTTCCCAGAGGCCGCTCACAGGAAGCCTTGCTTTTTTGTTCTAGAGCGCGTTCCGGTAGCCTTTTGCAGGCCGCCCTAACTTTTCACTCAGAAGGGGGACTGTGACCGGGGATATTAAGGCCGCGCTCGGCAAATTGCTCGAGCAGCTCATCAGCCGAAGCTTCCCATTGGCCCGCCTTGCGAGAAATGTGCTCGGTCCAGCTATAGTTGTCGTAGGTGTACGTCTCGGACCGGTCGGTTTCGAGGGGGATCAGCGCATTCTGCTTTAGGTAGTATCCTTGCGCCCGGTAACCTTCGTCCATCGACTGCATCGCCGCCTGCACCACCTCCGTATCCAGCTGCGGATATCGATCCTCAAACAGCGTGAAAGCCAACGGGAAGCGCGGTCGCGGCGGGAACTCTTCGGCGGGATAGCCCATAGCCAGCTGCACCAACGGGAACACCCGCGGCGGCAGCTGATAGTCCGCCGCAATCTTGTCGGCCTGATAGGGGGCATCGCCCAAGAAGCAGCTCGCCAGCCCGAAGCTTTCGGCGGCGATGACCATGTTCTCGGCCATCAGCGACGCATCTTGCGCGCCAAACAAAAGCAGCGTCAGGTCGTTGGTGACGCGGCGCCAATTCCGTTGGGCCATCACCAGCTCCAGGCGATGAAAGTCGATGCACAAAGTGAACAGGAGCGGCGCGTGAAAAGGATTGTCGGCCTGCCGGCGTGACAACAGGACGCTGCAGAGCTGGTAGGCAAACGGCGCCTGCTGCCCGGCGCGCACAATGGTCTGCACCAGTTCATCGGAGGGCTGCTCGGCGGTGTACCGTCGGACCGACTTCCGTTTCAGCATGACCTCAATGACGGGATTAGCAACCATGCATTCTCTCCTTTTGCGGCGAACACAGGTGCGTGAGAGATGAACCGGGGAGGTTAGGTTGGCCCGGTACAGGAGATCTCAGTTCAGCTTCTGGCGCGTATTGCCGTGAGGCCCGCAGCTTAAGAGCACCCGGCCCTGGCCCTGGACGGCCGTTTCAACATGGACTGGGCGGCTCCAGAGGGTAAACAGGTTTCGCAGGGTGTCGTCCGCGTAAGCCAGGTCCAGATCCACCCCATCATGCCGGTGAACCAGGTAGAGCTCTCCGCGGTTTTCATGGTTGCCTTCGACTACATCGACGATAGGCCGGCCGAAATTGGTCAGTTGAAACAGCAGGCGGCGCTTGATGGCCTCGAAGTCGCGGGTGGCAATCTCATATTGGCGCGTGGAGGCGTTGTATTCATACGTGAAAAGGCCTTGTTCTCGCACGAAATCCTCAGTGAGGTATTCGTCGATGAAGCCGACATCATTGTAGATGCGCCGGACCTCGAAGACCTTCTGCCGCCCGAGTCCCAGCCTCTTGTCCCACTGGCGGCGCGCCTCATACGTGTCGCAGGCCTCATACTCCGGGCCAAACGCGCCGCGATTCCACCGGTCTTCAATGTGCCGGAGCAGCTCCAGCCCCAGCTTGTAAGGATTCACGTGCCCCGGATGATTGGCCACCGTGCCCGAGTGGTGCTGGGCGTAGTCGATGACTTCGGTCGGCTCGAGGATGTGCTCGGTCATCAGGTGGCTGTGGATAAACGATGCCCAGCCCTCGTTCATGATTTTGGTCTGCCCTTGAGGGGCAAAGTAGTACGCTTCTTCGCGCACGATGTCGAGCACGTCGTGCTGCCAATTCTCCAGGGGCGCATGTTCCAGCAAGAACAGCAGTACGTCTCGCTCCGGCTCCTCGGGCACCTGCTTGTGCTGCTGCGCCGCCGCGTCCAGCTGGCGCTGCTGCTCGGCCAGGAATTGGGGCGGGTTGATGAAGACATCCATGTAGGTCTTCGACGGCATCTTCCGCACCGTGGGCGGCTCGTCGGGCTTGTCCACCGGGACAGGCCGGCGGCGGATGCCGGCGGCGTGCACGTCGATCAGGTTGTCCAGCGAGAGGCACGCGTCCAGGAAGCTCTCCACGCGCTCCAGGCCGTAGCGCTCGATGTGCATCCGCATGCGGGCGGCGTGGTTGGCCACCTCGTCCAGCATCTTGCGGTTGGTATGCGCAAACCAGAGGTTGTTCTTGAAAAAGTCGCCGTGCCCGCACACGTGCGCCATCACCAGCTTCTGGTCCACCAGCTGATTGCTCGCCAAAAGGTAGGCATAGCACGGGTCGGTATTGATGACCATTTCGTAGATGCGGTGCAGCCCGTAGGCGTACGACTTTGACATCCGGTTATATTCCATGCCGAAGCGCCAGTGCGGGTAGCGCACGGGGAAGCCGTCGTACGAGGCAATCTCGTTCATCACCCGGTAGTCGAGCATCTCATAGCGGATCTCAGGGAAATCCAGGCCAAAGCCCCGGGCATAGCCCTCAATCTTGGTCTGCCACTCGGCAAGTTCAAACGGAAGCGTTGGCATCCTGCTTACAGCCCCTTTCCGAGGAACGACTTGATGGCTGAGTAGATGTCGTCATCCGTGTTGATCTGTGCCCGCACCATCTTCTCGTCCTTCACTTCCTCGAGGCGGTTCATGAACAGGTCGCTCCCGGCGCTCTGCACCTGGCCGTAGCCAAAGAGGTTTACCGCGGGCAGCAGCGTCTCGTGCAGGAGGCGGAGGCAGCGCTGGTCGTCTTCGCTGCCCGAGTTTTCGCCGTCGGAGAAATGAAACGCGTAAAGGTTCCAGTCATTCACCGGGTAATCGGCGCTGATGATCTGCTGGCACAGCTCGTAGGCCGACGAGATACAGGTGCCCCCGTTCTCTTGCAGGTGATAGAAAGTCTGCGCGTCCACCTCATGTGCGGCCGCATCGTGCACCACGTAGCGGAAATCCAGGTGCGGGTAATGCGCCCGCAGCCAGGTATCAATCCAGAACGTCGTCAGCCGCACCAGCTCTTTCTTGCGCTCGGTCATGCTGCCCGACACGTCCATCATGTATATGACCACCGCGTTGTTTTCCGGGCGCACGGTCGTCTTCCACGAGCGGTAGCGCATGTCGTCGTGCACCGGGATGATGGTCGGCCGGTCCCAGTTATAGGTGCCATAGGCCAGCTGGCGCTTCAGCGCCTCGCGGTAGGTGCGCTTGAAGTAGCGCAGGCCGGCCGGCCCCACGCGCCGCAGCCCCTGGTAGCGCAGCACCTGGCTCTCCAGGTTGCGCTTGCCCTTCGGCTGAATCCGGGGCAGCTCCAGCTCTTCGCCTAACAGCTCGGCCAGCTCCTCCAGGGTCACCTCCGCCTCCAGGAGGTGATCGCCGGGCTCATCGCCCGCCGCGCCGTCGCCCTGGCCCGGCTGCGGCTGGCCAATGGGCGTGCCAGGCTCGCCCTCTCCCTGCCCTACCCCGCCGCGCGGCTCGCCAAAGCGAAACGACGGCAACTCGATCTGCGGCACGGGGATGCTCACTACATCCTTCCCCTGCCGGCCAATCAGCTCGCCCTTGGAGATGTATTTCCGCAGGTTCTGCCGGATGGCGCCTCGGACAATTTGGCGAAATCGGCTCACATCTTGCTCAATTGGCAGGGTCATAGCGCGCTTGCCTCCCGGGCGTTGCCGCCCGACTGCCTGCTAGTGCCGCGGGTCGCCCCGGGCAAAGATGCTGGCGACATAGTTCAGCACATCTGTGGCACACACCTCGCAGTAGCCCATGTTCTTTATCAGCCGGCTCTTGACGACTTCGATTTTGGCCTGGGTCTCGCTGTCAATCACGTTCGACACCAGGCTCGTCAGCTTGATGCTGTCCTTCTGATCCTCAAAGAGCTTCAGCTCCAGGGCGCGGCGCAGGCGGTCGTTCGAATCCCAGGCAAAGGTCCGGCCCTCAATGGCCAGCGCGCCGATGTAGTTCATGATCTCGCGCCGGAAATCGTCCTTGCGGCTCTCCGGGATCTCGATTTTCTCCTCGATCGAGCGCATCAGCCTTTCATCCGGGGGCTCGTCCTGGCCGGTAAAGGGATTCCGCACCTTCTGCTTCTGGGTGTAGGCTTTCAGATTGTCGATGTAGTTGGCCGAAAGCCGCTTGATGGCCGCCTCGTCGGCGGTAATGGCCCGCTGCACTTCGTTCTTCACGATCTCGTCATATTCCGTACGCACCACCCCGAGCAAATCCCGGTAGCGCTTGCGCTGGTCTTCGCTGGTGATCAACGAATGATGGCGCAGCCCGGCCTCCAGCTCGCGAAGCACCAGGAAGGGATTCAGGCAGGCGCACCCCTGCTCACACACCAGCGCGTTGGAAAGCTTGTCTTGGATATAGCGCGGTGAAATGCCGACCATGCCCTCCTGCCGGGCCTCGGCCTGGAGTTCCTTCACGCTGTCTTCGGTGAAGCCCGGCAGAGTGCGCCCGTCGTAGAGCCGCAGCTTTTGCAGCAGGGTCAGGCTGGGGTGCTTGGGCTCTTCCAGCCGGGTGAGCACGGCCCACAGCGCCGCAAGCTCCAGCGTGTGCGGCGCGATATGCTTACCGGTGACGCGGTGCTCGTTAAAGTCACGCTCGTAGATGCGCACCTCGTCGCTGTACCGGGTGACATACGGAATGTCGATCTTGATGGTGCGGTCGCGCAAGGCCTCCATGTATTCGTTGCTTAGCAGCCGGCGGTATTCGGCTTCGTTGGTATGTCCCAAGATCACCTCGTCGATATCGGTGTGCGCAAACTTCTTGGGCTTGATTTTGTGCTCCTGTGAGGCCGTGAGCAGGTCGTAGAGAAAGGCTACATCCAGCTTCAAGATCTCGATGAACTCCACTAAACCTCGGTTGGCAATGTTGAGCTCGCCGTCGAAGTTGAAGGCGCGCGGGTCTGAATCGGACCCGTACTCGGCGATCTTGCGGTAGTTGATATCGCCTGTCAGTTCGGTGGAGTCCTGGTTCTTCTCGTCTTTTGGCTGAAAGGTGCCAATGCCCACCCGGTCTTTTTCCGACAGCAGCAGGCGGTGAACACGCACTTGCCTGACGACTTCGAGCCAGTTGCCGTTGGCCTGCTCCAGCAGGCGATTGTAGATATACCGGCAGGCCGGGCACAGGTCGCCTTCAATTTCCACTTGGAAGTCAGTGTGGCCATGGTTCAGTTCGGCCAGCAGGGATTCTCGAAACTCTTGCGGGATGAGGTGCAGGGGTTCTTCGTGCATCGGGCAGTCTTGCCGTTCGCCTGATTGGGCGCCATCGGCGCCATCGGGCTGCCAGTAAAACGTGTAAAGCTGGCCAGCCTCCGTCCGGCTGTAGGCCTCGATTCCCTTTTTGAGCAGCCGCACGATGGTGCTCTTGGCCGTGCCCACTGGGCCGTGGAGCAGGAGCACGCGGCGCTCGGTCCCATAGCGGCGCGCCGCCGATTGAAAGATCCGCATCAATTCCATGATGGGCTTATCCAGGCCATAAACGGCGTCTTTTCCGCCGTCAAACGGATCATCGAAGAAGTGATAGTGCAGCAGGGTTTCGCGGTGATGAGTGTATTCCTGATGGCCATAAGACAGGATCATGTCATACAACCGCTCGAAAGCGGTGCGTGTCACCCGCGGTTCCCGGCGCACAATGTCCAGGTAGTCGTCGAAGTTGCCCTCCCAGTGCAGGTTGCGGAAAGCCCTGGTATCCTGCATCTGGCTGAGCTTAGTCAGCAGCGTATTCACTCTCGTTCCTCCTTTAGTTCCAAGACAGCCGTTCCTGAAGAAAACGACTCGTCAGTCACGTCGGTCTATATAAGATGAGACGCACCGACTCGGATAGTTCTTACTTTTTATTGTGGGGAGTTTTATGACAAGGGGATTAACGGCCGGTGAGCGCCGATCTGGCTCTTCAGGTGCCTGTGACTGGGTGCGTGAGAGAGTCAGAGACGACACCACTTTCAAGTTGCGCCATCATCTCATCCACGGTGGGCAGGCCCCCACCCGCCTCGAGCTCAGCCGCCAGGCGCAGCCCGTTGTACTCGTCATGGCAATCGGGGCAGTGCGTCAGGTGGTCGCGAACAGGGGCCAGACCCTCTTCCAAATCGGCCTCGGCCAATTCGGCCTCTACATACCTGGCCAGCAGTCTCTGGGTCTGCTCGCAGGCTATCTCGGTCTCAGCGGTCGCATAGATTTGTGTCAGCCAATCGAGGAAGCGACCGCGGCTCAAGGTATCCATCACCAAATATTCTTCCTTCGCTGAAAGGTTAGATGCTTCGAAAGGCCCGTTTCTTACCGCTACTCCTCGAAGGCAGCCAGAATATCGCCCTCGGTCAAATAGTGCTCCGCCAGCTTGGCCTTGATACGCTTGCGAGCGTCGTGGAGCAGCTTGTATAGCGCGTTGCGAGTTAGGCCGAGCACGGCGGCCACCTCTTCCATCGACCGGCCCTCCCAAAGGACCCCGATGACAGCCAGGCGTTGCCGGTCGCTTAGCTCGGCAGAAATAATGTTCGCCAGGAGCTGGAGATAGGCCTGCTGCTCCACCAGATGCTCGGGCTCCACGGGCTCGGCGCGCGTCCCCAGGGTGACCATTTTCTGCAGCAGGCTCGGCACATCGTCGTTCAGCCAATCCAGGGAGACGTTGCGGTAGCGCTGGCGGCGGAGCTCACTGGCTGCCCGGTTAATGACGAAGCGGTAAGCCCAGGTGGTGAACTTCGCCTCGCCTCGAAAGGTGCTGATCTGGGCCCGAATCTCAAGCAGGGCATCCTGGGCGCAATCCTCGGCCAGTTGGAGGATATCGGCCTGGCTCCACAGCGCCAATTCGCTTCTGTGCTGAGTAAGATAGACCAGCGTCGCCCGTACCAGAAATCCGCGCAAATCTTGCAGCGCCTGGCTTAAGGTCTCGCCTTCGGCCTCGGACAAGGCTTCGACCCAATCCGCATTGGAACGCGCAGCCATTTGATGTGTTATGCCTTCGTTCAGCCACTGTTTTCCATTCAGACCGGCTCTTAAATCTTATCACCGTGGGACACAATAGAAGGGCCTCTCCGCTGACACGCGAAGTGGCCCTCGGCGACGCTCGTCACGCCTCACTTCGCCTGCTCGCCCGGCAACTCGCTGGAAGTGATATCCCCGAACCAGCTTAACTCAGGCAGAACAGGACCGGTCATCAGGTCTGCCGATCGACGCTCCGATCGGCGGCCCAACTTCGCTTCCAGATTATCCTCACCCATTGGCAGACACGTGACAGGGCTATCGCCGGATGTTGGGACACCAGCCGAATCGTAGCGCTCTCGCCTTCATGTGGCATCCGCCAAACCGTCAGTCTTCGGGCCCGACAACCAGCCGAGGCCGCATCATCCATAAGTAGGACCAGGTAAAACCGGCTGACAGGGCCGGCGAGGCCAGTGGCACTTTAGGCGCGTTAATGGTATTCTTCATGCGGGACAAACCCTTCACCCAGCTTCGACACAATTGGATTCTCATTGGGGGGGAAAGACACGTTATGGCGCTGGCCCATACGATCTTGGTTGTTGACGACGAACCTCATTTGCGTCGCTCGCTGATGCTCATTTTGCAGCGCGCCGGCTATCAGGTCACAGTCGCCGGCAGCGCCCGAGAGGCTCGCCACTTCTTGCAGGCCGGCCCCTTTGACCTGATCTTCCTGGATCTGAAA
>Ga0316624_10000568_pt1 | contig 12761 bp, 10 predicted proteins | sample OWC_Aug_N3_C1_D5_FD_207657 | JGI IMG/M metagenome (GOLD analysis project Ga0316624, IMG submission 207657) | Wetland soil microbial communities from Old Woman Creek delta, Ohio, United States - OWC_Aug_N3_C1_D5_A | ecosystem: Environmental > Terrestrial > Soil > Wetlands | place: USA: Ohio... | reverse complement strand
CGCCGGCAATTTCGAAGCCGAGACCAGCAGGGCAATCGCGGAAAAGCTTGGCTACGCGTGGCAATTCGTCCCCGCCACCATCGCCAAGCAGCGGACTTTCTTCGCCAGCGAGTCCTACGCGCGCTATCTGGAATTCGCCGACAGCGGCGCCTCGCTGCCTTTCGTGCAGGACATGGCGCCGCTCGTGGAGCTTAAAAGCAGCGGCTACGTCCCGGCCGACGCCGTCATCGTCAACGGCAATTCGGGCGACTTCATCGCCGGCAACCATATTGTGCCCGAGCTGCGCCGTTCCGCGGCGAAGCTGAGCGAAGAGGCGCGCTGGCGCCGCATCACCGAGGCGCTCGTCGGCAAGCATTTCGCGCTGTGGCGCGCGCTGGCGACGCCTTCGCGCCGCGCCCGCATCGCCGCGCTGCTGCGCGCATCGATCGAGCGGGCCGGCGGCGCGCTGGGCGATCCGGATGCCGACCACGGGCTCTACGAATACGCCGAGTTCCAGGACCGCCAGTGCAAATACGTCATCACCGGCCAGCGCATCTACGAGTTCCTCGGGCACGAATGGCGGCTGCCGCTGTGGGACAATGCCTATCTGCGCTTCTGGGAAAGCGTGCCGCTCGCCGAGAAGGCGGCGCAGGCGCTCTATGCCCGCATGCTGAGCAAGGCCAATTGGGGCGGCGTCTGGCGCGATCTGCCGGTCAACCGCAAGACCATACGTCCGCGCTGGCTCATTCCGCTGCGCTGGCTGGCCAAGGCGGCGCACGCCCCGCTCGGCGCCGAGGCCTGGCACCGCTTCGAGCGGCGCTATCTGCAATATTGGATGGAGGCCACCTGCAATTCGGCCTGCGTGCGCTACAGCCGCGTCATTGGCGACGACCGCGGCGCCCGCAACCACATCGCATGGCTCGCCGAATTTTACTTGGCCCGGCACGGCATCGGCTTCGATCGGCTGCGGCAGGGCTGAGCCGATGAACGGGCGGCAGAAGGCGCCGATGCGCGTGCTCTCCTTGGTTCGCGCATTCGGCGGGCTGAAGCCGAGCCTGGCGGCGGGCAAATGGGAGCCGGCGGGCGTGCCCGCCATCTACCGCCTGCTCGAAGGCCTCGGCGGCGATCCGGAAGTCGAGCTGCTCAACGTGTTCGCCGTGAAGGAGAACGACGCGCGCTTCCCGCGGGTGCACCGGCTGAGCTTGCCGCGCATCGGCGACGCGATCATCCTGCCCTATCGCAATTGGCTCGGTTCGCGCTTGCGGCGCGCCAATACGGCGATAACCGAGCTCGAGGCTGCCTGCCGCATTCTGGCGATCGCCGCCCGGTTCCGCCCGCATCTGGTCTACGCCACCTATGCCAATATCCTGCCGGCCGCGCTCTTGGCGCGGCTCGGCCATCGCGGCGTGGTGCTGCGCTTCATGGGCATCATGCCGCATCACCGCGAGATCGCCGCCGGCGGCTTGCCGCCGTTCCGTTGGCTGCTGCGGTCGCCGTTCGCGCATGCGGTCTGCACGGAAGAAGGCAGCGGCCCGTCCGTGGTGCTGCCGAAGCTGCTCGATCCGAACACGCCTTTGACCGTGCGCTTGAACGGCTGCGACATGACGGCGTTGAGCGAACCGGAACGGCGGGCGGCGCGGGCGGCCAACGGCTTTGGCGCGCGGCCGTTGATCGCCTTTGTCGGGCGGCTCGAGCCCTACAAGGGCTGTCTGGAATTCATCGACGCGGTGCTGATGCTGCTGAGCGACAGTCCCGACTGCGCGGACGTTGTCGTCGTCGGCGACGGGCCGTTGCGCGCGGCGATGGAGGCACGCGTCCGCCAGGCCGGGCAGTTGGCGCGCGTGCATATCGTCGGATCGCAGCCGCACGACCAGGTCAGGAACTATGTCGGGGCGGCCGACATCTACGTCTCGACGAACATGTACGGAAATCTGTCCAACGCCAATCTCGAGGCGCTGGCGGCGGGGGCTTGCCTTGTTCTGCCGTCATCGGATCCGGCGGTCCCGCTCGACACCACCACCGATGCTCTCATACCGGCGGACGTGGCGCTCCGCTACGAGCGCGCGCAGCTGCCAGGCTCGCTCGCCGGCGCGCTGCGCGGCCTCGTGACGGCGCCGGAAGAGGTCGCGCGCCGGCGCGCCAACGCCGCGGCGCTGGCCAAGCGGCTGATCAAGCCCTGGGCGCAATCGGTGGCGGAGGATGTCGGCTTGCTCAAGTCGATCGCGCGGCGTCACGCCGTGTCGGCTACCGCTGCGCTGCCAACCGCGTCCTAGCGTGCGTGGCAGCGTGAGCGCAGCTTGCGGTGGCTCGATCGGTTCTGTTAAGGAGCTTTCCCCGCCGCCGCCGACAAGTCCCGTTTCCTTCATCGTCAATAAACCGACGCATCGTTGCGTGAAAAGCGCGCGCCGCGGCAATTACAGGTGCTCTGAGACATGTATGTGATTGGAATTAGCTCGGGGATTAAGCATGGCCATCACGACGGCGGCGCGGTCCTGTTGCGCGACGGACATCTCGTCGCGGCCGCGGAAGAGGAACGCTTCACGCTCGCCAAACATGCGCGCGGCGAGCTTCCGCGCGGCGCCATCAGTTATTGCCTGAAGCAGGCCGGCATCGGCATCGAGGACGTCGACTGGATCTGTTCGCCGCTGAAAACCTACACCAATTACGGCCGGCGCTTGGCCGAGTACTTCAAATATCAATTTGGTCACAGCCCGAAGATCGATCTCTACGATCATCACCTTTGCCACGCGGCGAGCAGCTACTACGGCTCCGGCTTTCCGGAAGCGACGGTGATTTGCTTCGACTTTTCCGGCGATTCGAGCTCCGGCGTGATCGTGCATGCGAAGGGCGGCGATTTGCGCGAGATGACGCGCTTCGGCAGGCACAACAGTCTCGGTCTTTATTACGGGATGCTCACTCAGTATCTCGGCTACCAGATGACCAACGACGAATACAAGGTCATGGGGCTTTCCGCCTACGGCAGCCCGCGTTACCTCGACAAGTTTTCCGCCATCCTGCGCCCGAGCGGGGCGAGCTACGAGCTGGACGGCGAGCTCGACAAGCGGCTGCGCGACAGCGAAATCTTCACCAGCGACTTCTCGACGCGGCAGGAGCGGATTTTCACGGAAAAGCTCGAAGACCTGCTGGGCCCGCGCCGCATCCGCGGCCAGGCGCTCGATCAGCGCCTGACCGACATCGCGGCCAGCGGCCAAAAGCAGCTCGAGATCGTCGCCACACATGTGGTGCGCGCCGCCGTCGCGGCGTCGGGCTGCGCCGACGTCTGCCTTGCCGGCGGCGTTGCCTTGAACTGCAAGATGAACGAGCAGATCGCGGCCGAGCCTACGGTCGGCCGCGTCTATATTCCGCCGGTCCCGCACGATGCCGGCGTGGCGTTGGGCGCGGCGATGCTCAAATGCGTGGAAGCCGGGCATAAGATCGACCCGCTCACCCACGCTTATTGGGGCCCCGAGTATTCGAACGATCATGTCAGGGAGACGCTCGAAAAAATCGGCGCCCGCTACGAGGCGCTCGACGATCCGGTCAACGCGTGCGTCACCGACCTCGTCGAGCAAAAGACCGTCGGCTGGTTTCAGGGCCGCATGGAATTCGGGCCGCGCGCGCTCGGCAATCGCTCGATCATCGCCGATCCCCGGTCGGCGGACATGAAGGACCGCATCAACGTCCGCATCAAATATCGCGAGGAATTCCGGCCGTTTTGCCCCTCGGTGCTGTACGAGCGCCAGGCGGACTACTTCGAAAACACCTTCGATGCGCCGTTCATGGTGGTGACTTTTCCGGTCGAGCAGCGTGCGCAGCCCGCGATCCCGGCGGTGGTTCACGTGGATGGCACGGCCCGCATTCAAAGCGTGCATCCGGAAACCAATCCGCTCTACAGCCGCCTGATCGGCGAATTTGCCAAGGTCAGTTCGATTCCCGTGCTGTTGAACACCAGCCTCAACATCAACGAGCAGCCGATGGTCAATTCGCCGTTGGAGGCCCTGCACACATATTTCTGCTCCGGCCTCGACGTGCTCTATCTCGGGTCGTACCGACTCGCGAAATCGAACTGATGGATACCGGCGGCCGGGCGATGGCAAACCGCAAGCGGCGGCAAAGCGCGTGAGCGTGCCCGCGCAAACTCGTCTCCGGGTCGCCTTTTTTCTGTCCGATCTCGACGCCGGCGGCGCGCAACGGACCATCGCCAACCTTGTCAACGCGCTGCCGCCGGATCGTTTTGCCGCCGAGCTCGTCGTCGGCCGCAACAGTGGGGAGGCGCGCAATTGGCTGGCAGCGGATCGTCGCACTGTCGATCTTGGCTGCACGCGCACGCGTGACGCGCTGCTGCCGTTGCGCCGCTATCTCGCCGCCAAACGTCCTGACGTGCTGTTCGCAACCATGGTCGACGCCAATATTACCGCCGTCCTGGCGACGCGGTTTGCCGCGCATCGCCCGCGCCTGATCTTGCGCGAGACCAACCCGCACCGCGCCCGCGGCGATATTGGGCGCCTGCGTCGTGGCGCGGTGCGCTGGGCCTATCGCCGCGCCGACGCGGTGGTGGCGCTGTCGCACGGCGTGGGCCGTGAATTGATCGCCGACTACGGCCTCGATCCGGCGCGGGTCGTGACCATCCACAACCCGGTCGATACCGAGGCTTGGCGGCGGCGCGCGCAGGCGGCGCGGCAGGCGCCCGCGCCCTGGGGCGTGTTCGGCACCGGCCGGCCCGTACTGGTCGCGGTGGGCCGGCTGATCCGGCAGAAGGGCTTCGACCTGCTGCTGCGGGCGCTGGCCAAGTGCGGCGGCGCCGGCCAGGACGCGCGGCTGGTCATCGTCGGCGAGGGGCCGGAGCGGGCGACGCTCAATGCCCTGGCGCAGCAGCTTGGCATCGCAGAGCGCGTGCTGATGACCGGCTTCGTCGCCGATCCGGCGGCTTACTACGCGCATGGCGATGTTTTCGTGCTGCCGTCCCGCTGGGAGGGCTTCGGCCACGTCATCGTCGAGGCCATGGCCTGCGGCTTGCCGATCATTGCTTTCGAGTGCCCCTATGGCCCTGCGGATATCCTCGGCGACGGCGAGGGCGGCATGCTGGTTCCGCCTGAAAATGTCGACCTGCTGGCTGCCGCGATCGACCGGCTGCTTGGGTCGTCCGCTGAGCGTGCCCGCCTGACATCCGGCGCCGCGCGTGCCGCCGAGCGGTTCTCGCAGGCGCGCATTGCCATGGACTATGCGCGACTGATCGAGAGCGTCGCCGGGAAGCCACTGTCATGCCCAAGCTGAGCTATCTGCTCGGTCTGACGCCGCTCGAGACCTGGCGTCTGGCGCGCCGGCGCCTGCCGATGCTGCGCAACGGTCCGGCGTGGACGGCCGCCGAGCTGCTGCTGTCCACCAAGCACGGCCGCGGCATCCGCTTTGCGGAATTGCTGCTGCGGCAGGAGGCGGTGGTGCGCCGCCATATACCTTGGGAGCCGCTCGATTTCGCCGGCAGGCGCGTGGTCGAGATCGGCTGCGGACCCTTGGCGGGTTTTGGGCCGCTGGCGATCTATTGCGGCGCGGCCGGGTTCGAAAGCGCGGAGCCGGAATGGGACGAGGGCCTGTTCCGGTCGGGCGCGGTCACCGATCGCTACTTGCGGGTTTTCCATGCCGACCTCGTCGCGCTTTATGGGCCGCGCATGGATTTCGCCGAATTTTGCCGGGCGTTGCGCGAACGCTTGAGCGTTCACCGCTGCGGCTTCGAGGCGGCTCCCATTGCCGGATCCGCCGATATCGTGCTGTCGCAATCCTGTCTCGAACATGTCTTCCCGCTCGAAGCGACGGTCGAGAAGCTGGCGTCCATCCAGAACCGGCAGACCCGGTTTCTGCACCTCGTCGACTTCGGCAATCATTACCCGACCGGCAATCCATTCGACGGCTTGTACGAGCAGCCGCCCGGCGACTACATCGCGCGGCGCGGCAAGGCGATCAACCTGCTGCGTGCCCCCGACGTGCCGGCGCTGTTCGCGCGGCGCGGCATCGCGGCCCGATCGATTGCATCGCGCGTGCTCAAGGAATCCTACTCCGGCACTGTCCATGCCTGGTGGCGCGAGCGCTATGACGATGCGGCGCTGTTCACCCAGCTCGCCCTCGTCGTCGGCCCTGCCGCATGACCGACGTCATGTACGTGATGAGCGGGCTCGGCAGGGGCGGGGCGGAGACGATGCTTGTGCAGCTTGCCGCCGGTCTGCGCGCGCGCGGGCTATCGCAGCATGTCGTCTGTGTGAGCGCGCTTGATACGCGCGCGGCCGACCTGCGGGCGGCCGGCGTCGATGTGACGATTTTGGGAGCGGAATCACCGGCGTCGCTGCCCCGGGCCATGGCTACGCTCGTGCGCATGGTGAAGCGCCTGCGCCCGCGCATCCTGCAAGGTTGGATGTATCACGGCAACATCGCGGCAACGCTTGCCCATTACCTCTGTGCGGGCCAACGCGACCGCAAACTGTTCTGGAACCTGCGCGCCTCCAACATGGACGAAACCCGCTATGGCCGCATCATCCGGCTGGGCGCGCTGCTGTCGCGCCTGCCCAACTTGGTCATCGCGAATTCGGAAGCCGGCGTCGCCTTTCACCGCGCCCGCGGCTTTCGGCCGAAGTCCTTCGTGATGATCGACAACGGCATCGACACCCAAAAATTCCGGCCCGATACAGCCATGCGCAAGCAGGTCCGCGCCGAACTCGGCATCGCCGGCGATGCGCTCGTCGTCATCCACGTCGCGCGGGTCGATCCGATGAAAGATCACACCAGCTTTCTCGCCGCCATGGCGCAGTTGCCTTCGGTGACCGGCGTCCTGGTCGGCGACGGCACCGAGCGATTGCCGGCGCCGCCGAACGTGCACGCGCTCGGCTTGCGCCGCGACACCGAGCGCTTGTACGCCGCCGCCGATGTTGTGGCTTCGACCTCGGCCTTCGGCGAGGGCTTTTCCAACGTCATCGCCGAAGGCATGAGTGCCGGCCTCATTCCGGTTGCCACCGATGTCGGCGACGCGCGCCGTATCGTCGGGCAGGCGGGCTTTATCGTGCCGCCGCGCGATTCGGAGGCCTTTGCGCGGGCGGTCGGCGGCGTCGCGTCGTTGGCGCGCGACGAGTTCGCCCGGCGAGCGGCTTCGGCGCGGGACCGCATCGTGTCGAATTTTTCCCTCGATTCCGCGATTGACCGGTATTGGCACTTGTATTCAGCAAGCCCCTGCCGGGTCGGCCGCGCGGACCGGCTAACGTCTTGAACGGAAGCGGCATGGCGCACCAACGCAAGATGGCCGTGATCGGGCTCGGCTATGTCGGCTTGCCTGTCGCCGTCGCGTTTGCGCGGTCGGGCGCTGCGGTCATCGGGTTCGATATAGACCGCACGCGCATCGATGAATTGCGCGCCGGCCACGACAGGACGCGGGAGGTGGCGCCGGCCGACCTCAAGCAGCCGACGCTGGCCTACGAGCACGACCCGGGCCGACTCGCCGACGCGAATTTTTACATCGTCACCGTGCCGACTCCGATCGACAGTGCGCGGCGGCCGGATCTAAGCGCGATCTTCGCGGCGTCCACGACCGTCGGCGGCGCGCTCAAGCGCGGCGACATCGTCGTCTATGAATCGACGGTTTACCCGGGCGCCATCGAGGAAGAATGCGTTCCGCTGCTGGTAAAGAGCTCGGGCCTCGCCAGCGGGCGCGATTTCACCGTCGGCTATTCGCCGGAACGCATCAATCCCGGCGACAAAAAGCACCGCTTCGAATCGATTACCAAGGTGGTCGCGGCGCAGGACGCGCGCACGCTCGACATCGTCGCCGATGTCTACGGCTCGGTGGTGAAGGCCGGCATCCACCGCGCGCCCTCGATCAAGGTCGCCGAGGCCGCCAAGGTGATCGAGAACACCCAGCGCGATCTCAACATCGCCTTCATGAACGAGCTGTCGGCGATCTGCCACCAGCTCGGCATCGATACCGGCGACGTGCTCGCCGCCGCGGCGACGAAATGGAATTTCCAGAGCTTCGAGCCCGGCCTGGTCGGCGGCCACTGCATTGGCGTCGACCCGTATTATCTGACCTTTCGCGCCGAGAAGGCGGGCTATCATCCCGAAATCATTCTGGCGGGCCGGCGCATCAACGACGGCATGGGCGAGCGGGTTGCGCGCGAATGCATGCGCGCCTTGCTGCAGCGCGGCTGCAGCAACCCGACGGTGACTATCCTCGGCATGACCTTCAAGGAGAACGTCCCCGACATCCGCAATTCGAAAGTGATCGATATCGTGCGCGAGCTCGGCCGCGTCGGGGTGACCGTGCAGGTGCATGACCCGCTCGCCTTGCCGGAAGAAGCCGCCCGCGAATATGGGCTGGCGTTGACGCCGTTCGAGAAGCTGGCGCCGGGCGACGCCGTCATTTTTGCCGTCGCGCATAGCGAGTATGTCAGTAAGGGGTGGCCGCTGATCGCCAAGCTGCTCAAGCCGGGCGGCGGTATCGTGCTCGACGTCAAGTCGAAGCTCGACCGCTCACAGAAGCCGCAAGGGATCGACCTGTGGCGGCTGTAGCAAAACACGTCGGGGACGATGCTGATGTCTGACGATCCGATCCTCGTCACCGGGGCCGCCGGCTTCATCGGTTTTCATGTCGCGCGCCGTCTGCTGCAGAGCGGCCGCAATGTAGTCGGCATCGACAACCTGAACGCCTATTACGATCCGAAGCTGAAGGGGGACCGCCGCGCCGAGCTTGCCAAATTCGAAGGCTTCCACTTCGTCAGGCTCGATCTTGCCGACCGCGCCGGGATGGCCGCGCTGTTCGCGCAGCACCGTTTCCCCTATGTCGTGCATCTCGCCGCGCAAGCCGGCGTACGCCATTCGCTGGTCGATCCTTACGCCTACGTCGATTCCAACCTCGTCGGTTTCACCAACATCCTCGAAGGCTGCCGCCACAATGGCTGCCGGCATCTGCTGTTTGCTTCCTCATCCTCCGTTTACGGCAGCAATAGCCGGATGCCGTTTTCGGTGCACGACAACGTCGATCACCCGCTCAGCCTCTACGGAGCCTCGAAGAAAGCCAATGAGCTGATGGCGCATGCCTACGCACATCTGTTCGGCTTGCCGTCGACGGGCTTGCGCTTTTTCACCGTCTACGGGCCGTGGGGTCGTCCCGACATGGCGATGTGGCTGTTTGCCGCCGCCATGCTGGCCGGGCAGCCGATCAAGCTCTTCAATCACGGCCAGATGCGGCGCGATTTCACCTATATCGACGACGTGGTGGAAGCGGTCGTTCGGCTGGTCGATCATGTGCCGGCCCGAGATCCGAACTGGTCGGCCGACGCGCCCGATCCCGGCTCCAGCACGGCGCCCTGGCGCGTCTACAATATCGGCAACAATAATCCGGTCGAACTCCTCGAGGTGGTGCGGTTGCTCGAACAGGCGGTCGGCCGCACAGCCAAGCGCGAGCTGCTGCCGATGCAGCCGGGCGACGTCCCCGCGACCTATGCCGATGTCGACGATCTCATGCGCGAGGTCGGGTTCAAGCCGAAGACTCCGATCGCCGATGGCATCGCCCGCTTTGTCGACTGGTACCGCAACTACCACGGCCTGTCGCGCTGATCCGCGATAACGGCGCAGCCGGCGGCCCGGTGCTCATCTTGCCCTGCGATCGCAAAAGGTGGATTGTAGCGCGGGGACACGGCTACCTGTGGCTGTATGACCAGCCCACGCTGCGGACGCCGCGCGCCCCTGGGGTCACTCGCGGGGATCGGTCAGGCCGTGAAGCGGGCGCTTATTTCGGGGGTCACCGGCCAGGACGGCTCTTACCTGGCGGAATTCCTGCTCGAGAAGGGCTATCAGGTGCACGGCATCATTCGCCGCTCGTCGTCTTTCAATACCGGCCGCATCTCGCAAATCTACCAGGACCTGCACGAGCGCGACGCGAAGTTCTTTCTCCATTTCGGCGACCTCATGGACAGCAGCCGCTTGGAGAAGCTGATCGAGATCGTGCAGCCGGACGAGGTCTATAATCTCGGCGCACAAAGCCACGTGCGCGTCTCCTTCGACGAACCCGTCTACACCGCCGACGTCGTCGGCATGGGCACGCTGCGGCTGCTCGAAGCCATCCGCAACGTCGGCGGCATCCAGACCATCAGGTTCTATCAGGCCTCCAGCTCGGAGATTTACGGGCAGGTCCGCGAGACGCCGCAGACCGAAACCACGCCGCTGCATCCACGCAGCCCCTATGCTTGCGCCAAGGTTTTCGCGCTCTACCAGGTGCAGAACTACCGCGAGGCCTACGGCCTGCACGCGTCGAACGGCATTCTTTTCAATCACGAAAGTCCGCGGCGCGGCGAAACCTTCGTGACGCGCAAGACCACGCGCGGGCTGGCGCGCATCCTGGCCGGCAAGGACCGGAAGCTTTATCTCGGCAATCTCGATGCCGAGCGCGATTGGGGCTATGCGAAAGACTACGTCGAAGCGATGTGGCTGATGCTGCAGCAGGATCAGCCGGACGATTACGTCATCGCGACGGGGGTCACGCACAGCGTCCGCAGTTTCGTCGACAAGGTATTCAAGACCGTCGGCCTCGATTGGCGGGACTATGTCGAGTTCGATGCGCGCTACCTGCGGCCGACCGAGGTCGACGCCTTGCTCGGCGACTCGTCCAAGGCGCGCAGGAAATTGGGTTGGGAGCCGCGCACCAGTTTCGACGAACTCGTGCAGCTCATGGTGGAAGCCGACCTCGAGGCGGAAAACCAGCTGCACCATCTGCAGAAGCCGCCGGCCCGGCTCGCCTCGCAAGGCTGAAATCGACGGCGGGCGGCTCGCTGGCTAGCCGTCGACCGCCACGGGCAGGACGCGGCGCTCGAGCCGATCGGCGGTGAGGATCCACAAAAAGCCCCCGACGATGCCGATCGCCAGGTAGCCGGCTCCGAACAGCAGCGAAACGATGAGCCCGTCGCTTGGCGCAAGACCGGCATAGCCGAAGGCCACGATCATTGCGCCTTCGCGCACGCCCCAGCCGGCAATAGATATCGGCACGACGGTCACCAGGACCACGGGTGGCACCAGGAACAGCGAATAGAACAAGGACATATCGGCCCCGACCGCGCGCGCCGCGCACCAGGCTACCAGCGCGGTCAGCAGATGGATCACGATCGACAGACTGAAGATTGCACCGAATGCGCCCGGCGAGCGCAGGATCTCCAGAGCGACGGTGGCGGCGGCGGCGAGATGGCGGGTAAGCGACCAGCGCTGCAGGATCTGCAACCGCTGCCAGGCCATGCCGACGAAGAACAGGCCGGCCGCGATGCAGCCCCATCCGATCAACAGCAGGGCGGCGCGGCCGACTGGGTTGCGCACCAGTGCAAGCGTCCAAGGCAGGCAGGCGATGACCAAAACGGCCAGCGCGACCACGCCGACAATGCGGTCGAGGAACACCGAATAGGCCGCGACGCGCCAATTGGCCTGCCTGCCCACCAGCCAAATGCGAATGGCGTCGCCACCCACGCTGGAAGGGAGCGTTTGATTGAAAAATCCCGCGATCATGCTGAAGCGGAATGCGCGCGCCAGCGTCAGGTTGGCGCCGCAGCGGATCACGAGCCGGCGCCAACGCATCGCCTGCACGAGCACCTGCGCCATCAGCAACAGCAGGCCGAGGCCGATCCAGCGCGGGTCGATATTGCTGAGGCGGTCCTTTACTGCCCCGATATTGACGGCGGCAAGCGCGAAGTACAGCAGCAGGCCGGAAACCGCAGCCTTGACAAGCAGGGAAAGCGCCTTGCGCATCGCCACTCCTGGAACCGCGGACGCGGTTACGCCGGCCCGCCATTCGGTGCCGGTTCGACCAGGGGAAGTCAAGCCGATGCGCGCGGCCGCGCTCGGCCGGCAATCGCCATTTGATCGCGGCGGCCGTCGTTCTATATTGGGTCGCCTAAGGTGCGACGAGCGAAGGTAGGGAACTCCATGACCGTGCATACGCTGGCAAGACTGAAGGTCAAGCTTTTCACCGACGGTGCCGACAAGGCGCAGATCGTCGAGATGGCGAAGCAGCCCTGGATTGCCGGCTTCACCACCAATCCGTCCCTGCTCAAGAAGGCGGGCGTCAGCGACTACGAGGGCTACGCGCGCGAGCTCGTCGCCGCCGTGCCCGACCGCCACATCTCGTTCGAGGTGTTCTCCGACGACATCCCGGAAATGGTGGCGCAGGCGCGCGTCATCACGATCTGGGGCGAACATGTCTACGTCAAGCTGCCGGTCACCAATACGCGCGGTGAGCCGCTGTTCGATGCCGTCCGCGCGCTCTCGCGCGACGGCGTCAAGGTAAACATGACTGCCATTTTCACCGGCGATCAGGTTGCGCGCGCGGTCGCTGCCCTCGACGGCGGCGCGCCGGCTTGCGTTTCGGTATTCGCCGGGCGCCTCGCCGACATCGGCATCGACTATCGCCCGCTGATGCAGGACGCGGTCGCGCGCGCGCGCAAGACGCGCAATGTCGAGATTATCTGGGCCTCCACGCGCGAGGTGTTCAACGTGGTCGAGGCCGAGGACATGGGCTGCCACATCATCACCGCGCCCGCCGACGTGCTCAAGAAGCTGCCCGGCCTCGGCAGCATGACCGACGTCGAGCTTTCGCTCGCGGCGGTGAAATCCTTCCGCGAAGATGCCATTGCCGCCGGCTTGCGGCTTGCGATGCCTGCCTCGCGGGCGGCCGAATAGGGGAAATGCGCTGCGGGCCGCCGGCCGCGCCGAAACCGCGGCTGTAACGCTTTGAATCAAAACGTGTTCACCGTCTTTTCCGGGAGTGG
>Ga0316624_10000567_pt1 | contig 12764 bp, 10 predicted proteins | sample OWC_Aug_N3_C1_D5_FD_207657 | JGI IMG/M metagenome (GOLD analysis project Ga0316624, IMG submission 207657) | Wetland soil microbial communities from Old Woman Creek delta, Ohio, United States - OWC_Aug_N3_C1_D5_A | ecosystem: Environmental > Terrestrial > Soil > Wetlands | place: USA: Ohio... | reverse complement strand
TCCACGCCGATGCGTCCTTCCAGGCATCTTTCCAGATCTCTTCTGGTCGATGCATCCAGTTCCGGATGCATATGGATCATCATGTCGGCTGTGCTCATGATTACCTCCTTAGGTCTATGGTTCGAAAAACGGGTGGTAGGTTGTACCGCCCATTGTCCAGAACATCCTACGCTTTTGCTCGGGTAATAAAAATAGATACGATCAACAGGGTTGTTCGCTGATGCGACAAGGAGGCGGTGGGACAGCAGACGTTTGGAAAGATATTGGAGCTGCGGGCAGAGTGAGCTTGTGCCTGATGGCGAGATGCGAAGCTGACCCCCGTTAGTTCTGGTTACACGATGAAACCGTTAACCCGACCTACGGGCTTATGAGATTGTGAAGTGAGCGGGAAAACGTGGTCTGTCCCCGATTATTCGAAAAACGGGTGGTAGGCTGTACCGCCCATCGTCCAGAACATCCTACTCTTTTGCTCGGGTAATAAAAATAGGTACGATCAACAGGGTTGTTCGCTGATGCGACAAGGTGGCGGTGGGACTGCAGACGTTCGGAAAGATATTGGAGCTGCGGGCAGAGTGAGCTTGTGCCTGATGGCGAAATGCGAAGCTGACCCCGTTAGTTCATTATTTCGACTCTCTGCCGAACAAGGGTCTTAGTTCGCCTTCAATAAATTGATGTGGTTTCCAACCTTGGATTAATTTGTCTATCAAGAATGTATCTGTGGCACTAATAGCGAGACCCGCTGCTGTCCCTAGCCCTCCTGCACCAAGGGCATCTATTCCAAGGCCAATCCCTGTAAAAATACTCCATCGTGCGCTTTTGGTAGGTAGCTTCTCAGCCCAAGTGTCTTTGATGGTCTCTTGGTAATAGGCTCGTAAAAGCTCTGCATCGGCCGGTTGCTCTCTTAGCCAATGACGAAATTTATCAGCTGAGTCTAATAATTTCACAACCGCTGCGAAAGGTACTGCTCCTGAATTTACAGCCTCGCGTATGGCATGGGCATCAGCTAATGTGAGATTGATGAACTGCCCGATTTGAGTTTCGCTTTGCGAATGACGTCGAACAATTGATTCAACTGATGATGCTTGGATAACTCTTTCAATCGGCGAGACTGCAATTTCAGAGTTCAACTTGCCAGCAAAGTATGTTGACTCGTATGCGTCTTGCAGTAATGACAGAATGTGCGCCTCTGAAAGAGTGGAGTGTTTTGCCGGGACATAGTTGTGATAGCTCTCGTTGAGTTTATTGAAATCAATATTGGTATCAATAAATAAATCGTTATGCTGCTGCTCAATCCTAAATCTCAATACCTCCCTGTGTGTATATTCTGGTGCAGCAATCCGGATAAGTGATTCGACAGTTGCCTCGGTTGAGATATTGTCTGACAAGGCATCAAGGATGGCTCTCTGGTTGAACCCTGAATGGTCAAGGGGCTGAAGCAATCTTGTAAATTGGCTTGCTCCAACTCTGGCGCTACCAGAGCTACCCGCGGCATCTTTGAATGCCTGCATGCCAATTTTTTCAATCGTGTGATTTGGTGAAGAGAAGCGGACGAGTCCGTGTCGGAGTCGACCACTATCAGTCGGCATCGACGAAACACCAGTCTGGTCGGAAAGGTAGTGAAATTCGATTCGCCCATCGCGCAAGAGTGATAGAAGAATGAATGGTGGTATTCGGCCAAGAATGTCTTTTAACGTGGCCGTGTTGCCAATTATGGCTACCCGGCCATAAAAAATCAGCCCTTCAGCTAAAGCTCCGATGTCGATTAATGGTCCAGTGCCTACTGCATTTTTGTAAATGATGGACTCAAACATTCTGTGGCCTCACTAATGGATTACACCAGAGTCGAATTAATACCGGTGAATTGCTACACCAGCTTCTTCAACTGATAAATCTTCTCCAGCGCTTCCTTCGGACTCATCTCATCCGGCTGCACATCACGCATCGCCGATACCAGCGGGTGCTCTTCCGGCTCCGGCGCTTCCGGTGCGGCGGCGAACAGGTCGCCCTGCGGGTTCTGTGCCGCGCTCTGTTGTTCCAGCTTCAGTAGTTGCTTCTTCGCGTTGCGGATCACGCCGTTCGGCACGCCGGCGAGCGCGGCCACTTGCAGGCCGTAGCTCTGGCTGGCGGCGCCTTCGTTGACCGAGTGCAGGAAGACGATGCTGTGCTGGTGCTCGATGGCGGCAAGGTGGACGTTGGCGAGTTGCTTGAATTCCTCGGCCAGCCGCGTGAGTTCGAAGTAGTGCGTGGCGAACAGCGTGTAGCTGCGGTTGAGTTCCAGCAGGTGGCGGGCGATGGCGTAGGCCAGCGCGAGGCCGTCGAAGGTGCTGGTGCCGCGCCCGATCTCGTCCACCAGCACCAGGCTTTTCTCGGTGGCGTTGTGCAGGATGTTGGCGGCCTCGGTCATCTCGACCATGAAGGTGGAGCGGCCGGAGGCCAAGTCGTCCGATGCGCCGATGCGGGTGAAGATCTGGTCGATCTCGCCCAGCACCGCTTCCTGCGCGGGCACGAAGCAGCCGACATGCGCGAGCAGCGCGATGATGGCGACCTGGCGCATGTAGGTGGATTTACCGCCCATGTTGGGGCCGGTGATCAGCAGCATGCGGCGCGCGCTGGAAAGCTGGGTGTCGTTCGGCGTGAACTGTTCCACTTGCGCTTCCACCACGGGGTGGCGGCCTTGGCGGATGGCGATCTGCGCATCGTCGCTGAATTGCGGTGCGCTGAAGTTCAGCGTGGCGGCGCGCTCGGCAAAGGTGGCGAGTACGTCCAGTTCGGCGACGGCGGCGGCGATGCGCTGCAGCTGCGGGATGCTGGGGGCCAGCGCATCGAGCAGCTGGTCGTAGAGGAATTTCTCGCGCGCCAAAGCACGGTCGTTGGCGGAGAGCGCCTTGTCCTCGAAGGCTTTCAGTTCCGGCGTGATGTAGCGCTCGGCGTTCTTCAGCGTCTGGCGGCGGCGGTAGTCGTCCGGCACCTTGTCGGCGTTGGCAACGCTCACCTCGATGTAGAAGCCATGCACGCGGTTGTATTCGACCTTCAGCTTGTCGATGCCGGTGCGCTCGCGTTCGCGCGTCTCCAGCGCCAGCAGGAAGTCGCCGCAGTTGGTCTGGATGCCGCGCAGTTCGTCCAGCTCGGCGTCGTAGCCGTCGGCGATCACGCCGCCTTCGCGCAGCACGCTGGATGGGTCGGTCTTCAAGGTCTTTTGCAGCAGCTCGACCAGTGCGCTATCTGCCTGCAGTTCCTCGGCCAGTTGCTTGATGCGCGGAGCGGCCACGCTGGCCAGCAGCGTGTGCAGTTGCGGCAGTTGTTTCAAGGTGTCGCGCAGGCCGGAAAGGTCGCGCGGTCTTGCGCTCTTCAAGGCGATGCGCGCGGTGATGCGCTCCACGTCCACGCTGGGCTTGAGTTGTTCGTGCACGCTGCGAAACAGCTCCCTCTCCCGCAGGCGGGAGAGGGTTGGGGAGAGGGTAGAGTTTGCTTCATCGGACATGCCCTCTCCCCCAGCCCCTCTCCCGCTCGCGGGAGAGGGGAGGGAATCCATGAGCTCGTCCACCGCATCCAGCCTCGCACGCAGCACATCGCGGTTGCGCAGCGGGTGGTGCAGCCAATGTGCCAGCAACCGGCTGCCCATGTTGGTGGCGCAGGTGTCGAGCAGCGAGAGCAGTGTCGGCGCGGGCTCGCCGCGTAGCGTCTGGGTGATCTCCAGGTTGCGGCGGGTGGCGGCATCCATGCGCACGAATTCGTCGGCGTGATAGACCTGCGCACTGCGGATATGGGCGATGCTCTGGCCTTGGGTGAGCTTGGCGTAGCCGAGCAGTGCGCCGGCGGCGCTCAGGCCATGCGTGAATTCGTCGCAGCCGAAGCCGGCGAGATCGCGCGTGCCGAACTGCTGGCACAGCGCGCGGTGTGCTGCGTCGCGGTCAAAGTGCCACTCGGGTAATGGTTTCAGCGGTGTGCCGGAAGCGTCCCCCACCCCAGCCCTCCCCCGGAGGGAGAGGGAGCGTTCGCTGTTTTCCGCGATCAGTATTTCGGAAGGCTGCAGGCGCTCCAGTTCGGCGGGCAGCTGTTTGGCATCCACCTCGGCGATGAAGAATTTGCCCGAGGCCAGGCTGAGCCAGGCCATGCCGACTTCGTTGCGGCTCTGGTGCAGCGCCAGCAGCAGGTTGTCGCGCTTCTCTTCCAGCAGCGCGGAATCGGTGACGGTGCCGGGGGTGACGATGCGCACCACCTTGCGTTCCACCGGGCCCTTGCTGGTGGCGGGGTCGCCGATCTGTTCGCAGATCGCCACCGACTCGCCCATCTTCACCAGACGCGCGAGGTATTGCTCGGCGGCGTGGTAGGGCACGCCCGCCATCTTGATCGGCTGGCCGTTGGAGGCGCCGCGCTGGGTGAGCGTGATGTCGAGCAGCTTGGCGACGCGCACCGCGTCGTCATGGAACAGCTCGTAAAAATCGCCCATGCGGTAGAACAGCAGCATGTCGGCGTGCTGCGCCTTGATGCGCAGGTACTGCTGCATCATCGGCGTGTGCTTGGCGGTGTCGATAGTCAGGTCGTTCACTGTTGTTCCGCTGTGCGTAGCCGCCAGTTAACCAGGCCGATGGCGATGATGGCGTGAATGGTCATCACGAGGACGCCGCTCCACGGGTCATGGCCGGCTTCGAACGGCAGGAAGAAGTAACGCACTGCCTGCAGGTCGGCGACGCCGGCCAGAAAAGGCAGCAGCATGTTGAGCACGAACAGGTAGAGCATCGCGGCGCCTACCGCGCGCTTGCTGTTCGGCGCGAACGAGAAGAACAGCAGCACACAGGCATCGCGCAGCAGCATCAGCGCGATGGTAAGCGCACGCTGCGGTTGCAGGTCATTCATGCCGGGATGTCCGGTGAGTCCGTCGCCGGAAGTGAACAGGATCAGCAGCGCGAACAGGAAGCTCAGCAGCAGCGTGGTCGGCCACAGCGGCAGGTGCTCCAGCCAGCCACGCCAGTCTTCCTTGTCCTGCAGCAGGCGCAGCTTGCGCCAGCGGAGCAGGGTGTTGGGCTCGGTGAGCAGGGCGGCGTAGCTCATGCCGACCGCGACGAACAGGCCGGTCAGCCACAGCGGCTGGATGCGGCCGCCATTGGGCAGGAAGCCGGCGAAGTAGAGGGTGAGGATGCAGGCGAAGGCAGGCCAGGCCCAGGGCAGCGTGCGCACCTGCAGCGCGTTGCAGACGACGCGCCAGGCGGCAAAGGTGGCGCTGGCCGCGAACAGGATGGCGCTATCGAGCCAGAACACCGCATGGTCGGTTTCCATTCCCCACCAGTGCACCGGCTTCTCCTGGCTGATGGAGAAAGTCGGGAAGACGAAGAATACGGCGATGATCATCAGCCAGCCCATGCCGCCGCGCTGGATGATGCGCGTCTCGAACTGGCTGGTATGCAGGTTCAGCGCGATCAGCGCGGCATGCAGCAGGATGCCGCCGGCGCACAGCGTGAGCAGCGTAACGATCACGTCGGGCTTGTTCGCGGCGAGGCCGGAAGTGGCGACGACGATCAGGCACATCAGCCCGCCATACCAGTTGAACGAGGTGGAGCCGAACAGCTTGCCCCAGGTCATCGTCCACGGATCGAGCGCGCTCATGCGCTGCTGGTCCCAGGTCTTGTCGCGCAGTTCGTCGACGATGGTGGCATTGGCATTGCGCGCGCCCCACAGCCAGACGATGAAGATGAACAGCGCGATGGAGGCGGTGTACAGGCTGCTGGCGACTTCGTCGCTGAAGTCGGCCATGGCGACGGCCATGAAGGTGAGCGCCAGCAGTGCTGGCATGCCGACCAGGCGGTGGGTGGAGAACGACAGCCACAGGTTGCGTTTGAATTCCGGGTTGCTCATTGTTGGCCCTCCAGATGGGCGGCGACCGAGCGCAGGTAGGACTGCTGCAGGTTCTCTTTGTGTTCGGCGAGGCTGCTGACGGCAAAACCTTCATGCACCAGCGCTTTCAGCAGGGCGGCCTGCGCGTGCAGGTCGCCGTGGAAATCGAATTCGGCATGCGCTGCGCTCGCCTGCTTCAGCGTGGCTTGCGCGTAAGCCTGCAGCCATTCCGGCAGGCGCGCGTCCGGCTGCGCCAGGTCGAGGTGCAGCGTGCGGTGCGTTGCGGCGAGATGGGCCGGTTTCAGTTCGCGGTTTTCCAGGATGCGGCCATCGCGCAGCGCCAGCATGTGGGTGGAGTATTCGTCGAGCTCGGCCAAGATGTGCGAGGACACCAGCAGCGTCATGCCGTCGGCCTGCAGCTGGCGGAACAGAGCGGCGAGGCTGGCGCGCGCTTCGGGGTCGAGGCCCGAGGCGGGCTCGTCCAGCAACAATACTTTCGGTTGGTGGATGATGGCCTGGCCGATGGCGACGCGCTGGCGCTGCCCGCGCGACAGGCTGCCGCTGAGCTGGTGCAGTTTGCCGGTCAGGTCGAGGCGCTCGGCGGTGCGCTCGACGGCTGCGGCGATGTCGGCTTCCGGCAGGCCCTGCGCGGCGGCGGCATATTCCAGACAGCGCGCCACGCTGAGGTCCTGGTAGAGGCCGAAGAAGTCGGACAGGTAGCCCATGATGCGGTGCACTGCGCGCGGCTGCTCGATGACATCCATGCCGCCCACGGTGATGCTGCCGGTGAGCGGCGTTTCCAGTCCGGCGATGCAGCGCATCATGGTGGTCTTGCCCGCGCCGTTGGGACCGACCAGCGCGGTGACGCTGCCGCTGGCGACGGTCAGCGTGACGTTGTCGAGTGCGCGATGGCCGGGGTAGTCGAAGGTCAGGTTGTTGATTTCGATCATATTGGTTTTGTGGATCGTTGAATCAGGAAATCTTCACCACGATGTCGTGCAGCGTGTTGGCGCATTGCGCCATGTGATGGGCGGCGTTGGTCAGGTGGCGATAGATCTCGCGGCGCTTGAACATGTTGATGTAGTCGTCGCCCTCGAACAGGCTGGGCAGCGCGACGCGGTAGAGTTTCTCGGCGTGGCGATCGGCCTTGCGCGCAGCATCGGCATCCTGCGCGGCGGTGGCCGGGGCGGTGCTGAGCTTGGCGAAGCCGCCGGCCAGTGCGTTGACGCCATCCTTGAGGCAGTGCGAGATGTCGAGCATGAACTGGTCCGGCGCGACGCCGAGCACGCCCATCTCGTGCACCGTGGTCTTGCAGTACACCACGATGTCGTCCAGCGCCATGATCGAGCGATAGATGTCCTCGCGGTCGATGGGGGTGGAGAAGGCGTCGTTGAGCTCGTGCAGGTTGCGCATCTTGATCAGGTCGGCCGCGTGCACGTCTTCCTTCAGCGCCTCGGCGATCTTCGGATCGCTGTGCTCCATGTACTCAACCAGCAGGTCGACGGTTTGCACGACCAGCAGGTTCTGCTCGGTGATCATGCGGAAGAAGTCGGGCACCTTGGGGAAGATCCGGTCGAGGATCTTGTTGAGCAACTTTTTCTTGGCTTCTGGCATGGCGACGGTCAGATGAAAACGTTGATGAGAAGATAGCAGCAAATCGACATGATTGCCGCTCCCGGGATGGTGATCAGCCAGGTGGCGACGATCTCGAACGCCTTGCTCCAGCGCACTGCCTTGGGCCGCTCGGATGCGCCGATGCCCATGATCGAGGAGGTGACCACGTGCGTGGTGGAGACCGGCGCGCCGAACACCGAGGAACTCAGGATCACGCTGGCGGCGGTCATCTGCGAATCCAGCGCGTGCAAGGGGCGGATTTTATAAATGGAGAAGCCCAGCGTGCGCACGATCTGCCAGCCGCCGGAAAGGATGCCCAGGACAATTGCGCACGAGCAGGCCAGGATCACCCAGAACGGCACTGCGAAGGTCGGGATGAAACCGCCGAGCAGCAGCACCAGCGTGAGGATGCCCATGCTCTTCTGCGCGTCGTTGGCGCCGTGCGAGAACGCGAGCCCGGCCGAGGTGACGAACTGCAGGTGGCGCAGGTCGCGGTTGATCGATGGATGTGCGCCGCGCAGCAGCCGCAGCATGACGCGGTGCAGCACGTAACCGACCCAGAAGCCGATGATGGGCGAGAGGATCAGCGCGGCAATGACTTTGACCACGCCGTTGAGCTGGCCGTGCAGCAGGTCGCTAAATCCCCACACGACGTGGCCCGCGCCTGCCGCAACCACGACCACGCCGGCCAGCCCGCCGACCAGCGCATGCGACGAGGAGGAGGGGATGCCGAACCACCAGGTGAGCAGGTTCCAGGCGATGGCACCGACCAGCCCGCACAGCACGATGGCGAGCGCGAGCTCGTGGTCGATGTCGTTCAGCGTGATGAACTTGCCGATGGTATTGGCCACCGCCGTGCCGCCCAGCAGGGGGCCCAGAAACTCGAAGAAGGCCACCAGCAGCACGGCCTGCACCGGCGTCATCGCGCGCGAGGCGATGACCGTGGCGATGATGTTGGCGGCGTCATGGAAACCGTTGGTGTACTCGAAGATCAGGACGATGGCGATGGCCGCGATCGCGAGAACGAAGGTGGAATCCATGAGTGCCGCAGGCGCAGGTTATGCCTTGAGCTTCTCGGTCAGGTGCGGCGCCATGATCTGCAGCAGCTGTTCGTGGATGTGCGGGTTGCCCGCGCACAGGTGGCCGCTGGCGAGGAAGTTCTGGTTGCCGGCGAGGTCGGTGACGATGCCGCCCGCTTCGGTGATCAGCAGGCAGCCGGCGGCGATGTCCCAGGGCTTGAGCCCGGTTTCGAAGAAACCGTCGAAACGGCCGGCGGCGGTCCAGGCCAGGTCGAGCGAGGCGGCGCCGGGGCGGCGCAGGCCGGCGCTCTTCTGCATGACGTCGGTGAAGATCGCCATGTAGGCGTCCATGTGCTCGAAGCGGGTGTAGGGGAAGCCGGTGCCGATCAGGCTGTCGGCCATTTCCTTGCGCTTGCTGACGCGGATGCGCTTGTCATTGAGGAAAGCGCCGCGGCCGCGTGTGGCGGTGAACAGGTCGTTCTTGGTCGGGTCGTACACGACAGCCTGCATCAGCACGCCGTTGTGCTGCAGGCCGATGGAGACGGCGTATTGCGGCACGCCGTGCAGGAAGTTGGTGGTGCCATCCAGCGGATCGATGATCCAGACGTATTCCGACTGGCCTTGGGCGCCGCCCTCTTCTGCTAGAATTGCATGGTTGGGATACGCTTCCAGCAAGGTTTCGACGATGATGCGCTCGGCGGCGCGATCCACTTCGCTGACGTAATCCGCGTGGGATTTTTTGGTCACGGTGAGGTGGTCGAGGTTGTCGGCGGCACGGTGGATCAAATTACCGGCGCGACGCGCGGCCTTCACCGCGATGTTGAGCATGGGGTGCATAATGTACGAAACCTTTTTAATGAGCTGCGGAACTTTGATCAACCTGCTGCGCGTCTCGATTGCTGCGTTGCGCGGTGCTCGAACACTCGCCTATCTACTAGATATGTCTCGTGTTCTGCGCTCCGTGCGCCTTGCACTCAAGCCGCTCGCGACGGTTCCTCAAAGCCCCAAATGAAGTAACCAGTGCGTATTTTAGTTGGTATTGCGTTTTGAATAAACCAAATCCTTACGACCATATCCGGGTCGTTCTCAGTCATACCACCCATCCGGGCAACATCGGCGCGGCGGCGCGGGCGATGAAGACCATGGGGCTGCGCCATCTGTACCTCATCAATCCACGCTATTTCCCCGATGCGCAGGCGACCGCGATGGCGGCCGGCGCGGATGACATCCTGGAGAACGCAGTGGTGTGCAATTCCATCGACGAGGCGTTGCAGGGCGTGGTGTTCACCGTGGCGATGACGGCGCGGCTGCGTGACATCTCGATTGAGGTGAAGACGCCGCGCGAGGCGATGCCGCAAGTGCTGCAGGAGGCGCAGGCCGGCCCGGTGGCCCTGCTGTTCGGGACCGAAATGTCGGGGCTGACCAACGAGGAGATGGGCAAGGCTCAGCTGGGAGTGAACATTCCGACCAATCCCGAGTTCTCTTCGCTCAACGTCGCTGCTGCGGTACAGGTGATGGCCTACGAAACAAGCGTGGCGGCGCAAAGCTTCGTGCCGAGCGTGCCGCAGATCGAACCGGCAACCCACGAGCGGGTCGAAGGTTTATATGAACACCTGCAACGGACGTTGTTCGAGATCGGCTTCTTTACCACGCAGAACCCGGCGCGGCTGATGCAGCGCCTGCGCCGCCTGTACTCGCGTACCCGCCTGGAGGATGAGGAAATCAACATCCTGCGCGGTATCCTGACCGTAACAACCGAGTACAATGGTCGTCTTAAGGCACGCTATCAACAAGAGCACAAAGATGTTTAAGAATATCCGGGAAGACATAGCCAGCGTTTTCGCCCGCGATCCGGCAGCGCGCACCACGTTCGAGGTGCTGACCTGCTATCCCGGGCTGCACGCGCGCATCTTCCACCGGCTGTCGAATTCGCTGTGGCACATGGGGCTGAAGTGGCTGGCGCGCTTCATCTCGCACTTTGCGCGCTGGGTCACCGGTATCGAGATCCATCCGGGTGCTACCATCGGCCGGCGTTTCTTCATTGACCACGGCATGGGCGTGGTGATCGGCGAGACGGCCGAGATCGGCGACGACGTGACCATGTACCACGGGGTGACCCTCGGTGGCACCTCCTGGCAGCATGGCAAGCGCCATCCCACCTTGGGCAACGGTGTGGTGATCGGCGCGGGCGCGAAGGTGCTCGGTCCGATCCATATCGGCGATGGCGCGAAAATCGGCTCCAACGCGGTGGTGGTGAAGGATGTGCCCGCCGGCGCGACGGCTGCCGGCGTTCCCGCGCGCATCCTGGACGAGGAAAAGAAAATCGCCCATGGTTTCAATGCCTACGGCGTCGGCAACGACCAGAACGATCCGGTCTTCAAGGCCATACACGGCCTGCTGGGACATAGCGTCACCGTCGATCAGCGCATCGACTTCATCCTGCAACAACTCGAGAAGATGGGGGTGCCCGTGGAAGAAGAGCGCGCGACCGCCGACAAGTTCGATCCCAGCCATTTGAATAAGATTGTTGATTAAAAGAATCAGGTATTCTATTATGTCCCATGTTAGAGCAGGGATAAGGGTGCGGAAGTACGGCGCGCCGGTTTGAATATTGAAGAGAGGAGTAATTTATGAGACTCACAACCAAAGGTCGATTTGCAGTAACGGCGATGGTGGATTTGGCGATGCGCGGCGGCAAGGGGCCAGTGACCCTGGCCGGCATCAGCGAGCGCCAGAAGATTTCACTGTCATATCTGGAACAGTTGTTCGGCAAGCTGCGCCGCAACAATGTGGTCGCCAGCGTGCGCGGCCCGGGGGGCGGTTATTGCCTGGCGCGTCCGGCGAGCAAGATTTCCATCGTCGATATCATCGTTGCGGTAGATGAGGCGCTGGATGCCACGAATTGCGATACCAAGGGCGATTGCCAGGATGGCAAACCCTGTCTGACCCATGATCTGTGGTACGGCCTGAATGAATCGATCCACGAGTATCTGAGCAAGATCAATCTGCAGCAGCTTGTCGACGGGCAATACAAGAACGAGCAAAACAGAGTCGAGACGGTTTCGGTAAGCGGACTGAACAAATCCACACAAAAGGCTACAGCCTGATCGACGAGGTCTTACATGGCACTTCAACTTCCCATCTATCTGGACTACTCGGCGACCACGCCGGTCGATCCCCGCGTAGCCAAGGAGATGATTCCTTACCTCACCGAGAAATTTGGCAATCCGGCTTCGCGTTCACACTCTTTCGGCTGGCAGGCTGACGAGGCGGTGGAGCGTGCGCGCGAGCAGGTCGCTGCACTGGTCAATGCCGATCCGAAAGAGATCGTGTGGACCTCGGGCGCGACGGAATCCAATAACCTCGCCCTGAAAGGGGCGGCGCATTTCTACGCCGACAAGGGCAAGCACATCATCACCGTGCAGACCGAACACAAGGCCGTGCTCGACACCGTGCGCGAACTGGAGCGGCAGGGATTCGCCGCCACCTATCTCGATCCCGAGCCGAACGGTCTGATCGATCTGGAGAAGTTGAAAGCGGCGCTGCGTCCCGATACCACCCTTGTTTCGGTGATGCTGGTCAACAACGAGATCGGCGTGATCCAGGACATCGCCGCCATCGGCGAGATCTGCCGCGCCAAGGGCATCCTGTTCCACGTCGATGCGGCGCAGGCGACCGGCAAGGTGGCGATCGATCTGCAGAAGCTCAAGGTCGACATGATGTCGTTCTCCGCGCACAAAACCTACGGCCCCAAGGGTATCGGCGCGTTGTACGTGCGCCGCAAGCCGCGGGTGCGGCTGGAAGCACAGATGCACGGCGGCGGGCATGAGCGCGGCTTCCGTTCCGGCACCTTGGCGACGCACCAGATCGTCGGCATGGGCGAGGCGTTCCGCATCGCCAAGGAAGAGATGGCAGCCGAGAACGAGCGCATCCGCATGTTGCGCGACCGCTTGTGGAAGGGCCTTTCCGGCATGGAAGAGGTCTATCTGAACGGCGATATGGACAGCCGTGTGCCGCACAATCTGAACGTGAGCTTCAACTTCGTCGAAGGCGAATCGCTGATCATGGCGGTGAAGGACATCGCCGTTTCCAGCGGCTCGGCCTGTACTTCGGCCAGCCTGGAGCCCTCTTACGTGTTGCGTGCTTTGGGACGCAGCGACGAATTGGCGCACAGCTCGATCCGTTTTACCATTGGGCGTTTTACCACGGTCGAAGAAGTGGATTACACCGTGAAACTGTTGCAGGAAAAGATTGCCAAACTTCGTGAGCTTTCTCCGTTGTGGGATATGTTCAAAGAAG
>Ga0316624_10000566_pt1 | contig 12766 bp, 20 predicted proteins | sample OWC_Aug_N3_C1_D5_FD_207657 | JGI IMG/M metagenome (GOLD analysis project Ga0316624, IMG submission 207657) | Wetland soil microbial communities from Old Woman Creek delta, Ohio, United States - OWC_Aug_N3_C1_D5_A | ecosystem: Environmental > Terrestrial > Soil > Wetlands | place: USA: Ohio... | reverse complement strand
GGCATAGGCGGCGGCATCGGCGGCGGCATCGGCGGCACGGGCGGCACGGGCGGCATCGGCGGCGGCACGGGCGGCATCGGCGGCGGCTGGTGTGCGATCCGTTCCATTCATCCAGGCCGTAGCCCACGCACGCCATGCGGAATCGGTGTAGTGGGGTTTCGCGCAATAGATTGCGAAGGCTACCGCTAACTCCTTGCCTCCTTCCGTGGCGCGTAAAGCCCATACGCAATCGTCCAGGCCGTTTACGTCGAGGATGGTTTCTAGCGGAATATCACCGGTGAAGTCGTGCCCTACGTGGTCAGCGATCAGGTTATAGCCTCGGGCGCATGCGTTAGCCGCGCGGAGGGCGGATAGGGTGGTGGTGTAAGTCATGGTTTTGGGTCTCCTTTTATTTGTGGTCACGAAGTAATGCACGGTATTCGGCTGGCTTAATACCGAAGCCAGGCAATTGCACCAGGCCGCGACACTCCGACGGCGTGCCCCGGTATCCTTCATCGATCGTGCGCACAATATCGCCTTGCGCGTCATACAGGACAAAGACGCGGCGCGGGTTGCCGTTCGTGTCGTTTCCGGCGTTCAGGTGTTGGTAGTGGGTGGCGGGTTGGTTCATGGCGTAGGGTCTCCGGTTATGGGCTCAACAGACCAAACGGGCCGCAACGACGCGCGCGGCCAGGTCGGCTTGAGTTTGTTGATACTTGCGGAAGGCGCGGGCGGCTTGGGTGTAGGTGCTGTACATGGCGGTATCCTCTCAATGGTTGGTTTGATTAAACTAGGCCGCCACACTGAACGGCCCGGGCGGTTATCAGTTGAAACCCTTATAGACGGGCAAGTCGCCTTTCGGATTGACGTTTGTGGGCATGATCACAACAATCGCATCGGATTCCCCGTTATGCATCACTGCGGCGCCGCGCTTGCCGTTCTGGTCCATGTGGTAAACCTGCGTCTTGCTCGCCTTGTAATACGCACACAGGGCATTGGCGGCACGTTCGAGCAATTCCGGCCAGAAGTCGCCGGCCTCGCCGCTCAGGGTTTGCGGGATGACTCTGCGGTAATCTGGAAATTTGGCATCTACGGGCGAGAACATGAATTCGCCCAGCGTGTAGCGTTTTTCGTCCACGCTGGACAATTGGAGCGCCAGCGTTTTTACCTTCGCGGCCGGCTTGAGCGTATCGACCGGGATGATCAGATCGAAGTCTGGCGTTTCACATTCCGGCATGCGCACAGAGAAGCAGGACATTAAATTACCGTCTGTTGAGATGACGCGCAGGGTGTGGTCCGCCACGGTCCAAACGAAATATGCGCCGTTCAGGTAATAACGCACGTCATTGGTTGCGGCGCAGGGGATAGCGGCGCGAATGAGGTTCAGGGGGATTGTTAGCATGGTGCGGGTTCCTTTTTAGTTGGGTTATAGGTGGTTTAGTTAATACGTTCGCGCTTGTGTACGATGCGAAAAGGGGCGTTTTCATTTTCCCGGTATTCTTTCAAACGTTCGCGCGCCTTTTTCCGGCTTGTTTCAGAGCAGACACACTCCCAGCCATACTGCTGGCCATAGTAACCTTGAACTTCCCAAACGTCTGAGGTTACGCGCTGCAGTTCGTAAAGTGTACCTTTGGGCATGCGCTCCAAGGGCGTCAAACCATCATGCGCGCGGCATGAGTTGTAATCCCATAATGCCGCGGCGCGGAATGTTTGGCCGTAGCCGTCGCGCGCAATGGTCGAATAGCTCCCTTGTTCCATCGTGGGTGGTACGGTGACTTTATACGTGGCCATGGCTCGGGCGCTCCTATCGATGATTGCGGCGGCGTGGTACATATCCGCGCGGGGCTGGGGTAAAGGGCAGGTTGATCATAGCGCACCCCTTTCCAAGAATTCGGCAACGGTCAACAGTTCAACGATGCGGCCGGTTTGGTCCAGTATGGCGATCATGATGCGTTCCTTTCATTAAGCATATCGGTTCGTACTACATAAGACGGGGCAAACTTCATCCCCGTATCCGTGGCAGCAATCTTTATGCGGCCGCCATCTTCATCTTCAACGGCGATCCAGGTTAGCGAATCGTCACCTTCGTCTCGATATTCGGGCTTGATTGTTACTAAATCGCCGCGCTTGATCATGATGCGTTCCTTTCTAGTGGTTAGTTGACGTTGCGATGGGTGCTATTATAGGTATCCATAATTATGCGTAAATAGCTCTGATGGGTTATATAATTTATAACACTTTCGGGTTATATCATTAAAATTTTTATAATTCCCATAATCCGCCCGTTTGAGATCATTTCCGGCACAAACGACGTCGGGATGACTAAAGATGACAGTATCATGACAGTACCATCCCGTCGCCTTGAAACCCAATAGGCGCGCTGGTTTAGGCGTTTTATGTCATAGATGACTGTACTTTGCTCTACTCCCGCCTTCCGGCACTACTCCATAATTATATAATTATATAAATTATACATTGTCCTATATGTTACTACTAATAAATAAATATAATATATATTATATACTAAGGTATAGGTATAGTATTGGATTGTAAGGGATTTTTTCGCGAAAGGTATCAGTCATCATTTAGTCATCATTCAGTCATCAGTCATCATAATGGCCAAAGTGTGACAGACGGTGCGAGATGTCAAATACACCCGCCCAGAAATTTGATATCTGATTAAAAATTAGGCAATTGTTAAGAAATCATTGACAAAAATGGAACAATCAGAACAAAATTATGCATATTGTTCAATCGGTGGGATTATGCAGAAACGGGCCCGCCCGCCCATTGTGACCGAAATCCGCCGAAATTATGCAGGCCGACCGCATGTAACACATTGAATATATGGCAAATATATCGAAAACGACCGAAAAGCCGCGCGGACGCCACGGAATCATTAACGCCCGCGCATCCGGCGAAATCGCCCCCCCCCCACCGGCGCCCCGTCGCGGTGTCCGCCTGCGCCCCGAGCACCAGGAAGAGGTCCGCGCCAAGATACAGGCGTCCCATTTAGTGCGACTGCTGCAGGAGCATGCAGACGGGGTGCGCGACATGTCCCCCACACAGGTCAAATCCGCCGAAATCCTTTTGAGCAAGTCGCTTAGTTCGCTGTCATCTACCGAGGTCAACCTGATCAGCAATAACGACAAGATGAGTGAAGCGGAGATATACGCCAAGATTGCCGAATTGGTGCAGGCCGATACGCGATTGCGCGCATTGATCGTGCCGGGCGAGGCGTGCGAGGTTGCGGAGGCGCCCCAAGCGGTCCAGGCGCCCGAGGTGGTAGAAGTGCCCCTCACTTGCGCCATGTGCGGCGATGAGGGCATGCCAGGAGGGTGCCCCGGGTGCGGCGGAGATCCGGCGGAAGGGGTGGCGTCGCGCGCGGGTCGTATGGGGGATGCGGGCGGGGCGGGGCGAACTCGGGGACCCCTCGGACGGGGGGGAATTGTTGTGGCGGGCACCGTTCCATAAAATCGGCCATTTTTGAACTACTATAATAGGAACCGTATGATGGACACCCGCCATAATCTGACGCCGCCCGGCCATAATTCGCGAACGAAGCTCATCCGCCATAACGACGCAATATTTGAATTCGCCATAATCAAGCGAGTGCCGGGCGATGGGGTTGACAAGCCCGTCAGTGAAGAGTATGGTTCGATCACGGGGGTAAAAATCATGTTCAAGCTCTTGACAATGGTAATAATCGGGTACAATCTTCCAGTCGTGGCGCTTCTGCTGTCGCTGTATTGGTACATGCCGAAGCGTGTGTGGAGTACGAAATTGTTCTGAGGGAGTTGATCATGGCGAATGGTAATGAGGATTCCGGCCGCGCGGCGCAACGTCGTTTGATGGAACGCGAACTGGCAGAGGAACGCAAGAAGAAAGAGCCAACAGTGATGGGCTCGTTGAAAGAAGGCGCAAAAGTCGCGGCGCGTCGTGCCGGCCGCCTGCTCGGCATGAACGGAACCAAGAAGGCCAAGGCTGCCCCGACCGAGGGCATGGGCGGATATGGTGCCAAGGGCGATGCCGAGCGCAAGAGGTACATCGAGGGTTTGACTGAACGCCTGAACGGGAAGCAACTGTGACCCGAATCAAGGCGTCGGCCATCAAGACCCCCCGCGGCGTAGTCAGTAAGCGCCCACCGGCACATCATGTCGATGTTGCCGCGAAGGATCGCAAGGCGGGCGGTGCGGGTAAGGGACCGCGCGGCTTCGTGACTGATAAAGGCGAATTCGTCGGGCGCCAGAAGGCGAAGCGGATCGCGCGCAAGAGCGGCCAAGCTACGGTGCGCGGCAAGCGCGGGTTGCATAGCGAGGATGTTTGGGGGAAGTGACTATGGCCACAACCAGCAACACCAACCAATCAGGCCGATTCAGCAAAGACGTAGGCTACACCAAGCCGCCGAAGAAGAAACGCAAGCCGCGTTCGGCCCCGGCCCCGCAGAGGAAGCGATGATCGAATTCATGCTCCTGTCCGCGCCGCGATGCGCAACCACCTGGGCGTCGAATTGGCTCACCACCGACAAGACTCTGTGCCTGCATGACCCCCTTTGGACGAAGCATTATTCCGAACTCGATTCGATTCAATCCACCCGCCGCGTCGGACTCGCATGCACCGGATTGTTCAAATTCCCCGAGTTTGTGAACGCTCACCCAGCGAAGAAAGTCATCCTTCACCGGCCGTTGGTTGAGATCAATCGCTCGCTGCAGCGGATCGGCATGCCAGAAATGTCGCAGAAAGCAATTGATGAATTGTGGGCGATCGACGGTAAGCACGTCGCCTGGACGGCGTTGTTCGATCACCCGGCTACGATTTATGAGCACCTGACCGGCATGGAATTCGACAAGGAACGGTACGATTTGTTACGAGAGATGGAGATCCAGCCATATTTCGCCGAGCTTCGCGTTGGCCCCGATGTCACCAAACGATTGCTGGGCGAGTTACGATGACGACGTTCAAGACTCGCACCGTGCCGGGGAATGGCGGCGCCGTCCGGCTGGAGTGTCGGGATTGTGGAAGGTTGTACGATCAAGTGGTGAGCGAGATTGACGGGCCGCCGAAGTGCGCCGAATGCGCCGTACCGCCGGAAGTGATTTGCGGAGAGCCGATGCAGATCGCTTGCCGCCGGTGCGGGCGGGAGGTTACGATCGGGGTGATAGAATTGTCTAGGCTGCACCGCCCGCCATTGTGTAAGATTTGTGAAGGGAGTGTGAAATGAAATACGTTGTTACGATTGCTGCATTATTGCTGTCCGCCTGCGGAACCGCACCGGTGCCCGATTCCGTTCAATTGAAACCATCCATGTCGGTTGGAAATACGTGGGGTAAGGCGATCGCTACATGGGGCGAGGCATTGCCGGCGGAAGCCGCGCCGGTCGATGTTATGTCAAATCCGCACGTTTTCTACGATACAGATTTGGCAGTATTGAGCGATTATAGCAAGACGTACCTGAATCGCCTGGTATCCTTCATGGGGGCGCATCCCGGCATTCTGGTTCAGGTGATCGGTAGCTGCGACGAACGCGGCAGTGATGCGCATAACGTTGCGCTCGGCACGAAGCGGGCGCGCGGAGTGGTCGATTATCTGGTTGGCCAGGGCGTGTCCCCGAACCGCATTGCCGTCGAGAGCGTTGGCAAATCCAAGCCGGCATCGCTGTGCCACGACGAGTCCTGCTGGCGCTGGAACCGCCGCGCCGATGTGGTAATCGTCCAGATCAAGGGGTAATCGGTGAGCGATACGGCAGAGCAATTGCTGGCGATGCTGCAGCAATTGGAGCGTCGGAAGAAGATTTACCGGGCGGAGTATTTCGAGCCGTACCCCTACCAGATCAGGTTCTTTGAAGCCGAAGGACATCTGACACTCGGAAAGCTGGCCATATTCCGCGCGCTATGCGCCGCCAACGGTATCGGCAAAACCATGTGCGGCTGCATGGAGGATTCGTATCACACGACTGGACGCTACCCCGAATGGTGGAAGGGACACCGGTTCAACGAACCGATCGCCCTGCTGGTGTGCGGCGAAACCAACGAATCGGTGCGCGACATTCTCCAGAAAGAGCTATTCGGGGACCCGACTGATCCGAAGGCGCTCGGCACCGGGACCATCCCCATCGATTGCATCGGCAAGATCACCCGTAAGCCCGGTCTGCAGAACGCATTCGACAGTGTGAAAGTGCGCAACGTCAGCGGTCGCTGGTCGACCATATTCTTTCGTGCCTACGAGCAGGGCTGGCCTCGATTCCAAGGCGTTCGTTTTGAGGCGTTTCATGCGGACGAAGAACCGCCGCTGGACATTTGGGGGCAACTCATCCGCGCCGTCATTTCCAAGAAATACGCGATTGGCTATTTGACGTTCACGCCAGAGCGCGGCATGACCGGTGTGGTTGATCAGTTCATGAATACGCCGTCCGAGGGGCAAGCGTTCATCAACGCCGGCTGGACGGATGCTCCGCACCTCATAAAAGATGGGAAGATGACCGACCAAGCGCGTATTCTGGCGGCCAACATGCCGAAGCATCAGTTAGAGATGCGGACTAAAGGTATTCCGGTATCCGGGGAGGGTATCGTATTCCCCGTGCCAGATGACCAGATCATCGTGGCGCCATTCGAAATACCGAAGCATTGGCCGCAGATCCGGGGCATGGACTTTGGATGGAACCACCCATTCGCGGCGGCTCATTTGGCCTATGACCGCGACGCGGATTGCATCTACCTATGCCATGAATATCGAGAATCCAAGGCGTTACCGGCCGTTCATGTGCAAGCGATGGATGCCTGGGGCAAGTGGATACCGACAGCATGGCCCCACGACGGAGACAATGCGGAAAAAGGCACGGGCGACGAATTGATCAAGGCGTATCGTGATGCCGGGCTCAACTGCCTGCCGAACAAAGCCACGAATCCGCCGGAACCGGGCAAGGAAGAAGGTACGGGGGGCAATTCGGTCGAGGCGTCCATACAGGACATGCTGATTCGAATGGAAACTGGGAGATTCAAGGTATTTTCCACATGTGAGGTGTTCCTTCAGGAAAAACGCACTTATCACAGGAAAAATGGAGTCATTGTCAAATTAAAAGATGACCTGATTTCTGCAGTTAGGTATAGCATAATGATGGTGCGCCATTCCCGCGTGAACCGCCCAACGACTCAGGGGCACACCGCCACGACTTCGAGTGGGGTGAAATATTTGACGGCTCGGCCGGAAAAACGGAAGCGTTGACAATTCGTGAGAGTTAATACACACTAACGAGGCGAATCAGTGGAGGTAGCAATCATGCCAGTCAAAAAGACGAAACTGAAGGGTGGAAAAGTCCGGGTAAGTACGCCGGGCGGGGTCAAGGCGAAGGCCACGACACCGGCCAAAGCTTCTGCCCAGGAACGATTGCTCAACGCCATCGAAAACAATCCCGATTTTAAACCCCGCAACGCTCGTAACAGGAGAAAGAAATCATGAAACGTCTTGGCAAAATCCTTGGTATCGCCTTCACGGCGGTTGTACTCACTTATGGCATGATGTTCGCGTATGCGGCATCTGGTCTAGCCATCATCCACACTGCTTTCCCTAATGCTGACGCTACGGCTGAATTCGGCTTATTCAATGCGGTCGAGAATCACAATACGATCCTGCAGACGAACATGCTGTCCAAGGTCGTCGTGAACAACAATGCCGCAAACCCATACCAAGTCCCAAATAGCACGGCATATATTCTGTTCACCGGTACGCAGCCGAGCGCGACGATGACGATCAGCATGCCGAGTGCAGCAAACTCGCTGGATAGCCAGGAAGTGAGCATTTACAGTCAGGCGTCAGTCGCGTCCGCGGTTACTTTCGCATCCAGTGGCGCAACCGTTCTCGGCGCCCCCGCCACCCTCACGGCGAACGCTCACGTCAAATTCAAATACGATGCCGCGACGACCACGTGGTTCACAATCGACCAGTAACTTACATAGGCCCGCCGGGTAATTCTGGCGGGTTTTGATATGGCCGACAAAAAGACCAACTACGCTAAGAAAAAATCCATCCGCGAAGAGGCGGAGAAGCTTTATCCCAGCGTCGTTGAGGCTTTCACCGAAAAAGACGGTCAATCGACCAACATCGATTTGTACTGGGATATTTTCAATGCCAAGCTGAATGCGAAGCAAATGTACGATGGCGACAGTCATGTGTACGTCCCAGTCGTCCGAGACGGAATTGAGGCAGGCGTAAAGCGGTACGTGTCGATGCTTATGCCGACAACCGGCCGCAGCATCGAGGTAATCTCCGAATCCGGCGACATCCCATCCGAAACAATCGCAATTCTCGAACATTATATCCGTGCGTGCGAATTGCGCACATTGTTGCCTGGCGTGTTCCGACGCGGCGATGTGGAGGGGCAGTGGTCACTCATGCTGGACTGGAAGAAAACCGTCCGCAAGACCAAACGCAAAGTGATGAAGGAAGACCCAGATAACCCGACCGAAATGATCGAGGATATTGAGGACATCGAAATCGTAACGGCGGGTCCAGAGGTGACGGCGCTTCCGGCGCAAGACCTTGCTGTAATTCCCGCCACCGCCACAAGTATCGACGCCGCCGACATGGTTATCGTGGCGCTACGATATTCTGAAGCCAAAATCAAGGAACTCGTGGCGGACGGCACGTTCTTGCAAGACGCCGTTGACAAAATGGCGAAAGGTGTTGGCGACAAGAAATGGCCGGACAAGGAACGCTCGTCCGAAGCGGGCGTCCGCATGAAGGGTAGCAGCAAGTATTATTTCATTTACATGGCCTGGCTGAAATTCGAGGTTGAAGATGGGCGCGAGCCGTGCATCATCTATTTCGGCGGCCCGCAGAATGTGCTAGGTATCGAGAAAAACCCGTATTGGTCCGGCAAAGTACCCATCCTGTCCGAGCCCGTCGAGTTGATTCCCGGCTCGTTCTGGGGAAAATCACGCATCGCCGCAGTCGAAGAACTGCAATACCAATGCAATGACGCGATGAATATGGGCATGGACAGCGCCAAATATTCCGTGCTGCCCATTGTGATGACCGATCCAGTGAAAAACCCGAATGTCGGTTCCATGATACTGGCCGCCGCAGCGATATGGGAAACTAACCCGAACGACACACAATTCGCCAAATTCCCCGCATTGTGGAAAGACGCCTTCGCCATGGTCGCGTCTATCAAATCGCAGATTATGGAGAGCATGGGCGTGAATGACGCCATGATGGGCCGCGCGCCGCAGGGTCGCAAGAACGCCCAAGCCATCGCCCAGCAAGAATCTGCTGCCATGGCCACGGTGGCAGACCCCGTCCGCCGGTTCGAGACTGGCATCATGGACCACTTGCTCGAATGGTTCTTTGAACTGGATCAGCAATTCCGCGAGGATGATCTGATTATCCGAACCGAGGGCGAAGTCGGGCTGGCAGCCAAAATACAGCGCATCGCTCCGCAATCCATCGGCACACGGTATTTCTTCAAATGGAACGGTGTTGAGCAGGCGATGGGCGCCCAGCGCGTCCAGCAGATGATCGGTTTCATGAACGTATTGCGCGGCATGCCGCCGCAAGCCATGAACGGTCGTCGATTAGACATCACTCCTATTATAGATTACGCCTCGGAAGTCATTTACGGGCCGAACATCGCCCCCCGTGTGATCATCGACGAGCGCAGCAAAATGAGTATCAACGCCTCGCTAGAGAACGAGATCCTTCACAACGGCATGGACCTCCCGGTCAATCCGCTGGACGACGACTCGGAGCATTTGCGCGATCACATGGAAGCCGCGCGCACGACGGGCGATCCGGCCGGGCATATCCGCAAGCATGTTATGGCCCACATGGCGCAGGCGCAGGCCAAGGCCGCCCAAGTTGCACCGCCGCCACCGAGGGGATTGCCGGGCGTTCCGGGCGGCGGGCAACAGCCAGGAGTAGCGGGCACGCCCCGGCCTGGCGCCGTTCCGGTCGGGCCGCGCGGCGTAGCACAACAACCGCCCGGTGCCATTCCGGCGGATCAGATGCAGGATGCCTCGGCTGGTGGTCGGGGATAGCGAGTGTTGACTAACCCATAACAGTATGGTACATATCATCCGTGGAGGCGAATCATGATCGGACCAAAGAGCGATAAGGACTGGCAAGCATCGTGTGACATGCGCACGCTTCGCGAGGCCGAAGAGATCAAAAAGAGCGCGGCGCGTCATGCGGCGGCTCGTAAGGCTGCGGCTCAAGAAATGAAGTCGCTGGAAAAAGTCGTGGCACCCGCCAAGAAACCGACAATGAAACGAGGCAAATAATGAAACGGACCCCGAAGAAGATGACCGATGGCGAAATCCACAAGAAATTGCGGAACGACATCGACAAGATTCCTGGCGTAGCCAAGAAACCAGCAGCAAAGAAACCGGTAGCAAAGAAGAAACCAGCAGCAAAAAAGATGTATTAGGCGTACTCGACCAACCCACGTAATGGGTTTTTCGCGTAATTCCCGTGACGAATTGGAGGAAGAATCATGGCTGACGAATTGAATCCGGTCGAACAGACCGAAGAACTGGAACAGGCTGAACAGACCGAAGAACTGGAACAGGCTGAACAGACCGAAGAACTGGAACAGGCTGAACAGACCGAAGAACTGGAACAGGCTGAACAGACCCCGCAATCCCGCCGTGAGGCGCGAGTGCAGAAATTGGCAAATGAACGCGCCGAGGCGTTAGCTGAAGCGAAACTTGCGAAAGAGCAAGCAGAATTTTACCGTCGGCAGGCTGAGCAACTGGCACAACAGCGCCAGCAAACACCCCCCGCCGATGACGTGTACCTCGATCCAGACGAAAAATGGCGTCGTGAATCTCAGGCGATGCTGCAGCGTGGTTTGGCACAGTCTCAGGACATGGCCGATAAAGCGGAGTTCGCTCTGGCATCGGTCAAGAGCACGTTAAAAGCCAAATACGCTGACCGTGTGGAAGCGGAATTGCAAAAAGCTCGATCGGCAGGGTTCAATCCGACACGTGAGCAGGTTTATCTGGTGCTGCTGGGCCGCGATGTGGACGCCAATCATGGCAAACCGACCCCAGCCGCCCAAGCCGCAAAGAAACGTGTCGATGCTGCAAAAACTACGACGCCTGGCGCAAGATCGAACGTGGCGGCGCCGCGCGGCGACAAGTCGCTGGAAGAACGCTTGAGTGGAATGATTCTGTAGGACCGTAGTACCGAAACACCCCGAATAATCCCCGTAAGGGATCGCTCGACTGGCTCTCGTTAAGGCTGAAGTGTGGTAGTAACTGATCCGGCATTGGCTGGGCAGAACATATTTTTAACTTTTACGGGAGTCTTATCATGGCAACTAACGCCGCATCGAACTTCAGTTCCGATATTCGCAACTACATCGCGGAGAAAGTTCTTCCGCTGGCCAAGCGTCAACTGACTGCATACCAATTCGCCGACAAGCTGAAGCTTCCCGCAAACATGGGCACGACCTATACGGCCACTCGTTATAGCCGTTTGAACCTGCCGTTCGCGCCGCTCTCTGAAGGCGTGCCGTCCGTCGGTGAAACGATGACGATCAGCCAATCTCAGGGCGTCGCGCAACAATGGGGCGATTCTGTGAGCATCACCGATGTCGCCGAGATCACCATCGCGCATGACGTGTTCAAGCAAGCGATGAAATTGGTCGGCATGCAATTGGCCGAAACGATGGAGCGCAATTCCTATACGGGCGCCAACGGCCTGATGGCTGGCAGCAACATCAACTATGCCAACGCCAAGGCTTCCCGCGCAACCCTGCTGGCGACCGATGTGCTGTCTCCGCACGAAATCAACCGTGCCGTGAATACGCTGGAACTCTCTGGTGCTCCGAAATTCGGCGAACCCGAGAAAGAATCGTATGAAGTCGATGCCCGCATGAAGAAAGGCGAAGTGAATCCTCACTACGTCGCCATCATTCACCCGTCCTCGGCGCAGGATATGCGTGAAAACTCCACCATCTCTACCGCCTGGTCGTACAGCGACATCAACCGCCTGTACACCAACGAACTCGGCGAATGGGGTGGCGTGCGCTTCACTCGCTCGAACATGGTTCCGTTCTGGACTGGCGCTGCGGCTAACCTCGCAACATACACTCCGGCTACGACTGGCGGTGCGTTGGCTGCAGGTAATTACGTGGTTCAAGTGACCGCGGCCCCTGCGCTGACTTCGATGGAACAAACGATCTATCAGCAACAAGCTGTTACTGTAGGCGGTTCTGGTGCAGGTTCGATCTCTATCGTTCTGCCGACCAAAGCGGGGTATGTGTTCAATGTTTACATCTCGGCGGTTGGTAGCTCCAGCGTTGTCAACTTGGGTCTGTCTGCATCTGGCCCGACAACCGGCCCGTTGGCTGGCCAAGCTACTCAACTGGCCTCCGGTGCGACCGTAGTGGTCACCGCAGTCGGCGCTGCTCAGGTTCCTCCCGCCGCCCCGGCCGCCGGCGTAAGCGTGTACCCGACCTTCGTGATCGGCGAAAACGCATACGGCGCGGTCGAACTGGACGGTGCGAAATTCGAGTACCTGAAGGAAGCCGACAAGAGTGACCGTCATAACCAACTGCGCCTCATTGCCTGGAAGATTTTCTACGGCATGATCATCCTGAACCAAGCATTCATGATGCGTATCGAGTCCGGCAGTGCGTTCGCACCGACCTATGACTCCGGTGCTGTCGCAGGCGTGACGTACTAAGAATTAGGGGGTTCGTCCCCCTATAAGCGGGGGACGGGTAGTTGAATAGCCCGTCCCTTTTTATTGAAACGTAAATAGCGAGGCAAGCAAAATGAATGATCAA
>Ga0316624_10000565_pt1 | contig 12783 bp, 7 predicted proteins | sample OWC_Aug_N3_C1_D5_FD_207657 | JGI IMG/M metagenome (GOLD analysis project Ga0316624, IMG submission 207657) | Wetland soil microbial communities from Old Woman Creek delta, Ohio, United States - OWC_Aug_N3_C1_D5_A | ecosystem: Environmental > Terrestrial > Soil > Wetlands | place: USA: Ohio... | reverse complement strand
GGCTGCTTTGTAGCCGAAGAGCTGGTCATTGTAGGTTTCGTAGGGGCCAAAGGTGATGTCCAGCGGCGCGTCCAGGTCCATCCACGCCATGTCGCTTTCGAAGTAATCGTTGGAGCTGAAGGCGGCAGCGCGCGTGGTCAGGAACTTCTTGAGCGTCGCGTTGCCGGTAAGCGCGGCAGCCTCGCGCAGCAGCCTGGCGGCATGGTCCAGGCTGGTCTGGTATTCCCTGCTGTAGGGAACAATCGTCAGCTTCTTGTCCGCGCCGCGACGGATCACCGTGAAGAAGCCTTCCGCCTGCTCCTTCTGCTGCGGCGTAAGCGTCTTCACCCAGGTTTCAAATTCTTCTTTCGTCATGTCCGCGGGATAGAAGTTGCCTCCCATCGGCTGCTGCTCGGGGACACCCGGCAGGAACGCCTTGTGCCCGTCAATCTCTGACCACGGACTCTTGTTGATCCAAAAGTAATGCAGGCGCGCCCGGCCGAGCGGCGTTTTGTCCTGTTGCAGCTTCTTGTAGAGCGCCAGGTCGCCGCTCCAGAGCTGCTCCATGAACAGCGTGTTCACCACGCGGGCGGCCTCAATCAGCTTGACCAGCGCCTGCTTGTCGCCGGCGGAGAGCGCAGATGTATCGACTTTCATCTCCGTGGGCGCAAAGCGCGCGGCCATACGGTTGAGCCCGGCGGCGTCGGGGGTGGAGGTCTGGGCAGTGGCGGTGATGATGGTGGCCATAATGAAAAGGAGCAGTGTGCGCATGAGTTCCTCGGAAGAAAGAATAAGGTTCGAAAGTCCCAAGCGCAAGCGAGCGCCCTGCCGGGCGCTTTGGCGGGCGACCCGCCTTTGAATGTTTTTTTCAGCTTCGAAGCAACGGCGTGAGTTTCTAATGATTTGTCTCTTCTCCGCGCCGGGGCAAGCCGGCGCTAACGCCGTTCGGACTTGCGTGCCCGCCCCTCGCTGCCGCTCGGGGTTACAGAAGATAACTCTACCGCACGGCTTCCAGTTCGCCTTCCGGCAGGGTCTCCTTGGCTTTTCCGCCAAATAACTTCTTCAACCCCGGCCCCAGCTTGTCGAGATAGATGTAATAGATCGGCGTAATGAACAGCGTGAGCGTCTGCGAGAAAATCAGCCCGCCGACCACGGCCAGTCCCAGCGGCTGACGCGATTCCGAGCCGGCGCCGAAGCCCACGGCAATGGGCAGGGTGCCCATCAGCGCGGCCATGGTGGTCATCATGATGGGGCGGAAGCGGATCAGCGCGCCCTGGTAGATGGCCTCGGCGGCGGACTTGCCTTGTTCGCGCTGCGCGTCCAGAGCGAAATCGATCATCATGATGGCATTTTTCTTTACCAGTCCTACCAGCATGATTACTCCCACGAACGCGTAAATGCTCAGCTCTTTGTGGAAGAGCATGAGCGTGGCCAGGGCGCCAACACCGGCTGAAGGCAGGCCGGAGAGAATGGTGATGGGATGGATGAAGCTCTCATAGAGAATGCCCAGCACAATGTAGATCACCAGGATGGCCATCAGCAGCAGCAGGCCCAGGCCCCGGAAGGAAGATTCAAACGCTTGCGCCGTTCCTTGCAGGCTGGTGGTGACGGTTTGCGGCAACACCTGCGCGGCTTCGCGATTGATACTGGCGATGGCGTCACCCAGCGCTACTCCCGGCCGCAGGTTGAAGCTGATGGTCACCGCCGGCAACTGTCCCAGGTGGTTCACCGTGAGCGGGCCCACTTCTTTCCTGAAGCTGGCCACCGAACCCAGGGGCACCAGCTGTCCGGTGCGTGAATGCACGTACAACATGCTGAGCGCGGAAGGATCAAGCTGGAACTGCGGCTGCAGCTCCATGATGACTTTGTACTGATTGTTGGGTGCGTAGATGGTGGAGATCTGCCGCGATCCGTAGGCGCTGTAGAGCGCGTCTTCCACCGTGCGCGGGTCAACGTTGAGCGCCGCTGATTTGTCGCGGTCGATCTGCACCGTGACCTGCGGGTTCTTGATCTGCAGGTCGCTGGTCACGTCCTGCAACTGGGAAAGCCCGCGCAGGCGCTGCTCAAGCTGCGGCGCATATTGATAGAGTTCCGCCGTGTCCGGCGTTTGCAGCGTGAACTGGTATTGGCTTTTCGTGAGCTGGCCGCCAATGCGGATGGGCGGCAGGTTCTGCAAGTACACGTTGATGCCGGGAATCTGCATCAGCTTGGGCCGCAGTTCCTGGATGATCTGGTCTACGTGCGGGCGCTGGCTGCGCGGCTTCAAGCGGGCGAAGACGCGTCCGGAGTTCAGCGCAGCGTTGACGCCGCCGCCGCCCACGGTGGACATATAGTTGGCCACATACGGGCTGGCGCCGATTACCGCGGCTGCTTCCTTCTGGTGCCGCACCATGTCTTCAAATGAAATTCCCTGGATGCCTTCCGTAAACGCAAACAGGTTGCCCTGGTCCTCGCTGGGCAGGAAGCCCTTGGGAATCGCCATGAAGAGCACCACGGTTGCGCCCAGGATCACGAAGGAAAGCATGAGCGTGGCCAGCGGATGCGCCATGACCTTCTTCAGGCTCCAGTCATAGCCGCGCAGCAGGGCATCGAACGCGGCCTCGCTCTTCTGATAGAAGTAGCCGTGGCGCTGATGGCTCCCCGGTTTGAGGAAGCGGCTGCACAGCATGGGAGTGAGGGTGAGCGAGACAAAGCCGGAGACAAGAATGGCAACGCCGATGGTCACGGCGAACTCGTGCAGCAGACGTCCTACAATTCCGCCCATGAACAGCACGGGGATGAACACCGCGGCCAGAGAGATGGTCATGGAGACAATGGTGAAGCCAATTTCCCGCGCGCCTTCCACCGCCGCCTGATAGGGCGGCTTGCCCATCTCCATGTGGCGCACGATGTTTTCCAGCATCACGATGGCGTCATCCACCACAAAGCCTACGGTCAGCGTGAGCGCCATGAGCGAGAGGTTGTCCACGCTGTAGCCCAGCAGGTACATCACCGAGAACGTGCCCACAATTGACATGGGCAGCGCCAGGCTGGGAATGATGGTGGCGGAAAGATTGCGCAGGAAAAGGAAGATCACCATCACCACCAGCGCCACCGTCAATAGCAGCGTGAACTTCACGTCGTTGACTGAGTCCTTGATGGAGATGGAGCGGTCGTACAGCGTGTTCAGATCGACCCCTGCGGGCATCTGCGCCTTCATGGTGGGCAGCAGCTTCTTGATGTTGTCCACCACTTCCACGGTGTTGGTGCCGGGCTGGCGCTGGACCGCCAGCACGATGGCGCGCGTCCCCGTGTACCAGCTTGCTGTTTTGTCGTTCTCCACGCTGTCAAACACATTGCCCACTTCGGCCAGCCGCACCGGAGAGCCGTTACGGTAGGCGACAATCAGCGGGCGGTACTGCGCGGCTTGCAGGAGCTGGCCTGTGGCCTGCACGGTATAGGCCGTCGAGTGGCCGAACAGTGTGCCCGTGGGCAGGTTCACGTTGGCGTTGTTAATGGCGGTGTAAACTTCGTCGATCCCGATCTGGTGGATGGCCAGCTGCCGTGGGTCGAGTTGTGCCCGCACCGCGTACTTCTGCGTGCCGAAGACTGCCACCTGGGCCACGCCGCTGACCATGGAGATGCGCTGCGCCACCGTGGTTTCCGCGTACTCGTCAACGTCTGACAGCCGCATGGTTGGAGAGCTGAGCGCCAGATAAAGCACCGGCTGGTCCGCTGGATTCACCTTCTGGTAAGACGGCGGCGTCGGCATCTCCGGTGGAAGCTGGGAAAGCGTCTTGGCGATCATCGCCTGTACGTCTTGTGCGGCAGCGTCAATGTTGCGGTCCAGCGTGAATTGCAGCGTGATGTTGGTGCCGCCCAGCGCGCTGGCGGAAGTCATCGAATCCAGGCCGGCGATGGTGGAAAACTGCTTCTCCAGCGGCAGAGCCACTGCCGACGCCATGGTGTCCGGGCTGGCGCCGGGTAGAGAAGCGCTCACGTTGATGGTTGGGAAATCCACGTTGGGCAAGTCGCTCACCGGGAGCAACCGGTAGGCAAAGATGCCGAACAGCAGGATCGCCACCATGATCAGCGTGGTGGTAATGGGCCGGCGAATGAAAAGTTGTGTGTTCACTTGTTTTTCAGGCCTCGCTGCTTTTGCGCTTACGACCCGCTCTTGATGTCAACTTTGGCGCCCGGCGTCAGGCGCAACTGGCCATCGGTGACCACGCGCTGCCCCGGCTCCAGTCCGGAAGCGATCACCGTGTCATCGCCCGCGGTCCAACTGACTTTCACTGGTTGCGGCTGCGCCGTCAGGTCCTGGTTTACCACGTAAACAAACGTTCCGTTCTGGCTGGTCTGTAGCGCCGCCGTGGGTACCACGATGGCGTTCGGCTGTGACTTCAGCATCAGGCGCACGTCCACGAACTGTCCCGGCCAGAGCATGTGTTGCGCGTTGTTAAACGTGGCTTTCAGCTTGATGGTGCCGGTGGTGAGGTCCACCGCGTTGTCGATAAACGTGAGCCTGCCTTCAAAGTGCTGGTGGCTGCCCTGGGGTGAAGCGTCCACCTTGAGCGTTTGCCGGTTGGAATACTGCTTGATCTCCGCCAGTTGTTGCTCCGGCACCGAGAAGCTTACGTAGATCGGCTCAATCTGGTTGATGGTCACCAGGATGGGCACATCGTTGGCCTTGACCAGGTTACCTTCCTTCACGCCTACGTTGCCGGTGCGTCCGTTGATGGGTGAATTGATCTGCGTGTACTGCAGGTTGATCTTTGCCGTCTCTACTGCGGCTTTGTCCGCTGCCACCGCGGCCTGGGCGGCGTTGGCGGCGGCCACGGCTGCATCCACCTGCTGCTTGCTCGCCACACCTTCACGGCCCAGCCCCTGGTAGCGTTCCGCGTCCAGCCGGAGGTTCAGCGCCTGGGCTTCATCCTTGGCCAGCGTGCCTTCTGCCTGGCGCAGCGCGGCTTCAAACGGTGGCCGCTCGATGCTGAAGAGAAGCTGCCCCTTCTTCACGAAGTCGCCGTCCTTGAAATGCACGCCGACCAGTTGGCCGGAAATCTGCGCCTTGATGGTGACCATGGAGATGGCCTCCACGTTGCCGATGGCTTGCAGGTTGACCGGCATCGTCCGTGAGACCACGGTGGCTACTTTGACCGGGGCCGCGGGCGCTTGCTGCGGATTGGCTGCCTGCACTGAGCCCTTGCCTGAGCAGCCAAAGCAGGCGGCCAGGAGAAACAAAACGAAAATGGCGGAAAGACGTTTCTCAGTATTCATGTTTGTTGGTTTTTCCTGCGCGGACATTGTGACCGTTGGCGCCATTGCCTGGCTGCGCTCCCCGGAGCCCTGGACCGGCGCGATGTTCGCCGTCCGGGGTGGAAGCCGGGTTTTGCATGCCCGCCAGCCAGATGTTGGCAAGCGTCTCTGCCGCCTGCCTGGGATTGAAATTCTGGTACTGCTCTCCCCCAAACAGCTCCTGGACCAGAAAGTGATAGACCAGCATGCCGAGGAAGCCTCTCGCCGCCAGCAGAGGTTCGCACTTGCGAAACGTCCCCTGGCGGATCCGCCGGCGGATGTGCACGGCCAGCTCTTCATAAATCTCAGCGATGAACGTGTTGAAGAACCGGGCTGAGAGTTCGTGGTTCTCGAGCGCCGTAAACCAGAGCAGCCGGGTCAGTTCGCGGTCGCGCGCGCTGCGGTCGAGAAACTCACGCGCAATGGCCTCAAAAACCTCGCTGTCGCTGCCGCCTTTGTCCAAAATCCGCCGTATCTTTTGTGGCCGTCCACGAGCGGCGCAAAGTTCCTCGATCAGCGTCCAGTAAAGGTTTTCCTTGGAGGGGAAGTGGCGGAAGAGCAGCGCCTCATTGATGCCGGCCTCCTCGGCGATCTCACGCGTGGTCGCGCCCTGGTAGCCTTTGCGGGCAAAAAGCCCTGAGGCTGCGTCCAGAATTTGCTGGCGGCGATCGCTGGCGGTGAGACGGGGAGGCATGAGGGATCCGCTGAAAGTAAGTAAACACTTACTTTAGCAGTTAGACGAAAGCTGGCTCAACAAAGAGAGGGCGGAAAGAGTAAAGAAGTGTTAAGGAAAACATCGGAGAGCACTCGTGTCGTGAATCTTAGGATGGTTTACACGCGCGCCAGCGCCACCGCGAACCAGTCTTTCGCGTCGGACCAGGTCTTGTCCGGCGTCAGCCCGCTCTGCCGCAAAATACGCCGGATGGATTCGCCGGTGAATTTGTAGCTGTTCTCGGTGTGGATGCGCTCGCCGCGCGAAAAATGGAACCTTTCTTCCAGATCGCGCACATAAACCGTTTGATCGGCGAGGCTTTCCAGGTGCATCTCGATGCGCGACATCTTTGGGTTCCAGAAGGCTGCGTGCTTGAATGCTTCCAGGTCGAAGTTGCCGCCCAGCTCGCGGTTCACACGCGCAAGCACGTTCTTGTTGAAGCGGGCGGTGACGCGCCGGCGATCGTTGTAGGCCTCGTGCAGGGTCTGAGGGTCTTTCACCAGATCAAAGCCGAGCAACACGGCGTCGCCGGGCTGGAGTGATTGTCGCACTCGTTGCAGGAACTGCTTCGCTTCTTCAGGTTCAAAGTTGCCGATGGTCGAGCCGATGAACAGCACCAGCTTTGGCCCGGGCAGCTCTCGAAGTTCGGGCAGGCCAAGCGAGTAGTCGGCCACGATCGGACGCACGCGGAGCCTGGGAAAATCTCCGTTGAGGCTCTCCACCGCCGCCTGCAACGCCGCGGGCGAAACATCGATGGGGTGAAACTCAAGACGGAGTTGTTGCCGCAACAATGCTGAAATCAAGACACGTGTCTTGCTCGCGCTTCCCGCGCCCAGTTCGATCAAGGTCAGGTTGGTTCCCGCCGCCCTGACAATTTCTCCCGAGTACTGTTGCAGGATGGCGCGTTCGGTGCGCGTGGGATAGTACTCCGCTGTTTCCGTGATCTCTTCGAACAGGCGCGAGCCTTCCGCATCGTAGAACAGTTTGGGTGGAAGCCGTTTCGGGCGGGCGCTGAGTCCTTCCCAGACGTCTTCCGCTATGTTGCTGCTGAGTACGGCAGGGGTTCTATATGCTGTCATCGGCTAACCTGATGCCGGAGAACTGCCAGCGGATCTCCGGCTGGAAGAAGTTGCGATAGGTGGCGCGAATATGTGAACGCGGCGTGGCGCAAGATCCCCCGCGCAGGACCATCTGCCCGCTCATGAACTTGCCGTTGTACTCGCCCAGCGCTCCTGGCGCGGGTCTGAATCCCGGATAGGGAAGATAGGCGCTGGCCGTCCACTCCCAGACGTCGCCGAAGATCTGCAGCGGCGTGTTCGTGTCCGATCCCTCGATGGCGGTGGCCGGATGGAACCTGCCGCCTTCCATAAGATTGCCGGTGACGGGCAGCTCTGAAGCTGCTGCTTCCCATTCGAACTCGGTAGGCAGGCGCGCGCCTGCCCAGCGCGCGAAAGCGTCGGCTTCATAAAAGCTCACGTGGCACACCGGTTCGGACTCCTCGACCTTGCGCATGCCTGAGCACGTGAACTGGAACCATTCGTTGCCGTCCTTTTCCCAGTACAGCGGCGCATTCCATTTCAGGGTTTGCGCGGTTTGCCAGCCCGCGGAAAGCCAAAGCTCCGGGCGCTGATAACCGCGATCATCCATGAAGGCAAGATATTCACCGCAAGTGGCCGGGCGCAGGGCCAGACGGAAGGGCTGAAGATAAACCTTGTGGCGCGGACTTTCATTGTCAAAGTGATATGCAGGACCATCGCTTCCAATCTCAACCAGGCTCCCGGGAAAGGCCTGCGCCTGTTGTGCTGGAGCAGCGCCCGCGCCGGACACCGCGCCAGGCTGATAGGCCGGCCGCAGCGGATTGCTCCAGAAGGCATGCTTGATGTCCGTGATCAGCAGTTCCTGATGTTGTTGTTCGTGATTACAGCCCAGTTCCGCCAGCTCCAGGACCTTGTCCGGCGCGGCGCTGGATTCAAGCAGCCTGTGCATGTGCTCGTCCACGTGGCGCCGGTAGCTCTGCACTTCATCCAGGCTTGGACGCGAGAAAGTGTTGCGCAGCGACTTTTCCGGCTGCGGCCCCACGGCGTTGTAATAAGAATTGAACAGGTCGCGAAAGCGCGGATCGAAAGGCCTGTAACCCTCAAGGTGCTGAGAAAGGATGAACGTCTCAAAAAACCACGTGGTGTGTGCCTGGTGCCATTTTGCGGGACTGGCCTCCGCGCACGACTGCACCATCTGGTCTTCCGCCGTCAGCTCTGCCGTGAGCCGCTCCGTTTGCTGGCGTACAGAAAGGTACCGGCGGGATATCTCCTGCGCTGCTCGGGCTTCCTGCTCAGCCGGGATGGAACGGAACGTAAGTGCCGACTTCAAAGCCATAGCTGGTTACCTGGACGCCGGATCACGGAATACTACTCCTCCGCCCGGGAAATTGCACTGCTCCCTTCCTGCAAGCTCTGACTTGAGATGCGGTCGGGAACGCCAGGGTGACATTAAATTTCTTTGCTGCCGAAGTGGTCCTGGGTTCCCCCTCGGCGACTTTAAATCCCGGGGAGTCTTTTGTTGTAAGCTTCCTCTTGTGTCGTCCCTTGCGCGCATCATCTTCCACGTCGATATGGATGCATTCTTTGTTTCCGTGGAAGAGCTTCTGAATCCCGCCTTGAAAGGGAAGGCCGTGGTGGTGGGCGGCCAGCGCGATGAGCGGGGCGTGGTCTCTGCCGCATCGTACGAGGCCCGAAAGTTCGGTGTCCATTCCGCCATGCCCTTAAGGACAGCGGCCAAACTCTGTCCCCATGCCATTTTCCTTGACGGCCGTTTGGACCTGTATCGCGAGTACTCCGGGAAGGTGCGCGCCGTGCTTCAGGATTTTTCTCCCGCTCTGGAGATGGCCTCCATCGATGAAGCCTATGTCGATATGACGGGCACAGAGAAGCTGCACGGTCCGCTGCTGCTGGCCGCGCACAAGTTGCACCGCCAGATGAAGGAACGCACCGGCCTGAATTGCTCCATCGGCATCGGGAGTTCGCGACTGATGGCGAAAATCTGCTCTGACAAGGCCAAGCCCAACGGAATCCTGTATGTGCTGTCCGGGATGGAGCAGCAATTTCTGGCCCCGCTCGACGTGGGCAAGATTCCCGGCGTAGGCAAAGTGATGAAGACGCGGCTGAACGAAATGGGCATCACGCGCATTGGCGATCTGCTGCGCGTTTCCGCTTCTGCGCTGGAAGCAAGCTTCGGCAAGTGGGGGGCGGCGCTGGCGGGAAAAGCGCGCGGGGAAGACGCCGGCGGATGGTTTGAAGGCGAGGTCGGAGAAGACTGGCAGGCAAAGTCCATCAGCCACGAACACACGTTCGCCACCGATACGCGCGATCCTGACGTGCTGGAATCCACGCTGGCGCGGCTTGCGGAGATGGTAGGGCGCCGGTTGCGTGAGCAGGAGTTCGCTGCCCGCACCATCCAGCTCAAACTGCGCTATTCAGACTTCAGCACCATCACGCGGGCGCACTCGCTGGCTGAACCTACAGTTGTTGATACGGAAATTTTTGCAACCGTGCGCAAGCTCTTTTTGGACAACTGGGAAAAAGGCCGCGCGGTCCGCTTGCTGGGCGTACACGTTTCTAATTTCCAGGATGTACCTGAACAGATGGACCTGCTCGAAGGCGACCAGCGCCAAAGGTGGGCGCGCGCCCTCTCAGCGTCAGACCGGCTGAGGGACAAATATGGCGACAAGACCATTTTCCTGGCCAAGGGCATGTCCACCAAAGTGCGCGAGCGGGTCCAGGAAAACCCGGCGGAAAGAAAGCACAAGAAAAAATAAATCTGCCTTTCTAATGGAAAAACAGCCGGAAAAGCCTTAAAGTCTCCCTCAGTATCTCTCGGGTAGCTTCGTGGGGCGCTGGTTGGCCAGCGTGCCAATCCCCCGGTTAGGGCTGTTTGCCTATGTCTCCGAGATTTGAAGAAGTCCTGGCTTTCCTGGTCACGAGCATTCTGGTGACGCTCTTCACGTGGATCTATGCGCGTGACCGGCAGCATCAGTCGTGGCTCTGGTTGCTGGGCTGGCTTGCGCTCTTTGTCCACTTCGCCGTGCCCGTACTCGATGACTGGCTGGTGGCCCTGGGTCCTCTTACCCTCTGGATCAAAGTCACCACACTGATCGTGGCCGGCACTTTCTTCCTGCTATCCGTTTCCGCGGTCTATGCCCGTAGCCGCAGGCGTGCTGCGTTCATTGTTCTGATCAGCGGCGTTGGTGTGGCTTACTTGACCGCTCTCACCCTGGATGTGCGCGTCCGCTGGGTGTATGTCGCGCTTTTGGCGACGAGCACTTCCGTCGCAATATGGAAATGTGCGCGGCATTACAAGGGGAGGCGCCGGCTCTTCGTGGGCATGTGTGTGGTCTTCCTGCCTTATGTTTTATGGGCCATGTATCAGGCCCTCTACGGCCGGCGCATTCATGGGCTCAACGTCTACCTCTGCGCGTTCTTTGCCACCGCAGGTGTTTTATACTTCCGCCATTTTCGCCGGCTCACTCCCGGAGTGATTCTCACCTCGGTTTCCTTTTTGGCCTGGGGCGCCGTTTTTCCCGCTTCAACCTTTCTTCTGGCCCACAAAATGGGCCCGCCGGTTTACAGCGCGTTCTGGGACATCCCGAAGTACTTTGTTGCCTTCGGCATGATTCTTACGCTCTTTGAGAACCAGGCGCAGGTGGCCACGACCATCGCGCGGCAGTATCAGGAATTGTTCGAAGGCAATCTGGCTGCGGTGTACGTATCCACCTTCGAAGGCAGCCTGCTGAACTGCAACTCTGCCTTTCTCGAGATGTACGGCTTCGCTTCCAAAGCAGAAGCGCTGGCTGCTCCGGCGCTGTCAATGTATGCGGCCCCGGGGGAACGGCAGGATTTCGTTCGCGCCCTGGAAAGGAACGGCCAGGTGCTGAACTATGAGTGCCGCCAGCGCAGGAAGGACGGTACGCTGTTCTGGATCCTGGAGCGGGCGATGGTGGTCGCGGCAGCCGATGGGCAACGAGTGATCGAAGGAACGGCCATTGACATCACGGAGCGCAAGCAGGCCGAGATCGCGCTGAAACAATCGGAAGAGCGCTTCGCCACAGTGTTCCGCGAGAGCCTGGTAGGGTGCGTCATCGTGTCGCTGGAAGGCGTCATCCTGAACGCGAACGAACAGATCTTGCGTATGATCGGCAGGCCCTCCGGGCAAGTGATCGGGAAAACGGCGGTTGAACTGGGGTTCTGGCGGAACCAGCGGGAGCGCGACGAATTCTATAAAGTGCTGCGGGTTGAAGGCCGGGTGCAGAATCATGAAGTGAAGTTCAAGGATTCGGCCGGCAACAAACATCAAGGTCTCTACTTTGCCACCCTGGTCCGGGTCGGTGAAAAGGAATGTATCTTTGGCATGCTGCTTGACCAGACGGAGAAATGCGAACTGGAGGCAAAGTTCCTGCAATCGCAGAAAATGGAGTCGTTGGGCCGGCTGGCAGGCGGCGTGGCGCATGACTTCAATAATCTGCTTGGCGTGATCGGCGGATACGCTGAACTGCTGGAGGCCAAGCTTGGCGCTCACGATCATTACCGCCGCTACTGCGGCAAGATCATCGAAACCACGCAGCGGGCAAGCAGGCTAACGCTGCAACTCCTTACTTTCAGCCGCAAGGAGATCACTCGGCCCACTCCGCTCCGCCCCGATCACGTCATCAATGATCTTTCCGGCATTCTCCCTCGTCTCATCGGCGAACACCTCGAACTGGTTGTTGACCCGTGTTCGGTCGGCACCGTGATGATGGACAAGACCCACTTCGAGCAGGTGATCTTCAACCTCGTCATAAATGCTCGTGATGCCATGCCGGGTGGCGGCCAGGTGATGATCGAGACGGAGGACATTTTCCGGCCGTCGCTGTCTTCCGGCGGCAACATGGATATCGGCCACTATGTGGCGGTCCGCGTCCGCGATACCGGCTCAGGCATGGATGAAGAGACGCTGCTCCATGCTTTCGAGCCTTTCTACACCACCAAAGACAAGGGCCGCGGGACCGGCCTGGGACTCGCCACCGTGTACGGCATCGTGCAGCAATGCCACGGCGAGATTGCAATCGACTCGAAACCGGGCCACGGCACCCAGATCAACATCCTGCTTCCCGCGGTGGGGGATCTGGAGCCGGTGGCCGCTGATGCTTCGTCCGGGGAACTTGCCAGAGGCAGAGGCAGCATTCTGCTGGTGGAAGACGAAATCGCGTTGCGTGACGCCAACGCCGAGTTTCTCACCTCCATTGGTTATTCGGTCATGTGCGCCGCCAGCGGACCGGAAGCCCTGCGCATAGCCGAGGAAGCCGGTGAAATCGACCTTGTCATCAGTGACGTAGTCATGCCCAGAATGAACGGGAGAGAGTTTGCCGATCAACTCCTCCAGGTCCGGCCGGCCACCAAACTTCTGTTTGTTTCCGGCTACGCGGATGATGTGGTGCTGCAGGCAGGTATCTCGATGAACGGCACGCCTTTCCTGCAAAAACCCTATTCGCTCAAACAGCTTGGCAGCAAGGTAAACGAACTGCTGCGCGCCCGCAGCGGCCAGGTGGCGCAATAGCTTTTACGCGCTCTTCTCTACCAGTTCCGGCGTCTCCGCCGGCCGCGGCTTGAACTTCATCGGCAACAGGCTGCGGACCTCAATGTAGAGCACGGGAATAATAAAGAGGTTGAGGAACGTGGAGACGATCATGCCTCCAAAGACCGTTGTTCCCACCGAATGCCGTCCTGCTGAGCCCGCGCCGGTGGCGAACACCAGCGGCAGCACGCCCAGGATGAAGGCGATGGAGG
>Ga0316624_10000564_pt1 | contig 12784 bp, 11 predicted proteins | sample OWC_Aug_N3_C1_D5_FD_207657 | JGI IMG/M metagenome (GOLD analysis project Ga0316624, IMG submission 207657) | Wetland soil microbial communities from Old Woman Creek delta, Ohio, United States - OWC_Aug_N3_C1_D5_A | ecosystem: Environmental > Terrestrial > Soil > Wetlands | place: USA: Ohio... | reverse complement strand
TCCGCTGCAGGGCGGAATAGAGGAAGTGGGCCACCCACCCCTGGTCTTCCGTGCCAAACTGCCGCGGCCCGGCAATGCAGGACATACGGAAGACCACTGTGGGCAAGCCGTAGATGCGGCTGAAATCATGGACGTACTGGTCCGCCGCACCCTTGGAGCAACCGTAAGGAGAGTGGAAGTCAAGCGGCTGCGATTCCGAGACGCCGCGGTGGCCGGGGTAACAATAGCGCTTGGCGCGGGGCACCGGGGCGCCCAATCCCAGGTCGCCATAAACCTTGTTGGTCGAGGTAAAGAGGACGAATGGCCTGCGTCCTGACTTCCGCGCCGCATCCAGGATGTTAAAGGTGCCGCCAAGGTTGACTTCAAAATCCAGGCGCGGGTCGGCGACCGAGGTAGTCACCGCCACCTGGGCAGCGAAGTGATAGATCTCGTCGGCAGCGGCCACGGCAGTCTCCACCAGCCGGGCTTCGCGCACGTCTCCCACCGTCACCTGAAGCCGGCCGGTCCCGGCAATCTCCTGCAACCACTCCAGGTTGCCGCGCACCCCGGCACGAGTCAGGTTGTCAAAAACATGTACCCGTGCCCTGGTGGTGGTGAGCAAGTGGTGGGCGAGATTGGAGCCGATGAATCCGGCGCCACCAAAAATCACTACGGAGCTGCTCTCTCCATTCTTCATTTACCCTGTCCCCCCGGCACTGCAAAGCCGCCTAGGCCACCAGCCCAAACTTGCTGAGCTGGGCGGCAGCTTCATCCGCGCGATCCTGAGGCTGTTGTCCGCGCAGCCAGAGTGCGAGACCTTTCATTCCATCGGTAAAGCGGACCTGCGGCCGGAATCCCAGCAGACTTCTGGCCGCGGAGATGTCGGCAAAGCAGTGACGAATGTCTCCCAAACGGTGCTTGCCCGTCAGCGCGGGAGCGATGCCGCGATCCAGAGCACCCGCGAGCACCTCTGCAACCGCGCGGATGGAAACCGGTTCGCCTGAGCCAATATTCAAAGCCCTGCCATCAGCGCCGTTGCCCTCCATGGCCAGAAGATTTGCCTGCACGACGTCGCGAACGCTGACAAAGTCGCGCATCTGTCTGCCATCTTCAAAAACCAGCGGCGGGTTCCCATTGAGCAAGCGGGAAGCAAAGATCGCCGCCACTCCGGTGTACGGATTGGAAAGCGCCTGGCGCGGGCCGTAGATGTTGAAATAGCGCAACGCCACCACCGGAAGTCCATAGGTGCGCGAGAAGAGCAGACACATTTCTTCCTGCGCTTTTTTGGAAAGCGCGTAGATTGAGCTGCACTGCAACGGCTTGGATTCATCCGTGGGAACGGGGGTGAGCACCTTGCAGCAGTCAGGGCACCGTACCTCCCACATTTTCTCTTTAAGCTGCGCGCCGGCACGCAAGGGGGGCGCCACGCCCCCGCATTCCCCGCACAGATATTTACCTTCGCCATAGATGGACATGGAAGAAGCAAGCACCAGCTTTTGAACCCGGCTTTTGCGGTGAAGGATTTCCTGCAACAGCACGGCCGTGCCTTGCGTGTTGATCTCCATGTAGCGGGCGATCTCATACATGGACTGGCCGACACCCACGGCTGCGGCCATGTGGAAAATGACTTCCGTCCCATCCATGGCGCAGCGGACGGCAGCAGGGTCCCGCATGTCGCCGAGGATGAGTTCGGCCTCGGGACAAAGGTAATCGGGGACGGAATGGCCGTGGACCTGCGGCATGAGGTTATCCAAGACGCGCACGCTATGGCCCGCCGCCAGGAGCGCATCCACCAGATGCGACCCCACAAACCCTGCTCCGCCGGTCACCAGAATCTTTTTTTCCATGCCTAGTTCGCTCCTACCAGCATCCCGTTGGTTTTCCGGGCCGGCGACATCGCATACCTGCGCACCGCCCACACGGCAAACTCGGCGAAGTCTTCCACGCGTCTGGGCGGGCTGGTGTAATGCGGTGACAGCCCGAGGTGTTCCGGGGTGAAGCAGAGAGTGAGAGTGGTGGTAAACGGATCCAGAGCCTCCATCTGGCGATCAAACCAGGCCACCGAGTTCTGCCGGAACCAGTCCGCCCAACTGATGCCGGTGCGGAGGTACTTCACTCCCAGGCGCTTCATCCATTCCACTGCCATATCGAGGCGGGGATCTTCAAAATGGAACCACTGGCAGATTCCCAGGCCCTCCGGGAAGCAGTCGGCGGCAGGCTTGGGTGTGCCGTCTTCGCGCAACAGGCCCATGTAGTAGTGCCGGTAATAGGCGCTGCCTTCGGCTTCCTTGTGCCGCGTGGTCGCCGTCCAAGTTGCGGGAAGGTCGAGCATGCTGTACCAGTGAACGCGCTGCACCATGGGGAGAAGCAATTCGGCCGTCCTCTTGATGCCAAAAACCTGGACCTCTTCCGCGCCGAAGGAGGAGACGCCTGCCTCCGAGACCCAGACCGGCTTGCTGGTCACGGCGCGAATCTCATCGATCTTTTTCGGCCAATCGTGGATCTTCCAGTGGTTCCAATCGAGGGGGAAACCGTGGACGGCCACCACATCGACCGCGTCAAGCGCGCCATGCGCACCCATCAGTTCGATGAAATGAGGATCGATGGGAGAAATGCCACCCAGCACCAACGGGAGGCCAGGACACTCGCTGCGTATGGCCCTGCCGGCCGCCTTCACCATCCCGGCAAATATTTTCCACTCCGGATCCGCCTTGAAGTCCCAGTGGGAGAGGTTATTCGGTTCATTCCACAGCATGACTGCTTCAACCATTCGAGCACCTTGCAGAAAGCCGGGCGGACCTACAATGTGCCCGCAAGTTCGTGGTCAAGAATGTACTTGCCGTCCCTGATGGAGCTGACGGGACGGCAGATCCAGGTTTCCGCTTCGGGATGAGACTCAATTTCCAACCCCGAGCTGCGCAGCATGGCTTCCACTGCGCCATGATTCGGTATCCACCAGTTGGTCGGGTCCCCGGCGTAACTCTTCTCGATGAAGAACATGCTCGGGAAATCCGGGCTGTTGAAAATTTCCTTGTTCCAGAAGTGATAATCGTCGTTGAGTTCCGGGCTCATGGCGGAGCCGCGGACCATGGTCTGGAAGATCAATTGCCCCCTCACTTTCTTGATGAGCTTGTCCAATGCGTAGAGCGGATAACGCAGGTGATAGAAGACGCCCATGAACAGGACGTAGTCGAACTGCCCGGCAATCCGGTCCACGTCATACACGGAACACTTCTCGAACTCGATGTCCGCGTCGAGGATGGCCGCGACAAAACGCGCCTGTTTCAAATAGCGATCATCAACGTCGACGCCCAGCACCCGGCCGGCGCCTCGTTTCTTAAGCTCCACCGCATAGAATCCGGCATTGCAACCCACATCCAGCACGGAAGCGCCGGCGAGGTTTTCGGGCAAAGCGGGAGCAATCTGCTTCCATTTCACCCGAGGAAAATCACCCAGGAAATGGTCCGGAGCGGTGGGCACACCCTTCAAATCGATGTTATGAAACCATTCGCCCATTTCAGATATCCGCCGCGCAAGTTCATCCTGCGGAGAGGTCTTTTCCGTCAGGACACCCTGGACGTCCTGAATGAGGTCGGTTCGCGTTGACGCCATCTTGGAACTCGTAACTGAACATTCCACAGTGTTAAGTGGAATTTAGAGGGTTAGACTCCTCGCGAGGTACATGGGATGTCCTGCCCTCAATACACCTTATGTTTCCAGAAGAGACAGATATAGCAGGAAGGAGCAGCGCATTGGCCGGACCGTGATTGCACGGGGAACCGGATCCGCGCTCCGGCGGCACAACGCGGGAGGGGAAAAGCCTCAGATGGCCCTGCGGCCGCTGACAAGATTGATGATCGCAACCACCAGAGCGATAACCAGGAGGATGTGAATCAGACCTCCGGCTACATGGAACCCCCAGCCGAGAAGCCAGAGAATGATCAGGATCGCAAAAATCGTCCAAAGCATACGCCCACCTTAGAAGGACTCAAGTCTTCCACCCGTATTGAGAGTCAGCTTCTCAGGACTGAGTTGTCTTCGAAGACGTTGCCTTAGCTACCCAGGGAACGATTCGGCTAGCCGCGGCCGATTCCGTACTCCTTGAGTTTCCGGTACAGTGTGGTTTTTCCAATACCAAGCAACTGCGCTGCCATTTGCTTGTTGCCGTTAAGCTGATTGAGTGTGTCGATGATGGCCTTCCGCTCAACCTCAGCCAGAGGCAGGATCCTGACTGGGTCGGGAACCGGAGAGTCTGAAGGGGCGCCGGCGGCCTGGATCTCCGGCGGCAGATGATCTGGAGCCAACACGGGACCGGGGCTCACGGAGACAGCGTGGCGCAGCGCATTCTCCAGTTCACCTACGTTGCCAGGCCAGTCATAAGTCAGCATGAGCTTCATCGTCTCCGGGCTGATGGCATAGCGGACGCCTTTCTCCAGCGCGAAATTGTGCAAAAAGTGCTCCGTTAGCTCGGGAATGTCATCGCGGCGTTCGCGTAAAGGCGGAAGACGCAAAGCCACAACGTTCAGGCGCAGGTAAAGGTCCCGCCTGAAGGTGCCCTGCTGCACTGCGCCTTCAAGATCGCGGCAAGTTGAAGCAAGCACGCGGACATTGACCGGCACAGGTTTACCTCCGCCGGGATGCCGGATTTCCTTTTCCTGAAGGGCGCGGAAAAGCTTGCCCTGTATGCTGAGCGGCATCTCGCCGATTGCCTCGAGAAAGAGCGTGCCGCTGGTGGTTAGAGCAGCCTGTTCCGGGGCAGCCGATGCAGGTACGCCAAACAACCGGCCTTCCAGCAAGGAAGGCGAGGAAGATGCGCAATCAACGTGCATAAAGGTCTGGCCGCGTAATGCGCCGCTGACATGGATGAGGCGAGCCAGCGCCGCCTTCCCCGTGCCTTTCTCACCCACGATCAACAAAGGATGTTTGCTCGACGCGGACCTCTCGATGATGCGCCGGAGCCTGCGAATCTCGGGCGATTGGCCTACCATTTCGTTGTCGATGGATACAGGGGACCGGTCCCGGCCGCTATCGTTCGCCTCCCGGCATTCGCCCACAATGCGGCTACCCGCAATTTTCTCAAGCACTCCCCTGATTTCCTCACTCTTGAACGGCTTGCGCAGGAATTGGCCGGCGCCGTTGTAGGGGGGCTGGGAAATCGGCTCCAGGGCAGGGTTGCGTCCTGTCAGGACAATTCCCGTTCGCGGCTGCATCGCCTTGATTCTGGCAATCATTTCCTTAGTATCACCGCCGGAAAGACCGGCTTCGAGCAATACCAGGTCAACATTCCGACCCGACAGATGGCGCAGGGCCGCGGCGAAGCTTTGAGCAGCGAAAACCTTGAACCCGAGCTGTTCCGCCACTTGCTTCAACGATTCCGGGATGAATGGCTGTTCATCCACGATCAGCAGGGAAGAATTTCTTAAAGGTGGATTGGCTTGTGGAATAAGTTGCATTGCCCCCGGCATAAAAATCCCGTTCCGGCTCGTGCCCGACTTTTGGTGGTTGAAAGTCAGTTCAACTTCTCTTCCGGCTGACCCGAAAGAAGAAGTGTTGGGTGGAAACCCGCGTCGCCCACCCTGAGTGAGCAGCCCTATTTTGCCCGACACAAGCCGCCCGGAATCCGCCTGCGTCCTGGACTGCTCTTTTCATTCAAGGCCTTGCCCTCTTCGGGCAAGCTGCACTCAAATTGAGTTTGAGCAACGCACTCTGCGCGGGTATTTCCCGCGCAGCCTGCGCCGTTGCGCCACCTTAAATGAAAGACGCAGTTTTGCGGCAGAGGCCGGGAAAAATTTCCGTATTCAGAAATCCTGGTACACTGCCCGATGGCGAAACCGTACCATGGCCTTTGGGGCCTGAGCACCGCAGTCCTTTTCCCTGAAGCTGACTTGACTTATGCCGGAGTGCCGCGCTACCTTCGCCCAATCAGCAAACAAGCACCTTTGGGGAGCCAATTTTGCCCAACCAGCGACTGATTACTTTCACCACAGATTTTGGATTGACCGAGCATTACGTCGGCGCGATGAAAGGAGTCATTTACAGCATCCACCCGTCCGCCCAGATCGTCGATATCACCAACGCGGTCCAGTCGTTCGATATCCTGGACGGCGCCATTGCCATTTCTCAGGCTTACAACTGTTTTCCCAAGGACACGATTCACGTGGTGGTAGTGGACCCCGGAGTCGGCGGCCCACGACGGCCGATTCTGGCGCAGGTTGGACAGTATACCTTCGTGGCTCCCGACAACGGGGTGTTGTCCATGGTCTATGAACGCGAGGAGCGAACCACGGTGCGCCATATCACATCCGATCACTATTTTCGCCAGCCGGTCAGCAACACGTTCCACGGCCGGGACGTGTTCGCACCCGTGGCCGCTTACGTGAGCAAGGGCGTGGACCCGGTAAAGTTCGGCGAAGAAATCAGCGACTATGTCCGATTTGCGGCTCCCAGACCGAAGCAGACGTCTCCCAACGCGTGGAAGGGCGTTGTGCTCAAGACCGATAAGTTCGGGAACCTGATCACCAACATCACGCCCAAAGATGTTCCGCAGATCTTTAATGGATCACCCCATTCTTTCAAGATCAGCATCGGCAAAGCTGAGGTGACCAAACTGCATACCAGCTACGGGGCGGGGGCGCAGGGCGAAATCTTTGCGATTCTAGGCAGCGCGGGCTTCCTGGAAATCTCATGCAACAAAGGAGCGGCGTCACGTCTGGCCGGGGCCGACAAAGGGAGCGAGATCTCCCTGGTCCTGGACGCGCAATAACCCATGCGACGTCTCATTGGCTTTCTCTGGAACGCGACCCGCGGCCACCACCTGGCCCCCTGGCGCAGCCCCTACCTGCGCTGGCGCATGGAGACGTACTCCGGCCTGAAAATGGACAAGATTGGTTTTTTCGAGTTCTGGGGTTTCCTCATCCGCGAGCGAAAGCAACTGATCCGCTTCCTGAAGTGGGCCACGGAGATGGAAAACTATGCCCGTCCGAAGCCGAAGAATCCATAGCAATCAGTACCCAGCGCTCAGCATTCAGCTTTCTGCGGCAGATCGGGTGATCCGGTGATCGCGCGATCTGAACCTCTTTGACAGGTTTTAATGGGACCAATGGTCTTATGGGACCGATGGTCCGATTTCCGGTTTAATGGCAGGGCTGAGTGCTGGGTGCTAACTGCTAAATTTTGTATTTCTTTAATAAATGTCTGAAGGAGCGGTAGGACACCTTCAGCAACTCGGCGGCGCGAGTCTGTACGCCGCCGGCCTGCTGCAAGGCCTGTTCGATGAGCGAGCGCTCAACATCAGCGACGTAGCGTTCAAAGTCCAGACCGTCGGCAGGAACGGCATGGTGGCCGTTGCTTGAGGCCGCAGCGGCACGGGAGCGCGGACGAGCGGCATCCAATTCCACGAGGAGTTCCTCACCCGTCTCAAGCGCAACGGCGCGCTCGATGGCGTTTTCAAGCTGGCGCACGTTCCCGGGCCACTCATACAAACGGAGGGCGGTCATTGAATCGGGCTTGAGGCGCAAGATGCTTTTCTGCGCCGCAGCGGCATATTTTTTCAGAAAGTGGCAGGCCAGGAGTTCGAGGTCCTCGCGCCGCTCCCGAAGGGGCGGGACCCGAATGGGGATCACACTCACGCGATAAAAAAGATCTTCGCGGAAAGTGTTGTTGTCAACCATTTGCCGCAGGTCCCTGTTGGTGGCGGCGATGACGCGAACGTCGATGGCGGTTTCCTGGGTGCTGCCCACCGGACGAATCGTGCGTTCCTGCAGGACGCGCAACAGCTTGACCTGCATGGAAAGGCTCATCTCGCCGATCTCGTCCAGGAAGATGGTCCCGCCGCTGGCGACTTCAAACAAGCCCCGCTTGTTCTGGCTGGCGCCGGTAAACGCTCCCTTGACGTAGCCGAACAATTCGCTTTCCAGCAGGGTCTCAGGAAAAGCCCCGCAATTGATGGATACGAACGGCTCATTCGAGCGCGGCGAACAGGAGTGAACAGCCCGCGCCACCAGTTCTTTGCCCGTGCCGCTTTCGCCATCGATCAAGACCGTGCTTGCTGTGGGAGCCACGGTGCGAATGGTGGCCTTCAGCTTCTCGATGGCGGGGCTCTTGCCGATGATGTGTTCCAGGGAGTTGCGGCTGGCGGCATCGCGCCGCAAGGCGAAGTTCTGCCGCTGGAGAACCATGGTTTCCAGCGCGCGCCCCACTGAGATCTTCAGCTCTTCGAGCAGTCCCGGCCCCTTATGGATGTAATCGAAAGCGCCGCCTCTTACGGCCTGGACTGCCGCTTCATAGTCCTCCACGGCCGTAATGAGGATGACCGAGGTTTCAGGCGACGATTGCCGGGCAAAGCGCAGGACCTCAATGCCGTCCGTCTGCGGCATCTTGATATCGGTGATCAAAACTTCGTAATTGGCGGAACTGAGTTTCTTCTTTGCCGCTTCACCGGCATTGACGGTCTCAACCCGATGGCCTTCCTTACGCAGGGAAATGTCCAGCATTTCGCAGATGGAACGCTGGTCGTCACAGACGAGGATGCTAGCCATGCGACACCTCCGCATCCGCCATTTCCACCGGCGATTCGGCCTGCGCGGCCCGGGCATGCAGGACTTCCAGGACGAACTCGGCGCCGCTGCCCGGCGCGGAATGCGCGGAAATCTTTGCGCCATGTGCTTGAACAATCTGATACACAATGGCCAAACCCAATCCGGTGCCTCCCTCGAACTGCGACTGGAACGGCTCAAAAATCTTATCGACCAGGCCCGCGGGAATTCCCGGCCCGGTGTCGCCCACACCGATGCGCCAGTAATCGCCCGCCGGCTGGATCGAAATCGTGATGGTCCCCTTCTGATTCATCGCCCGCAATGCGTTCTCCAGCAGGTTCCAAAAGACCTGCTTGATGCGGTCCGCGTCCACGGCGGCAAAGGCCTGGGAGACCCCGAACTGGCGAACGATCTTCAACTCGGCCGAATGCGAGCGGTTCTCGAGCAAGACCAGCGTATCTTCCAAGAGGGTGACCAGGTCCATGCGGGAAAATTTGAAGCTTTTCTCCCGTGAGTAAGCCAGAAAGTCAGTGATGATGGAGTTCAACCGGGTGGATTCGCGGGTGATGATGTCCACCAGGGTCCTCTGCTCATCATTGAAGGGTGAGATCTGAGCCAGCACCTTGATCGATCCGGCAATCGACGCCAGCGGATTGCGGATTTCGTGGGCGATACCCGCGGCCAGCCGGCCGACCGCGGCCAACCGGTCGCGCATACGCACTTCGCGCTCCAGGCGACGCAACTCCGTGCGGTCCTCGAAGGTATAGACGTAGCCGATGGTGCCGTGTTCAGGGACCGTCAGGCCGGTCACGTTTACGCCAAAGGTTTTCTCCACACCCGCCGGCGTGAGGCCGCGGACCTCACCCTGCTCGGAAATCGCTTCCAGATGAGGCAGGCGATCAAGGAAAAGCTCGGAGACGTGCCGCCCGTAGACCGATGAAGCGGTGCGCTCCAGCAGCTTCTGGCCGGGAGCATTCAGCAGGGTAATGCGCCCCTCAAGGTCGGTGGTGATCAACCCGCTGCGGATGGAGTGCACCACGTTCTCATACAGAGCCTGAAGACTGAGCAATTCGCCGCTCTTGTCCTGCAGTTCCCTTCCTGCCTGGCGCAGCTTGGACACCAGCATGCTGGACAGATGAGCGACTGCCAGGTAGACGAAAAGGTTGACCAGAATGACTATCAGCAGATACTTGGAATCGGCCCGTGGAGACGTCTGGAAAGAAGACAGCTTATCGAAGTAGGAGAGTTCGAGCAGCGCGCCGAAAAGAATGAACGAAACGGCAGCGGTCAAGTAGGCCCAATAACGCTCCAGGAGAACGCTGGCCACGATCACGACCAGCGGATAGAGGAAATTGAAGAAGGTGTCTATGCCGCCCGTGACATAGACAACGGCGGTCACAAACGTCAAATCGGTGAAAATCTGGATGACGGCCTGAAGCTTATATTCCTCCCACAGCGAAGTCAGGACGATGAAAAAAACCGAGACCGTGTACCAGACCAGGACCACGGTGAGGAACAGGCGGACCGGGACGTTGCTGGGTGTGAGATTGACGATGAGAAGTTCAACGGCGAGCAGAAATGAAATGATGATGACACGGACCTTGACCAGCCATGCCAGCCATGCTCGCTCGTTGAACCTTGTATCGCGCATCTCCGCCTGTTTTCACCACATTGGGACAGGCCGCCCGGAAGGACCGGACGGCCTTTTGATCTTCAGCCTGACAGTTTTGAGATCATCGAGAACAGCGGCAGGTACAGCGAAATGACGATACCGCCTACGACAACGCCAAGAAATCCGATCATCAGGGGTTCCAACAGGGTCAGGAGGTTCTTCGTGGCGGAATCGACCTCATCCTCGTAGAAGTCGGCAATCTTTTGCAGCATGGCGTCCATGGCGCCGGTAGCTTCGCCCACGCCGATCATCTGCGTGACCATGTTGGGGAAAACGCCGCTTTCCTTCAGGGGATCCACGATGGTGCGGCCTTCCTCCACGGCCTTGCGGACCTTCATCAAGGCCTGTTCCAGAACGGCGTTGCCGGAAGTTCTTGCGGTGATCGCCAGGCCTTCAAGAATAGGAACACCCGAGGTGATCAGCGTACCGAGCGTCCGCGTGAAGCGCGCCACGGCAATCTTGCGCAACACGATTCCCAGCACCGGCATATTCAGCATGAACTTGTCGAGCGCGTAGCGGCCCCGCTCGTCTTTTCTGACCTGACGGATGCCGAAGAACGCCGCGACAAGGAATCCAATGATCATCCACCAGAAACGGCCGACAAAATTGCTGAGGTGGATCACGATCATGGTCGGCAGGGGCAGGTCGACTCCCATGCTGTTAAACATATTGGCGAAGATGGGGACCACGAATTTCAGCAGCAATCCCACCACGAGAGCGGCGATGCTGATCACGGAAACCGGGTAGATCAGCGCCGATTTGACGGCCGCCTTGAGTTTGACGCTCTTTTCCACGTAGGTGGCCAGGCGCTGCAGGATGGTATCGAGAATACCGCCCGCTTCACCGGCCTCAATCATGTTGGTAGTGAGATCGTCAAACACCTTGGGGTATTGGCGCATGGCGTTCGACAATGTGGAACCGCCTTCCACCGAGGTGCGAACGCCAGTCAGGCACTTCTGAAAGAACATGTTTTCCTGGTTGGCAGCGAGGATTTCCAGGCACTGCACCAGAGGAAGACCGGCATCAATCATGACCGAGAACTGGCGGAAGAAGACGGCAAGGTCCTTGGTTGGCACCTTGGCGGCGCCGAGCTTGGGCAGGGCGAACTCCTTGCCTTTTTCCTTGATCGCCCCGGGGGTAATGCGCTCGCGGCGCAGTTGCATGGTGACCGCGGCTTTGCTGTCCGCCAGCCGTTCCCCGGAAATTCGTTTTCCCTGGGCGTCAGTCCCTGTGAACGTAAATACCGGCATACCGATGACTCCTCTCGTCCTTGTTGCCTACCAACAGGGGAGCGTGTGATGTTTTTCTATCGCCGCACGGGCGCCGCCGCCGCTTTCGTGGCGATGACACCGCGGTTGATGATGTCCTGCAGCTCGTCCGGCATGGACGAACGCTGCAACGCCGTTTCCAGAGTGATCTGCTTCTGGAAATACAACATGGCCAGCGACTGGTTGAACGTCTGCATGCCAAACCGGTCCTGGCCCGACTGCATGGCGGAATAGATCTGGTGAATCTTGTCTTCGCGGATCAGGTTACGGACCGCGGCGTTGGGGACCAGAATTTCCATGGCCATGACACGTCCGTTGCCGCCCGCACGGGGCAGCAAGGCCTGGCAAAGAATTCCTTCCAGCACGAGCGAAAGCTGCGCGCGGATCTGCGACTGCTGGTGTGAGGGAAACACGTCAATGATACGGTTGATGGTGGAGGCAGCCGAGTTGGTGTGCAGCGTACCAAAGGTCAAGTGGCCGGTTTCAGCGATGCGCAGGGCGGACTCGACGGTCTCCAGATCGCGCATTTCGCCGATCAGCACCACGTCCGGGTCTTCACGGAGCGCGGCGCGAAGAGCGTCACTGAATGACTTGGTGTCAGAGTGCACCTCGCGCTGGTTCACCAGGCAGCCCTTGTTCTGGTGAACGAATTCGATGGGATCTTCGATGGTGATGATGTGGTCATGCCGCTCGGTATTGACCTTGTCCAGCATGGCGGCCAGCGTGGTGGACTTGCCCGAGCCGGTGGGCCCGGTGACCAGCACCAGCCCGCGCGGCTTCTCGCACAGCTTGCCGATGATGGCGGGCAGGTTGAGCTGCTGGAAGGTCTTGATCTCAAAGGGAATGACGCGGTAAACGGCGCCGACCGCGCCGCGCTGGTTGAAGCAGTTGCCGCGGAAACGCGCCAGGCCTTTGAGGCCGAAGGAAAAGTCCAGCTCCAGGTTTTCTTCGAAACGGTGCTTCTGTGCGTCAGTGAGCACGCTGTAAGCGAGCTGCTTGGTCTCCGATGGAGTCATCGGCGGCATATCCAGCGGCTGCAGGTGTCCGTGCACGCGCACCTGCGGCGGCGAGTTGGTGGTGATGTGCAGGTCGCTTCCTGCCATGTCCAGCATTTTTTTCAGCAGATCACTCAGCGTTACGTTCATTGCCTGGCCCCATTTTCTTTCCGTTGGAATTCAAGATTTGACAGTTTGTAAAGCCGCGCCCTTCGTCCGCTCTAATGGACGGTTTCGCGCGCAACTTCTTCCAGCGTGGTCATGCCCTCTTTCACCTTGATCAGCCCGCTGCGGCGCAGGGTGAACATGCCCCTCTCGATGGCTTTTTTCTTCAAC
>Ga0316624_10000563_pt1 | contig 12794 bp, 11 predicted proteins | sample OWC_Aug_N3_C1_D5_FD_207657 | JGI IMG/M metagenome (GOLD analysis project Ga0316624, IMG submission 207657) | Wetland soil microbial communities from Old Woman Creek delta, Ohio, United States - OWC_Aug_N3_C1_D5_A | ecosystem: Environmental > Terrestrial > Soil > Wetlands | place: USA: Ohio... | reverse complement strand
CATTATTACGGTCGCTCAAGCTATAGGAGAAATGCTCAAGGGCAAGACGACCGAGGCTGAGTTGCAGGAATTGGAGATGGTCGCCTGCCCCGGTTGCGGGAGCTGCGCTGGTCTATTCACCGCCAATACCATGAATTGTCTGTGCGAAGCTCTGGGCATGGCTTTGCCGGGCAATGGCACAATACCTGCAGTGGAAACACGGCGCAAGCAGCTAGCCTATGAAGCCGGGCGGCAAATCATGCAAGTGCTAGCCGAAGATATTCGGCCAAGAGATGTTATCACCCGGGATTCCATCCACAACGCCTTTGCCGTGGACATGGCTATGGGCGGCAGCACAAATTCTGTGTTGCATCTCACCGCCATAGCACACGAAGCCGGGATAGATTTTCCCCTATCTCTGATAAACGAGATCAGTGACTCCGTTCCTCATATCTGCAAACTGAGTCCGGCCGGGGATTATCATGTTGAGGACCTGGACCTGGCTGGCGGTGTCTCAGCGATAATGCACGAGCTATCAGGATTGCTCAGGCTTGAAGCGACCACCGTCCTGGGCAAGCCATTGGGCGACATCGCCAGAAAAGCCAAAGTCAGAAATAGAAAGGTAATCCGTCGCCTGTCACAACCGCATGCTCCTACTGGTGGGATTAGCATATTGTTCGGCAATCTGGCGCCCGATGGCGCTGTGGTGAAGAGCGCTGCGGTGGCTCCTGAGATGCTGGTCCATAGGGGTCCGGCGAGAGTTTTCGATAGTGAGGAAGAAGCTACGGCGGCGATAACAGCAGGCAAATTCAAGTCAGGCGATGTGATCGTCATCCGCTATGAAGGCCCCAGGGGAGGGCCGGGAATGAGGGAGATGCTGGCAGCTACCTCCCTGCTCAGCGGTATGGGTATGGATAATAAAGTGGCGCTCATTACGGATGGGCGCTTTTCAGGAGGTACGCGAGGAGCGGCCATTGGCCACATCTCTCCCGAGGCGGCTGAGAAAGGTCCCATAGCTGCTTTGAAGAGTGGCGATACTGTCAAAATAGATATACCCAGGCACAAACTGGAGGTAGAATTGAGCCAGCGAGAACTAAGGCAACGGCTGGCTTCATTGCCTGCCTTCAAACCCAGAGTCAAGGCAGGCTATCTCAAAAGGTACAGCGACAAAGTTAGTTCGGCCAGTACTGGCGCAGTGTTTGCCGAATAAGGATAGATTATGAAGAAGACTGGTGCCCAGGTTCTCTGTGAGAGTCTAATTAAAGAAGGGGTGGAGGTCGTTTTTGGCATTCTGGGCGGGTCCGTCTTGCCGATATATGATACCTTCCCTCAGTATCCTCAGCTCCGACACATACTGGTTCGCCATGAGCAGGGGGCGGCTCATGCCGCCGACGGCTATGCTCGTGCCACTCATAAAGCCGGCGTGTGTATAGCCACTTCGGGGCCGGGTGCTACCAATCTGGTTACGGGCATTGCCTGCGCCTATATGGATTCCGCACCCATGGTCGCTATAACTGGCCAGGTAGCCAGACCCGTTATTGGCAAGGATGCTTTTCAGGAGATGGACATCACGGGCATTACTATCCCGATCACCAAGCATAACTATCTTGTTACCGACGTGGCCGAACTGGCCAGAACGGTCAAAGAAGCCTTTCACATCGCCCAGACGGGAAGGCCAGGGCCTGTGCTGATTGACATACCGCGGGATGTTCAGCAAGAGCGGACGGACTTCGTTTATCCGGACAAGATTGATTTGCCCGGCTACAGGGTTGTCTCTCGTGGGCATCCAGCTCAAATTAAGAGAGCAGCCAGGCTTATCGACGAGGCTGACCAACCTGTCATCGTTGCAGGCAGGGGGATAATCATTTCTCAAGCATACGATGAATTCAAGGAGTTTGCTGAGAAAGCGCAGATACCGGTGGCTCACACCCTCCTTGGTCTCAGTTGCTTCCCGGGAGACCATATACTCGATCTGGGCATGATGGGGATGCATGGGACAGGGTGTGCCAATATGGCGGTACAGAACGCGGACCTGCTTATCGCGATTGGCATGAGGTTTGATGACCGGGCTACAGCAAACACCAAAGAATTTGCCCCCAATGCCCGCGTCATTCACATCGATATCGATCCTGCGGAGATTGGGAAGAATATTCCTGTAGATGTTCCTGTAGTGGGAGACATAAAGAGTGTGCTTACAGCCCTGAACGAAGAGATTGAGAGAAGGGAACACGTGGATTGGCTTTCTGAGATAGAACAATGGAGATGCGAATATCCGTCCCAAGACATCAGGCAAGGCAATGAGCTATTGCCCCAGTATATTGTTCACCAGATTTGCGAAGCGACACAGGGTGATGCCTTGATGGTTACCGGGGTAGGGCAGAACCAGATGTTTGTGGCACGATATTTCACTTTCACGAAGCCAGACAGTCTTATTTCCGCGGGTGGTTTGGGGCCTATGGGATTCGAACTGCCTGCGGCCATGGGAGTTAAAATCGGTCGCCCGGATGAGGTGGTATGGTGTGTTGCTGGCGATGGCGGCTTTCAAATGACTATCCAGGAATTGGCCACCATAACACAGGAAGACATTGCTGTAAAAATAGCTGTGATGAACAACGGGTACTTAGGTATGGTAAGACAGTGGCAAGAGCTGTTTTATGAACGGCGCTACGTTGATACAAAACTCTGGAATCCCGATTTCGTCAAGATCGCCGAAGCGTATGAGATTCCTGGTGTCAGAGTGAAGCGCAGAGAGGAAGTCATCCCCGCAATACGGAAGGCTATGGAGCACCCCGGAGCTTTTCTCATTGACTTTCTCATCGAACCGGAAGAAAACATCTATCCTATAGTCCCGCCAGGGGAATGCTTAGCCAAATTTTTCGAGCCAGCGAGAACAGAAATATGGAAGAAGAAGCCTGGGGTATCAATCACGGAATTCTAGTAGCCACAGGGACCGCCTTCGAGATTTGAAGATTGCATGGGATCTGTCTATGGGAGGGCAAATTGACTGATACAAAACATACTTTGGTAGCTTTAGTGGAAGATAAACCGGGGGTGCTTAATCGAGTAGCCAGTCTATTCCGACGGCGCTCATTCAATATTGAGAGTCTCGCTGTAGGCGGCAGCGAACATCCTGGCTTATCACGCATGACTATTGTTGCCATCGGTGATTCCGCTCAGGTAGAACAGGTCAGAAAACAACTGGAAAAGCTAATCAACGTGGTTAAAGTCGCCGACATAACCGAAGGAGACATGGTAACCAGGGAATTGGCCTTGATTAAAGTGAGGGCCAGTGCCTCGACAAGAAGTGAGATTATGCAGATCGTAAGCATTTTCCGGGCCAACATAGTTGATGTCGCTCCCGGCTCAGTGACGGTGGAAGTGACTGGTGACGAAGACAAAGTGAATTCTCTGCTCGGTCTCCTTCGTGATTTCGGCATTAAGGAAGTTTCAAGAACTGGCAGGATAGCCCTAACGCGCGGAAGCGGTTCTTGAGGAATCGGCGATAGTTGACCGCTGAAGAATAACAAGGAGGGATTATGGCTAAGATTTACTATGACAAGGATGCCAACCTGAATCTACTCAGAAGAAAGACAATTGGCATTATCGGCTTTGGGAGTCAAGGACACGCTCATGCTCAGAATCTGAGAGACAGCGGCTGTGAGGTCATCGTTGGTGCGTTACCGGGCGGCCAATCATGGAAGGCAGCGAAGAAAGCTGGTTTTGAGGTAGGCACAGCGGCTGATGTCGCGAAGAAGGCAAGCATAGTCGTCATGTTAGCTCCGGATACTGTGCACCCCAGAATCTATCGGGAGTCAATTGAGAAGGAGATGACCCGGGGCAAGACACTTATGTTCGCTCATGGTTTCAGTATCCACTTCTCTCAAATTGTGCCTCCAACTGAAGTCGATGTTAGCATGATAGCGCCCAAGTGTCCGGGACATATGCTCAGAAGACTGTATACCCAGGGTTCAGGTCCCCCGGCGTTGGTGGCCATCCATCAGAATGCCTCGGGAAAAGCCAAAGAGACAGCTCTGGCCTATGCCAAGGGAATTGGCTGTACCAGGGCCGGGGTTCTGGAGACGACTTTTGCCGAAGAGACCGAGACCGACCTGTTCGGTGAGCAGACGGTGCTTTGTGGCGGAGTCTCCTCTCTGATAAAAGCTGGTTTTGAAACACTGATTGAGGCCGGCTATCAACCGGAGATCGCCTATTTCGAGGTTTGCCACGAATTGAAGCTCATTGTTGACCTTATACATCAAGGCGGTTTGAGTCATATGCGCTATTCGGTAAGTGATACGGCAGAATATGGGGATTATACGCGAGGCCCGCGAGTTATTGATGATCTGGTCAAAGAGGAAATGGGGCAAATCCTGGCCGAGATTCAGGACGGCAGCTTTGCTACGGAATGGATTTTGGAGAACCAGGCTGGTCGCCCCAGCTTCAATGCTATGAAGAAGATGGATGCAGAGCATCCCATCGAAGTTGTGGGCAAGAAGCTGAGAAGTATGATGCCCTGGCTCAAAAGCTAGGTATTATTTGAAATAGCCTGCCTGGATAAACAACCGCGGACTTCTAAGAAATTTGCGGAACGCGGCGGTAACCTCCTGCGCAGACGGGAGCAGAAGATAGTGAATTTTGGCGGGCGTTATCATATAATACTGGAAACAGACTGGGAGGCGCGGCGATGTTATATTGTCAACACTGCAAGAAGAGAATAGACGAAGATTTGGTGTTTTGTCCTGAGTGCGGGGAAGTCTTGGTTGAAGAAGGTGCAAGATCGGAGAGTCTCGAGCTTCAGGGCGAAGTTGAGGAGGCGAAAGACAGGGCAAACATGTACGTTGTTCTGGCAGTAGTCCTGGTAACGGTGGGGATTATCGGTGGTAGCGTCCTTTTTGTCTCATCCAGTCTGCTTGGGCTTTTTGGAATTGTGTTCGTTTGCCTGGGTATCGGATGTACTGCGGCGGCTTATCGATATGAACACAAGGCCAGGAGTCTGAAGAGTCAGCTCAGCCGGTGCAATTGATCCGAAGCGCCATTTCGTAATGCCGGTACCTCGATCCACATCAGCTCGGTGAAACCGTTTCCTGCGACCCGTTCGTTTAGGTGTATCCTGTGTCGCCTGCCATTGGAACACTAGGGCGAAGTGCGCCTCAGTTCAAACACCACCGGGTTGTCCGGGTCGGGGCAGGCAACAGAACTCTTGTTTGGGTCTTTCTCCCAGGGGAAGGAACCGCCGAATTGCAGGACCTGGGCAAAAGGGAAAAGGGAATAGAAAGCCCACGAACAAAGGTTAGGCGGAGTTTTTTCCCCCATTAGAAACTCGTCACCGACCTTGTGTTGAGCCTCGCAGGTCCCTTGCTGGGATATCACCTTGGCTATCACACTGGACATCTAAACCTCCTATTTCGCCACTGATCGGATTGACGCCTTTTGCCCTGATTTCGGGCTAGGTCGACTCCAGTTGTTGATATAGTATATTGTCGCGAGGGTCAGCACAAGTGAGCGTCGGAGGGCACAACAGGTATCTTGGGTCCTAGCTGATTCTGTTTTCTGACCATTGTACTCACCCAGGCCTGATGGAAATATGGAAGGAGGCCCGGGGGATTCACACTGAAGATGCGAGTGTGTCAATGCTATAATCATAGAATTCAAGGGCATCGTGATCGTTCCAGCAGGAATAACAAAGGGGGCACGGATTTGAGTTTCAAAGCAGTCGTTACCTTCTATGTGCCTGGGATAGTCCCCACCTATGACGAGTTGTTGATCGAGTTAGGGGCACAGGTGGACAAGACTTTTTGTGCTACTGAACAAGAACTTATCTCCGCGTGTTCTGACGCCGAGGCCATCATAGCGTTGGGAATAAAGATAACGCCCGGGTACGTCTTCAGTCCCATGGTAATCGAGAATCTGAACAAATGCCGACTGATTGCGCTTACAGGGATAGGTTATGACAATGTGGATGTAGCGGCCGCTACAAGAAAAGGTATTTGTGTGAGCAACAATCCCTATTACTGTGTGGAGGAGGTCTCGGACCACACTATGGCACTTATCCTGGCCTGCGCCAGGAAACTTTATCAGATACTTCCTGACGTCAAGAATGGCAAATGGAGTACCCAGCCAGACTACCTGAGCGCCTTAAAGCCGCTACGTCGGTTATCTGGGCAAACACTAGGGCTTATCGGCTTTGGCAATATAGCCCGTGCCCTTGTCCCAAAAGCCAGAGCTTTTGGCCTGAGAATCGTTGCCTACGCCCCCCACATACCCGGCGTTCTCTTTGAGACATTGAAGGTGGAATCGGTACAGCTTGACCAACTGCTTCAAGAATCGGACTTCGTTTCCATGCATACCGCTCTCACCCCAGAAACAAGGCACATGATGGGGCTTCCGCAGTTCAAAAAGATGAAGCGCACCGCCTATTTCATCAATACAGCCCGCGGAGAGCTTGTCGATGAAAGGGCTCTTTATGCTGCCTTCTCAGAGGGATTAATCGCCGGTGCCGGCCTGGATGTGCTGGAGTCAGAACCTCCTGGCCAGGATAATCCATTGCTCAAATTCAACAATGTTCTCATTACCGGCCATTTCGCTTACTACTCTGAAGAGTCGCGTGAAGAGCTGTTTAGATGGCCCTGGGAAGAGGTAGCCCGGTTACTGCAGGGGAAGTGGCCGCGGGGCTTGGTCAATCCCCCAGTCAAAGAGTGCTTCAGCGCTAGGTGGGGCAGTCAACTCAAGTAGACAGAGTCAGTTCATGCATCTCTTGACAAGATCTCAGGGATATGCTACTGTAATAATGCCCCGAGTAATCAAACAAGAACTTGGCCATTGTGCAACCGACCGCCGAGTAAGTGGAAGCTGAGAGGCGCTGGGAGGCAAAAGGCCCGGTGCAGGGTAGGTGGAAGCAGAAAGGGGGGGGTGTGGTAAGCCAAGAAAAGCGAGGTTACTTGGGGCAGTGTCTTTTTCGGTTGCTGTTGGGAAAGATGACGATGTTGGGGTCGGTCATCGGGGCTTCGTCTCCTTGACCAGCCCGGGGTGGAGAATGCCGATAAAGGGCAGATTGCGGTATTGCCCCCTGTAATCCAGTCCATAGCCGACTACAAACTCATCGGGAACCTCAAAGCCCACGTAATCAAGAGGGACGTCAATCAGTCGGCGTGCTCTCTTGTCAAGTAACGTGCAAACCCGAAGGCTGGCAGGGTTGTGGGCAGAGAGGTGACTGAGAATATAATTCAATGTCATGCCGGTATCCACGATGTCTTCGACCATCAATACATGCTGCCCCGTTATGCTACTGTCGAGATCTCTGGTTATCTTGACCACCTGACCATCACCGCCATAGTATGAAATGGCCATGAAGTCCAGGGTAACCGGAATAGAAAGGTGTTGCATCAGGTCGGCCATAAAGCAGATAACGCCCTTCAGAACGCCTATCAGCACCAATCGCTGATCCGCGTAGTCGCGTGAGATGTGTCTGGCTAGGGTTCTTACCCTTCGTTGAATCTTGGCGTGGCTGTAGAGGACTCGGTCAACCCCCTCTACCTTGGCTTCGCCAAGAGGGCCGTAGCCGTATTTGGCTAGTAACTTCAGAAAATCGCTTTTGTTCAGAAGCCTGATATTGACTTCAGGGTAAAGTTCCCTGAGCCGACGCAGCTTGCGGTTCTTCTCGGTCAGCAAATGTTGCTTCAGTGTAGTGAGCTCAACGTAAAGATCTAGCTCGGGCAGATAGAAATCAGGAGTGAACATCTCTGCTATCTTGCTACCTTCCCATCTAAGGGGGAAAGAACGAGGCTCATAAAGCCACTCAATGCAGTAGAAATCCAGAAGTTTGGCGAAATCCTCCTCGCTGGGATGAGCGAAACTGGTTGGCTTCAGTGTCGTAGCAGGTAACGAAGAGACTCGAGACGATTTTCTTCGTTTCTCACTTGGCTTGTAGTCTTGTTCCAGCAATTGGTGAAGCTCCGCTCTCTCGAAGATGATGGCGCAAATATCTGCAACGCCGAGGAGGAAACTTTTGTCAGCTTCGGAAAATTGGCGAGGCTCACGAGTGTAGATTCGAATCTCTCCGATGGCCTCTCCTTTCTTAAGCACGGGAATCCCGAGAATGGAAGATACTCCCTGTGCTAGTGCTATTTCCGGATATTGAACTCGTTTGTCTTTGGTGGCATCGGCAATGAATACCACTTTGCCGTCAAGGATATCCGGGAGGCTTTTATGGACATCAAGAGGGCCTTTCTTGAGATAGAGGTCGCTAAGACCATAGGCGCCCACGGTAATCAGATACTCCTTTTTCGGGTTGAGGGATAGAATACGGCAGCCATTTGCCTGCACCGCCACGGCAGCGCTTTTGGCTATGGAATTACAGATCCTCCTTAGGCCGAGAGCCGAATTGGCAACCTTGTTTATCTGCCTGAGAGCTAAATAGTAGCTACGTCCCGTACTACCCATCCTTCGACTCCGCTCAGAACACGCTTCTCTCCGCGCTCTATCCGCATTTTGTAAAGCCACAGGCCAGGCAGATATTGCAGCCTTCCTGGTAGATCAAAGGACCGCCACAATCAGGGCATTGCCCGGCCCAGCTCTTGACCATGTCAGGATTCTTGGAAGGAATGCCAGGATTCTTGGCAGTCTCTTCCTTCCTGACGTACTTCTCCAGCACGCTGGCGATGGCGTCCGCACAAGACAAAGTAGCGTGTCCCTGCTCCCAGGCAATGGAAGGGCATCTGATGCCACGCAGATGCTTGACAATAGATTCTATATCTATTCCGGATCTCAGGGTCACGGTTGTGAGGCGGCTAATGGCCTCAAGGTGTGCTGCGGCGCAACCTCCGGCTTTTCCCAACGTGGAAAAGACTTCCGATATTCCTTGCTGATCGAAATTCACTGTCACATAGATGTAGCCGCACCCCGTGTTGACCCTTTCGGTCACGCCCCTGGTGACTTTAGGTCTTTTCCTGGGAGCTAGCTTGCCTTCACCCTTTTTCACTCCCTCACCCAGAGTGAGAACCTGACTTTCTCGGCTTCTATCCCGGTAGATGGTGATCCCCTTTAGGTTTTCTCGGTAGGCGAGCATATACACTTTGGCTACATCGTCGGCTGTGGCGTCGTGAGGGAAATTGACTGTCTTGGACACAGCGCTGTCGGTAAACTTCTGGAAAACCGCCTGCATCTTAACGTGACACTCAGGTGATATGTCATGGGAGGTGACGAAGAGCCTTTGTGCCTCTTCGGGGACTCCTTCAATGTCTTTCAGACTTTTCCCATCAGCCAACTGCTTCATTAGCTCCGGAGAATAGAACCCTCCCTTTTTGGCCGCCTCCTCGAAATAAGGGTTCACCTCCACAAATTCCTCCCCTTCCAGGATATGGCGCACGTAGCTCAAGGCAAATAATGGCTCAATGCCACTGGAGCAATTGGCGATTATGCTCAGACTGCCTGTAGGAGCAATGGTAGTCCTGGACGCATTTCGAAAGCGAGGACCATCGGGTACGTCGTAGATGCTTCCCTGGAAAGCAGGGAAGACCCCCCTTTCCTGAGCTAGGTCTATCGAGGCTTTGTTAGCCTCTTCGGATATGAAACGGGCAATTTCCTCGCCCGTGTTGAGCCCCTGTTCACTATCGTATGGGATGCCAAGCTGAATAAGCATGTCGGCCAAACCCATCACCCCCAGGCCAATCTTCCTGGTATTCTTTGTCATCTTCTCAATCTCGGGCAGGGGGAATTGGTTGACTTCTATGACATTATCAAGGAAGCGCACTGTCAGCTTGATCCTCTGAGATAGTTTATCGTAGTCAATGCGTGGTTGCCCGCTTTCATTCGCTACCATCCTGGACAGGTTTATGGAGCCTAGATTGCAGGACTCAAAGGGGAGCAACGGCTGTTCTCCACAGGGGTTGGTGCTTTCTATTCTACCCAGTTGAGGGGTGGGGTTATGCCTGTTTATCTCGTCAATAAACACAATACCAGGGTCACCGTTGCGCCAGGCCATGTCAACTATTCTGTTGAATACCTCTCTGGCGTTGAGTTTATCCACCGCATCTCCAGTACGAGGGTTCACCAAACTGTAATCGGTCCCCTTTTCCACCGCTTTCATGAACTCATCAGTCACAGCTACAGAAAGGTTGAAGTTGGTCAGGGCCTCCGGGTTATCCTTAGCTTCAATGAATCTCAAGATGTCAGGGTGGTTGACGTTCAGTATGGCCATATTCGCCCCGCGGCGCATGCCGCCCTGCTTTATGACATCGGTAGTAGCGTCAAAAACTCGCATGAAGGAGACAGGGCCGCTGGCGATGCCGCCAGTGGACCCCACTCTGTCCCTTTCCGGTCTGAGTCGGGAAAAGGAAAAGCCTGTACCGCCTCCGCTTTTGTGAATCAAGGCGGTATATTTCACCGCATCGAAGATGGACTCCATAGAATCCTTGATAGGCAAAACAAAACAAGCCGACAGCTGTCCCAGTTCGTGACCGGCGTTCATCAGAGTGGGAGAATTGGGCAAGAATTCCAGGTTTTCCATTAGTTGATAGAAGGCTTCCTCGTGGAGAGAGACGTCAGCCTTGGGATTGTAGGCAAGCTCGGCCGAGGCAATGTGCCTGGCAACGCGACGAAATAGCTCTTGCGGGGTCTCGACGACTTTTCCGTCCCCGTCTTTTGCCAGGTATCTCCTTTCTAGGACTCTCAAGGCATTATCGCTGACTTTAATTCCAGAAATGACCTGGCTTCTGGCCTGGGGAGAAAACTCATCGACAGTCAGAATTTCCTTAACCATTGCCTGAATCTGAGAGGAGGACACGGGTTGTCTGGTTTGCCGATGAACCAGTCCTGCCATACTTGGGAAGGGCTGAGCTACCTCCAGGCGCTGGCTCACTTGCTCGGTGAATTTCTCTAACAACTTCCTATCACTTATACCCATGGATTCGCCAGCAGCGAAAACAGCTTGGGCTACCCTGTCTCGCTCAATAGGCTTGTTGTTGTCTTTCCGACGGGTTTTGGGCATTTCTATCTCCTTCTGCGACCGGTAAAGGAAGTCACTGCCTCGGCAGAGGGCAGTGGTAGCTGGTTCGCTGGAGTGAGCTCTTTTCGCACAGCCAGGCTGTCCACCTCCTGTTTCAAAGCGCCGATATCAGCAAATTCTCGATAGACGCTGGCGAAGCGAATGTAGGCGATGTGATCGAGTTTCTTCAATCCCTCCATGACCAGATCGCCAACGTAGGAACTGGGGACCTCTTTCTTGACCATCCTGTAAAGCTCAGCCTCAATGTCATCCACAAACTTGTCAATAGCGCCTGTGGGAAGGGGGCGTTTCTCACAAGCTTTGCGTATGCCCAGCAGGAGTTTGTCCCGGCTAAACTGCTCACGCCGTCCGTCCTTCTTGATGACAAAGATGTCATGCGGCTGTACACGCTCGTAGGTAGTGAAGCGAGTATCGCAAGCGAGGCATCTCCTTCGACGTCTCACCCCCTCGTCTACACTCCGGGAGTCTATCACCCTCGATTCCTGCCTCCCACAGTTAGGACAGTTCACCGCCCCCTCCTAAGGATTGTGGTACACAAGTAGTATACCACTACATGTAGTGAAATGCAATAGCCACTGTACGACGATAGGGTTGTTCACTGCGGCTCCTCTACTTCCGGAGAATATGTGAATACCGTAGACACCATGGATATGTCCCATTGTCGGCGGGAATGTGAGGCGATGGCGGGTGGGTCCCTGGAAGACAGTTGCCGAGCTTTGGAGGAGACTGGGAAAAGGGCTCCATCTGACCGGAGGGGACTGATTTGGATAGAACAGGCATCCCCCAATCTGAAGGCCGGGGTTGGGACGTTAGTCAACACTTTCCTCCGGTATCATTTCAATAGCGTCCCTGGGGCATACCACGGTGCAAATACCGCACCCTTTGCAGTAGTTATAGTCAATCTTGATCTGATTCCTATTAGTACTCCTTGTTATGGCTAAGTCAGGGCAGAGCAGTCGACAGAGGTCGCAAACACGGCACCTCTGCTGGTCCAGTATCGGTATATGCGTTCTTCCTGCCACTAACGTTAATCTATCGCCTTTCTTGGTTTATCTCTGGTGTATGTGATTAGACCGGGTTCTGCCCAGCCTGAATCCAATATTCATAGCCTTTAGATTCAGCTCTCTCAACCTTTCTGGAATAATCTCCTCTATTGCAGATGCTAGCCCCTTTCTACTGATTAGGTCCGTCATCTCCACGGCTGCGCTCAAAATGATTACGTTGGCCGCCATCCCATTATTGAGTTCCTCAATCGCAGTCCTGCTAGCAGGAATCCCCACATATTTCAACCCTTTTATCTCCTCAGGAGCAAACCGCTCGTCGTAAATGACGACTCCCTCGAGTTTGACGCGTCCGATATATCTGTCATAAGCGGTCTGGTACATAGCAATCAAGGTATCGGCGGCAACAACATAGGGAAACACTATCGGCCTCTCAGATATCACCACTTCGGCTCGACAAGCTCCCCCTCTGGCTGCCGCGCCATAGGAATTCGTGCTGCTAACCCACTTTGCATCATTGAAAGCTGCTTGACCTAGTATAGTGCCAGCCAGGACAATACCCTGTCCCCCAAGACCACACAGCATGACCTGCTTAGTCGGCTCCATTAGTGAACTCCCCAGTTATTATCTTGCCCTTCAGTTCTTCCGGTGATAGGTTCTGGGCCTTCTTCCTGGTGATGCACCTATCCGTCAAATCCTTGATCATATCTGCAGGAGTCTCAAGCTGGTTGTGTCTGCCAAATTGGGTCGGGCAGGGTGACAGAACTTCGATGAAGCAAAAACCACTAGTCTGTAGTGCCTTCTTGATACTG
>Ga0316624_10000562_pt1 | contig 12801 bp, 11 predicted proteins | sample OWC_Aug_N3_C1_D5_FD_207657 | JGI IMG/M metagenome (GOLD analysis project Ga0316624, IMG submission 207657) | Wetland soil microbial communities from Old Woman Creek delta, Ohio, United States - OWC_Aug_N3_C1_D5_A | ecosystem: Environmental > Terrestrial > Soil > Wetlands | place: USA: Ohio... | reverse complement strand
TGGCAACCATAATCAAGAGTAGTTCGGCAGACCATCGGTCTAGGGTTTCCTGTGACGCTTCTCGGCGTTGTTCAACACCAAGTTGATAGCATTGGCGGCGGCAGCAAAGGAGTAGTACACAGGTAGCCCGTGCGAAATGGAGCCGCGAATAGCAGTCAGAATAGCTTCAGCCTCGTTGGGCAGAATACTGGGTTCGAGCACCATGGCTACCGGCTTGGGCAAATCACCTTGCTTTACGGCAAACCTGGTCATCAGCAAATTCAGGTGATCTTCCGAAATCCGAGACGTCGTGAATTGCCCCGTCCTGACAAACGTGACTATGAAGTCGGTCCCTTCCCATGCTGATAGTATCATGAAGGTTTTGACCACGCCCTCAAGGTTGTTTATAGCTTGTGAATAGTCCACCGGATTTCGCAGGATATTGCCGGCGATGGGAGTGAACTCCCGTATCTGAGCAATGATCTCCGGAGGAAGCGGTGGGACTCTCAGGCCTCTCCTTTCAAACTCATCGGCGATCAAGACACTGGCTCCACCGCCAGCACCGAATAACACCGCATTCCTGCCTCTGGGGAGTGGCAGGAATAGAAGCGTGACCAATACGTCAATCATCTCTTCGATACTGCTGACACTGATGATTCCCAACTGCTTGCAGAGGGCATCCCAAGCAGCTTGGCTTCCGGCGAGTGCCGCAGTATGGCCGGCAGCGGCTCGAGCGCCCCCCTCGGTGGCCCCGCCCTTAAGCAGTATCACTGTCTTTTCCTTTGTTGCCTGTTCCATGGCCTTACGGAATCGTTTCCCGTCCTTAATCCCCTCGATGTAAAGGGCTATTATTCTGGTATCTACGTCGCTGGCAAGATATTCAAGCAAATCATTCTCGTTGATGTCACATGCGTTGCCGTAGCTGATAACCTTGCTGAAGCGAATGCCTCGCAGTGCTGCCTGCCTGACCAAAAAGATGGAGTTCCCTCCACTTTGACTGATAACTCCTACCGGGCCGCTTTCTTTCGGGAAAGCCGGACTGAAGGATAGGCGCGATTGAGGGCAGTAGATACCCATACAATTGGGCCCGATGATTCTTATCCCTTTCTTGCGGGCGACTTCCGCCAGTTCGGATTCCAGCTTCACTCGGTCTGGCTCACCTGTTTCACTGAAGCCCGCCGTACAGAAGTGAATCGCTCGTACTCCCTTTGCGGCACATTCTTCCACAAGCTGGGGAGCAATCTGGGCATTGACCAGGCCGATTACGTAGTCGATGTTGCCGGGGATCTCTTTGAGGCTGGTGTGAACCTTGTGACCGCTGATCTCCCCCCCTTTGGGATTGACGAGATAGAGAGGGCGGTCGAATCCGCTTTCCAGAAGGCCCTCCAGGAAAGTAAGCGTCCAATGCCAGGTCTTGGCAGTCGTAATGCCCACGAGGGCGAGCGAACTAGGGTGGAAGAGGAAATCCAGGTCATGCTTAGGCATATTCTTCGTACTCCTTAGTCAATATATAGTTTGTTAGCTTGGGTGGATGGTGAGCTAGGTTCACAGTAAAGAAGCTGCACAGTCAAGACGGCGTGTGACCGATAATTCTCACTATCAACTCTTCTGATATTGCCACGCTACTTGATGGTCTTCGAGCAAAAAAAGCGGGGCTATCTCCGCCGAAGTATAGCAGAGAGTCTACGTGCTGTAAATGATGACTTGAGTCTCCGGAACTTCTCGGGCACAGCTTCTCGACAATTTTCCCAGAAAGCGAATTCAGTGGGCCTATTTCATAGGCTAGTTTGATAGGCTGATGAAGATATGGTAAATTAGTTGGATTTTGGGAAGACCAGGTAATTGCGTCATGCCTTTGCCACAACTCAGTAGTAAGCCAGTCTAGAGTTACTCGGTTGTCATCGCAGTCAGGAGGCCAGTGTTGAAAGCAGAGAACCTAGGAAAATTCGAGTACATCTTCAACCCGAGGACGGTAGCTGTAATAGGAGCTTCCGACAGCGACGGCTTCTCACAGGCTTTATCGGGTACGAAACTGAGAGACAGCCTGTTCTTGATTAATCCCAAGTATAAGGAGCTCCACGGCAAAAGATGCTACGCCAACATTCTAGATGTAGAAGACAGGATCGATTATGTTGTCATAGCCGTGCCCGCATTGCTGGTCCCCAGAGTACTGGGCGAATGTATAGAAAAAGGCGTAAAAGCTGTCCATGTCTTTACAGCCGGTTTCAGTGAAACTGGAATGGCAGACAGGAGAGTTCTGGAGGACGAGCTACGGAACATAGCCAAAGGCAGAGTCAGCTTAATCGGTCCTAACTGCATGGGAGTATGTTGCCCCAAGTCTGGTTTAGCTTTTGTCCCCGATGTCCTAGTGGAGGAAGGTCCGGTTGGTGTCATTTCGCAGAGTGGCACCTTTGCCGAGCAATTCTTGTCTGTAGGCAGCCTAAGAAATGTGAAGTTCAGCAAGGTTGTCAGCTACGGGAACGCCATAGACCTCGACTGTCCCGATTTCCTGGAATACCTGGCGCATGACCCCGAAACCAAGGTCATAGCTTTATACATAGAGGGCACTAGGAACGGCAAGTATCTCAAAGCGGCGATGACCGAAGCTGCCAAACTGAAGCCGGTACTGGCGCTCAAGGGAGGAGTGACCGAGCACGGCCGCCGGGCGGCATCCTCTCACACAGGCTCGTTGGCCGGTTCACCAGAAATCTGGAGTTCACTTTTTCGACAAGCTGGGGTGGTCCAGGTGGAGAACTTCGACGAACTGCTGGACACCAGCTTGGCGTTGGCCTGCGTTCCACTCCCTTCAGGGAAGGGGACGGCTATCATCACCAACTCCGGCGGATTTAGCGTGCTTGAAACCGATTTGTGTGTGAAAGCTGGACTGGAAGTCCCTAAATTCAGGGAAGAAACGATGGCTGAATTGCGTAAGATGGTTCCAGTAGCCGGTACGAGCATAAACAATCCTTTGGACGCCTGGCCGATATTCTATAACATGCCGGGAACAACTGGGACGTTGGCAGACGCCATAAAGACCTTGTCTCGCGACAAGAATATTCAGTCCATAGTGCTGCACTTTGACGAAGTGCGTTACCTTCGGCATGTTTTGGGAGAAGCGATGGAGAACTTCCTGAAGGAATTGGTGGGACTTATGGTCCAGGGGTGCAGATATGCTCGAGATGAAATGGGCAAAACCATAATGGTTTGCGTTTCACTCGATGCTTATTCGGAAGATGAGGAGGATAGGAGGTATCACCTGCTGGCTAAGAAGGCCTTTGAAAGCGAGCAGTTCCCTGTGTATCCCGCGCTTGGTGCCTCTATTAAAGCTCTATCCAACCTGTACAGATACAAGGCACAGTATCGCAACCCATAGGCTCTGCCGCCAATCGCCAACTTTGACCGGTAGAGTAACCAGACCTCAGTCTCATGAGTCGCCGGCAGTATCAAACGCCGACTTCCAGGAGGCGGCTCTCCGCAAATGGCGGCTAGGAAGCTACCAATTGTAGGATGGCATTTCAGGCCAGTCCAATTTTCTCGGCCACTATTTCCCTGTGGAAGTCAGTGTTGCCAAAGGCAATATCCGCGGCCATGCTTCTCCGGTAATAAAGGGGTATGTCGTGGTCAGCACTGGTGGCGATTGCCCCGTGTAGTCTCACGGCCCACTTACTGACGTCCTTGTAGACCTCGTTGACATATGCCTTCGCCATAGAGGCTTCTTTGGCGCAGGGAAGTCCCTCCGACTCCATCCAGGCTACTTCGTAGACCAAGAAGCGACTGGTTTCCATCGCCGTCCACATGTCAGCCATCTTGTGTTGAAGCGCTTGGAAAGAGCCTATGGGCCTCTCGTATTGAACCCTCTCTTTGGAATACGCCACGGTCATCTCTACACAGGTCTCTATAGCACCTATAGATTCGGCGCACTTGGCGATGGCGCCTTTGCGCAGCATCATTTCCACGATGGGCCATCCCTCATCCAGTTTGCCCAGTATATTCTTCTTGGGCACGCTGACGTCCTTGAAACGGACTTCGCATAGCTTGTCCGCAGCGGTGGTAGGCATCACCTCGCGACTTATTCCCGGAGTTTTGGCGTCCACAATAAAAAGGGTGATTCCCTTGTCTGGTGAAGCACCACCTTTTGTTCTTGTGACACAGAGGATGTAGTTGGCAACATGGGCCATTTCCACGAAGAGCTTGGTCCCGTTTATTATGAAATCATTTCCTTTTGGTGTTGCCTTGACGGCGATTCCAGAAGCATCGAAGACGCCTTCAGCTTCGAGGAGAGCCGTTGTAAGAATTAGCTCGCCTTTAGCTATCTTAGGAAGCAAATCCTTCTTCTGCTCCTCTGTCCCTGCCTGGAGTATGGGGAAGGTGCTGGTCACAGTAGCTATTAATGGCCCGGGAAGGATATTCCTGCCTATCTCCTCGAGGAGAACAACGAGGTCCTGGAAGGTATAACCCATACCGCCGTATTCCTCAGGTATGACTAACCCCATCCAGCCCAGATCAGCCATCTTCTTCCAGACTTCGGGAGAGTATCCCTCCGCGCTCTGTTCGAGTTTTCTCACGAGAGTCTTGGGGCATTCCGTGGTGAGAAAGTCCCGTGCCATCTTCTTCAGTATTTCTTGTGTTTCAGTAAATCTAAGGTCCATGATTCCTCCTTATCGAAGCTTGGTTTATCTTATCCTCGGTAAGCCGAGTCCGTACCAGGCGATGATATTCCTTTGTATCTCATTTGTTCCCATGGACACCGTGGTTATGAAATGCTCGTGGAACATCCTCTCCCATACCCCGTCTAGAGGAGCCCATCGAGAAGTCTTGACCTGACCGTAGGGACCCAGAATGTCCGTAGCTACCATGGCAAAACGCTCGCCCAGTTCGCTGAAGAAGATTTTGCCTGCCGAGGCGTCCATCAGAGACATTTCGTTTCTGTTCTGCAAATCAGCGACACGGTATGCCAGAGCACGCGCTGCCTCTAGCTGGCAGGCCAGCTCAGCCAGCCGATTGCGGACAAGCGGGTTCTTGGCCAGCGGCTGTCCGTGCCGTTTGGTCTGGTTGCAGAACGTCACCAATTTCTCTAGCTCGCGAATCATGCTCATGATTTCGTTTATGCCAGACCTCTCGAAACCAGCCAAGAGATTCACGACAGCCCAGCCCTCGTGTTCTTGGCCGACAATGTTCTTGGCTGGCACGTGGACATCGTCGAAGTAAACCTCGCAATAAGGAGCATGGCCATCCAGATACGGAATTGGCCTCACTGTGATCCCGGGCGTCTTCATATCGAGCAGAATGAAGGTCATGTTGTGATGTTTTTTGGCCGCCGGGTCTGTCTTGAATACACCGAAGCCCCAGTCACCTTTGTGAGCGCCAGTATTCCAGGTCTTTTGACCATTTATGACGTACTCGTCGCCCTTTCTTATTGCCGTTGTAGATAGAGAAGCAAGGTCTGAGCCGGCATTGGGTTCGCTCCATAGCTCACACCACATAACCTCTCCGCGGGCAATAGGCGGCAGGAATTTCACTTTTATTTCTTCACTGGCGGCTTGCAGCAGAGTCGGGGCAAGCATTTGCACCCCAAAAATATCTACTCCGGGAATGCCGTAGTATCCTCTGGCTTCGGCAAAAAGGACGCGATCCATCATGTCGCCTTTGCCGCCGTATTCCGGTGGCCAACCCAGGGCAAGCCATCCCTTCTTGGCAAATTCCCTGGCACAATGCAGGTTGTACTCCCAACACTTGTCATCCTCATAGATGGTCTCAAATCCTAGAAAGGCCGGCGGTCTTCTTTTTTCGAGTTCTTTACATACGTTATTGAACTCCTGTTTGCGGGTCTTTTGTTCGTCCGTGAGCGCAAGATCCATATCTACCTCCTTTGAGTCTGAAAATATTGTGACTGGGCTGCTCGAATTTGCGCCTTATTTTAATTTGTGTAGAAGGAATTGTCAAAGGGCTTGTGACGATACGTGTCAGAAGGCAAGAATCGAAAGGAGAGGGGCTCCCGGCCGCCACGGCTGAAGGTCAGAAAGATGCGCCTGCGCCCCTGTTGAAGCTTAGGGGTCGTGCTCAATGGGGCTGGAGACTGCCCCTAGGGATTCGAGCGCCCTTCACCAAGGATTGTGTACTTCCCCGAAGGCTGCGCTAGAGCTGCGCACATGATTTTGGACCGGGAAACACCGAGGATTTGCTGTTGTCTATCTTAAACTACACTATTTCCAGTCTGACTCTGATATTATCTTTGGCCGCTTTCACTCGAAGGAGCGTCCGCAGTGCTTGAGCTACGCGACCCTGTCTGCCGATGACCCTTCCCTTGTCATCAGGGGCAACCTCTAATTTGATCAGCAGGCCTTCCTCACTATTCTCTTCGGTGATCTTTACTGCATCAGGCGCTGCCACGATGGACTTAACAATGTATTCCAGCAGGTCTTTCATTTCGCCTCCTTAATAGTTAGTTCTGGCCTGAGGTCGGCTTGACCTTATCCATAATGCCCAGTTTGTTGAGCAAGCTGCGCACCGTATCGGTCGGCTGTGCTCCAGATCTAAGCCACTTCAACGCTTTCTCTTCATCAATGGTGACAGCTGCGGGATCAGTCAAAGGATTGTAATGGCCGATAACCTCGATAAACTTGCCATCACGGGGAGAGCGGCTATCGGCTACTACCACTCGGTAGAATGGCCTGTTTCTCCTCCCCATACGGCGCAGTCTGATTTTAACCATTTTTCAAGGGGATTATCTCCTAAACGTCAGTGTTTGTCAATGGCTTTTGGCTTAAGGGGCATACTTTGTCAAGCCCCAGGAGTCTCGCGACTTCAACAAAGGCAGCCGTGGTTGACGTATCCTGGCCCTTCTTTCCTCGCAGGTAACTCGCATATCAAATGCCTTTCAGATGACTCTGATGATTTACAATCAAAATGGAATGCTTTATAATCCAATCTCAATAATTCAAGATATGGATGTGTTTGCATTACCAGGTGGGAACTGAGCGTAGCTCGAGCAGGGGAAATGCAACTAAACCTGGCAAAGAAGGTGGCAACTGAAAACGGAGCTATCAACCCACCCCATGCTCTTGCTCTACTGTCCTCTCCAGAAATTGTTTCGACACGGTCTGCTTGTGAAAAAACAACCAATATTCGCGGCCTTATTCCATTGACGGTCAAGGGATGGCTCATCCAAGGAGGTTTGGCTAATGGACGTAACACTGTTTGAAGTCTTCCGCACCGGCGTCGCCACTACTTTTGAAAAGTATGCTTTGATCGCTGTCGTAATAGTGGCTATATGCGGTCTGCTTTATGCCGCCTTTCTCAACCGCCAGATCATGAGGGAGCCGGAAGGGACAGAGAAGATGAAGCACCTTTCTCTGGCTATCCGCACCGGCGGCAATGCCTATCTCAAGCGGCAGTTCCGTACTATAATCGTAATCTTCTTCGTCTTGGCGGTGTTTGTATTCTTCACCGGGTGGTTCTCTCCATCAAAATACAACCCCAATTGGGTTATCGGTCTGGGTCGGGCTGGCGGCTTCTTGATTGGCGCTGTTTTCTCCGCGCTGGTAGGTTATTTGGGGATGAATGTGGCAATGCGAGGCAATGTCAGGGTAGCTCAAGCTGCCCGCAGCAGTTTTGCCAAGGCCCTCAGGATAGGCTATCGCAGCGGCACTGTGACCGGCATGCTCACCGACGGTCTTGGTCTTCTCGGTGGCACCGTGCTATTCCTTGTCTTCTTCAGAGACGCTCCCCTGGTGCTAATAGGCTTTGGCTTCGGCGGTACACTACTGGCCCTGTTCATGCGTGTCGGTGGTGGCATTTATACCAAAGCTGCTGATGTCGGGGCTGACCTTGTGGGCAAAGTGGAAAAAGGAATTCCCGAGGATGATCCCCGAAATGCCGCGGTGATTGCTGACCAGGTCGGCGATAACGTGGGTGACTGTGCCGGAATGGCAGCCGATATCTTTGAGTCATACGAAGTCACCATTGTCTCCGCTTTGATCTTGGGAATCTTGCTAACCATTGCCACCGGCGCCCTGTACTGGATTATCTTGCCGCTGTTGATACGGGCTTGTGGCGTAATTGGTTCCATCATTAGCACCTATACGGTGGGGCGTGGCAAAGGGAACGCGATGGAGGCTATACACCGTGCCTACTGGCTGGGTGCAGGCATCACTTGTATCTCTGCCTTCCTATTTGCCTATTTCTACTGCCATGACCTTCGTTTCTTCTGGGTGATAATGATAGGTGTGTTCCTGGCCATAGCTACAAATTATATTGCCGATTATTACACGGGAGAGAGGCACGGCCCGGTGAAGGAAATCGCTAAATCAACCAAGACTGGACCGGCTACAGTCATACTCTCAGGGTTTGGTTGGGGATTTGAGAGCACTGTTATGGCTATCATTGTCATTGCACTAGCCATCTTAGGCTCAGCAATCGTGTGGCAGAATGGTGTGCCGCCTCCATTTATCGAAACACCAACCATGCCTGTAAACTTGTTATGTATATTCTACGGTGTGGCTCTTTGCGGCATTGGTCTACTTACTTTGACTGGTAACAATATCGCCATGGATACCTTTGGTCCCGTAGTTGATAATGCCAATGGCATCGGGGAAATGGCAGGCCTCGAACCTGAGACTCGCAAGACTTTGAATGACCTGGATGCAGTGGGCAACACTACCAAGGCTATCACCAAGTGTATCGCTATTGCTTCGGCAGTCCTGGCAGCAGTGGCTCTATTTGCTGCCTTCTACGCCGACTATCAACTCAAAACAATTGACTTAATTCAGTGGAAGGTCTTCGTTGCTTTCCTTATCGGGGGTGCCATACCGTTTCTGTTCAGTTCTCTCACCATTAGAGCTGTGGGTAGAGCGGCACATGAGATTATAAATGAGGTGCGTTACCAGTTTGCTCATGTAAAAGGGGTGTGGGAAGGCACAGTTGAGCCTGACTATGCCCGGGTGGTTTCAATTTGTACCGGAGCCGCTCAGAGGGAGCTGATCACTCCGGCACTTCTGGCTGTTCTTTCACCCATAGCCATAGGCTTACTCCTTGGCCTGGAAGCACTGGCGGGATTCCTGGCAGGGGTGATACTGGTAGGGCAACTCCTGGCGGTATACATGGCAAATACCGGGAATGCCTGGGACAATGCCAAGAAGAGCATCGAAGATGGGTTGTACGGCGGCAAAGGCTCCGATGCTCACAAGGCAGCGGTGATAGGCGATACCGTGGGTGACCCACTTAAAGACACTGCAGGGCCAGCTTTGAACCCGCTGATTAAAGTCATTAACCTGGTTTCGGTTCTTGCTGCCGCACTGATGGTGGTGGTAGTGGACGGACAAATTGTGCCACGGGGACTCACACCGGTTACCGTTGGCGTAGCAGTGGCAGCGATTGTAGTTATAATAATAGCTCTCTGGCGTTCGAGAAGAGAAGAATCCTTCGGTCGCGAATACGAAGAAGTAGAAGGCGCTTCTTCAACGAATCCTAAGAAATAGAGCCCGCGCGACAGATGAAAGCTAAGAAGCCGTAATACAGGCGATTCAACGGCCCACCAGGCCCGGCTTCTGCCACTAACAGGAAGAGCAGAAACACGCCGTGACGCTTCGTCCAAGGGGAGGCCGGTCACACGGGAACCCTCACGAAGTTGTGTCCACGCCATATCTCTCGCCTGGCGGGATGGAGACTGCAGACAAAACCATGAGAAAGACTATGAATTGTTCTCTTCGAGCTTTGTCAGTGAGTAACAATGCTTTATAATAACCTGTATGAGAGTGCACAACTTGCACGCGTGGGAGGTGAGCACCGCCCAAGCCAGGGAAATACAGGTGAGTCTGGCGAAACAAGTGATAGCTGAAGATGAAGTTACCACTCCACGCTTTGTTGCCGGCATTGACATATCTGCCCCCGATGCACAAGGCCCAGCCAGAGGAGCTGTGGTGGTTCTCCGTTACCCTGAGTTCGACATAGCCGAGATAGAGATAGCTGAAGGTGAGATTACATTTCCCTATGTTCCCGGTCTATTATCTTTTAGAGAGAGTCCGTTGGTTCTGGCTGCTTGCGAGAAACTGCATACCCTTCCCGACCTTGTCCTGATTGATGGCCAGGGCATTGCCCATCCCAGGAGATTTGGGCTCGCTTCACACGTGGGGCTGTTTCTGGATTTGCCTACTATAGGTTGTGCGAAATCCCTTCTTTGCGGTCAGCATCAGCCGGTGGGAGAAGAAGCTGGCTCTCGTGCTGAACTATTCGACAACGGGCAGCTTGTTGGAGCAGCCTTGAGAACCAAATCGCGAGTGAAACCAATATATGTTTCAGTGGGTCATAGGATTGGCCTAGCATCGGCGCTGCAATGGGTGCTAAGATGCTGCCGCGGCTATAGACTTCCTGAACCCACCCGTCTGGCTCACCTTGCTGCCGGAGGCATGTTGACCTTCGAACCGAGCTGCCAGGGGAAGTCATTTGACTAAGGAGTAGCTAAGATGCAGGAAGAGAAGGAAAATCTGGAAGCTTTGCTTCGCCAAATGTCAGACATTATGGTGCATCTTTGACATCCCCAGCAAGGAAAAGGAAATTGTCGGGATAGAAGCTGAGTCAGCTCAACCTGATTTCTGGCATGACCCTGCTAGAGCTCAGGCTATCATGAGGGAGCTCGGGGGCAAGAAGAATCTAGTCAATGGTTGGCGTGAACTGGAGAAGAAGGCTGCCGATCTTCATGAAATGATTGTTCTGGCTATTGGGGAGGGAGATGACTCTCTTAAGCCAGAGATACAAAAGGAGCTAAAAAAGCTGAACTCCCGGTTTGAACAGTTGGAGAGTCAGCAGCTTTTTACCGGCGACTACGATAGTCGAAATGCCATGCTTGCCTTCCATGCCGGTGCTGGCGGCACCGAGTCGCAGGACTGGGCGAACATGTTGCTCAGGATGTACTTGAGATGGGCAGAGCGGCATGATTATGGGACTGAAGTCCTGGATGTCTCCCCGGGAGAAGAGGCTGGTATCAAAAGCGCTATCGTGGAGATTAGAGGGGATTATGCCTTTGGCTATCTTAAAGGCGAGCACGGGGTGCACAGATTGGTGCGGCTGTCCCCCTTTGACGCTGACCATGCCCGCCACACATCTTTTGTCCTGGTGGAAGTCCTCCCCGAGGCTGAAGCGACGGTGGATATCAGAATAGGCCCGGAAGATTTGAGAATAGACACTTTCAGGTCCAGCGGCCCGGGCGGTCAGCATATGCAGAAGACAAGTAGCGCTGTCAGGATAACTCACTTGCCTACAGGTCTGGTAGCCACCTGCCAGGGGCAGAGGTCTCAGCACCAGAACAAGGAAGCGGCATTGAAAGTCCTTTATTCTCGTCTCCTTGAACTTGACCGCGAGAAGAAGGAGGAGGAGAGAGCCAAGCTGAAAGGCGAACGTATTGAAGCGGCCTGGGGAAATCAAATTCGGAGCTATGTTCTCCATCCGTACAAGATGGTGAAGGACCACCGCACCGATCACGAGGTTCACGACGCTGAAGCCGTGCTGGATGGAGAGTTGGACGGATTCATCACTGCCTATCTTCGGTCTAGAGTGGGGAAATGATCAGACGTATCGGGCTAATAGCTTCGGCACTCCTCCTGCTTTTGAGCCCCTCCTTCGTTGCGGCCGAGGGTGCTATTGCAGTTATAGCTAGCGGCGTGGCTGTGAGTTTCCCAAACCTGGCTGTGTTCACTGTCCGGGCTGAAAGCTATGTTGATATCGTCGATGTCCGTCTTTGTTACCGGGTCGATAGGATGAACTACGCTGAGGTTGTCAGTGAAGGTTGGGCTGATTTTGCTCCGGCAAGCGAAGTAGAGGCCAGCTGGGTCTGGGATATGACGAATGCGAGCTTGCCGCCCGGCGCTGAGGTCACATACTGGTGGGTGGTCGAGGATGATGATGGGAATAGAGTTGAAACGTCTCCTGAGACAATGCATTTTGATGACAGCCGCTTCACCTGGTACAACTTAACCAGTACCGTGCCCGAAGGCGGAGGGATGACTCTTTCTTGGTATAGCGGCGGCGATTCCTTTGCCCAGGCGTTAATGGATACCTGTGAGCAAGGGCTTGGCAGGCTGACTCAGAATATTGGTGCCTATCCAGAAAGGCCCATCAAGATATATGTTTATGCCTCCGCCAACGATCTGAAAGGGGCCATGGTTTTTTCTCAAGAATGGACCGGCGGTGTTGCCTTCATGGATTTTGGCATAATCGCTATCGAAATCCCGCCAGGCGAACTCGAATGGGGTGAGAGTGCGCTAGTTCATGAGTTGACGCATCTCGTCGTCCGTCAGGCGACATTTAGTCCCTACGGACAGCTTCCGCTGTGGCTTGACGAAGGTTTGGCCACATATAACGAGGGCGAGCTCGACCCCGTTCTTCGCTCATCCTTGGAAGAGGCGATTTCGAAGGACGAGCTCATTTCAGTGCGCAGCCTGTGCAGTCCCTTTTCCGCCTACCGCGAAAAGGCCTATCTCTCCTATGCTGAGAGCTACAGCATTGTGGAGTACCTTCTGGACAACTATGGACAGGACAAGATGGCGGATCTGCTGGCTCTTTTGAGGCAGGGCAATACCTACGATGAGGCTTTGACCGCGGTCTATGGTTTTGGTATCAGCGGTCTCGATGCTCGCTGGCGAGCGACACTGACGACCCCGGCAAACCCGGCTGCCGAGGTAGGGTTACATCCTGCCTTCATTGCTGTAATGGCAGCATTGGCAGCAGGACTGGCAATGTGGGGTGCTCTGGCTCTGAAGAAGCGGACCAAACGGGGGTCATCTGGCGCATCAATTATGCAAGATAAGCCATGAAAAACTCTTTTACCGT
>Ga0316624_10000561_pt1 | contig 12803 bp, 15 predicted proteins | sample OWC_Aug_N3_C1_D5_FD_207657 | JGI IMG/M metagenome (GOLD analysis project Ga0316624, IMG submission 207657) | Wetland soil microbial communities from Old Woman Creek delta, Ohio, United States - OWC_Aug_N3_C1_D5_A | ecosystem: Environmental > Terrestrial > Soil > Wetlands | place: USA: Ohio... | reverse complement strand
CCTTCGCTCGCGAACTCGGCCTCGAGCGCGAAGGCGCCGAGCCGCTTGCCGATCGAAACCTCGAGCCTCATGTGCCCTGCGCGCGGCGTCGCGCGCGGCGCAGCAGCAGCTCCGAGACCACGAGAGCAGTGAGCGAGAGCAGGATCGCCAGCACGCACAGGCGCATCGCCTGCGCGTCGCCGCCGGGAACCTGCGTCAGGCCGTAGATGGCGAGCGGCAGCGTCCGTGTCTCCCCCGGGATGTTGGAGACGAACGTGATCGTCGCGCCGAACTCGCCCAGGCTGCGCGCGAAAGCGAGCAGCATGCCGTTCAGCACCCCGGGCATGACGAGCGGCAGCGTGACGGTCGCAAACACCGCGAGCGGCGGCGCGCCGAGCGTGGCCGCGGCGGCCTCCAGCCTGCGGTCGACCGCCTCGACCGACTGGCGCATGGCGCGCACCGCAAGCGGCAGGCCCATCACCGCCGAAGCGAGCGCCGCGCCGGTCCAGCGAAACGCGAACACGATGCCGAAATGCTCGTCGAGGAACGCGCCGACCGGCCCGTTGCGGCCTAATGCGACCAGCAGCAGGTAGCCGATCACAACCGGCGGCAGCACCAGCGGCAGGTGCACCACGCCGTCAAGCAGCGTCTTGCCGGGAAATTCCGTGCGCGCGAGAAGGAACGCGAGCGCGAGCGCCAGCGGCAGGCTGACGAGTACGCTGGCAAAAGCGACCTTGACGCTGAGGCCGAGGACCTCGAGTTCCGCGGGAGTCAGTGGCACGCCGTCAGTTTAGCGGGGTAAAGCCGTGCTTCGCGAACGCGCGCCGCGCCTGCTCGCCATGCAGGAAGGCGAGCAGGTCGCCGGCCGCGGCCGGCGCGCCCCTCAGCAGCGCGATGGGGTAGACGATCGGCGGGTGCAGCGAGGCGTCGAACGTGCCGATCACCCGGACCTTCGGCTCCTCGCGCGCGTCGGTCGCGTACACGATCCCGAGCGGCGCCTCGCCGCGCGCCACCAGCGCCAGCGCGACGCGCACGTTCTCGGTCGCGGCGATGCGGCCGCGCACCGAGTCCCACACGCCGAGCGATTCGAGCGCCGCCTTGGCGTACTTGCCCGCCGGCACGTGATCGGGATCCGCCATCGCGAGGCGCCCGCGCTTTCCCAGCCAGCGGGCGAGCGGCATGCCGTGCTCGATGCGCGCCTGCGACCCGGTCGCGGCCGGCGCGATCAGCACCAGCCGGTTGCCGAGCAGGTCGCTGCGCGTGCCGGCCACCAGCAGTCCATGCCGGTCGAGGTAGTCCATCCAGTCGCGGTCGGCGGAGATGAAGATCGCGGCCGGCGCGCCGCGCTCGACCTGTCTGGCGAGCGACGAGCTGCTCGCATAAGAAACCACCGGTTTCGGACCGCGGTAGGCTTTGATCGCGTCGTCGAGCGCATTCCCGAGGCTGGCCGCGGCGAACACGACGACGCGCTCCTGCGCCTGCGCGGGCAGCACGGCGCAGGCGAACAGCAACGCGGCGATAAGAAGGCGCATCCTCAGCCCCGTGCCGATGCCGCGGCGTCCACGTTACACGTTTCACCGGCACCGGCCGCGTCGTAGCCGACGAAGCTGTGCGCCAGGCGCTGGAACGCGCGCCCTGCGAGGGCTGCGCGGAAGCGCTCGATCGGGGCGTCGCCCGCGGCACGTGCCCTGACCGCGAACCAGTAGCGCTCGCGCTGCAGCGGAACGAAGTCGAGTCCGAAGCGCGCCGCGGCGGCGTGCACGCCGAACCCGGCGTCCGCGCGCCCGGCGGCGACGCTCACCGCGACCGCCAGGTGGGTGAACTCCTCCTCGCGGTAGCCGCTGATGCCGGCAGGGTCGATGCCGTGCTGCGCGAGCAGCTGGTCCAGCAGCAGCCGGGTGCCGGAGCCGCGCTGGCGGTTGACGAAGCGCAGCCGCTTGCGCGCGAGGTCCGCGAGCGTGCGCACCCGTTTCGGGTTTCCCGGCGCGAGCATCAGCCCCTGCTCGCGCTCGGCAAAGCGGATCAGGCGGTCGCGCCGCGGGCTCAGGCGCGCGAGCAGCGGGTCGTCGCCCCGCCCGGCGTCTTCGCGCAGCGGGACGTGAAAGCCCGCGAGGTCCGCGCGCCCGGCGGCGTAGTCGACCAGGCTCTCGAGGCTGCCCTTGAACTGCAACTCGAGCGCCACCTCGGCACGCGTCGCCGGTTCCTCGACGAACGCGGCGAGAAGCGGATCGTGGCTCGCCACCACGCGCAGCGCGCGTCCCTTGGCGCCGCGCTCGCCCGCCGCGAGTACCACCGCAAGACTGGGCTCGAGCCGCAACAACTGGCTGCGCGCCGCCTCGTCGGCCGCGAGCAACCGCTCGGCGAGCGGGGTCAGGCGGGCGCCGCGACCCTGCTCGAGCGTCACCAGGGTGCCGCCCGCGGCCTTCGCTTGCGCGAGGAGCAGGTCCCACGCCGAGCGGTACGAGATGCCGAGGTGCGCGGCGGCCGCGCGCAGCGTCGCCCGCCGGCCGATCTCGCGCAGCAACGGGAGCAGGCGCACGTCGAGCCGGGTGCCGTTCTGGCCCGCGCGCCGCCAGCCAATCTCGGGTACCAGCCGCACTGTTATGCAATCCTATGCATATTTGGTTCATCCCACCCGCCGCCTATGATAGCTCGACCAGCAGTGGACGAATACTTATGCCGTTCAACGCATATTAGGACCCAAGGAGGCAAGGATGAAACCACGCATCGCCCTGCGCATCGCCGCCGCCGCGACCGCGCTGCTGCTCGCCGCGCCCGCGGTCGCCAAGGACATCAAGATGGCGACCACGACGAGCACCGACAATTCGGGCCTGCTGCATTACCTGTTGCCGAAGTTCGAGGCCGACTGCGGCTGCAAGATCCACTACACCGCGGTCGGCACCGGCGCGGCGCTGAAGCTCGGCGAGAACGGCGACGTCGACGTGGTGCTGGTGCACGCACGGTCGGCGGAGGACCAGTTCGTCGCTGCGGGCTACGGCGTCAACCGGCGCGACGTCATGTACAACGACTTCGTGATCGTCGGTCCGCACGCGGACCCCGCCGGGATCAAAGGGATGAAGGACCCGCTCGCCGCGTTCAAGAAGCTGCACGCGTCGGGCGCCACGTTCGTCTCGCGCGGCGACGATTCGGGCACCAACAAGAAGGAGCTCGCCTACTGGAAAGAGCTCGGCATCGATCCGAAGGGGCCTCACTACCTGGCGATCGGCCAGGGCATGGGGCAGACGCTCACCGTGACGGGGGAAAAGCAGGGCTACACGCTGACCGACCGCGCCACCTACACCACCTACGCGGCGAAGACCGGGCTCGAGGTGATGGTCGAGGGCGACAAGCGGCTGCTCAATCCGTACGGCGTGATCGCGGTGAACCCCAAGCGCTACCCGAACGTCAACTACGAAGGCGCGATGGCCTTCGTCGAATGGCTCACCTCGCCCAAGGGACAGCAGGCGATCGGCGACTACCGCTTCAAGGGCGCGCAGCTGTTCCATCCCGACTACAAGAAGCCCTGATTGGACCTCCTCGAGCCCACCCACCAGGCGTTCCAGCTTCTTTTCTCCGGTGATCCGGAGCTGTTGCGGATCATCTGGCTGTCGCTGTGGGTCTCGGTCGCTGCGATCGCGCTCGCCGCGGCGCCCTCGATCGCGCTCGGCTTTCTGCTCGCCAAGAAGCGCTTCCCGGGCCAGCGCGCGGCGGTGGTGCTGGTGCAGGCGCTGCTTTCCTTCCCGACCGTCGTCATCGGCCTGGTGATCTATCTGCTGCTGTCGCGCCGCGGTCCGCTGGGGTCGTACGAGCTGCTGTTCACGCCGTGGGCGATCATGATCGGCTACATGGTGATCGCCTTTCCGATCCTGGTGGTGTTCACCATCTCGGCGGTGCAGGGCGCCGACCCGCGCGTCTACGAGACCGCGCGCTGCCTCGGCGCCGACCGGCTCAGGGCTTCGATCACCACGCTGTGGGAGGTGCGCTTCGGTATCCTCGCAGCGGTGGTGAACGGCTTCGGGCGCGCGATTTCGGAGGTCGGCTGTGCGGTCATGGTCGGCGGCAACATCGAGGGCCTGACGCGCAACGTTCCCACCGCGATCGCCCTCGAGACCACCAAGGGCGACTTCGCCCAGGGTATCGCGCTCGGCTTCGTGCTGATGGTGGTGGCGCTCGTCGTGAACGTCCTACTCGCACTGCTGCAGGGCGAGGGGGGGCTGACGTGAGCGCGCCGCTCGTGCTGCTGCGCGGCCTGCGCAAGGCCTACGGCGAGCGCGTTCTGCTCGACATCGGGCAGCTGGCGATCGAAGAAGGCGGCGCCTACGTGCTGGTCGGCGCGAACGGCTCGGGCAAGACCACCTTGCTGCGCATTCTCGCCGGCCTCGAGACGGCGCAGGCGGGCAGCATGAGCTTCCGCGGCGAGCAGTTCGGATTTGCCGCGTATCCCGAGAGGTTGCGGCGCGAAATCGCCTACGTTCATCAGCATCCGTACCTGTTCCATACCAGCCTGGGCCACAACCTCGAGTACGGCCTCGCGTGCCGCGGTCTGGCCGCGGCCGAGCGCGCGCGGCGCGTCGCCGACGCGATCGAATGGGCCGGGCTCCAGGCGCAGCTCGCGACGCCTCCGGCGAAGCTCTCCGGCGGCGAGAAGCAGCGCGCGGCGCTGGCGCGCGCGCGCGCGCTAGATCCGGCGCTGCTGCTGTTCGACGAGCCCACCAGCAACCTCGACCGCGTGGGCCGCGCGCAGACGCTGGCACTTCTCGGCCAACTGCGCGAGGAGCGGCGCACGGTGATCGTCGCCTGTCACGATCGTGAGGTGATGGGCCTCGACGGTTTCGCGCGCCTGCGGCTGGATGACGGCTGGGTCACGCTGCAATCCGGCTAAAATGTGCGCTCCGCCCGCAAGGGCCGAGGACGCACATGAAAGTGTTCGGGTTCGCCGGCTATTCAGGAAGCGGCAAGACGACGTTGATCGAGCAGCTCATCCCGCGCTTCGTCAAGCGCGGCATGCGCGTATCGCTCATCAAGCACGCGCATCACAGCTTTGACGTCGACCAGCCGGGCAAGGACTCGTACCGTCACCGCCATGCCGGGGCGAGCGAGGTGCTGGTCACGTCCTCGCGCCGCTGGGTGCTGATGCACGAGCTGCGCGGCGCGCCCGAGCCGGCCTTCGAGGAGCAGGTGAAGCGCCTCTCGCCCTGCGACCTGCTGCTGGTGGAAGGGTTCAAGTTCGCGCCGATCCCCAAGCTCGAGGTGTGGCGCGCGGTGACCGGCGAGGCGCTGTTGCATCCCAACGATCCGCACATCGTGGCCGTGGCGAGCGATGCCAAGGTAGAGACCAAGCTGCCGCTGCTCGAGCTGAACGACGTGGACGGCATTGCTGCGTTCGTGCTCTCCGCGGTGGGGCTCGCATGAACGGCAAGGGACTGCTTTCGGTCGACGAGGCCCTCGACGTGCTGCTCGCGGGCGCGCAGCCGGTCGCCGAGATCGAGGAAGTACCGACGCTCGAAGCGACCGGCAGGGTGCTCGCGCGCGCGCAGGCCTCGACGATGGATGTGCCGCCGATGGACAACAGCGCGATGGACGGCTACGCGCTGCGGCTCGCGGACGTGCGCGCGCCCGATGCGCGCCTGCGCGTGGCGCAGCGCATCGCCGCCGGCGCGGTGGGCAAGCCGCTCGAGCCCGGCACCGCGGCGCGCATCTTCACCGGCGCGCCGATCCCGCCGGGCGCCGACGCGATCGTGATGCAGGAGTTCTGCGCCGCCGACGGCGATCACGTGGTGGTCAAGAAAGTGCCGCAGCCCGGGGAGTGGATCCGGCACCGCGGCAGCGACATCCGCAAGGGCGCCGCCATTCTCGGGGCGGGCATCCGGCTGCGGCCGCAGGACACGGGCCTCGCCGCTTCGGTCGGCATCAAGTCTCTGCCGGTCTACCGACGCGTGCGCCTGGCACTGTTCTTCACCGGCGACGAGCTGGTGATGCCCGGCGACCCGCTGCCGGCGGGGCGCATCTACAACTCGAACCGCTTCACGCTGAACGGCCTGGCGGGAACCTTCGACTGCGAGGTGCGCGACTTCGGCATTGTCCCGGACAGCCTGGCGGCGACGCGCGAGGTGCTGCGCCGCGCGGCGGCGGCGGCCGACATCATCGTCACCTCGGGCGGCGTGTCGGTCGGCGACGAAGACCACGTCAAGCCCGCGGTCGAGGCCGAGGGCTCGCTGCTGATGTGGAAGATCGCGATGAAACCGGGCCGGCCGCTCGCCTTCGGAAAAGTCGGCAAGGCGTCGTTCATCGGCCTTCCCGGCAACCCGGTCTCCAGTTTCGTCACCTTCCTCGTGTTCGTGCGGCCGTTCCTGCTCAAGACGCAGGGCATCGCGCAGGTCGCGCCGCGCGCCATCGAGGCGCGCGCCGATTTCGAATGGCCGAAGCCCGACCCCCGGCGCGAGTTCCTGCGCGTAAAATGGAACGCACGTGGGGGGCTCGATCTGTACCCCACGCAGGATTCGGCGGTGCTGACCTCGACCGCCTGGGCCGACGGTCTGGTGGACAATCCGCCGAACCACCCGATCGCGAACGGCGATCGGGTGCGCTTCCTGCCGTTTTCGGAGCTCTACGGATGAGGATCAAGGTACTTTTCTTCGCCGGGCTGCGCGAGCAGCTCGGCACCGCCGGCGAGGAGATCGAGCTTCCGGCCGGCATCGCCACGCTTGCCGGATTGCGCGACCACTTGAGGGCGCGCGGCGGAAACTACGAAAAAGCGCTTTCCGAGAAAGCGCTCGTCCGCATGGCGGTCAACCAGGAAATGGCGAAGCCCGGCGCGACGCTGGGGCAGGGCGACGAGGTGGCGTTCTTTCCACCGGTGACGGGAGGCTGAGGTGAAGATCGCGGTGCAGCGCGAGGACTTCGACGCCGGCGCGGAAATACGCGCCCTGTCGCGCGACGCGAAGGTGGGCGCCGTGGCGAGCTTCGTCGGCGTCGTGCGCGAGGTGCCGATGACGCTCGAGCACTACGCGGGCATGACCGAGCGCGAGATCGGGAAGATCGTCGAGGAGGCGAAGTCGCGCTGGCGGGTGATGGATTGCACCGTCATCCACCGCTACGGCGAGCTCAAGCCGACCGACCAGATCGTGCTGGTCGTGGTGGCGAGCGCGCACCGCGGCGACGCCTTCGCGGCCTGCGAGTTCGTCATGGATTACCTCAAGACGCGCGCGCCGTTCTGGAAGAAGGAGCAGACGCCCGAGGGCACGCGCTGGGTCGAGGCGCGCGCGAGCGACGACCTCGCCGCCGAGCGCTGGCAGCCCAAGTTTGCGGATTCGAAAAAGCTCGGGTAGAGTTCAAAGCATTGGGAGATGGCATGCCTCCCTCGAAAAACCGCCGCAAGGCTGATGATGCCTACGTGAGACGCCGGAGACAGGCGGCACCGTAGGCATTTTTTTTGCCTGCCTCCGACGTGTACGCGCAAGCGGAACAACAAATGTCGGAGGTTCGGAAATGACGTTTCTCGGTCTGCTGGCCGTCGGCGGTGGAGCCGCCGTCGGCGCCTGGATGCGCTGGTGGCTGGGCATCCTTCTCAACCCGGTGTTTCCCACGTTGCCGCTCGGTACGCTCGCCGCGAACATGATCGGCGGGCTCCTGATGGGATTCGCCATGGGGCTGGTCGCGCACTACGAGTCCCTGCCCGTCGAAGTGCGGCTGCTCGTGATGACCGGATTTCTGGGGGGGCTCACGACGTTTTCCACGTTCTCCGCCGAAACGGTGACGCTGCTCGCGCGGCAGCAGTTCGGCTGGGCGGCGCTCATCGTGCTTGCGCATCTGACCGGGTCGATTCTCATGACCCTGTCCGGCGTCGGGATCACGAAGCTGGTCCTGAAATGAAGGAGAAACCCGTGAAGCAGACGATATCCGGCACGTACCTGCGCTTCTACATGCACGAGAACCGCAAGCATCACCACATCCTGCTCTACGAGTGGTTGCTGGAGCACGCCAAGAAGGCGGGCATTCACGGCGGTTCGGCGTTCCGCGCCATCGCCGGCTACGGCCGACACGGCGTGCTGCACGAACAGCATTTCTTCGAGCTGGCCGGCGACTTGACGGTGGAGGTGGAATTTCTGCTGACCGACGAGCAAGCGGATGCATTTCTCAAGCTGCTCGACCGGGAGCGCGTCCGGGTCGTCTACGCCCGCACGCGCGCGGAGTTCGGCATGACGGAAGGCGAGGACTGATCAACCGGCTCGAAAGGAAGCGATATGACCGATATCTGGGCGCATTCGGCGTTGTGGCTGGGCCTCGCGCTGATGGCGACCTTGCTGTCGATCTGGTTGCGGGTCGCGACCGCGCTGTCCGAGATTATCGTCGGCACCATCGCGCAGCTCATCATCGGTGCGCTGGTCGGGACGGCGGTGCTGGGCGCCGATCAGACCTGGATCCAGTTTCTCTCCGGGACCGGCGCCATCGTGCTGACGTTCCTGGCGGGCGCAGAGCTCGACCCGCAGGTCTTTCGCCGGCAATGGAAAGAGGCGACGGGGATCGGAGTGGTCGGATTCACTGCGCCGTTCATCGGTTGCGCGGCCGGGGCGTACTGGCTGCTCCACTGGTCGCCTCAATCGAGCCTGCTCGCGGGGATCGCGATGTCCACGACCTCGGTCGCGGTGGTCTACGCGGTCATGATCGAGTTCGGATTGAACAAGACGGACTACGGCAAGACGGTTCTCGCCGCGTGCTTCGTCAACGATCTGCTCACCGTCATCGGGCTCGGGCTGATCTTCGCGCCGTTCACGGGAAAGACCCTGGTTTTCGTGGCCGGCATGACCGCGGCCGCGTTCGCCCTGCCCTGGATCACGCCCAGGTTCTTCAAGCGTTACGGAGGCCGGCCGTCGGAAATGGAGGCGAAGTTCCTGTTGCTTTGCCTGTTCGGGCTTGGCGCGCTGGCGGGTTGGGCCGATAGCGAGGCGGTCCTGCCCGCGTACCTGGTCGGCATGGCGCTCGCCGGCACCGTCGGCAAGGATCACGTACTCATACGGCGGCTGAGGACGCTTACGTTCGGTCTCCTGACGCCCTTTTACTTCATCCGCGCGGGCTCGTTCGTATCGGTGCCGGCCCTGATCGCTGCGCCGACCGCTTTCCTCGCCATGCTGCTTCTCAAAATGGCGGCGAAGTTTGCGGGCGTCTATCCGGTCACCAAGGTGTTCCGCGCGCCTCCGAAGGAGGGCATGTACACCACTCTGTTGATGTCGACCGGACTCACCTTCGGGACGATCTCGTCGCTCTTCGGCCTGTCGCACCACATCATCGACCAGGCACAGTACTCGGCTCTGGTGGCGGCCGTGATCGGCAGCGCAGTCATCCCGACCTTGATCGCAAATGCCTGGTTCCTGCCGCGCCACCTGCTGCCGAAGGGCGACGAAGAGGCTACGCCGGCTGCGGCGGCGCCGACCCCTGCAGTGCCGAAATCCGCGGGAGGCTGACCATGTACCGCAAAATCCTCGTTGGCGTTGACGGCTCGACGTCGGGGCAGAAGGCGTTCGACACGGCGCTCGGTCTGGCGAAGGAGCACGGCGCTGAACTCTTCGTACTCTCCGTGGCGCGCCCACCGGAGGTCGGCGACGACGTCGAAACGGAAGCGGTGATCGAGAACTCGCGCGAATACCATCGCAAGCTTCTCGCCCCGCTCGAGCCCGTCGTGGCGCGATCCGGCGTGAAAGGCCACTTCGAAGTCGCGGTCGGACACCCGGCGGAGCAGATCATCTACCACGCGGACCGCCACCACGCGGATCTGATCGTGGTCGGGCATCGCGGCCGCTCGAAATTCGCACGCCTGCTGCTCGGCTCCGTGTCGAAGCACGTCGTCCAATACGCCGAGCGCCCGGTGATGGTAGTCAGGTGACCGGGGTCCGCCTGACGGCGGTGCTCAGGTCGTGAGCGCCGCCTTCAGCTCGGCGAGCTCGGGCTCGGCGAGGGTTTCCTTCGCCAGCAGCATCTGCGCGCCGCGCTCGAGGACCTCGCGCTGGCCCTGGACGATGACGACCGCCCGGTCGAACGCGTTCTTGACGATGTCGCGTACCGCGATGTCGATCTCGCGCGCGGTTTCCTCGCTGTACTCGCGCTGCTGCGCGACCGGGACGCCGAGGAAGTTCGGCCGCTCCTCGTCGAAGGACACGTAGCCCAGCTTCTCGACCATGCCGTAGCGCAGCGCCATGCTGCGCGCGATGCCGGTGACCTTGGCGAGGTCGTCGGCGGCGCCGGTCGACAGGTGGCCGAACACGACGTGCTCGGCGGCGCGCCCGCCGAGCAGCACCGTCATCTTGTTCTCCAGCTCCTCGCGCGTCATCAGGAAGCGGTCCTCGGTGGGACGCTGAATGGTGTAGCCGAGGGCGCCGATGCCGCGCGGGATGATCGAGATCTTGTGCACCGGGTCGGAGCCCGGCACCGACATCGCGACCAGCGCGTGCCCCATCTCGTGGTAGGCGACCGTGCGCCGCTCCTTCTCGTTGAGCACCCGGCTCCTCTTTTCCAGGCCGGCGACGATGCGCTCGACCGCCTGGGTGAAATCGTCCAGCGTCACCGACTCGGCGCTGCGCCGCGTCGCGAGCAGCGCCGCCTCGTTCACCAGGTTGGCGAGGTCCGCGCCGGAGAATCCGGGCGTCAGCGCCGCAATCTGCTCGAGCTCCACGCCGGGGGCGAGCCGGATCTTCTTCACGTGCACCGCGAGGATCTGCAGCCGCCCCTTCTTGTCGGGCCGGTCGACCAGCACCTGCCGGTCGAAGCGCCCGGCGCGCAGCAGCGCCGGATCGAGGATCTCGGGACGGTTGGTCGCCGCGAGCAGCACCAGGCCGGTGCTCGGGTCGAAGCCGTCGAGCTCGGAGAGCAGCTGGTTGAGCGTCTGCTCCTTCTCGTCGTGCCCGCCCATCAGTCCCGTGCCGCGCGCGCGACCCAGCGCGTCGAGCTCGTCGATGAAGATGATCGCCGGGGCCTTCTGCCGCGCCTGCTCGAAGAGATCCCTCACGCGCGCCGCGCCGACGCCGACGAACATCTCGACGAACTCGGATCCGGAGATCGAGAAGAACGGCACGCCGGCCTCGCCCGCGACCGCGCGCGCGAGCAGCGTCTTGCCGGTGCCCGGCGGGCCCACCAGCAGCACGCCCTTGGGCACGTGCGCGCCGAGGCGGCCGTAACGGGCGGGGTCTTTGAGGAACTCGACCACTTCCTGCAGCTCCGCCTTCGCCTCGTCGACGCCGGCAACGTCGTCGAAGGTGACGCCGGTCTGCTTCTCGACGTACACCTTCGCCCGGCTCTTGCCGATGCTCATGAAGCCGCCCATGCCCTGCTGACCGGCGAAGCGCCGCACGAGAAAGAACCACACGCCGAAGAACACCAACGCCGGCACCACCCAGGAAAGCAGATCCCGCAGGAACGTGCTTTCGTAGACGCGCGTGAACTTGACGTCGTATTTCGCCAGCCGATCGGCAAGCTCGGGCTCGACGATATTCGCCACCACCGTGCTCTTGCCGGCCTGGGGGGACTTCAGCTTGCCGGTGATCGTCTGATCCGACACCAGCACTTCGGAGATCTGGTTATCGGCGAGCAGCTTCTCGAACTGGCTGTAGGGCACCACCTCGACGGTCTGCACCTGGTGCCACCATTGCTGCACGAGCATGATGGCGAACAGGGCGAAGATCAGATAGGCGATGTTGACTAGGGTTCGTTTTTCCATCGTATTGGCTGGGCGTTTCTCCCCATCTTGGGGCGGGTCGGCGGCTTGGCAACCCCCGCGAGTAGCGTCCCGACGCTTGAATCCGCCCCCAACGGCCCCATCTTCGACGCAGGAACTCGATAAGGATCAAGGCGATGCGCTTCGACAAGTTCACCACCAAGCTGCAGGAGGCCCTGGCGGAAGCCCAAAGCATGGCCGTCGGCCAGGACCACCAGTACATCGAGCCCCAGCACCTGCTGCTTGCGTTGCTCGGGCAGGAGGACGGCGGCGCCGCGGCGCTGCTCGCCAAGGCGGGCGGTAACGTCAACGCCCTCAAGCAGGCCCTTTCGCAGGCCGTCGACCGGCTGCCCAAGGTCGAGGGAACGCCCGGCGAGGTGCACATCTCGCGCGAGCTGACGACACTGCTCAACGTCGCCGACAAGGAAGCGCAGAAGCGCGGCGACCAGTTCATCGCCTCGGAGATGTTCCTACTGGCCGCGGTCGCCGACAAGGGCGAGACCGGCAGGCTGCTCAAGCAGGCAGGCGTCGCCAAGGGCGCGCTCGAGAAGGCGATCGAGCAGGTGCGCGGCGGCGCCAGCGTGACGGGCCAGGCCGACGAGTCGCAGCGCCAGGCGCTCGCCAAGTACACGCTCGATCTCACCGAGCGCGCCCGGCAGGGCAAGCTCGACCCGGTGATCGGGCGCGACGACGAGATCCGGCGCGCGATCCAGATCCTGCAGCGTCGCACCAAAAACAACCCGGTGCTGATCGGCGAGCCGGGCGTGGGCAAGACCGCGATCGTCGAGGGCCTCGCGCAGCGCATCGTCAACGGCGAGGTGCCCGAGACGCTCAAGAACAAGCGCGTGCTGGTGCTCGACATGGCCTCGCTGCTGGCGGGCGCCAAGTATCGCGGCGAATTCGAGGAGCGCCTCAAGTCGGTGCTCAAGGAGCTGGCGCAGGACGAAGGCAGCACCATCGTGTTCATCGACGAGCTGCACACCATGGTCGGCGCCGGCAAGGCGGAGGGCGCGATCGACGCCGGCAACATGCTGAAGCCCGCGCTGGCACGCGGCGAGCTGCACTGCATCGGCGCGACCACGCTCGACGAATACCGCAAGTACGTCGAAAAGGACGCCGC
>Ga0316624_10000560_pt1 | contig 12812 bp, 12 predicted proteins | sample OWC_Aug_N3_C1_D5_FD_207657 | JGI IMG/M metagenome (GOLD analysis project Ga0316624, IMG submission 207657) | Wetland soil microbial communities from Old Woman Creek delta, Ohio, United States - OWC_Aug_N3_C1_D5_A | ecosystem: Environmental > Terrestrial > Soil > Wetlands | place: USA: Ohio... | reverse complement strand
TTGACACTGCGGATACGGTCACGCTTTCGCTTTCGGTATACACTGAAATGCTCAAAGGCATAACCATACACCGGGGAACGATGCGCCGGGCGGCGGAGGACGGATTCATCACGGCCACGGACCTTGCGGACTACCTCGTGAGGAAGGGCATGCCTTTTCGTCAAGCCCATGAGATCGTGGGCAGGGCCGTGCTGCGCGCCATAGAGCTGCAGTGCGGTCTTGGCGGCATGCCGCTTGCGGAATACAAGCAGCTTTCACCGCTGATCCGCGATGACGTTTACGAGGCCCTTTCCGTCGAAGCCTCGGTGAGCAGGAGGACGTCGCAGGGAGGCACCGCCCCGGCGAACGTGAAGAAGCGCCTCGCGATGCTCAAGAAAAAACGATGAACACAGGATCCCGTCGGCGTTGTGCGCTTACCTGGCTGACGCTTATCTGTCTGGCTCTGGTCGCATCCTGCGGCAGAAAGACCGACCCGCTCACGCCGCCCAGCCCGCGGTCCGAGGCAGTCAAAAACGTTGATGCCGTCGTGCGCGACGCAGTAGCGTTCCTTTCGTGGCCGATCCCGACCAAAAATGTCGAAGGCAAGGACCTGGGCCCTGCCGAAATTCTCGGGTTCCGTGTTTTCCGGGCGGAGATCGAGCGAGACAGGAAAAGGGCCCGGTACAAGCTGGTTGCAGAGATCAGTCTCTCGAAGCCGGCGCCGGCTGACGTGAGGAGCGGCAGAGTTTTTTGGAGTGACCCGAACTTGCGATACGGTCAGGTCTATGGTTACCGTATCAGGGTTGTGAACGTGCGCGGCGGGATGAGCCAACCCTCTGAAGAGGTGCGGGTAGCGCCGCTGTTGTCGCTCGCCGCGCCGAAGCTGCTGAGTGCCGTCGCCGGCGACAGCTATAATCTGCTCAGCTGGGATCTCGTGACCACCCGGGCGGACGGCAGCAAGTACGAGGGATTCGTAGGATACAACGTGTATCGGGGAATTGAGAAGGGCCGCTACGACGAGATGCCCCTCAATAAAGAACCGCTCCAGACGAATACGTATAAGGACGCTGCAGCGGTGAACAACAAGACCTATTATTATACGGTCCGCGCTGTGGACAGCCCGATCCGGCCCTGGAAGGAGAGTCTCGATTCACCCGAGGCCGCCGCCATGTCCAGGGATCTGATGCCGCCCGGGAGGCCGACAGGACTAACGGTCGTGCCGGGCGTGGGCAGGATATTCCTCACCTGGAACGAAAACAAGGAAAAGGACCTTGCCGGTTACTATGTGTACCGGTCAACAAAGAGCGCCAAAGGGTTTAAGCGTCTTACGGGCAAGCCGATAAACCGCTCGACCTACTCCGATGAGACGGTGAAGCCCGGGGTCACGTATTATTATGCGGTTACTGCTGTAGACGCTTCGGGGAATGAAAGCCCGAAGTCCAAAGAGCAGAAGGCATACGCTGAAAAGCTGATATGAAATTTAGAGTTTTCAATTTCTAATTTTCAATATTCAATTGGATGAACCTTCCCTATGCATGACTTTGTCTATAAAAACGGCGAGCTGTACTGCGAAGGGGTTCCCGTAAAGAGCGTGGCCCAGCGGGTCGGCACTCCTTTTTATCTTTACAGCAGCAATACGCTCGCGAACCACGTCAAGGCTTTTGCCGGCGCTTTTAAAGGCGTTCCGAACCTCATTTGCTTTGCGCTCAAGTCCAATTCCAATGGCGCTGTGCTGCGGCTGCTTGGCAGGGAAGGGGCCGGGGCGGACATCGTATCCGGCGGCGAGCTTTTCCGCGCGCTTCGCGCGGGCATTGCTCCGAAGAAGATCGTCTATGCCGGCGTGGGCAAGCGGCGGGATGAGATCGAGTATGCGCTCAAGATCGGCATCCTCATGTTTAATGTCGAGTCCGGCGAAGAGCTTCTGGCGCTTGACCGGGCCGCGAAGGAAATGCATGTGAAGGCGCGGATCGCCTTGCGGGTCAATCCAAATATCGATCCCAAAACGCACGCCTACATTTCCACGGGACTCAAGGAGAATAAGTTCGGGATCCCGATCGAGCAGGCGCTCGAACACTACCAGACGGCAAAAAATCTTTCGCACGTGGAAGTGGTCGGCATCCACCAGCACATCGGGTCGCAGATCACCGAAATCCAACCCTTTGTCGACGCCGTCGAGAAGCTCGTCAGCTTCGTGAAGGACCTTCGGTCGGCCGGGGTGAGCATACAATATATCAACATCGGCGGCGGCCTCGGCATTACCTATAAGGATGAGACCCCCCCGCTGCCCAAGGAGCTGGCAAAGGCCATTCAGCCGCTCCTGAAAGATTGCGGCTGTACGCTCGTGCTCGAGCCGGGAAGGGCGATCGTGGGCAACGCTGGGATCCTTGTGACGAGCGTCCTTTATCATAAAGAGAGCGGTGAGAAGCGGTTTCTGATTGTGGATGCGGGTATGAACGATCTCATCCGGCCGAGCCTGTACGAGGCCTATCACGAGATCAAGCCGGTCATCGAGCCGGTATCATCTCAGAAGGCCGTGTTCGATGTCGTCGGCCCCATCTGTGAGTCCGGCGATTATCTCGCCAAAGACCGTGAGATGCCGGAGGTGAAGCAAGGGGAGCTCCTTGTCGTGATGGGCGCCGGCGCATACGGATTTTCCATGTCATCAAACTACAACTCCCGGGTGCGCGTGGCAGAGGTGATGGCCCAGGGAAAGGAATATTTCGTCGTGCGCGAACGCGAGACCTATAATGACCTTATCAGGAATGAGAAGGTCCCCCGGTGGCTCGAAGGATAAGGATAGAAAGTGCAAAGTTCAAAGCTCAAAAAAATACCTTTTCATAAAATGCAGGGGAGCGGCAACGACTTCATCCTGATCGACAACCGAAGAGGGATCTTGAAAGGAAAGAACCTCAGAGACCTCGCTACCGCTGTTTGCGATCGCCACTACTCCGTCGGCGCCGACGGCCTCATCGTCATCGTGCCGTCGAAGAGGGCGGACTTCAAGTGGCGGTTCTTCAATGCCGACGGGAGCGAGGCCGAGATGTGCGGCAACGGCTCGCGCTGCGCCGCACGGTTCGCGTACCTTAACAAGGCCGCGAAGAAGGAGATGGCCTTCGAAACGCTTGCGGGGACCATTCATGCCGAGGTCAAGAAAAATACCGTCAAGGTGCAGCTCACCGGCGCGAACGGTTTGCAGCAACAAGTGGTTGTCCCCTTCGAGGACGGAGCGCGCACCGGTCATTTCATCAATACCGGGGTGCCGCATTTCGTTTATCTTTCCCGCGACCTTGATGCGGAGGACGTCGACGGCGTCGGAAGACGCACGCGCTACCACGGGATCTTCAAGCCGGCGGGCACGAATGTGAACTTTATTCAGGTGCAGGGGCCGCACAAGCTCAAGATAAGGACCTATGAACGCGGGGTCGAGGGCGAGACCCTGGCCTGCGGAACGGGTGCTGTTGCCGGTGCGCTCATCGCGGGCTCGCTCGGCCTCGTCTCTTCTCCGGTAGAAGTGTCGACCAGGGGCGGAGAGAGGCTTACGGTCTCCTTCGAGCGCGGGAACGAGGGATTCAGCGACATTTACCTCGAGGGCCGGGCACAGGTGATCTGCGAGGGGAATTTGTATCTTTAAGGTAAAAAAGTTTCGAGTTTGCAGTCTCTTGTGAAACCGGAAACTTGAAGCTGAATAACTGGAATTTTCAGCCGAAGGAGGCTATTATGTTCAAGGGTTCAATGGTTGCAATCGTTACGCCGTTCAAGCATGGCAAGGTGGATGAAAAGGCCCTCGGCGAGCTCATCGAGTTCCATATCAAGAGCGGCACGGATGTGATCGTGCCCTGCGGCACCACGGGGGAGTCAGCCACGCTTTCCCACGAGGAGCACCATCGCGTGGTGGAAATCACCGTCAAGACCGTGAACAAGCGCATCCCGGTCGTTGCCGGTGCGGGATCGAACTCGACCTCCGAGACCGTGGAGCTCGCGAACTATGCCAAAAAGGCGGGGGCCGACGGTGTGCTCCTCATCACTCCCTACTATAATAAACCGACACAAGAAGGTCTGTACCAGCACTTCAAGAAGGTTGCTGAGTCCGTTGACATCCCGATCGTGCTCTACAACGTTCCGGGACGGACGAGCGTGAACATGCTGCCGCCGACGGTCGCCCGGCTCCGCACCATCAAGAACGTCGTTGGGATCAAGGAAGCCACCGGCGATTTGAAGCAAGTGAGCGAGCTCATCCGGCTTTGCGGCAGGGACTTCGACGTGATCTCCGGCGACGATTTCACGACGCTGCCGCTCCTCGCTCTCGGCGGCGTGGGCGCCATTTCAGTGACGGCCAATGTGGCCCCGGCCGATGCCGCCGGGATGTTCGATGCCTTCTTTGCCGGAAAGATGGAGGAGGCGCTCAAGCTCCATTACAAGATGGAGCCCCTGCACAGCGCCATGTTTCTTGAGACCAATCCGATCCCGGTGAAGACAGCGCTCGCGCTCATGGGCAAGATCTCCGAAGAGTTCCGCCTTCCGCTCTGTCCCATGGCCGATGCGAACAAGGAGAAGCTGAAGAAGGCGCTGAAGGACTACGGGTTGATCTAATTAAAATCTGTTTACCGCAGAGACACGGAGGACACGGAGAAAAGCAGGTAATAATGCTGTTCTCGGTGTTTCAGTGCCTCCGTGGTGGAATCGAGGTTCTCTATGATTAAAGCAGTCGTTACCGGCGCTGCGGGCAGGATGGGTTCACGAATCATCAACGTGCTGTCGACTTCGGAAGGCATCCGCCTTTCGGCCGCTGTAGAGCGGAAAGGGCATCCCCTGATCGGCCAGGATCCCTGCGGCGTGGCGGGGCTCCCGTCCGGCGGGGTCCTGACCGTTGTCACCGACGACCTCGCCGCCGCGCTCAAGGGCGGAGACGTGCTCATCGATTTCACTGCTCCCGAGGCCAGCCTTGAGCATATCCGCATCTGCGCTGAGCACAAACGGCCTGTTGTGGTAGGGTCAACCGGCTTTTCGAAGGAGCAGCTCGAGCAGGTAAGGATATACACCCAGACAATCCCGTGCGTACTCTCGCCGAACATGAGCATCGGGGTCAATCTCTGCTTCAAGGTCCTCGCTGAGGTGGCAAAGACGCTCGGCGATGACTATGACATCGAGGTGATCGAGGCCCACCACCGGATGAAAAAGGACGCACCGTCAGGCACGGCCGTGAAGATGGCCCAGGTGCTGGCGCAGGCCGTGGACCGGAACCTCGACGAGGTTGGCGTGTACGCGCGCAAAGGCATGATCGGCGAGCGCTCGAAAAAGGAGATCGGCATCCAGACCGTGCGCGCCGGCGACATCGTTGGCGAGCACACGGTCATGTTTGCGGGCAAGGGCGAGCGGATCGAGATCACCCACCGGGCCCACAGCAGGGACACCTTTGCCGCCGGGGCCGTGCGTGCGGCAAAATGGGTCGTCGGGAAGAAACCGGGCCTGTACGATATGCAGGATGTGCTGGGCCTGAAATAAAACCCACTGCAAGTCGCGATGGATGACAGTGCCAAAAAGACTGCGCTTTCTGCATATCGTAAGAGTATCAGTCTAGTAGAATGAAGGAGTAGTGTCACTATGAAACGCATTGTGCTCATCATAATTGTGGGGATCGCGTTCCTCATCCCCTTTACGACAAGTGCCTTTTCGAGCCATGAGGGATGCGCGGGCAACTGCACGGATTGCCATTCGCTCGAAAAGAGTGAAGCAGAAGCATTAGTGAAACAAATGGTAGAAAAAAAAATGATCCCCGAGGGACATGTCCTCGATGTAAAACTTGCCCCCGCCAAAGGCTTGTGGCAAATAGACATGGAGGTTGGCGGGAAACCGGGGGCGATCTACCTTGATTTTTCAAAAAAATACTTGATCGGACAACTGCTTCCCGTCGACGCGATAGGTAAGCTCCCCGTGCCTCCTACGGCAGCTGCGACAAAAATCGATTTTTCCAGGCTCCCGCTTAAGGAAGCCCTGGTCATGGGGCCGAAGAAGGCAAAGAAGCGGATAGTGGTCTTTACCGATCCCGACTGCCCCTACTGCCAGAAGCTGCATGGGGAGATAAAGCAGGTTTTGGCGAAACGGCATGACGTCGCATTCTACATTTTCCTTCGTCCCCTCCCCATGCACGGAAAAGACGCCATTGACAAAGCACAGGCGATTATCTGTGCAAAATCATTGACGCTGCTCGATGAGGCATTATCGGGAAAACCCCTGCCAAAGCCCACGTGCGGCAATGAACAGGTAGAAAAGAATATTGCCCTTGCCGATTCACTCCAGCTTCGCAGCACGCCTACGCTTGTGCGCGAGGACGGCACGGTGAACGCCGGCTTCCTGCCGGCGGAACAGCTATCGTCATGGATCGACGGCAAGTAGGTTCTGGCGCGAAGCGGAGCAGTGTATGAAACTGGTGCGGTTCCTGGCGCAGGGCAGGCCGGCCTGGGGCATCGTGAACGGCGACGAGATTTCAGAACTGGACGGGGACTTTTTTTCTCCGTTCAAAACACGGAAAGCCGGCTATGTCTTCTCCCAGGTGAAGCTTCTCCCGCCGTGCAATCCGTCCAAGGTCGTGGCTGTCGGGCTGAACTACCGGGACCACGCGCACGAGTTGGGACTTGCGATTCCCGAGGAGCCGGTCATCTTTCTCAAACCGGCGACGACCATTATCGGACCGGGTGAAAGCGTCATCTATCCCGGGACGAGTTCGCGCGTCGATTACGAAGCCGAGCTTGGCGTTGTGGTCAAGGACCGGACCAGGAACATCAGTCCCGAAGAGGCGCCCGACCATATTCTCGGATACACCTGTGCGAACGATATCACGGCGCGCGATTTGCAGAAAAAGGACGGGCAATGGACGCGCGCCAAGTCATTCGATACGTTCTGCCCCGTCGGACCCTGGATAGAATCCGACCTTGATCCCGGTGACCTCCTGATCCAGTCCTATCTCAACGGCGAGCGCCGGCAGTCTTCCCGGACGTCGGAGCTCATTTTCAATGTTCATGAGCTCGTCAGCTTCATCTCAGGGATCATGACGCTCGAGCCGGGAGACCTCATCATAACCGGGACGCCGGCAGGCATCGGGCCTATGAAGCCCGGCGATGAGATCGAGGTGCGGATAGAGGGGATCGGGAGCCTGAAGAACCGTGTACGTGCGGAATGATGCACGATCCAGAATGCAGGATGAAATGAAATAGTTGCTCTCATGCATCGTGGATCATGCATCCGTCCCTGTTCGTCCCTGGCTATCGTTCAACATTGAGGAGGAAATCAGTGCCACAGTCGAATGAACCCTACATCCAATCCCTCTTCGCCGAGCGGATCGGCGGAGCGATGTTCGGCAAGGAACAGAAGATCTACAAGTTTGAAAAGATCAAGCGCGCCAAGCGCGAGGCGCTTGCGGCCCATCCCGGCGCGGAACTGATCGACTTCGGCGTGGGCGAGCCGGACGAGATGGCTTTCCCCGGCGTTGTCCAGTTGCTCCAAAAAGAAGCAGAGAGGCCGGAGAACCGTGGCTACGCCGACAATGGCATCCAGGAGTTCAAGGAAGCGGCCGCGCGGTATATGCAAAAGGTCTACGGTGTGGGAGGTATCAACCCCGAGACCGAGGTGCTCCACGGTATCGGCAGCAAGCCCGTGCTCGCCATGTTTCCGGCAATCTTCATCAATCCCGGCGATGTGACGCTCATGACCGTTCCCGGCTATCCTATCATGGGGACGCACACGCGCTGGTACGGCGGCACCGTGGTCAATCTGCCACTGCGCGAAGAGAACGGATTTCTGCCCGACCTCGACTCCATTCCCAAGGACGTGAAGAAAAAGGCAAAGCTCCTCTATATCAATTATCCGAACAATCCAACGGGCGCGGGCGGAACCAAGTCCTTCTTCGAGAGGGTCGTGAAGTTCGCCAAAGAGAACAGCGTCATTGTAGTGCACGATGCGGCCTATGCCGCTCTTACGTTCGGTGCCAGGCCTCTTTCGTTCCTCTCGGTATCAGGCGCAAAAGATGTGGGCGTCGAGGTCCACTCCCTCTCCAAGGCATATAACATGACCGGCTGGCGTCTTGCCTTCGTCGTCGGGAACGAGCGCGTCATTGCCGGCTACGGGAACGTCAAGGACAATTATGACTCCGGTCAGTTCAAAGCCATCCAGAAGGCGGGCGTGTACGCCCTCGACCACCCGGAAATCACGGATGAGATCGCGGCGAAGTACGAGCGGAGGCTCAGGGCCATGGCCGCTGTCCTTGCAGAGATGGGCTTCAACGCAAAGATGCCGGCGGGTTCGTTCTACCTGTACGTAAAGATGCCGAAAGGCGTCAGGAACGGAAGGCGGTTCTCGACAGCGGAGGAGTTTTCCGAATTCCTCATCACTGAAAAGCTCATCAGCACCGTGCCTTGGGACGATGCCGGTTCGTTCATCCGCTTTTCGGCCACCTTCGTGTCCAGGGGCAAAGCTGACGAACAACGGGTGCTCGACGAGTTCAAAAAGCGGATGGCAGGGCTGCAGTTCGAGTTTTAATTCACACAGATGCAGGATCCCTGATAACTATGCCGACTACCACATACATCGGTTTGGGCTCGAATATGGGCGACAGGACAGGCGCCTGCAGGCGGGCCCTTGAACTGTTAAGCAGGGCAGGCCATGTCACGGCGGTTTCCTCCCTTTATTGCACCGAACCCGTTGGTTACCGGGAGCAGGAAGAGTTCATCAATGCGGTAGCTGAACTCGAGACCGAGCTGTCACCGCGCGACCTTCTCACGGTATGCCAGGCGATCGAGAACGAGCTCGGCCGTGTGCGCCTCGTACGCTGGGGCCCGCGCGCGGTGGACCTCGACATCCTGCTCTACGGCAACAGCGTAATCAAGATGCCCGACCTCCTGATCCCGCATCCGCAGCTGTCTTTGCGGGGGTTTGTGCTCGTACCGCTCTGTGAAATTGCTCCCCAGGTGGTGCACCCTGTTCTCAAGAAAACGGTCGCGCACCTGCTTCACGAGCTGAAGGACACGCACCGGGTGGTCAAGTGCGGGGCAGCATGAATCGGTGCAGGACTATTCATGATCAGTCGCGAAGGCGTCTCGCTTCAGCGTGACCCATGATGCTCTTATGACCAAGAAACCCGAGACTCAACGCCATACCCGCTACATCGTGACCGAGGGCCCGCTCGGCGTGGGCAAGACGAGCCTTACGACCCTGCTCGCCGAGGAACTCGGCGCCCGCCTGGTCCTCGAGCGGGCCGAGGACAACCCGTTTCTGACCGACTTCTATAAAGACTCGGCGCGATACCGCTTCCAGACACAGATGTTTTTTCTCCTGAACCGGTACAGCCAGCAGGAAGAGATGGCGCAGCCTGACCTGTTTACACGGATTACCATCAGCGATTACCTCTTCGCCAAAGACCGCATCTTTGCCTACCTTAACTTAAACGAACACGAGCTCTCTCTCTATGAGCAGATTTACAAAATGCTGGAGCCCAAGATCGTCCGGCCCGACCTCGTCATCTTCCTTCAGGCGGACACTGACACGCTCCTCCGACGCATCAAGCAGCGCAGCCGCTCTTTTGAAAAGGACATCAACACTGATTACATCGCCGCGGTGAACGAAGCGTATAACCAGTATTTCTTCCATTACTCCGAGACGCCGCTCTTGGTCATCAATACTTCGGACATCGACTTTGTGCACCGCAGGGAGGACCTCGACGATCTCTTGAAGCAGGTCCTCGGCATGAAACAGGGCACGCAGTACTATGTGCCGGTGTCGAGAGGCAGATAGTAAGTTGTTAGTTCGCGGAAGGAATTGGCATTGGAATTGGAATAGATGAAAACCGTCACTACCATATCCGAAATGCAGTCTTTTGCCGAATCGCTGCGCAGGGAGGGGAAGAGAATCGGCTTTGTGCCTACCATGGGGTTTTTGCATGAGGGGCACCTCTCGCTCATGCGCAAGGCGCGGGAAGAATGCGACGTTGTGGTCGTAAGCATCTTCGTGAACCCGACCCAGTTCGGGCCGAGAGAAGACCTCGACCGCTATCCCCGAGACGCCGAGGGGGACCGGAAGAAGTGCGGGTCCGCGGGCGTGGACGTTCTTTTCATGCCTGAAGCAAAGGACATGTATCCTGAAAAGCCGACGGTATACGTGACGGTTTTGGGGATTTCCGACATCCTCGAAGGCGCGGCGCGGCCCGGCCACTTTCGCGGCGTGGCCACCGTGGTTGCCAAGCTCTTTAATCTGGTGAAACCGCACAGGGCCTACTTTGGCCAGAAGGACTTTCAGCAGTGTGTAGTGCTCGAGCGGATGGTTGCGGGGCTGAATATGACCGTGGAGGTCGTTGTGCTGCCCACGGTGCGCGAGGCCGACGGTCTGGCCATGAGCTCCCGGAACAGCTACCTGAATGCCGAAGAGCGGCGCGCTGCAACGGTTTTGTTCAAGGCGCTCACAACGGCCCGGGACCTGTTCAGGGCAGGCGCGACGGAACCGGAGAAATTAAAGAAAAAAATGCAGGCAGTGCTGCGCGAAGAGAAACATATCGAGGTTGATTACATCGAAGTCGCAGATCCGGAAACGCTTGAGCCGCTCGAATCGGCGAGCAGCAGAATGGTACTTCTTGTTGCCGCGCGTCTCGGCGCCACAAGATTGATTGACAACCTGCTTGTTCTATGATATGAATGTTCTGAACTGAGCGACAGGCCCTTCCCTTCTTGACCGGTTTTGACTGGCAGTTCGCGCAGCAGAGGTAGGCCGATGGCGTTACCGAAGCTCAATGACCGCATGCTTGACATCATCATGACCGCCCGGGATGTTGTCTCGCAACTCGACCTCGACAAGGCGCTCACCATGGCGCTCAAGAAGGCCATGGAGATTACGAAAGCCGGGGCGGGAAGTATCGCACTGTACTCGGCCAAAACCGCGACCATGCGCATTCACGCGCACAAGGGGTTCTCAAGGGATTTCATATCAAACCGGGAATGGAAGGTCCGCCGGGGCGGGCTTACGGCGGGCATTTTAAAATCCCGGACTATCACCATCATCAACAACAGGACGAACAAATCATTTTTTACCAATCCCGTCGCGGTTCACGAGGGCATCAAGTCCCTCATTTGCGTCCCCCTCATCTGCTCCCATGAGGTCGTCGGTATTCTTTACGTCGATGACTTTACGCTGCGAACGTTTCCCGCTCCCCTTCTTCAGGCGCTTGACATTCTCGGCTCCTTCGCGTCCATTGCCATCCATCATGCCCGGACCCATGACCGGGTCAAGCAGCAGGCCATCACCGACAGTCTCACCGGCCTGTTCAACCGGAGATGTTTCGAGAGCATCCTGAACAGGGAATTCCAGCGCGCGTCGCGGCATCGGCGGGAGTTTTCGCTCGCCCTCGTGGATGTCAACGATTTTAAGAAATTTAACGACGCCTTCGGGCACCAGGCGGGGGATGAGGCACTGGCCTCGCTCGGTGAGGCGATCAGGAGGGCCGTCAGGAGCACGGACCTGGCCGCACGCTACGGCGGGGACGAGATCGCAATCATCCTGCCCGAGACCAAGCTGTCGAAAGCCTACAACCTCTTCGCCGGCAGAATCAAGCGCGAAATCGAGGACGGCTTTGCCAAGCTGTCGGGCGACCGGCATACCCTCACGGTCACGATCGGGATCGCGTCCTATCCACGGGACGGCGAGAACGCCATGGACCTGGTCCTTTCCGCGGACAAGGCGCTCATGTCCGCAAAAAAAGAAAAGCACAGCCGGCGGATCGGCTGTGCCCGCATGGTCCCCGGCACGCTCTGCACTACACCATGATCACCTCGTACTGCTCCTGGTGCAGGTTAGGGTCGGCCTTGATCACGATCTTCTTCTGAAATTCCTTCTCCAGCTCCTCCACGCCCTGCCGCTCTTCCTCGTACAGCATGTCCGCGACAACAGAATTGACGGTGACGAGCGCCTTTTTCTCTTCTGCGCCGGTAAACGCTCGCCTGACCTCGCGGAAGACTTCATAGCAGATAGTGCGGGCGGATTTTACGTAACCTCGGCCATCACAATAGGGACAGAGATCGCAAAGCGTGCGGCCGAGGCTTTCGCGAATGCGCTTGCGCGTCATTTCGATCAGGCCGATCGGCGATATGTGGGAAATGGTGGTCTTGGCCTTGTCGTGCGCGAGCGCCTCCTGGAGCGTCGAGTACACCTTGCGGCGATTGTCCTCGCGCTCCATGTCGATGAAGTCCAGGATGAGAATGCCGCCGATATTCCGGAGCCGGAGCTGGTAGGCGATCTCGCGCACGGCCTCGAGGTTGGTCTTCAGGATCGTATCTTCGAGCGTCCGCTTGCCCACGTACCGGCCGGTGTTCACGTCGATGGTGGTGAGCGCCTCTGTCTGGTCGATAATGATGTAGCCTCCGGACTTGAGCCAGACCTTTCTCCCGAGCGCCCGCGAAATCTCGATTTCGACGCCGTAGTGGTCGAATATGGGATCGTCGCCGTCGTAGGGCTTTACGCGCCTGCCGAGTTGGGGCAGATAGGACTCGATAAATTCCTTGACCCGGCGATACTCCTCTTCGGAGTCGATGACCATCCGGTCCACGTCCTTCGTAAAGACGTCCCGGATCACGCGAAAAACGAGATCGAGTTCGTTATGCATCATGGCCGGCGCAGAGGTTTTTTCTTTTCTCTTCTGGACGTTCTCCCACAGACGAGCGAGGAATTCTATGTCCGCGGTAAAGTCTTCTTCGCTCCGGCCCTGGCTCGCGGTCCTGACGATATAACCGGTGTTCGGCTTCCGCAGCCTGCCCACGATCTCGCGGAGCCGCTTTCGTTCCTCGCCGTTCTCGATGCGG
>Ga0316624_10000559_pt1 | contig 12821 bp, 10 predicted proteins | sample OWC_Aug_N3_C1_D5_FD_207657 | JGI IMG/M metagenome (GOLD analysis project Ga0316624, IMG submission 207657) | Wetland soil microbial communities from Old Woman Creek delta, Ohio, United States - OWC_Aug_N3_C1_D5_A | ecosystem: Environmental > Terrestrial > Soil > Wetlands | place: USA: Ohio... | reverse complement strand
GGGCAACTTCAAATCCGTCAACACCAGATCGAACCTCTCTCCGAGTATCTTCTGAATCGCCTCTTCGCCATCCCCTGCCTCGACGACGGCATATCCCTCCGTCTGCAGGGTCTCGGCCAGCACGCGTCGTAGGCTTTCCTTATCTTCCGCTATGAGAATCCTATCCATCGCTCTTTCCGTCCCCCAGACTGATCAAAGGGAGATAAAGATGGAAGGTGGTTCCCACTCCCACTTCGCTCTCCACCTCAATCTTCCCTCTCATCCCCACGATCGCCTTTTGTACCAGCGCCAATCCCAGTCCGGTACCTTTCTCCTTGGTGGTAAAGAAGGGAAGGAAAGCCTTCTTCCTTTCCTCTTCGTCCATTCCTCTCCCGTTATCGGAAACGGAGATTTTGACGAATGCCGAATCCGCGGGGACCTTTCCCCTCCTCCATCCCTGACGCCTCTTCGGCATCGTTACCGATATGCTGAGCTCTCCTCCTTGAGGCATCGCCTCCCGGGAGTTTTGGATCAGGTTGACCATAGCCTGCCTCAGGGCCAGGGTATCCGCTCCAATCGTCACCTCGGGGCAAGGCAAAAGGGCCACCTTCACGCGCGCCTCCGCCAGAGTTTCGACGAAGGAAGCCTCCAACTCCCGGAGAAAATCGGCCAGATCCAGGGGCTGGATCTTCAAGTCCTGAGGGCGGGCAAATCTCAGAAACTCCCGGATGATCCCCTCCAGAGTGAGGATCTCAGCTGCCATCTCGCCCAGCGTCTTTTGCCCTAAAGATCCCTCCGGCAGCCTCCGCTGCAGGAGCTGACACTGGCCCAGAATGGCGGAAAGGGAGTTCCGGAACTCGTGGGCTACCCCGGCGGACATCTCCCCCAGCGCAGCGAGGTTCTCACTGATCCGCATTTGGTCCTGAAGCGCCCGGATTTCCGTCAGATCGGTCAAGAGAAAGATCGCCCCCTCGATCATACCCGCTTCGCCTTTCAGCAGCGAGGAGGACAGGCCAATCCAGGACCTCTCATTCTTCTCCTTTTCGATCTCGAGCTCCCGGCGTTGATGGATCTTGCCTTTTGTTAGGGTCTCCTCCAGAAGGGTTACCAGCTCCGGCATTCCCGCGAAGACCTGTCGGGCATCGTGGCCTTGAATCTGCAATTCCAATAGCCCCAAGATGTCTCGGGCCACCTCGTTACATACCTGGATCCGGTATGTAGGATCGAGGCTTAACACCCCACTGCTGATGTTACTCAAGAGATCGCTCTGGTAGTTCTCCAGCTCTTGAGCTCGCTTTTGCTCCATCTGATAGAGAGCGGACATCTCCAGTTCCTTCTCCCGAAGGGCCTGAATGGTCCTCTCGTAGGTGGATACAATGGTTTCCACGTCCGGGGATGTCATGGCCTCCCCGGTTGAGGAAGGGGTTGCCAGGGAAAGTCGGCGATACGGGCGCAGCACGAAATCGATGAAGAAGAGGGAGATGATGAGAGCGGCGGGGATCCCCAGGAGAAAGCCATAGAAAATGAAGGAGGAAATCCGGGAGATGTTTCCCAAGAAATCTGCCGGGGCCACCACCCCCAGAAGCCCGACTATCTCCCCCCTCGATCGGCGCAGGGGCAAGAAAAGCGCCTTATGAAACCCTTGGTCCGGATCGCGATAAATGGGCGTGGAAACAGTCTCCCCCTCCCACGCCCGCTTCCAGAGGCCGGGATCTCCCCCGGCTAAGCCTGGCCGATCCAGGAAAGAGGCCCGACCATTTGCTTCAATGGCCAGAGTTTTTCCTTCTCGCTCCAGAATAAGGATGCGGTCCAGCCCGGATTTTCCTGCCCAGGTCCGCAGCCAGATAGGATTTTCATTCGGCAGGATCTCCTCCCCCTGCTTTGCCCCCCTTTTGGCCTCTGTCTCCTGCCAGCGATCACGCACCACGAGGGCCGCCAGATTCAGGCGGGATTCCAACTCTTGATTGAGTCTTCTCTTGGTCTGCTCGAAAAGGTAAGTAATTTGCAAATTCAAGAGAACCAGAAAGAGGAGGAGCAACAAAATGACAAGCCGGATCTGAGAGGCATAATTAAACCCCTCCATCTTTTTCCAGAGTCTAATGAAGAAGTCTGCCATACCACTCAATCAGCCGTCCTCCCCAGAGGAGGGAGAGAGTTGCCCCCAAGGCGAGGAAAGGCCCGAAGGGGATCGCCGTATCCACTTCCTCGCCTTTCCTGCCTTTGAGCCTGAGAGCCACCATCATAGCTCCCACCACGGATCCAGAAACGCTGGCCAGGAAGATGGTCAAGACGAGCTTTTGCCATCCGAGAAAGGATCCGATCATCGCCGCCAGTGGGATATCTCCCCCGCCCATCGCTTCTTTCTTTAAGAGAACCCCGGCCAAAACTCTTATAGACCAAAAAAACCCTCCCCCTAATAGCAATCCCACCACCGAAGAAACGAACCCAGCCGGAAGCAGACGAAATAGCTGCGGCAATGGCAAACCGACAGGCGCAATGAAACCGGGAAGAAAAGCCGCGCATAGCCCCAGAACGGTGCCCCATTTGGTGATCACAAACGGGAGAATCATGTGCTCCAAATCAATGAAGGTTAAGACCACCAAGCCAGAAAAAAAGACCAGGTAGAAAACGGTGGGCAGACCGATCCCGAATCGATGCACCAGGAGGGCAAAGCCAAGGCCTGTTATCGCCTCCACCAGGGGATAGCGGTAGGAAATCCTGGTGCCGCAGGATCGGCACTTCCCCCCCAGCAGGAGGTAAGAAAAGAGCGGGATGTTGTCATACGGCCTGATCGGTTCTTTGCAGGTGGGACAATGGGAGGGCGGATTGACGATATTCCCTCGGTTGGGAATACGGTAGATGCAGACATTCAAGAAAGATCCGATGGCCAAACCGAAAAGGGCCGCGAAGAGGAGAATCATTTTCTTTCCTCCCGCCGGAGATAGACTCCCAGTCTTGCCAATTCCCTTCGCGCGGTCTCCTTCACCCAGCTCAAATCGGTCTGGTCGTAGATCTTGAGCCACATCTCAATCGCCGTCTCCTTCTGGCCAGTGGAGGCCAACAGACGGGCCACAAAGCGAGATATGTAATCCGGCCGACCAGGCAGTCCGTTCGCCTTCTGCAGCCAGAACAGAGCTTGAGGATAATCTTTTTTCAATAGATAGTAAAGGATTCCGAGATCGTGCGGAGGCTCCCAGCAATCGGGATTGAGATCGGCTCCCTTTTTCAAGAGGCTGATCGCCTCATCGACCTGATTCCCCATGTAGGCCAGGAAAAGCCCGCCCAAACGATAAACGTCCACGAAATGGGGATCGAGGGTAATCACGCGTAGGAGTTGCGGATACAGGGAGGGGAATTTTTTGTCCGTCAGGAGGTGTCTTCCCACATACTGGACCGTCTTGAGCCAAAAAAAGTCGGCGGCAATCAGCTCGTAGCCCATCAGGAGAGGACGGAACCACTCGGCCGGCATCAAGTAGGAGCTCTCCTCCTCCGGTGCGACCGTGGGCTTTCGATCGAGATCCCATTCAACCATCCAGACCCCGATCAGGCAGAGCAGCAAAAGAAGAACCAGGCTGCCTCGCGTGTTGATCTTGATTCGATAGTTCATGACCCTCTGCCTACTTGAGATCCCTGCGGGCAAAGATCACGATGGCCAAAAGGAGGAGAAAGGCCCCATAAAAGAGGCCGTAAGATGCCGACTGAATCAGAATGGTAGAATCCAGTGCGCGCCCATGAACAATGGAGGACTCCCAATGGAAATGTCGGAAATTGGGCAAGAGGTAATAGAGGAAGTCAATGAGGAAACGGCTGGCTGACCCTCCAAAGCGGGCGGCAAAGAGCTTGAGGTCCGGGCTCAAGTGCCCTATGAAGAAGATGGAGAGGGTAAAGATAGCGGAGAGAGTCGGGGTGGTAAAGGAAGAGAAGAGGATGGCAATGCCCGTGACAACCAGGAGTTCCAGGTAGGCAAAGGACAGGGCGACGATTTGCAGCCAGGGCCATCTCCCCAAGTAGACGCGAGAGAGCAAGAAGAGACCTGTGCCCATCACTGCCAAGTTGGTCAGCAGAACCAGGGATAGCCCAAGATACTTGCCCAATATGAATTGACCGCGATAGATGGGCTTGGAAATCAAGATGTAGAGGGTTCGCTTCTCGATCTCTTTGTAGACCAGACCAATCCCCAGAAAGATCGCGATGAGCGTTCCAAAGAGGGAGATGCAGGAGAGTCCCAAATCCTGGATGATTTTCGCCTCCTGGCCGATGCTCAAAGCAGCCAGAAGGGCAGACCCACCGATCAGGAAGAGGGCAAAAATCAAGATCGCATAGAGGATCTTATCCCTTACCGCCTCCTTGAAGGTGTTGAGGGCTATGGCCAATATCTTCACTTTCCCTCTCCCGGGGGCCAAGAAGAACGCTGCACTTCTTTCAGAAAATATCCCTCCAGAGTCTCTTTGTGCGGGACGACCGATACGATGCACACACCCTCTCGCATCAGCCGGGAGAGAGCATCGTGGAGGGCCTGTTCATGGGCGACTGAGAGGAGGACCTTTCCTCCCCTCTGGAGGGGCTGAGCAGATAGGGGAAGTTGAAGTCGGGCAAGGAGGTCGAGATTGGTCTCCCGGACGGTGATCTCGATCGACTCTACCTTGGCTTCCAGCAGCTCTTCCAGAATTCCTACCTCTTTCATACGTCCACCGATGAGAATCCCCACCCGATCGCAAATCATCTCCACATCCGGAAGGATGTGGCTGCTGAAGAAGACGGTCTTCCCTTCTTCTTTCAGGGATAAGATCAGATCCCGCATCTCTTTTCGCCCGATGGGATCCAAGCCCGACATGGGCTCATCGAGGATCACCAACTCCGGATGACCCATCAAGGCCTGGGCAATACCTATCCTCTGCACCATGCCCTTCGAGTATTTGCGGAGGGGAGTATGGGCCGCTTCCTTGACTCCCACCTTCTCCAGCAACTCATGGATGCGCGGATTCCGGGAGGCTTTCCCCATCCCCAAGAGCCTCCCGCAGTAGTCCATCAATTCCCAACCAGTGAGGTGATCATAAAAGTAGGGATTCTCGGGCAAGAACCCGATTCGCGACCTCACGGGTGGCTTGTCGATCTCCTCTCCCAGGAGCGAGATCTGCCCTGAGCTGGGGAAGATCAACCCGATCAAGAGCTTGATGGTAGTCGTTTTTCCGGCCCCATTGGGCCCCAGATAGCCGAATATCTCTCCCCGCTGGACCTCCAGGTTCAGCGCGTGAAGCACCCGCACTTTATGCATGGTAAACCCGACGCGGAAGTCCTTGCAGAGGTCTTTTGTAATGATGACCTGGCTACCCATGATGATTCCTATCCTGACCGGAGCTTCTATTGAAATTCGGTCGCTGACCCCGCAGGGGACGGCGGGGATTGCGCTCGCTGGGCATCTTCATCCGCAATATAGCTATTGGCTTCCAGAACGTCAAGGTGATTTCGATTCGGGGCGGATCTTATGCATCAAGTCCCGATCGAGACGCTGGCGGGGATCCGTGGGCAGGGACAACTGGAGAAAGTGCTCGAAACTCCGGTACGCCTCATCAGGGCGGCCCAACCGGTAGAAGATATGGCCCAAGAAGTGGTAGGTTTCCGCGTAGGAAGGATCCATCTCCTCGGCCTGTTTCAGGTTAGTGACGGCCTCCTCGTACCGCTTCGATCGGGCATAGAGGGCCCCCAGTTTCGCGTGCAAAGGAGCCAGGCCCGGATAAGTAGCAATCCCCTCCCGATATACCGCCTCTGCAACGTCTGGTTGCCCCAGATCCGAGTAAATCGCCCCCAAGGTGAGGTAGAGCTGAGGGGAATTGAAGGAGGATTTCGCCTTCTCCAGGCTGGACCTTGCCGAATTCAGGGATCCGACGGAAAGTCGCAGCATACCAAGCCAGTAATCGATCTCCGGATCCTGGGGATTCAGCCGTTTGGCCTCTGACAGGTTGGCCAAGGCTCGCCCGGTCTTCCCTGATAGTTGATAACCGACGGCACGATACAGGCATTTGCCGCTCCCCAAGATTCTTCCCTGTTGAATCAATTGCGACAAGACGAGGGCCGCGAGCAACACCAGGAGGGTGCCAAATAGCGGATCTCCCCTCCTCCCCTCCGTCTGCCTGCCTGGGGAGGCACCGCCGGGGGGACCGAGCAAGCCGGCCAGGAGGAAGAATAGGGTTCCGGTTGCGGGAACGTGCAGGGGAAAACCGAAGAAGGAGGCGACTAAAATAGCAAAGCACCCCGCGACACATCCATTTCTCCAGGAGGAAGAAGAGGCCCCTCCTCTGCGAATTCCTCCGACGAGCAGAAACAGCAGAAAAGCCGAAAAAAGGATGAGTCCTGGCAATCCCATCTCGGCCGCAATCTGCAAGTATTCATTATGGGGAGCCTCTACGGTGGCGTTATAGTTGCCTTTCCAGCCAGCTGCAACTTTTCCAACCCATGAGGCGGACGCGGGGTTCTGGAAAAACTTCCTCTGGAAATCCGGATAGGCCTCCCGAAATCTCCCAGTCCCTACCCCCAGAAGTGGCCGCTCCTTTATCATTTCCATACTGACCCGCCACCAGAGCACTCGAGCTCCAACTGACCCTTCGCCCAGGGAAGGGGCCGCGGCCACCTTCTGCCAGGTCCGGTAGAATCCCGACCGGCTACCCTCCCAGGAGAATAGGGTAGCTATGAGGACCAAAGCCGCCAGAGCGAGCCAAAGGAGCTTACGGAAATGCCCTTTGCCCCTCTCCAAGAAAACGAAAAGGGGAAGGCTTACCAAGCCCGCCAGAATGGCTCCCCGCGCCCCAGAGAGGACAAGGAGGAAAAGCGCGGCAAGGGTGGAGGCAGCCCCAAGCAGCTTGAGATCCCAACGGGTCGCGTACAGATAGAGGACCAGGAGCAGAGGGAGGATGGTTACCAGGTACTCACCCAGGAAGTTCGGGTTGCCTAAGGTGGAAAAGGGTCTCCCCCACCTGCCTTCCGGGCGCATGGACGCGAAAACCGAGCGGCCAGGTTTATAAAGGGACAGATCGATCCCGAAAAATTGAAGAAGGCCGTAGAGGCAGATGAGGAGAGCTACCAGGCCGCAGAGTTGCACCAGAAAACGCGCCTTCCTTTCCTCCGCGCCATACTGCCTTGCCAAAAGGTAGATGAGGCCTAAATTTCCCCAGAGGAATGGGGCTTTTAGATTGGCATGGGAGGCGGAGAGCCAGGGATAACGAATGGCTGCCCACAGGATGAAGACGAGAAGAGAGAAAGTGAGAGGGTCCCAGGCACATTGCCCTCCTTCTCCTAAGAGGGAATCGAAGGCCCAGAACAGGAGGAGGAGGAAGAGCAATAAGGAGAGGTAAAAGAGCTTCGGGTATTGATAGGCGCTGTAATGATAGGGATAAAAGATTAAGGGGGTGAGGCAGAGGAAACAGAGGAGAAAGAAGATACGAGATGGCCACGCAGAGCCGATTTTCATAGATTCATGGGAATCCTCCAGCTTTAGCCTCCCAAGTTGAAGGACCCGGTTTGGTTGGAATACCCGACGGCAGTGCCCCCCGGCCCGCCCGCACCGAAGGTCCCATTTTGACCCGGCCCCACCGACCAGGCCCCGATCAAATCCGTCATGCTCATCGGCGCGGCGACCGCCGGGGTCAGATATTGATACTCATTCGGGGCAGCAAAGGGATCGGGAGAGGGCGCGATGTAGCCCCTATTCCTCATGTTGGCCAATCCGGCGTTCCCGGGACCGGGGTAAAGATTTACGTCGTTACAATAGAGTTGGGTCTGGGCCACCATCTTATTGGTGTCTGCCATCGCCCGGGAGATCTTCGCCCGTTTGGAGGCCTCGAGGAGGTTGGGAATCGCAATGGCCGCCAGGATCCCGATAATGGCTACGACGATCAGGAGCTCGATAAGGGTAAAGCCCAGATCTTTTCTGCGGGAATTGATACCGTTCTTTTTCACGGATGCTCTCCTGCGGGGGGAGAGAACTGAAGCTATGAAGTAGTTGCAATTGGCGCACCCTCCTCAAGTGATGCGGGGAAGGACGCAGAAATTGCAGGCGAGCCTCAGGCCCACCTGCAATTTCTGCAAAGAGAGGCCTCCGAATTACGAGCCGTAGGCTCCACTCGAGGTCGAATAGCCTACATCATCAGCGTTCCCACTAACGGCATCCGGGCCAACGCTCCAGGCACGGATGTCATCGGTCATGTTCGCGTTGACCTGCCCGGCGAAGGCGCCGCCATTCAAAGTATACTGATAGAGCGTGCCTGCCACTGCCGCGAAGGGATCGCGGACGGCGGAAACGTAACCAGCACCCTGCAAGCCCGTAACGCCCGCGCCCAAGGTCGTCGGAAACGCGTTCTTATCGTTGTAGAATAGTTGGGTCTGAGTCACGATCGTCTTGGTATCCGCCGCGGCGCGAGAGATCTTCGCCCTCCTCTGCGCATTGAGCAGGTTAGGAATGGCGATGGCCGCCAGGATCCCGATGATGGCTACCACGATCAGGAGCTCGATGAGGGTAAAACCCTTGGCGTTCTTGTGAAAGTATCTTAACATTGTTTTTCACCTCCTTTGCAGTGAGATTGCATTTGCCCTTATTGACCTGCAGGATTCATGCCCAACATCACTCAAAATTTCTCACTGCCATAATAGTCAATATATTCAATGTGTTACGTATCTTATTCCTCTTGAGAGTAAACCTCTTAGGGTCCTGCTCTGTCCATTTTGAGTAGTTCATTGTGAATTAGCAGTTGATTTTGAACCGGGGTGAAAACCGTATAATCTCACTTTTCTCTTAAGAGTCGAAAGGGATATGCCAAGCGCCCGGGCTGTCCGGGTATAATTTCCGGAAAGCCTTCCCAGAGCGTATTCTATATATCTCCTCTCTAACTCCTCCAAGGTGGAGAGGTCCTGCCCCTCCCCCAAAAGATCCAATTGGGCCGCCCCGGCGCCCGGTTCCGGCGCCTTCGAAACCCCTGGCTCGAAGGGCAAACTCTCCGGGGTGATCTCAGGGGAGGCCTCCAAAGCGACCGCCCTCTCCATTACATTCTCTAATTCCCGCACATTCCCGCGCCAAGGATGAGATTTCAGGATCTCCATGGCATCCTTACGAATTTGCGGAACGGGTCGATTCGATCGCTTGGCAAACTTCTCCAGGAAATGCTGGCACAGGAGGGGGATATCCTCTTTTCTCTCCCGCAGAGGGGGAACGGTAATGCCGATCACCTTGAGCCGATAATACAGGTCTTCACGGAACTGTCCGGCTGCGACCGCCTGTTCCAGGCTGCGATTCGTGGCGGCAATGACACGGACATCCACCTTGATATCCTCGGTCCCGCCAACCCGGCGAAAGGTTTGGTCGGCGAGAACCCGCAGAAGCTTCACTTGCAGCGGTAGGCTCAACTCTGCTACTTCATCCAGGAAGATCGTCCCCCGATTCGCAACCTCAAACAGCCCCTCTTTATTGCTGATCGCCCCGGTAAATGAGCCTTTCACATGCCCAAAGAGCTCACTCTCCAGGAGTTGATCCGGGATCGCCCCACAGTTAATTGCCACAAAGGGCGCCTCGGAGCGCGGCCCGTTGAAATGGATGAGCCTGGCTACCAATTCCTTCCCGGTTCCGCTCTCCCCTTCGACGAGGAGGGTACTCGAAATCTGCGAGGCCTTTGCCATTAGCTTTCCCAACTCGACCATCTCGTGACTCTTGCCCACAATTCCTTCGAAGCGAAATTTATCCCGCAGGCTTCCTCGCAGATGGATATTCTCTCTTCGAAGGGCGGAGGTCTCCAGGGCCTTGGTGATCTTGATCCTGATCTCATCGTTGCTGAAGGGCTTGATGATATAATCATAGGCACCCAACCTCATCGCCTCGATGGAGGACTCTATGGTGGGATAGGCGGTGATCATGATCACCGGTATTTGAGGGTCGAGTTCACGCAGGCCTTTCAGTAGCTCAATCCCGTCCATCCCCGGCATCTTGATATCGGAGATCACAAGGTCGAATTGGTTTCCTTTCGCCAGTTCCAGCGCCTCTTCTCCCCTTGCCGCTCCGTCGACTTGGTATCCCTCCTTAGTCAGGAAGATCTTGAAGAACTCGCGCATGCTCTCTTTATCGTCGACCACCAAAATATGAGGCATCTTCAGATTCCTATTTTATGCTTTCGCACCGCCGTTTGACCACAAAAAGACCCGAAACGTAGTACCCTTGCCCAGCCGGCTTTCCACCTCGATCCTTCCTCCCAAAGAATGCACGATCTTCTGGGCGATGGAGAGCCCCAAACCGGTGCCCCCCTCCTTGGTGGTATAAAAGGGATCGAAGATATGCTCCATCCGATTCGGAGGAATTCCCTCCCCTTGATCCAGGAATTCCAGCAGGATCGAGCTGTTCATCTGCCGTTGGTCTTTCAACCGGATCTTTAGCTCCCCCCCCTGCGGCATTGCCTCCAGGGCGTTGAGAGAGATATTCCAGGTCATCTGCTTGATTTGATCCGGGTCTGCTTGGAGATAGACCGGGGAGGGGTTCTTCTCGAGGCTGATCCGGCTGCGAGAGGCATGGTCGGAACTCTTCTCCAGCAGGAAGGTCAGCTCCTCCAACAGGGAATTCAGCTCCAGGGTTCGCGAGGAAGCGAACTTGGGCCGAACGAAGTCCAGAAACTGCCCGCTGATGAGCTTGAGCCGCTCTGCCTCCTGGAGCACAATGTCCAGGAGCCTCTCATCGCCCTGCGAAAGGGCCGCTTCCTCTCTGAGCAGCTGCAGTGAACTGCTGATGGCCGCCAAAGGATTTCGGATCTCATGGGCAATCCCAGCAGCCAGCTGTCCAATGGCCGCCAAACGATCTGTCCTTCGCAGTTGAGCCTCCATCTTCTTGATGTCCGTAAGGTCGCGAAAGATGGCGATCAACCCCACCATCTTCCCCTCTCCATCCCGCAATGCCGAGAGGCCCATCCCGATAGGCACCGACTTGTCATCCTTCCTTCGGATCTGCATCTCAGAGGAGATGCCGGAAGAAAAAGAGGTCCCATCCGAAAAAAAGGAGGAAATATGTTCCGATTGCGAAAAGGGAGACTCCTTCCAGGATTTTCCAACCATTTCCTCTCCAGCGTACCCCGTCATTGCTTCCGCTGCCTGGTTGAATGACATGATCCGGCCATTTCGATCCAGGGTAATGAGTCCCGACGAAATGTTTGCCACCACATCCCGATAGAGCCTCTGTAAGTCATAGAGATCCGCCGACCTCTGCTCCAGTTTCACTCCGGCTTCCCGCAGCCGCTCCGCCAGGTGACTGGAAAGGAGGGCAACCAGGAAGAAGGCGGCGATGTTCACGAAGACCAGGAAGAAGGCGTATCCCGGCTGATAGGGCCACTTGGAGTCGAACAGCCTGGCGTGGGGGAGGATTCGGTAAAATTCCAAATTCACTAACCCACCGAAGAGGATGCTGCTGACGGAGGCGACCAGCAGGCTCCCCCGCCGTTGAAGCAGGCTGGCCCCGGCGATGATGGAGAAGATATAGAGGAAAGAGAATCCACTCTCCAGGCCGCCAGTATAATGGATCAAACCTGTCTCGAGGGCCAGGTCGCAGCCTATCTGGACATAGCAGAAAAGCTCCAGTTGGCGCACCCGGCTGAGAAGGAGGGAGAAGATCAAGCTGAAGAAAAAGGTGAGAAAAATCAGGGTGTAGAGGGGGGCCATCGAGAAGGGAGGCTCTTCCTTAATCTGGATGAAGGTGGCCGACCCCAGAAAGATGATCACCACCGCCAACCTCAGACCCATGAGCCATCTGATGCGGCGAACCATCCCCTGACTATCTGGTGCCGGCGTTTCCTTTGTCATCTGCCAAGAAGAAAGGCGGCCCTAAGCCGCCTGTTTCCTCCTTATCTGGAGCATATAGAAATGGTTTCGATCCCGCTATTTTCCAATCACGGTAACCAGCTTGAAGATGGGCAAGTACATTGCGATGACCACGCCTCCGATGACCACTCCGAGGAAAACCATCAAAAGAGGCTCGAGAAGCGACGTGAGATTGGCCACCGCCGTATCCACTTCCTCGTCATAGAAATCCGCAATCTTGGAGAGCATGGAATCCAAGGCCCCGGTCTGCTCCCCCACAGCAATCATCTGCACCACCATGGGAGGGAAGACGGTGGTCTCTTTCAGGGGAGCGGCAATCGTCTTCCCCTCGGCGATGCTCACTCGGGTCTTCATGATCGCCTCTTCCACCACCTTATTGCCGGCGGTGCGGGCGGTTATCTCCAAGCCATCCAGGATCGCAACCCCACTGGAAATCAAGGTCCCCAGGGTTCGGGTGAACTTTGCGACTGCCACCTTCCGCAATAACATTCCGAAGACAGGCGCCTTGAGCAGAAGGGTATCGATCTGCTTCCTCCCTGCCGGGGTCTTGTAATAGTAGCGCAGACCCACGACAGCACCGACTATTCCCGCCAAACCGAAGACAAAATATCGCCGCAACAAATTGCTCAATCCCAAGACGATGCGGGTGGGAAGGGGAAGGGTGGCTCCAAACCCCTCGAACATGGACTTGAAGGTGGGGATCACGAAGAGGAGCAGAAAGGTCACGACCACAACAGCCACCGCCACAATGGTGGAGGGGTAGATCATGGCCGACTTGACTCTCTTTTTTAAAGTAATCGTCTTCTCGATATAGGCAGCCAGCCGGTTGAGAATGGTATCCAGAATGCCGCCTGCCTCCCCGGCCTCCACCATGTTGGCATAGAGGTCGCTGAAGGTCTTGGGCTCCTTCTTGAGGGCAGCCGCCAGGGTAGCTCCTCCCTCCACGTCCTGACGAATCCGAACCAAGACCTTATGGAAGGTCTTATTATCCTGCTGGCTGGCCA
>Ga0316624_10000558_pt1 | contig 12822 bp, 10 predicted proteins | sample OWC_Aug_N3_C1_D5_FD_207657 | JGI IMG/M metagenome (GOLD analysis project Ga0316624, IMG submission 207657) | Wetland soil microbial communities from Old Woman Creek delta, Ohio, United States - OWC_Aug_N3_C1_D5_A | ecosystem: Environmental > Terrestrial > Soil > Wetlands | place: USA: Ohio... | reverse complement strand
CGATATCGGGCTTGATCAATGCTTCGATATCGGGCTTGGAGGTTCCCTTGCCGTTATTCGGATCGTCGGGGTTCGGATTGCTGTTATCGATCTTGTCCATCACGGCATCGATGACGGCTTGCTGGTCATAGATCCCGTACTTGCCGTCGTGTTCGATGAGCACGACCGTCAACGACCGGATCAAACGCCTCACCAGCCAAGGCGTGATCACCGGCTTCCACGCGCGAGTAGATCCCGAAAAACTCGGTATTGAGCTTCTCGCCTTCATGCTGGTCGGCTGGAGCGACCCCAAGGTCGAGCCGGCGTTCTTGAAGAAGGTGCGCGCGTCCGACCAGGTGCTCGAGTGCCACCACGTCACCGGATCTTGGAATTATTTGCTCAAGGTCCGGCTCAGGAACACGAAAGAACTTGAGTCCTTCCTTTCCGGCACCATCAAGGCGGTGCGCGGGGTCGAGCGGACCGAAACGATCATCACCCTGTCGACCGCAAAGGAGACATGGGCGGTGAACATGACCGAGTGAGGTTTCCGGCCGTTGGGGTTTCGTCTCGGTGATTGCTGGAGCCGGCACTAGGCTTCATGCTCTATGCTCTGCTGCACGCGGCCGGTCAGCCGAAAAATTGCCCGGCGCGATGGCGGTGGTTAGGCTGATGCGATGGCGCGCGCATTGATCATCGGCGGCTCGCTCGGCGGGTTATTCGCCGGGCTTCTCTTGCGCCAGGCCGGCTGGGACGTGACGGTGTTCGAACGCAGCAGCGGCGACCTCGCGAGCCGCGGCGTCGGCATCGGCACTCATGTCGAGCTGTTCGAGGTCATGCGCCGGCTCGGCATCGCCGTCGACGAGTCGATCGGGGTCTTGACCAAGTCGCGCATTTGCCTCGACCGCGACGGCGCGGTGATCGCGCGGCTGCCCTACGAGAAAATTCTCAGCTCCTGGGCGCTATTTTACCGCGCGCTGCGGCGGCGTCTGCCGGACGCGTGCTACCGGCCGGGCATGCAGCTTGAGGACATCGCGCAGCATGAGGGCGGCGTCAGCGCGGTCTTCGCCGGAGGCACAAAGACGGAAGGCGAGTTCTTGGTCGGCGCCGATGGCCTGCATTCGACCGTACGGGCACGCGCCTTCGCTAGCCCCGCACCGAGCTATGCCGGCTATGTGGCTTGGCGCGGCGGGGTGGACGAGGCGGCGGTGCCGGCAGCGGCGCGCGAACTGCTCTTATCCTACGGCTTCTTCCTGACGCCGCGCGAGATGGTGCTTTCCTATCTGCAGCCGGGCACGGATGACGACCACCGGCCCGGACACCGCCGCTTGAACTGGCTCTGGTACCATCCGGTGCATCCGGCCGAACTGCCCGCTCTCTGCACCGATGCGACCGGACGGCACCATGGCGTTGCCATTCCGCCGCCGCTGATCCGCCCGGAGGTGATCGCCGCGTTCCGGGCGGAGGCGCGCGCCATCCTGCCGCCGCAATACATCGCGCTGACGGAGGCGACAGCCGCGCCGTTCTTCCAGCCGATTTTCGATCTGGATTCGCCGCGTATCGTCGCCGGCCGCGTGGCGCTGCTGGGGGATGCCGCCCACGTCGCGCGGCCGCATGTCGGTGCCGGCGTCAGCAAGGCCGCCTTGAACGCGGCCTGGCTTGCCGATGCGCTCGCGGCCGCGCCCGACATCGACGCGGGGCTGGCCGCTTATGAGGCGCGCGCGCTGGCCTTCGGCTCGGCCATGGTTGCGCGCGCCCGCTATCTTGGCGCCTATCTGGAGGACCCGCCGCGCGCGGGCCTCAAGCCCGACCCGCTGCCGGTAATGCAGGCCATCGGTGCGCCATTGCGCGATATCCCCGAGCTGGCGGGCAAGATATTCGACTGTGCTGGGCACTGAAAAATGCTAGGCGCGTACGCTGAGAGCACGGCATGCGGCGGTTGAAAGGCCCGAGCGACCCATATTAGAATTTGCTCACCCGCAAGCGTATTGAACATCCGAAAGACCAAAGGGCCAATGCGATGAGCGACATCGGACTCGACCGGACCGAAGAGGAAATCCTCAATTGCGACGTTTCCGACGACGCGCTGGAAGCGGCGGGCGGCCGAGGCAAAGCGCACGCGGTCCCCAACACCCATCCTTTTGCGATCATCTGCATACCCTTCTCGCCGGAAAATCGGGATCGCAGCGAAGCCGCTTAAGGCTCGCATTCGCGGCCATAGCGACCGGGCCACAATAAATTTGCCCGGCGCGACGGCCGGGCAAATCTTCGCGGAGGTTTTGCGGAAAACTAATAGAGGTCGGCGGGGCGACCGGCGTTCCAGCTTGTGCGCGCAGGCGCATTGCTCTGCCGGCTCGCCGCGATCGCCGCCTGCGCCTTGGCCTGCCAGGCCGGCACCGGCTGCTGCGCCTTGGCGTCCTGCATCGGCGCGCCGCTCATCGGCAGCACGATCACCTTGGCGCCGATCTGCACGCGATTGTAGAGATCGATCGCATTGTCATTGGTCATGCGGATGCAGCCGCTCGACATGAACTTGCCGATCGAAGCGGGATCGTTGGTGCCGTGGATGCGGAATTCGGTGCCGCCGATATACATGGCGCGCGCGCCGAGCGGATTGCCGGGGCCGCCCGCGATCATACGCGGCAGATAAGGCTGGCGCGCGACCATTTCCGGCGGCGGATACCAGTCCGGCCATTCGGTCTTGCGCGCGATTGACTTCACGCCCGACCAGGTAAAGCCCTGACGGCCGACGCCGATGCCGTAGCGGATCGCCTTGCCGCCGCCCAACACGTAATAGAGGAAGGTGTGCGGCGTATCGACGATGACGGTGCCGGGCGCTTCGCGGCTCGGGTAGTCGACCACCTGCCGCTGCAGGCGCGGCGCGAGCTGCGCGTTCTCGTCTTGCTCGTCTGGCTGCGCCGGCTCGGCGGCTTGCGGCGGCTCGGCGGCCCGCGGTGCGGCCTGGTATTGCTGCGCATCGAAGAAGGGAAACAGCGGTTCGGCGCGCGCCGTCCCGCAGCTCAAGGCGGCGGCCGCGACCAGCGCGGTCAGCACACCAGCGAATCTGATTTCCAACATGGTACCCTCGTCGATTTTCCTCAGCCCTTTGGTCAGAAAATCGCTGGGAGGGTTCAAAGGTTCCCAGGCAAAAGCGCTAAATCACCTGGAACCGTGCGGCCGCGTTTACCGCCCTGGGTCCTACTTTTTCCGCCAGCCCACCACAGCTTCCGGCACGCTGTCGGTGGAGGCGAAATAGGGTTTGATGTCGAGGATCGGCGTGCCATCCAGGCAATCGAGCCCGACGACGGAGAGCTTGCTGCCCTCGACGCGCAGCAATTTCACCACGCTCATGGCGATCGGGTTGGGGCGGGCCGGAGAGCGCAGCGCGAAGGTGCCGTGCTGCATGCCGAGATGGCCGGGCACCTGCACCACCAGATTGCGCGGGGATTTGTCCATCCAATAGAGCAGCACCAGATGACTGCAGCTCGCGACGTCCTTGAGGCCGTCGGCGAAGCGCGGATCGAGTTCGACGGTGCAGACCGCGTCGGATTCGCGCGCGTTCTTGGGGCAGTCGTCGCGGTTCTGCCAGGGCGTATGGATGCGGCCGATGAAGTAGATCCCGGCGTCGGTCGTGGCCGGCAGCTCGACGGCCTTCTCGCCCGGGCGGATGCCGAAATCTTTGGAGCGGCTCATAACCTGTTCCTTAACGCCATCAGCTCGCGCTTCTAAGCAGAAACATTAGCAATACTGCTTGAGAACCCCTCGCTTCATGGCACGCTAACCAGCGCGGCCGAATGGGCTTGCGGACCGCCGTTTCAACGTATAAAGATATCTTTATATAGTGGGAAGACGCCCATAGAGCGACAATGGGGCGCCCGGTGAGGTGGTCGGCGTGTCCAAGAGTCCCAGCACAAGCACTAGCACCCGGCTTGGCTTCGATGCCCTCAACGCCGCACTGAAGGCGGCCGGCGAGGAGACGCGCCTGCGCGTGCTGGCGCTGCTGGGCGAGGCCGAGCTCACCGTCTCCGACCTGACCGACATCCTGCGCCAGTCGCAGCCGCGCATCTCCCGACATCTCAAGCTGCTGGCCGAGGCCGGGCTGGTCGAGCGCTTCCGCGAGGGCACCTGGGCTTTCTTCCGCCTGGCCGAGAGCGGCGGCGGGGCCTCGGTGGCGCGCGCATTGCTCGAGCGGCTCGATCCCGCCGACCCGACCATCGCGCGTGACCGGGCGCGGCTCGCCTCGGTGCGGCAGGCGCGCGCCGCCGCCGCACAAGCATACTTTCGCGCCCACGCCGCCGAGTGGGACCGCATCCGCAAGCTGCACGTGGCCGACGAGGCGGTGGAGGAGGCGATCCGCTCGGCGCTCGCCGACAAGCCGTTCAGGTCGCTTTTGGATCTCGGCACCGGCACCGGCCGCATGTTGGAGCTGTTTGGGCCCGACCTCGAGCGCGGGCTCGGCCTCGATCTGTCGCTCGACATGCTGCTCCTCGCGCGCGACCGGCTGGAGCGCGCCGGCCTGAAAAATTGCAGCGTGCGTCAAGGCGACATCTACGACCTGCCGCTGCCCAACGATTCCTTCGACGTCGTCATCCTGCACCAGGTGCTGCACTTCCTCGACGACGGCGCGCGCGCCATCCGCGAGGCGGCGCGCGTGCTGCGGCCGGGCGGCCGGCTCTTGGTGGTCGACTTCGCACCGCATGAAGAAGAATTCCTGCGCGAACAATTCGCGCACCGTCGCTTAGGGTTTGCGCCCGAGACGGTGACGCAATGGATGACGGCCACCGGCCTCGAGCCGCTGCTGCACAAGTCGCTGGCGCCCGAGCCCGGCTCCGAGGTGAAGATCGCGGTATCGCTCTGGCTGGCGCGCGACGCGCGCGCGCTAATGGCGGTGCCGGCGTCGCGGGAGGTGGCGTGATGAGCAACGCCGTCCGCGCCAGCCGCTTCATGCACGGCAACGGCCGCCGCATCTCGGTGTCGTTCGAGTTTTTCCCGCCCAAGGACGCGGCGATGAAGAAGGTCTTGTGGGAGTCGATCGAGCGGCTCAAGCCGCTGGCGCCCAATTTCGTCTCCGTCACCTACGGCGCCGGCGGCTCGACGCGGGAGCGCACCCACGCGACGGTCAAGCGTATCCTGGCTGAGACAAATCTGACGCCGGCCGCGCATCTGACCTGCGTCGCCGCCACGCGCGAAGAGATCGACGAGATCGTGCGTAATTACCGCAGCGCCGGCGTGCGCCACATCGTTGCGCTGCGCGGCGATCCCGTGGGCGGCGCCGGCGAGAAATACGCGCCGCATCCGGGCGGCTACCGCAACGCCGCCGATCTGGTGGGCGGCATCAAGCGCGCCGGCGATTTCGAAATCTCGGTCTCGGCCTATCCGGAGAAGCATCCCGACTCCCCGACGGCGGAAGCCGATATCGACATGCTCAAGGCCAAGGTGGACGCCGGCGCGAGCCGCGCCATCACCCAGTTCTTCTTCGAGAACGATCTTTATTTCCGCTATCTCGACCGCGTGCGCGCGCGCGGCATCGATATCCCGATCGTGCCGGGCATCCTACCGGTGCAGAACTTCGCCGCGGCGAAAAATTTCGCCACCCGCACCGGCGCTACGGTGCCGGCCTGGCTGGCCGAGCGCTTCCGCGGGCTCGACAACGATCCCGCCACGCGCAAGCTGATCGCGGCCGCGGTCGCCGCCGAGCAGGTGCTCGACCTGGTCGACCGCGGCGTGACCGATTTCCACTTCTACACCATGAACCGCGCCGACCTGGTGTACGCGATCTGCCATCTCCTGGGCCTGCGGCCCGCGACGCAGGAGGCGGCGTGATGAGCACCCGCAAGGCATTCACCGACGCGCTCAACCAGCGCATCCTGGTGCTCGACGGCGCCATGGGCACTATGATCCAAGCGCTCAAGCTGGACGAGGAGGGCTATCGCGGCGCGCGCTTCGACGCCTGGAACCGCGAGGTGCGCGGCAACAACGACCTGTTGAACCTCAGCCGGCCCGACGCGGTGCGCGACATCCATCTCGCTTACTTTCGTGCCGGCGCCGACATCGTCTCCACCAACACCTTCTCCTCGACCGCTATCGCGCAGGCCGATTACGGCATGGAGGACATCGCCTACGAGCTCAATCAGGCCGGCGCGACATTGGCGCGCGAGGCCGCGGCGGCCGCTGAAAAAGAAGACGGCAAGCGCCGTTTCGTCGCCGGTGCGCTCGGCCCGACCAACCGCACCGCCTCGATCTCGCCGGACGTCGCCAATCCCGGCTTCCGCGCCATCACGTTCGACCAGCTGCGCGCGGCCTATGGCGAGCAGGTGCGCGGCCTGATCGACGGCGGCGCCGACCTGCTGCTGATCGAGACCATCTTCGACACGCTCAACGCCAAGGCGGCGATCTACGCCATCAGCGAAATCTGCGAAGAGCGCGGCCTCGATATTCCGGTCATGATCTCCGGCACCATCACCGACCGCTCCGGGCGGCTGCTGTCGGGGCAGACGCCTGCGGCGTTCTGGAATTCGGTGCGCCACGCCAATCCCGTCACCATCGGGCTCAACTGCGCGCTCGGCGCCAAGGAAATGCGCGCACATATCGCCGAGATCGGCCGCGTCGCCGATACTTTCGTCTGCGCCTATCCCAATGCCGGCCTGCCCAACGAGTTCGGCTATTACGATGAGAGCCCCGACTACATGGCCGAGCTGCTGGGCGAGTTCGCCGACGCCGGGCTGGTCAACGTGGTGGGTGGCTGCTGCGGCACCACGCCCGAGCACATTGCCGCTATCGCCAAGGCCGTCGCCGGCAAGGTGCCGCGCCAGATTCCGGAATTGCCGCGGCAACTCCGGCTGTCCGGCCTGGAGTCGTTTGCGCTCACGCCGGAAATCCCCTTCGTGAACGTCGGCGAGCGCACCAACGTCACCGGCTCCGCCAAGTTCCGCAAGCTGATCACCGCCGGCGATTACACGGCGGCGCTGACGATCGCGCGCGAGCAGGTCGAGAACGGTGCGCAGGTGATCGACGTCAACATGGACGAAGGGTTGCTCGACTCGGAAGCCGCGATGGTCACCTTCCTCAATCTGATCGCCGCCGAGCCCGACATCGCGCGCGTGCCGGTGATGGTCGATTCATCGAAGTTCTCAGTGATCGAGGCCGGGCTGAAATGCTTGCAAGGCAAGCCGGTGGTGAACTCGATCTCCATGAAGGAAGGCGAGCAGGCTTTCATCGACCACGCCAAGACCGTGCGCCGCTACGGCGCCGCGGTGGTCGTGATGGCCTTCGACGAAAAGGGCCAGGCCGACACGCTCGAGCGCAAATGCGCCATCGCCAAGCGCGCCTATGACATTCTGACCAAGCAAGTCGGCTTCCCGCCGGAAGACATCATCTTCGACCCGAACATCTTCGCCGTCGCCACCGGCATGGACGAGCACAACGGCTACGGCGTCGCCTTCATCGAGGCGGCGCGCTGGATCAGGCGAAACCTGCCGCATGTGCACGTCTCCGGCGGCGTGTCGAACCTGTCGTTCTCGTTCCGCGGTAATGAGCGCGTGCGCGAGGCCATGCATTCAGTCTTCCTGTTCCATGCCATCCAGGCCGGCATGGACATGGGCATCGTCAATGCCGGCCAAATCGCGGTCTACGACGACCTCGATCCGCAACTGCGCGAGGCTTGCGAGGACGTGGTGCTCAACCGCCGTCCTGACGCATCCGAGCGCCTGCTCGATATTGCCAAGAAATTCCACGGCAAAGGGCAGGAGGCGAAGGAAGCCGACCTCGCCTGGCGCGAGCAGCCGGTGGAGAAACGGCTGGCGCACGCACTGGTGCACGGCATCACCGATTTCGTCGAGCCCGATGTCGAGGAGGCCCGCCTGCGCGCGTCGCGCCCGCTCGACGTGATCGAAGGCCCGCTGATGGATGGCATGAACATCGTCGGCGACCTGTTCGGCTCCGGCAAGATGTTCCTGCCGCAGGTGGTGAAGTCGGCGCGCGTTATGAAGCAGGCGGTCGCCTATCTCATGCCCTACATGGAGCAGGAGAAGGACGGCCGCTCGCACAACAGCTCGAACGGCAAGATCGTGATGGCGACGGTCAAGGGCGACGTGCACGACATCGGCAAGAACATCGTCGGCGTCGTGCTCCAGTGCAACAATTACGAGGTCGTCGATCTCGGCGTCATGGTGCCGGCGGCGAAGATCCTTGAGACCGCCAGGGCCGAGAAGGCCGATATCATCGGCCTGTCCGGCCTGATCACGCCCTCGCTCGACGAAATGTGCCACGTGGCCGCCGAAATGGAGCGGCAGGGCTTCGAGGTGCCGCTCATGATCGGCGGCGCCACCACCAGCCGCGTGCACACTGCGGTGAAGATTCATCCGAATTACCGCCGCGGGCAGGCGGTCTATGTGAACGACGCCAGCCGGGCGGTCGGCGTGGCGCAGTCGTTGCTGTCACGCGAGGGGCGGGCCCCTTACGTTGCCGAGCTGCGCGGTGAATATGCCCGCATCGCCGCCGCGCATGCGCGCGCGCAGGAGGACAAGGCCCGGCTGCCGCTGGCGGCCGCGCGCGGAAACGCGTTGAAGCTTGATTGGCGCGGCTATCAGCCGCCGAAGCCGACGTTTCTCGGTACCAAGGTGCTGAACGATTATCCGGTCGCGGAACTGGTCGATTTCATCGACTGGACGCCGTTCTTCCAGACCTGGGAGCTGTCCGGAAAGTTCCCCGCCATTCTCGACGACGTCAAGGTCGGGGAGGCGGCGCGCGCGCTCTACGACGATGCCCGCGCCATGCTCGACAAGATCGTCGCCGAAGGCTGGTTCAAGGCCAATGCCGTGACGGGTTTCTGGCCGGCGCAGGCGCAGGGCGACGATATCCTGCTGTTTGGCGACGAAGCGCGCGACGAACAGATCGCGACCTTGCATGCATTGCGCCAGCAATTGTCGAAGCGCGAGGGGCGCAACAATGTGGCGCTTTCGGATTTCGTCGCTCCGCACGACAGCGGGGTACCGGATTACGTCGGCGCTTTCGCGGTCACGGCGGGGATCGGCGAGGACGTGATCGCTGAGCGCTTCAAGCGCGCCAATGACGACTACTCGGCCATCATGGTGAAAGCGCTCGCCGACCGTCTGGCCGAAGCCTTTGCCGAGCGGCTGCATCAGCGCGTGCGCCAGGAGTTCTGGGGCTATGCGCGCGACGAGAAACTCACGGCCGAGCAACTGATCGCGGAACAATACCGCGGCATCCGGCCGGCGCCGGGCTACCCCGCGCAGCCCGACCATACCGAGAAAGGCACGCTGTTCCGCCTGCTCGAGGCTGAGCGCATCGGCATCAAGCTCACCGAAACCTTTGCGATGTGGCCGGGCGCGGCGGTGTGCGGGCTCTATTTCAGCCATCCGCAAAGCGCCTATTTCGGCGTCGGCAAGATCGAGCGCGACCAGGTCGAGGATTACGCCAAGCGCAAGGGCTGGAGCGTGGCGGAGGCCGAGCGCTGGCTGGCCCCCATCCTCAACTACGACGTCCACACGTCGCCCAGCATCGTGGCGGCCTAGTCTTGATTGTCCTTCCGCTGCGCGGCCTCCCCGGAATGACGGAGAGGGAACTGCAAAAAGCAAAACACCGGAGAGCTTTTCGCTCTCCGGTGTCGTATTGCTTCGCCCTAGTTAGCTTTGTTGGTTCGGCGTTGTCGTCGGCCGCTTGAACTCAGAATGCCCCCAGCAAGATCGCACCGACGAAAACGAACACGGCGCATACCGCTAGAACTTCGAGTCGCAAGGTAAGGGCCACGGCTGCCTCCCTTGTTGATGTGCCTTTAAGCTAGCAGACAACGCCGATGTACCTAAGCGGTTGCACGTCCCCAGCAAAGAATTTTCGTCAAACGCCATGCATGGGTGGAATAGCGGCGGCAAGCGCCTGATCCCACGATACTAATGCTTGCCCGCGCTGCGAGGCGGCGGTGCAAAACGAATATCCCGTTCGGATTTGACGGACAAACGACCGGCAATCGGCGCCAAACCACCCCGCTTCCACTAGGATTGGAGTCAGCCGCCGCAAAATTGCATATGCGCAACGTCGGCCCGGGTTCCGCCGGCGGTGCTCGCAGCGCGCTAGGGCGTGCGGCTTGACCGCGCCCTGCCGGCGCCGCGGCGGGCGGCGAGGGCCGCACCACGAAAGGATTCCTTATCCTTAACGGACTCGCGTACCGTCAGCGTTGAAGCCTCGTTAAAGAAACTGCTCGCATTTTCTCGGGCATGAGGCGGGGACTGGCTTTCTCCATCGGCGGGGGAGTGGTGCTGCTGGCGCTCGCCGGCTGCGGCCGCGGCTACTTCATGGAAGCCCAGCGCGCGCCCTGGCGGCACGACGCCGAGGTCGACTGCATGAAGTCGGGCGCCGTCAAGGTCGGCGTCGTGCAGATCGATCCGATCGAAGGGCCGGGCGCCTGCGGTATGGATTTCCCGCTGCAGGTGACGGCGCTCGGCGAAGCCTCGCCGGCCATGAGCTACGCCGACGAGCTGCGCCCGCCGGCGGCGATCCCCAACGCCTCATCCGCCGACATGCCGCGCTGGCCGCCGAGCCAGCAGCGCTACTATGCACCGCCGCCGCGTTCCGCGCCGGTCGTCAGCGCACCGATCGAGGGTGCGCCGGTTTCGGGCGAGCGGATGCGCTGGGTGCCGGGACCGCAGGGCGTCGAGATTCAGCACGACGGATCGGCGCCGGCCGGCCAGCCGATGTCGCTGAGCCCCGGCGGCGAGCAGCCCGCCGCCGAGCCTCAATACATTCCCCAGCGCGACTACGCGCCACCCACGATCCCGCCGCGGGCGGCGCCGACCAGCTATCCGCGCGCGGCGCCGATGATGCAGCCTGCCGTGCGCGCGATACCGAGCGATATTCCCGACGACGCCGTCGTTCCGCCCGGCGGCAGCGCCGCGGTGCCGGAGCGGCGCGTGCAGCCGGCCTATAACGCGCCGGTCTATCAGCCGCCGCCGCAACAGCGAGAACTGCCGCGGCTCGGGCCCATGCGCGGACCGAACACGCTTGCGACGCTCGTTCCGGCCGAGGTCACGCCGCCCGCCAAGCTTGCCTGTCCGCTGGTCTCCGCGCTCGACCGCTGGGTGAGCGAAGGCGTGCAGCCGGCGGCGCTGCACTGGTTCGGTCAGCCGGTGACCGAGGTGCACCAGATCGGATCCTACTCCTGCCGTCACATGGTCGGCGGCTCCGGCGTCTCTGAGCATTCCTACGGCAACGCGCTCGATATCGCCGGCTTCACACTCGCCGACGGCCGCAAGATCACCGTCAAGGACGGCTGGCACGGCAGGCCGGAAGAGCAGGGCTTCCTGCACGACGTGCAGCTTTACGCCTGCGAGACCTTCGCCACGGTGCTGGCGCCCGGCTACAACATCTACCACTACGACCACATCCACGTGGACCTGATGCACCGCCGGCCCGGCTACCGCCCGTGCCGGCCCGAAGCCATTCCTGGCGAGGCGGCCGCAGCCAAGGCGCGCGCGCATTATGCCGCCCAGCACCGCGGGCCGGCCTATACCGGCTCGATCGCGTCGCGGAGCGACGCGCCGACGGCTGCCCCCGGCGAGGACGGCTATGTCGCGGATGACGGCAGCGAGCAGAGCCCGCCGGTGCAAACGCCCGGCTATCTCGGCCGCCCGATCAAGATGCCGAACGAAGACCGCTTCGCGATACACTGAGCACCGCGCCGCCGGGTGGCGGCGGGCCAGCTTTGTGGACATGATCCTACGCTAGCGCCTGCAGCAGCATCGCCGCGAACAGGATCAACCCGGCGTCGCGGTTCGATTTGAACAGCATCAGGCAATGCGCCGGATCGTCGATATCGAGCCGCGCCACCTGCCAGGCCAGATGCGCGGCGAAAGCGGCAAGCCCGATCAGGAAAATCAATCCGCCGCCGGCCATCACGCCGGCCGCGCCGATCAGCGCCACCGCGCCGGCATAGAAGCTCGCCAGCATCGGCCGCGTGTTCTGCCCGAACAAGAGCGCGGTCGACTTGATGCCGATGAACAGGTCGTCCTCGCGGTCCTGATGGGCGTAGATGGTGTCGTAGCCGATCACCCAGGAGATTGATCCGGCATAGAGCACGAGCGCCGGCCAATCGAGCCGGCCGAAGGCGGCCGGCCAGCCCATCAGCGCGCCCCACGAGAAAGCCAAGCCGAGAACGATCTGCGGCCAATAGGTGATGCGCTTCATGAACGGATAGACCACGACCACCGCGAGCGAGGTGAGACCGGTCATCACCGTGAAGCGGTTGAACTGCAGCAGCACCAGCAAGCCGACCAGCGCCTGCGCCACCATGAACAGCGTGGCCTGCGCGACCGTCACCTGCCCGGATGGAATCGGCCGCGAGCGCGTGCGCTCCACGCGGCCGTCAAGATCGCGATCGACCAGGTCGTTCCAGGTGCAGCCGGCGCCGCGCATGGCGAAGGCGCCGATGAAGAACAGCACGATGTGCGCGAAGCTCGGAAAGCGGCCGGCATGCATGCCGGCTAAGCCCACCGACCACCAGCACGGTATCAGCAGCAGCCAGGATCCGATGGGGCGGTCGAGGCGCGCGAGCCGCAGATAGGGCCGCGCGAAGGCCGGCGCCAAGCCGTCGACCCAGTTGCCGGTCGCATCGGCGACGCGTCCGGCGTTGTCGCTCATTTTCCGAGCGGTGTTCCAGTCAGAGTGTCGAAGGTGCCGCGGCCCGTCTTGATGTTGTTGGCATTCGGAATGCCGGTGCCGAGCGCGTCGCTTAAGGATGGTCCGGCCGGACGCGGCGGATTGGCGGCCAGCTTGCACACGCGCGTGCGCGCTTCCGCCGCCTTGGCGTGGCCGAGCGAGATCTGTTGAATGATT
>Ga0316624_10000557_pt1 | contig 12827 bp, 10 predicted proteins | sample OWC_Aug_N3_C1_D5_FD_207657 | JGI IMG/M metagenome (GOLD analysis project Ga0316624, IMG submission 207657) | Wetland soil microbial communities from Old Woman Creek delta, Ohio, United States - OWC_Aug_N3_C1_D5_A | ecosystem: Environmental > Terrestrial > Soil > Wetlands | place: USA: Ohio... | reverse complement strand
ACCGGGCCGCTGCCGCTGGTCACCTTCGCCCAGGCCTCATTGCCGCCGAACCCGAAATCGCGTCCGACGTCCGCCGCGTTGCCGAAGGCGAACTTCCAGTCTGCATCGAGCGACAGGCGCCCGCGCGGGCCGGTTTCCGGGGACGACGTGGTCCGGAGTCCGGGGTCCGAAGTCCGGAGTCCGAAATCGGTCCTGTGGGATCCGGCTTCAGCCGGATTGCCTACGGTTTCAGCCGGATTGCGCACCGCGTCAGCTGGACCGGGCACGGTTCGGGAGGATTGCGATCCGGGGCCCGTGATCGCGACCCCTCCCAGGGCAAGCGTGAGAATCAGCGTCTTCATGGCGGGCCGATCATAATAGGAAATCCCGCGCGAAGCGCGGTCACCGGGAGGCCGTCGCCCATACTCGGACGGGCTCCCGGAAAACGCGGCATAATCAACTCAGGAGCATTGATGCCGAAACCAGAGATGGTCCGGTGTGCATGGGTTCGCGACGATTCGCTGTGTCTCTCGTACCACGACACCGAGTGGGGTGTCCCGCAGCACGACGACCGGAAGCTGTTCGAACTGCTGGTGCTCGAAGGCGCCCAGGCGGGACTGAACTGGATGACGATTCTGCGCAAGCGCGAGGCGTACCGGCGCGCGTTCGACCAGTTCGACCCCGCGAAGGTCGCCAGGTACCGAGACGCCCGGGTCGCACGCCTTCTCGCCAACAGCGGCATCGTGCGGAATCGTTTGAAGGTGCTCGCCGCCGTCCAGAACGCCAGGGCGTTGCTCGAAGTCCGCGCCGAGTTCGGCACATTCGACAGTTACATCTGGCAGTTCACCGGGCACCGGCCCAAGGTGAACGCGTGGCGGTCGACCGCCGCAATCCCGGCGCGCACGGCCGACTCGGACGCGATGAGCCGCGATCTGAAACGTCGCGGGTTCGCCTTCGTCGGTTCGACGATCTGCTATGCCTTCATGCAGGCGACCGGCATGGTCAATGACCACGTGGTGTCCTGCTTTCGGTATTCCCAGGTGACGGACGCGCCGCCGCGCACCGGCCGGGCGAATGCGCGCAGGGGCGCGCCGCCTTCAGCCGACCCATGAGGGTGTCATGGACGAGAAACGCCAACTGTTGCGTCATACTGTCGCTACGCTGGCCTACCGCGCGGGCAAGGCCGTGCGTGCCATGCCCGCCGAGTGCGCGCAGTTCCGGGTGAGCGGCACCAGCCGGACACCGATCGAAATCCTGGCGCACATCGGCGATCTGCTCGACTGGGCGCTGTCGGTTGCCAAGGGCGAACAGAAATGGAAGGACAGCACGCCGCACGCGTGGAACGCCGAGGTCGCCCGTTTCTTCGACGCACTAGGCGTTTTCGACGCCTATCTGGCGTCGACCCTTCCGCTGGCATGCCCACCGGAGGCCCTGTTCCAGGGTCCAATCGCCGACGCTCTGACACACGTCGGCCAGATTGCGCTCCTGCGCCGTTGCGCGGGGGCGCCTGTGCGGGGCGAGAACTACCTTGTGGCGGACATCGTCGTAGGCCGCGTTGGCCAGTGGCAGTCGCCGGCACGCAAGGAATTCGACTGAGGAGATGAACGCCGACCTGCTTTCTTCGCCCGTAGCGTGGTTGCAGCGCGCCGTGCCCGACGTCGACGTTCCGCCGGCGCCCGCCTACGAGCACTGGTGCCGCGAACACGGCCAGGCGATTGCCGATGCGGTGGATCGGGCGGGGACACCCCACCTGCGCATGTTCGATGCCCTCGGTTCCCGCATCGACGAAGTGCAGTTCCCGCCGGGTTACGCCGAGGCGCTCGCGCAGGGGTACCAGGCGGGCATCGTCTGGCGCGCCTTCGACGAACCGCGCTCGTTGCTGCCGTCCTTCGCGCTTGGGTACATCACGTCGTTCTTCGATCCGGGCATCTACTGTCCTTTCACGGTGTCGCTGTCGACCGCGCTGCCGCTCGACAAGTACGCGAGCGCAGAGGTGAAGGCCCGCTTCCTGGCACCGCTGCTCGCGCGCGAGGGGCGCGCGTGGCAGGGCGCCACGTGGATGACGGAAGTCCGCGGCGGATCCGATCTCGGGGCTGCGGTCGAGACGCGCGCGCGGCGATCGCCGGGGGAAGAAGACGACTCGTGGCGCCTCGACGGCGAGAAGTACTTCTGCAGCAACGTGGGCGCAGACGTCGCCGTGGTCGCCGCTCGCCCCGAAGGCGCCCCCGCAGGCGTGCGCGGGCTGCGCCTGTTCGTCGTGCCGCGGCTGCGGAAGGACGGCGCGTTGAACTACACCGTGCAGAGGCTGAAGGACAAGATTGCCACACGATCGGTCGCGACCGGCGAGGTGCGCCTCGAGGACAGCGAAGGCTGGCTGCTTGGCGAGCAGTACCCGGGCGTGTACCTCATCCTCGAAGTGCTGAACCTCTCGCGCATCGCGAACAGCATCGGCAGCGTCGCCCTGGCGCAGCGCGCAATCGCCGACGCGTTGGAATTCGCGCGCGGGCGCGTCGCCTTCGGCAGGCCGATCGTCGAGCACCCGCTGCTGGCCGTGCAGTTTGCCGACCGCCTTGCCGCCCTCGAAGCCGCGTCGGCGCTTGCATGGGCGGCGGCGCGCCAGCTCGACGCGGTGTGGCAGGAGCGGCCGCCGTACTCCGGGCAATACGACCTGTTCCGCCTGATGGCGCACCTCGCGAAGTACTGGACAGCGGAAAACGCCGTGCAGACGGCGGCGTGGGCGATCCAGATCTTCGGCGGCGTCGGCACGCTCGCCGAAAATCGCGTCGAGCGCTGGCTGCGCGAGGCGATGGTCCTCGCCATCTGGGAAGGGACCGCGCATCGCCAGATGCTGGACGGCCTCGAGGTGATGGAGCGCAAGGGCGCGCATCGCCTGTTGCTGGATCGCCTGCGGCCGCTCTCGACGCCCGAGGCGATCGATCGATGGACGATGCGCCTCGACCACTTTCTCGCCCAGGATCGCGCCGACCGCGAAGCATCGGTCGAAGGCGTGTTCCGGGATCTCGCGGCGTTTGCGGCCCGCACGCTCGCAGGGGCCGCCCGCGCGCTACCGTGACTACTTGGCTAGTGGCGGTGCTCCCCAGTGCCTGTGAACCGACGGCAAAGCGGTTCGGCACCCGCGGCGCCACACCGTCTCGAGCCGCTCGTATTCCGCGCGCGGGAGTTGGACGAGCACCGGGCTCTTGTCGGCGTCCAGCCACTTGAGTATAGCGCGGAGAATATCCTTGATCGGGCGCCGTCGCCCGTCGATACTGAAGCGCCGCGCCGTTCCCGCAGCAAGCCCCGGAGGATCACGATGAGGATGAGGACTCTCGCCGGCGTCCTGACCACGGCGTTTCTCGCGGTGGCCACGCTCGCATTCGCGCAAGACAAGTTCGGCGTTGCAGTCTATCCGGGCGCAAAACCGGACACGGCGACTTCCGACGCCGTGAAAAAGATGATGAACAGCGAGGCGGAGTGCTATCGAACCACCGACAGCCTGGACAAGGTGATGGCGTTCTACAAGAAGCAGTCGAATCTCGCCGCGAAGGGTACGACCGACGACGGCGGCATGTTCGAGAAGAAGGACGATCCCAAGGTCTCACTCACGGTGCAGAACCCCTGGATGGACATGACGACCGGCAAGATGGTGAAGGACACCCTCATCACCATCGTCAAACAGCAGTAGGAGCGCCGATGCCCGAGGAACTGGTTCTCTGTATTCATCGACAGCTTCTGGACGAGATCGGCACGTTCCACGGCATCCAGCCCAATCTCGGGCCGTACATCCCGCGCATCCTCGATGCCCGGAACACGCTGTTCGTCGCCCGTTCACACGCGGAACAGGATCCGGCGCTGAAGCAGATCATCCCCTACGTGGTGATCAAGAAAGGGCAGAAGTGGCTTCATTACGTGCGCGGCAAGGGCTCGGGCGAAAAGCGGCTCGTCGCGCTGGGGTCGATCGGCATCGGCGGGCACATCAAACACTCGGATGTGAAGGTATACGACGACCGTGACGGGTTGGCGTTCTTCGAGGAGGCGGTGCAACGCGAACTGCAGGAGGAACTGCGCATGGACGGCCGCTTTCGCACGCGTATCGTCGCGCTCCTGAACGACGACACGAATGCGGTCGGGCAGGTGCATCTCGGCGTCGTGCACGTCTGCGAGCTGACCCGCGAAAACGTCTCCAAGGGCGAAGCGTGCATCACCGATCTTCGGTTCCTCTCGCTGCCTCAACTGCTGGAGCGACGCGAGCACTTGGAGACCTGGTCGCAGATCTGCCTGGATTTCATCGTCAATCGTTGACGGCCGACAATCGATAGTCAACCGCAAAGACAGAGAACTGGTTTTGAACTCGTTCGCGTGAACTCGATTGAGCTGCGCCCAGCACCGCCCTGGGTCGTTCAGACGCCCGTCCGGCGGATGTTCACGGTGTGCAGATCCAGGCCCGCGGGCAGCGCCTGAAGATCGAACTCGACACGCGACCCTTCCGTCACCTGCCGCCACCGGTAGACGCCCGGCTCACTCTCGACCTGTTCGCGGCCGCGTGGCGGTTCGAGAAAAGCCTCTGCGGCGTCCAGGCTCGCGTGCTCGGCGGTCCACCCGCGCGCCAGCGCTTCGGTCACGTAGCTGCGCAGCAGCTTCGGCCAGTACTGCTCGAACAGCCCGTTGGACGCAAACACGTCGCTCCATGCCACCTCGCCGCCATAGGCAACGACGACGCCGACGAGACGGCTCTCTTTGCCGACACCGATCGCGCGGCGGAACCTCCGTTCGAGCTCGTCCGCAACGGCGTCAACCGATCGCCCGAGCCGCGATTCGCGATACACCTTCGCATACGATTCGGTCGGCGCGTCGGTCGCGACGAGGTTGTCGATGACGCGGGCCGAGATCGGCGCGGCCGACGGCGCTCCTGTGCTTCCGGCCGCCGGCGCGGTGGTCGCCTCGCGCACCGACGCCCACACGCGAGTCTGGCTTTGGACGACCACCGCCTGCTCGCGCACGCTCGGGTGCACGATGACCTTCGACGCATTGAACTGGGCGGCGCCCGCCCAGCGCCCGTGTTCGACGCAGAACACGTCCAGCGGGAGCGGTTCGCCGCCGGGTGCGACGATCCGGTCCTTCGCGATGATGCGGTCCTGCTTGCCGCCCGACACGAGCTCGCCGGCGATCAGCAACAGCGGCTTCCGTCCGCGGTTGATCAGCACCAGCCGGTTCACCTCGTCTCTGCCTTGCGGTGACGGCAGGGGCCGTCCGTCGCGCGTGCGCCTCAGGATCACATCGCCCATCTCGCGCACCACCACGTCGCCGCTCGCCAGTCCCTGATCCAGCGTCACGAACCCGCTCGTATCGACGCGGGCGGATGCGATGACGGGGAACAGCGTGACGTTCTCGTAAGTGACTCCCGACAGCACACTGAGCGCCCCGCGCCCGCCGGGCCCCGCGGCGCCAGTTGCCGAAAGTGGCGGCGCGAACAGCGCCAGAGCAGCCAGCATGACCGCGAGGGCGACGCCCAGGTAGCCGATGCGCGTCAAAGACGATGTGGAGCCCGAAGAGTGAAGTCCGAAGTGGTTGCGCGGCATGTCGACACCTCCTGTGCGCGGCATCGCACGTCTTCCCTGGCCGCTTTCGGGGATAGAACGAGGAGGAAAGGGATTCTTGCAGAATGGTTCCTGGTCCTTGGTTCCTGGTCCCTGGTGCGGCCTGCGCACCAAGGACGACGGACCAGGGACCGCACTGGGGACCAGGGACTAGGGACCAGGGACTATCCGCCGCCAGGTGGCGCCGCCGTCGTCGGTCACGAACCGGCGGCCGTCGCGCGCGGTGACGGTCGCATGAAGGGCATCGCGGGCTTCGACGCCAACGAGATCGATCCGTTCGGGGAACGGCCGCGGTTCCCAGCGCTCGCCGTCGGTGGCCAGCAGAACCGTGCCGGCGCTTCCGACGAGCCAACACACGGTCGCCGTCGGCGCGGACCCGGCAAGCAGGCTCGCCGAAGCGTGATACGACTGCAGATTCCAGGTGACGCCGCCGTCGCTCGAGCGCGAAATGCCGCCGCCGGATTCGAGGCGCCAGCGGATCGACTGGCCGGGCGCGACAATGACGACAGGCGTCGCAGCGAAGAAAGCGCGTTCGCCGATGCGAACGGACTCCGCCCTGAGCTGGGCACTTACCGCGGTTTTCGCCTGGGTGGGCGGGGGAGTGGCCGCTACCTTGACGGACTCAACGCGATTCAGGACGACGGGTGCAGCCGTGGGCGCGCCGAGGGGAGCGGCCTGGGCCTGCGCCTGGGGCGTTGGCGTCTGCGCGACCGCCTGTTGACCGGCCGCCTGCTGGCGGAACTGCGCCGCATTTCCGGCGATGCCCGGGCTGACCTGCGACGGCTGGTACTGGCGCGCCTCGACCTGGGGAGCCGCGATCCGTGCCGCGGGGGCGGCGGGCAGATGCCGCGCAGGCGTGGTTGGCCGAACCTCGTCGCGGGTAGTTGCGGAAGCGGCGTCCGCGCGCGCGACGCGCTTCGCAGCTTCCGCGGGGCTGCTCTTGACGGGCGTCGCCGGTTCGGGCACCGCGGTCCGGGCGGAGGAAACCGGCCGGTTCTCCGCAACCGGGAGCCGCGCGACGGGCAGTTGCTCCGCCACCGGAGCGCGCCCTGCCATCGATGGGGCCGTGCCGGCCGGCTGCGGCATGAGCATCGTAGACCTGATGCCGACATACAGGACGACAACAACGGCGACACCGACGGCGGGCACCGCCCAACGGAGCCATGCGACGGACGGTCGAACCTTCGCCACCGACCCTGCGGGCACCGGCGTCGATCCGGCCAGCGCAAGCGCGTGCTGGCATCGCAAACACGCGGACGCATGCCGCTCGACGGCCTCGCGTTCGGGCGCGGACAAACCACCCTCGACGTAGGCAGCAAGGTCGCCGGCCTGCGGGCAGGCGTCGGCCGCGCCCGCCGAGGCACGCAGCCCAGCGCCGAGCATGCGGTCGATCGCGGCGTCACGGTCCCGGTCGCGTTTCACGATGCCTCCAAGGTAACTGTTTGGCGTTCCGACGCGCCCGCCAAACAGTTACTAGGTACGAACGAATTCAACGTCATCTCTTGCACGACCCTGCTGGTCCCTGGTCCCCGGTCCTTAACGCTGGTCCCCTGATCCCCGCTCCTGTTCTTCATGTCGCCTGATCGAGATCAGGCGGAAGGGCCCGCGCCAGATCGAACGCCGGATCCGATCGCGCATACTCGAAACACGCCGCCACCTGCGTCTCATCAAGGCCGTTTTCCTCGCGCAGCCGGCGCTCCACGGCCCCCCGGATCTCCTGCCTCGTCCGGTCGAGCTTGCGCGAAACCGTCGCCTCCGACTCGGCGAGGACGCGGCCCACGGCGGCAAGCTTCATCTGCTGCGTGTAGTAGAGAGCAAGGCGCAGGCGGTCGCGAGGCGGCAGGCTGGCAAGCGCTGCCGCGAGCGCCGCTCGCACCATGGGGAGGTGGCGATCGCGGTCCACGTCCGGTTCGTCCACTGGCGCGGCGACCTGCCGCGCTCGTTCACCTTCCGGCAGCGGTTCGAACCGCCTGGCCTCGCGAACGCGGTCTACGACGCGCTGGGCGAGCACCGCGCGAAGCCATCCGGCGATCGTGCTTCGGCCGTGGAAGTAATCGAACAGCGACCGGCGGCCGCCCGCTCGTTCCTCGACGCCGAACAGATCCGCGTAGATCGAGTCGGCAAGTTCGTGCGCGCTGCCGGGAGGGGCGCACGACGCGGCGGCCGACAGGAGCGCCGGTCGGAGCTCGCGGACGAAGTGTTCCCAGGCCGGTTCGCTGCCCCGGGCGCAGGCGCACGCCAGCGCGAGGTCTTCCAAGTGGAGCGACTCGAGATAGGCGCGGATCTCGGACGGGGTGGGCGCCTGGCCGCGAAACCGATGGGTCGCGCTGCGCGACAGTGCTGCCCTGAAATCGGCGTGCGACAGATTCCAGCGGGCGGCTTTCGCCCGAAGATGCAGTCTCCGAACGAAATCCGGCTCGACGCGGAGCGCTGAAGCCTCGGCCGGGGCGCTGTCCACGCCACCATCCTACAGCTGTGCGAGGTGCGACGTGCGAGGTGCGACGTGCGAGGCGCGGAGTGGACCCCGCACCGGAACTGCTTGAGCTTCGCCTCTCAGTCGGGGCATACTTGGCCGCACTCCCCCCGGCAATCCCGTTGGACTCAACAAGGAGAGACGAATGAACGCACGACGCGTTTTGCGAACTGGTCTTGCGATCGCTGCAGTCGTGGCTGCGATCGGTGCGACTACCGTCATCACTCGAGCCGCCGAGAACGCGCTGAGTGCCGGCACCTACACGGCGAAGGTCAAGGCGCTCGTGTGCCGCGGGTGCGTTCCGCTGGTCAAGAAGACGATGGAAGGCCTGAAGGCGATCGAAGCGGCCTCGGTGGACCAGCAGACGAGCACCCTGGAGTTCAAGGTCAAGAAGGACAACTCGATCAAGGTGTCCGAGATCCAGACGGCGCTGAAAGCGGCCGCCGACAGGATGGGCATGGGTGCCGACTACACGCTCTCGGATGTGAAGGCGAAAGGCCGCTAGCGTGTCGTGGGCGAGCGGGCCCTGCTGAAAGAGGCCGTCCTGCACGTGCAGTGCCGGCAAGTGGACGGGTTCACTCGACACAAATGTAATCAATCGCGCCGATCGTGCCGGGGCGGCAATTGACTGCCGCACGCCCCGGAACTAGTATCGCGTCCGTAGCACCTCTTCCCTTCGCCTGGTGCGCGGAATCCGGCGGCCGTCGGATTCCCGGAGATCGCAGCTTCCAGAGTGGTCGAAGGGGGCGGCATGATCGGGCAGACGCTGACGCACTACCGTGTCCTCAAGCGGCTCGGCGGCGGCGGGATGGGCGTTGTGTACGAGGCTGAAGATCTGCGCCTCGGCCGACACGTGGCCCTCAAGGTGCTGCCGCCGCAACTGACGCAGGATCCGCAGGCCGTCGAGCGCCTGAAGCGCGAGGCGCGAGCCGCCTCGGCGCTCAACCATCCCCACATCTGCACCATCTACGACATCGGCGAGCAGGACGGCCAGCAGTTCATCGTCATGGAACTGCTGGAGGGCCAGACGCTGCGGGATCGGATCGGTGGGCGTCCGATCGACGAGGAGCACCTGCTCGACGTGGGGATTCAGGTGGCCGATGCGCTCGACGCCGCGCACGTGGCCGGTGTCATCCACCGCGACATCAAGCCGGGCAACATCTTCATCACGAAACGCGCGAACGCGAAGGTCCTCGATTTCGGCCTCGCCAAGGCAGCGACACCTCGCGTGGCGGGAATACCGGCCGGAGACGTGCCGGCGCCGGCGGCCAGCCAGGCGACCGCCCCGACGGAAGAGCAGTTGACGAGTCCCGGCGCCGCGGTGGGCACGATTGCCTACATGTCGCCCGAGCAGGCAACCGGCGAGGACGTCGATTCCCGGACGGATCTGTTCTCGCTCGGCGTCGTGCTGTACGAGATGGCGACCGGGCGCCCGCCGTTTGCAGGCAAGACGTCGGCCGTGGTCTTCGACAGGATTCTCCACGCCTCGCCGCAGGCTCCGACGCAGGTGAATCGTCGGGTGTCGCCCGAGTTGGAACGGATCATCGCGAAGGCGCTCGAGAAGGATCGCGACCTGCGGTACCAGAGCGCGGCGGACCTGCGCGCGGACCTGCAGCGCGTGAAGCGTGACAGCGGCTCGCGGTCGGTGCATGCGGCGTTTTCCGGGGGACAGGACGCGGCGAAATCGGCGGACGGGACAGCAGGGACGCCGCCGGGACCCGCGTCAGGCCACCGGGCGTCATCGAGCGCGTCAGTCGCATCCTCGACGACGGGCGGTCGCATTCGCCGATTGGCGGAGTCGCGACGCACGCGCCTGGCCGTAGTGTTGACGCTGCTGGCCGTCGTCGCAGGGGCCGCTCTCTTTCATTTCTTCGGCAGCCGTGCGCCGGCGCTGACCGAGCGCGACTGGATCGTGCTCGCCGATATCCAGAACAACACGGACGATCCGTCGTTCGACGCCGTCCTCAAACAGGCGCTTTCCGTGCAGCTCGCGCAGTCTCCGTTCCTGAACCTCTTTCCCGAGGAGCGGATCCGCAGTCCGCATGGCACCCTGGCGTTGATGCAGAAGTCGTCGGGCGATCGCCTGACGCCCGCCATCGCCCACGAAGTCTGCCTGCGCGAGGGCTTGAAGGCGATGCTCGCCGGGACGATTTCCAGCGTCGGCACCACCTACTCGCTGACGCTGCAGGCCGCCAGCTGCGCCACCGACGAGGTGCTGGCGACCGCGCAGGCCGATGCGCGAAGCAAGGAGGAAGTACTGCCCGCCCTCGGCAGCGCCGCGTCCGCCATCCGCGCGAGCCTTGGTGAATCGCTGTCATCGATTCAGAAGTACGACGTGCCGATCACGCGGGCGACCACGTCGAACCTCGAGGCGCTGAAGCTGCTCAGCCAGGCGGACGTGCTGCGATGGGGCGGGCGGGAAGGCGACGCGATCCCGCTCCTGCAGCGCGTCGTGGAAATGGATCCGCAGTTCGCGCTCGCGTGGGCCCGTCTCGCTACTACCCTGAGCAACCTCGGAGGGGATCTGGACCAGCAGCGGGCGGCGGCCACCAGGGCGTTCGAATTGAGAGACCGCGTCAGCGAACCGGAGCGCTACTACATCGAAGCGCGCTACTACAGCTCGGTCGTCGGTGACACAGACAAGGCCATGCGTGCGTACGAGCTGTGGAAGACGACGTACCCGCGGGCAAACATCCCCCACGGCAATCTGTCGGTCGCCTATCTGGTCAGGGGTGAACTCGAAAAGGCCGAGGAGGAGGCGCGCGAATCGATGCGCCTCGACCCGAACAACTACTTCTCCTATAACCAACTCGCGTCGGCGTGCATCGGGCTGAACCGCCTGGACGAGGCGCAGGCGGTCATCGAGAAGGCGCGCGCGCGCAAGATGGACGAGGCGGCGCTGCACGTCTATCTGTACGACATCGCGTGGCTGCGCGACGACGGCGCTGCGATGAGCCGCGAGGTGGAATGGGCGCGCGGACAGCGGCAAGGCGGGTTCATCATCAACGAGCACGCAAACGCGGCGGCGGCTGCCGGACGCCTGCGCGACGCGCGCCTCCTGCGCGAGCAGGCGCAGGAGATCAATCGGCGCAGCGGGTTAACCGAGATGGCCGCAATCGACCAGGCCATGATGGGCGTACACGAAGCGCTCGTTGGCAATCTGAAGGAAGCGCGAACACTGGCCGACGGCGTGACGCGAACACCGCTGCCTGCCGGCGTCTTGCCGCCTGCGTGGCGGTATTGTGGTCTCACCTACGCGTTGACAGGAGCTGGAGATCGCTTGGCGGCCGTTCTCGCGAGGAGCGAAGCATCCGCCCGTCCGGGGACGCCTGCCATGATCGATAGCCAGATCCGGGCCGAACTCGCGATGGCGCAGGCGGGCGTTGCGCTCAAGAGCGGCAACCCGGAAAAGGCGCTGGAGATGCTTCGGCCGATTGCGCAATACGAACGGTTCAGCGCGTACATGCTCATCCCGCAGTACATGCGCGGATACGCCTACCTGGTGGCCCGGCGTCCTTCGGACGCGGCAGCTGAATTCGAGAAGGTGATCGGCCAGCCCTACATCAGTCCAACCGCGCCCACCATCGCCCTCGCGCATGTCGGGCTGGCGCGGGCGCGCGCAGCCGCCGGTGGCGTGTCGCAGGCCCGCCAGGAGTACGAGAAGTTCTTCGCGCTCTGGAAGGACGCCGACCCGGACGTGCCGATCCTCGTCGAGGCGAAACGCGAGTGCGCCGCGCTTCCGCGGTGACGACGGCTTCACTTGTGGGCGGGGCTAAAGCCCCGCCCTACGACCCGGTTGGCCCCGGTCCCACCACGCGGTGCACGTCGGCGTGGACCGCGTCCAGTTCCTTCTTCAGTACCTGATAACGCTCGATCGCGTCGCGGCCAATCTTCTGATCCACGTTCGCCGTCATCCCCGCCAGGTACGTGATCTGCGCCTGCAGCCCGGGCTTGCCGTAGCGCACCGGCTCGGTCAGCAGCTTTGCGGCCAGGGCGTCGACTTCCTTCGCCTTCACCGCGTCGGGGCCGGTGGCGCCGCGCAACTTGGTCTGCGCCTCGCGAACGCGCGTTGCCAGGGAGGTCACCTCCCTGACCATGTCGCGCATGCGCATGTTGTGATCGAACTGCTCCTTCAGGTCCGCGACCGTCACGCCTTCGGCGGCGATGCGCGGGTCGATGAGCACATTGAACGGCTGCGTGAGCGTCGTCGTCCCGACGGTCAACTTCGCCTGGTAGCGCCCGGGCGGCGCGATCACGCCGGGCAGTGCACCGCCGACGCCGGGCGCGTTCTCCACTGGTGCGTTCCGCACGTCCCACACGAAGCGGTTGAAGCCGGCATTCTTCGTCACGCGCGGCGGCGGCCCGCCCCGCCCGCGTCCCTGCGGCACCAGGTCTGGATCCGCCTGGGCACCACCGCCCGCGCCGCCCCGGCCGCGTCCGCCGCCGGTCGCCACCGGCGTTTCACTGTTGTACGAATTCACCGGCTTGCCGGCCGCGTCGAGGATATCGATCGTCACCGGCCCCGTGGACGAGGCGGGCAGGTAGTATTCGATGGTCGGGCCGAGCACCGCCGGCGCGACCCTCGTCCGGTAGCCGTCGCGTGGCCTGTACAGTTGTACGGTTGTCGCCGCCGTCTTCGGCGTGATCTGGTGCAGCGAGCTGACGTTGTCGAGAATCCAGAACGCGCGCCCCTGCGTGGTGACCACCAGATCCTTGCGGTGCACCTTGATGTCGGTCACCGGCACGTTCGGCAGGTTCAGCTGGAACGACTGCCAGTG
>Ga0316624_10000556_pt1 | contig 12836 bp, 13 predicted proteins | sample OWC_Aug_N3_C1_D5_FD_207657 | JGI IMG/M metagenome (GOLD analysis project Ga0316624, IMG submission 207657) | Wetland soil microbial communities from Old Woman Creek delta, Ohio, United States - OWC_Aug_N3_C1_D5_A | ecosystem: Environmental > Terrestrial > Soil > Wetlands | place: USA: Ohio... | reverse complement strand
TGCCGCTCAACGAGGTGGTGTTCGATTTCTACGACCGGCTCAAATCGGTGTCGCGCGGCTACGCCTCGTTCGACTACCACCTCACCGACTACCGGCCGGCCGACCTGGTCAAACTGCAGATGCTGGTGAACGGCGAGGCGGTCGACGCGCTCGCCATGCTGGTGCACCGCACGCGCGCCGAGACGCGCGGCCGCGCCATGGCGGAGAAGCTCAAGGAGCTGATCCCGCCGCACATGTTCCAGGTGCCGATCCAGGCCGCCATCGGCGGCAAGATCATCGCGCGCGAGACCGTGCGCGCCTTCCGCAAGGACGTCACCGCCAAGTGCTACGGCGGCGACGCCACGCGCAAACGCAAGCTGCTCGACAAGCAGCGCGAAGGCAAAAAGAAGATGCGGCAGTTCGGCAAGGTCGACATTCCGCAGGAGGCGTTCATCGCGGCGTTGAAGGTGGATGTGTAAGGGCTACTCCGCCGCCTGGGAACGGTGCAAGAGTCCGGCTTGTTTCATCTCATCGTGTAATGCAATCGGATCCCAGTCGTAGCCGTTGGGCCACGTCAGCGCACCATCTTCGATAAAGACACGACGGAAGTATGCCGCATCCTTCAGCGGCTCGGACATGGGGCCGGCCTTTTTAAGGACATCCGCAAAGTCGCGCACGCCGATGGTGCCGTCGGAGAATTCGATCTCCAATTTATGCGCGCCAAGGGATCGAGCGCCGATGACGTCAATCATCATTCCAAGCCCGCAATGCGTTCGAGCGAACCGTCGTTTCGCGCCGCCTGCCAGTTGCGCATAAGGGCATCGCGCCGCAAATCGGTCCATTCCTTTAGCACACGCGCGACGGTCGGCGGTAGCCGCCCATCGACGATCTCGCCGTCGGCGATCCGCACGCGCGCGCGAAACCCCTGATACCGTACATGAAAATGCGGCGGATCATGATCATTGAAAAACATCCGCACCGCAATTCCGAGGAAATAGGCGATCGTCGGCAAAGCGCGCTCCGTCGCAAACGTCTAAACTTAGCATAACTTCGTTTCTTGTTATTATTCCTATTGCATAGATTGCTGATGCTCGGCTCGGACTTGGTGAGATGCGGCGACTCACTCTCTGTGGCCGCCGCGACACAGGCGGCGAAGCTACCAACGAAAAGTTATCCCTGCTCGCTTCCCGCGCCTTTTTCGTGCGCGCGCCCTCATTGGCTAAGCCGGACTATCGCCGCGTGCGCGGATCGAGTTCGCCGTCGGGCAGCACGACGAAGATCAGCACGGCGGCGATCACCATCACGAAGCGGAAGGCGCCCGGCACGCCGTTCCACTGCTGCGACTGCCACATGCCGAACCATTCGCCGCCGATCGTCATGAAGCCGACCTGCCACAGCAGGAAACCGAGCGTGAGCCCGAGCACGGCGAAGGTCTTGGCGCGGTGGAACGTATCGGCGTCGGCGCGCAAGGCGCGCAGCAGCGCGAACGCGCCGGTCCAGCACAGCAGCGCGGTCATCGCTTCGGCGGCGATGATGATCGCGTAGGCGGCGCGGTGCAGCGCCGGGCTGGTGATCGCCCGATAGCCGATGTGCGAGCCCGGAAAAATCGTATCCATCGACAGCACGTGCTGGACGAAGACGAAGTTGGTCGCGTAGTCGGTCAGATTGTCGAAGGCGACCAGGGTCGCGAACAGGGCGATGGCCGCGACCATGGCGATCTTGGCGGCGCGGATGGCGATCATCGATCGGCTCCTGGATGGCGCGCGCTAGTGAAACAGCTTCATCGCCTCGTCCGCCAGCACGCCGCCGGTGATCGAGATCGGGGCGAACGCCGCCTTGGCCGCGATATCGGCGCCGGAGATCATGATCTGATCGATCCTGGTCGCGAGCTGCGCGAGCGACGCCGCAAAGACGAGCCGGCCGACGTGGCTCCACAGGATCGCGCCCATGCACATCGCGCAGGGTTCGCCGGAGGTGTAGAGCGTGCTGCCGCGCAGCACGGCGCCGCCGCGATCGGCGACGCAGCGGCGGATCGCGACCATCTCGCCGTGCGCCGTCGGGTCGTGGTTCGTGCGTCCGAGATTGCGCCCGCGCGCGATCTCGGCGCGGTCGCGCACGATCACCGCGCCGAACGGAAAGTCGGCCTGCCGGGCCTCGTCGAGCGCGATGCGCATGAAGCGCTCGTCCTCGGCGGAAACCGGGCCGCCGGATTGAGCGGCGGCGGCGACCGGCGTGACGGCGGCGCAGGCGAATCCGGCGATAAACGAGCGGCGCGTCGGCCGCCTGGCCGCGGCGGCGCAATTCTGGCACTGCATGTCACGACCTCCTGGCTGGGACGTGGACGCAAGCGCGGTCCGTCGATCGGCTGCGTTCGCCCCTAACAGAGCAGAGTCGCCGCGTGGCTGCCAGCGCCCCATGCACTGCGCGCCATGCGGCGATGATCACGGAACTCCCGCCCGGAACCCGGCCTCGGCCGGCGCGTTCAAGCCTCACGTGCAACGTGTCAGAGGAGACGTCAATGCCGCGCGGCAGCAAAGCGAGCTACACCACGAAACAGAAACGCAAGGCGCGTCACATCGAGAAAGGCTACGAGCGGCGCGGGGTGTCGGACCGCGAAGCCGCGCGCCGCGCCTGGGCGACCGTCAACAAGGAAACGGGCGGCGGCAAGAAGAGCGGCTCCGGCCGCGGCAAGCGCACGAGCCACGCCTCATCGCGCAAGGGCGGACGGCTCGGCGGCCGCGCCTCGGCGCGCCGGTCGGCGGCGGCGCGCTCGCGCTCGGCCTGCAAGGCGGCGCGCACCCGCAAGCGGCGCGGCCACTAGCGCTCCAAATAGCTGCGATCTTACCAGGGCCGGTATTCGCGCATGGGCGCGTCTTGCGGCGGGCCGTCATTACCCGGCGCCGCGTTGAAAAGGTCGTCGAACGAATCGTCGTCGTCGTCGCGCCGGCGCGAAGGGACGTGCACGACCCGGCGTTCGCCGCGTTCGCGCACGAAGCGGCGCTCGCGGCGAGAGCTTTCACGCACGACCGGCCGTACCTCCCGAATGCGTTCGCGCGCTTGCTCGCGCCACTCCGATGCGCCCACGCCTTTGACCACGATGCTCGTGTCGTCGACATGCGCCCGCACCAGCGAATACAGCACCGCGGCGTTCCTGGGATTGAGCCGGATGCAGCCGTGCGAGGCCGGGCGGCCGATATGCGAGATCTCGTAGCTGCCGTGGATGGCGTAGCCGCCGTCGAAGAAGATCGAATAGGGCATCGGCGACATGTCGTATTTGCGCGAATACCATTGCCGCTCGAGCCGCTCGGGGCGATAGGTGCCGTTCGGCGTGCGATAGCCCCAGCGCGCCGTCGACACCGGCCACTCGTAGCGGGGCTCGCCGTTGACCGACACCGCCAGGCGCTGCGTGGTCTTGTTGACGGTGATGACGATGCCGGCCTGCGCGGAGATCGCGCCGGCCAGCACGGCGCCCAGCGCGGCAAGGGCAACAATCAGGCTACGCAACATTGGACTTCCCCCGGTATGCAATCCTAGCATCGCTCAGGCCGCGTTCCTTGTAAATAGTCCGTTAACCATAAAAGTCATTGAATAAATTACGATTTTAGGCCAGCCACGGACCGCGGCCGGAACCCGGTAGTTAAACCATTCCGCCAATTTAACCTGACAGTCGAAAACGGAAACGCTAGACGGGTGGGCATGGTCAGTCGCATCGCGGCCTTGTTCATCCTGGCGCTCGTGGTCGCCGGCAGCCTGGTCGTCGCCCAGCAGATTTCCGTGGCGCAGGCGCCGCCCGCGCCGGCCGCCAATGCGCCGGCCGATCAGGCCGCGCCCGCCGCGCCGCCAGCCGCTGCTCTGGCTCCTGCCGCTCAACCCGCTGTGCCCGCCGCCACGCCGCCAGCCGCCGCGGCGCCGCCGGCCGTTTCCGCGCCGCCCGCGCAAGCCCCCGCTCCCGTCGTTACTGCGCCGCCCGCACAGGCGCCGGCTCCCGTCGTCACTGCGCCGCCCGCACAGGCGCCTGCGCCGGTTGTCAGCGCGCCGCCCGAAGCGAAACCTGCGCCCGTGGTGGAAGCGCCAATCCCGCGGCCGAAGCCCGCGATCACCGTTACGGAAAAAGAAAAGGGCGTGCCCGCCAAGTTCCTGTTCGCCGCCAAAAGGCATCCGAGCACGGGCAAGGCGATGGCCATCGGCTATTACCCGCGCGGCTGCCTGCAAGGCGGCGTCGAACTGCCGCTCAGCGGGCCGACCTGGCAGGTGATGCGGGTCGTGCGCAACCGCAACTGGGGTCATCCCGAGCTCGTCCGCTTCCTGGAGCGGTTCGCGCCGCAAGCCGCCAAGGCCACCGGCTGGCCCGGCATTCTGGTCGGCGACATGGCGCAGCCGCGCGGCGGCCCGCTGCCGTTCGGGCACCTGAGCCATCAGATCGGCCTCGACGTCGACATCTGGTTCACGCCGATGCCCGACCATCGCCTGACCACCGAGCAGCGCAACGAAATGCCGCCGCTGATGCTGGTCGCACCTGATCGGACGGAACTCAACGCGAAGACCTGGGCGCCCGCCTACGCCTCCTTCATCCGCACCGCCGCCGAGCAGTCCGAGGTCGAGCGGGTGCTGGTCAATGCGGTGATCAAGAAGGAACTGTGCCGCCTCGAGGGCAAGAATCACTACGCATGGATGTCAAAGGTGCGGCCCTGGTACGGGCATGACGACCATATGCATATACGGCTGAAATGCCCGGCCGGCTCCCCGCATTGCCGCCACCAGCCGCCGGTGCCGGGCGACGACGGCTGCGAAAAGAAAGAACTGGCCTTCTGGTTCTCCGACCGCGTGCTGCATCCCAAGCCGAGCAAGAAGCCCGAAAAGCCGAGCAAGCAGATCATGATGGCCGACATGCCGGCGGCCTGCCAGCAGGTGCTCAACGCACCGGCCAAGACGACGAACCTCGCCGCCGACGGCGACTGACGCCGACGCAACGTCCGCGCGGCGATGTTTCCGCGCCCGCCGCGCCGCGCTAGACTGGCGTCATGGCCGGCACCATCGAAACCTTGCGCGAACTGGAAAAGAAGGTCCTCTGGCTCGCGAGCTGGATGATCCACAACGCCAATCACCTGCGCGAGAATACCGACGGCTTGAAGGTCGGCGGCCATCAGGCGTCGTCGGCCTCGCTCGCCACCATCATGACCGCGCTTTATTTCGACGTGCTCAAGCCCGCCGACCGCGTGGCGGTGAAGCCGCACGCCTCGCCGATCTTCCACGCCATTCAGTATCTGCTCGGCAAGCAGACTCGCGAACGGCTGGAGGCCTTCCGCGGCTACAAAGGCGCGCAGAGCTATCCCTCCCGCACCAAGGACATCGACGACGTCGATTTCTCCACCGGCTCGGTGGGCTTGGGCGTCGCGCAGACGCTGTTCTCCTCGCTCGTGCAGGACTACGTGCGCATGCACGGCTGGAGCCTCGAGCGTCCGGAAGGGCGCATGATCGCTTTGGTCGGCGATGCCGAGCTCGACGAGGGCAACGTGTTCGAGGCGGTGCTCGAAGGCTGGAAACAGGGCTTGCGCAATTGCTGGTGGATCATCGACTACAACCGGCAAAGTCTCGACGCCGTCGTGCGCGAGGGATTGTGGGAGCGCTACGAGCAGCTGTTCAAGAATTTCGGCTGGGACGTCGTCATCCTCAAATACGGCTCGTTGCAGCAGGCGGCGTTCAAGGAGCCCGGCGGCGCGCGGCTCAAAGCCTGGATCAACAACTGTCCGAACTCGCTCTATTCGGCGCTGGTGTTCGCCGGCGGCGCCGCCTGGCGCAAGCGGCTCAACGACGAGATCGGCGATCAAGGCGACGTCAGCCGGCTGATCGAGAAGCGCTCGGACGCGGAGCTCGCCGCGCTGATGAACAATCTCGGCGGCCACGACCTGCGTTCGGTTCTCGACGCGCTGCACTCGATCAAGCACGACAAGCCGACCTGCTTCATTTGCTACACCATCAAAGGCTTCGGTTTGCCCTTCGCCGGGCACAAGGACAACCATTCCGGCCTGATGACGCCGGCGCAAATGGACACTTTCCGCAGCGCCAACAAGGTGCGGCCCGGTCACGAATGGGACAAGTTCGAAGGGCTGTCGGTCCCGGCCGACCGGCTACAGGATTTTCTCCGCCGCGTGCCGCGCGCGCAGGGCGGCGAGCGGCAGCTGAAAGCCGCGCACATCGCGGTGCCCGACGAGCTGGCGGTGACCGTGCAGCCGACGATGTCGACGCAGACCGGCTTCGGCGCGATCCTCAACGAGATCGGCCGCGGCAACACCGAGTTCGCGAGCCGCATCGTCACGACCTCGCCCGACGTCACCGTGTCCACCAATCTCGGCCCGTGGGTCAACCGGCGCGGCCTGTTCGCGCGCGAGACGGTGGCCGACACCTTCAAGAGCGAGCAGATCCCTTCGACCTTCAACTGGGAATTCTCGCGCAAGGGCCAGCACATCGAGCTCGGCATCGCCGAGGCGAACCTATTCATCTTGTTGTCCGCGCTCGGCCTGTCGCACAGCATCAACGGCGTGCGGCTGCTGCCGGTCGGCACGCTCTACGATCCCTTCATCGCGCGCGGGCTCGATCAGCTCAATTACGCCTGCTACCAGGACGCCCGCTTCATGGTGGTGGCGACGCCCTCCGGCATCACGCTCGCGCCCGAAGGCGGCGCGCATCAATCCGTCGCCGAGCCGCTGATCGGGCTCGCGCAGGACGGCCTGGCCGCCTTCGAGCCGGCCTATGTCGACGAGCTCGCCGTCATCATGCGCTGGGCTTTCGCCTATATCCAGAAGGACGGCGATGCGGCGCCCTCCGAGCAGAACTGGCTGCGCGACGAGACCGGCGGCTCGGTCTATCTGCGGCTGTCGACCCGGCCGATCGAGCAGATCCAGCGTGCGATGACGGCCGAGCTGCGCCAGCAAATCGTCGATGGCGCCTATTGGCTGCGCAAGCCGGGGCCGAACGCGCAGGTCGTGGTCGCCTTTACCGGCGCGATCGCCCCCGAAGCGATAAAGGCGATTGGCCTGATGGCGGAAGACCGCCGCGACGTCGGCCTGCTGGCGGTCACTTCTGCCGACCGGCTCAATGCCGGCTGGACCGCCGCGCAGCGGGCGCGCGAGCGTGGGCTGGTGCACGCGCGTTCGCATATCGGGCGGCTCTTGGCCGAGGTGCCGGCGCATTGCGGCATCGTCACGGTGCTGGACGGCCATCCGGCGACGCTGGCCTGGCTCGGCGCCGTTAACGGCCATAGAACACGCGCGCTCGGGGTCGAGCATTTCGGACAAACCGGTGCTCTCGCCGATCTCTACGAGCATTACGGCATCGATGCCAACGCCATTATCGCCGCGGCGCAGGCCATCGCGCCCGGCCGCCCGATCCGCCACCTCAAGGCTTTGCCTTAGCATCCTGCAAAATCATCGCCGCGCCCTTTTCCGCGATCATGATGGTCGGCGAGTTGGTATTGCCCGAGGTGATCGAGGGCATCACCGAGGCGTCGATCACGCGCAGGCCCTCGATGCCGATCGCGCGCAGGCGTGCGTCGACAACGGCGCGCGGGTCGTCGGCGCGCCCCATCTTCGCCGTGCCCACGGGGTGGAAGATGGTGGTGCCGATGTCGCCGGCGGCATGTTCCAGCGCGGCCTCGTCGTCGTCGCGCGCGGACGCGCCCGGCAGGTATTCGATCGGCGAGTATTTCTGCAGCGCTGGCTGCGCCACGATCCTGCGGGTGACGCGGATCGAATCGGCGGCGACGCGGCGGTCCTCCGGCGTGGATAAATAGTTCGGCTTGATTGCCGGCGGCACGGCAGGGTCGTTCGACTTGAGCGTCAGCGCGCCGCGGCTGGTCGGCCGGATATTGGCGACACTGGCGGTGAACGCCGGGAACGGATGCAAAGGCTCGCCGAACTTGTCGAGCGAGAGCGGCTGCACGTGATACTGGATATTGGCGCGGTCCTGCGTCGGATCCGAGCGCGTGAACAGGCCGAGCTGCGAGGGCGCCATGGTCATTGGCCCGCGCCGGCGCAGAGCATAGTTGACGCCCATGCCGAGCCGATTGAACAGGCGGGCATAGGTCTCGTTCAGCGTCGTGACGCCCGACACCTTGAAGATCATGCGCAGCTGCAAATGATCCTGCAGATTGGCGCCGACGCCGGGCTTGTCGAGCAGCAGCGGAATACCGAATTGCTTTAGCTGCGCCGCCGGACCGAGGCCCGACAACATCAGCAAGTGCGGCGAGCCGATGGCGCCGGCGGAAAGAATCACCTCGCCACGGCAGCGCGCGCTGCGCGCCACGCCGTTCTGCCGCCAGCGCACACCGGCCGCACGCTTGCCGGTGAATTCGAGGCATTCGACCAGGCAGCCGGTTTCAAGCTGGAGATTTTTCCGGTGCAGCACCGGCTTGAGAAAGCCGCGCGCCGCCGACCAGCGCCGGCCGCGCTTCTGGTTGACGTGGAAATAGCAGACGCCCTCGTTGTCGCCGGTATTGGGATCGCGGACATTCGGAATACCGTACTCGTTGGCGGCGTGGCGAAAGGCTTCAAGAATCTCCCAGGTGATGCGCGGATACTCGACGCGCCACTCGCCGCCGACGGCATGATGCTCGCTGTCGGTCAGAAAATGGTCGACATGCTTGCGGAAGATCGGCCGCACGTCGTCCCACGACCAGCCTGGCAAGCCGAGCTGGCGCCACTGGTCGTAGTCGGTCGACTGGCCGAGCATGTAGATCATGCCGTTGATGGCCGAAGAGCCGCCGATCACCTTGCCGCGCGGATAGTTGAGGCTGCGGCCATTGAGGCCCGGCTCCGGCTCGGTCTTCATCAGCCAGTCGGCGCGCGGATTGCCGATGGCGAACAGATAGCCGACCGGAATGTGGAACCAGATCCAGTTGTCGCGGCCGCCGGCTTCCAGCAGCAGCACACGCGTTTCGGGATTGGCCGACAGCCGGTTGGCCAGCACGCAGCCGGCCGAGCCCGCGCCCACTATGATGTAGTCGAATTCGCCGTCGATGGGCGAAGCGTCCGCCATTGCCGTTTCCTCCGAAATGGGACTTTACCGCGCTCTCCGAGACTTGCTAGGTTGCGCTCGACCTGCGGCGCGCCGTGCGCGCGCTACTCATGCCGGAACGGCGGTTCCGGCTCTGGTCGTTTCTCGATCAATGAGACGCCGACCCGGCGCCTTTGCGGGCGCCCGAGGAGAACCGCCATGCTCGCCAGGGCTTTCGCTGGCCTCATATTGCTCGTCCCGCTCGGCGCCGCGCCATCGGTTGTGGCACAGGAGAGCATCACCGTCTTTGCCGCCGCCTCGCTGAAGAACGCGCTTGACGATGCCGATGCCGCCTTCAGCAAGGCCACCGGCATCGTGGTGACGGCGAGCTACCAGGCGAGCTCGGCGCTCGCCAAGCAGATCGAGCAGGGCGCGCCCGCCGACGTGTTCATCACGGCCGATCTGGCGTGGATGGACTACGCAAACCAACGCAAACTGATCAAGCCGGAAACGCGGTTCAACCTGCTCGGCAACCGGCTGGTGTTGATTGCGCCTAAAGACTCACGTCTCGACAATGTCCCGATCGGCCAAGGCTTCGATCTCGCCAAGCTCGCCGCCGACGGCCGCATCGCGGTTGCCGACGTCAAGGCGGTGCCGGCCGGCCGCTATGCCAAGGCGGCGCTGGAGAAACTCGGGGCCTGGGCGGCGGCCGAGCCCAAGCTGGCGCAGGCCGAGAACGTGCGCGCAACGCTGGCATTCGTCGCGCGCGGAGAAACGCAAGTCGGCATCGTCTACGAGACCGACGCCAAGATCGAGCCGAAGGTCAAGATCGTCGGCGCGTTTCCCGAAGGCTCTTATCCGCCGGTGACCTATCCGATAGCCGAGACCGCCGACAGCAGGAAGGCCGGCGCCGCGCGCTATCTGTCCTTCCTGCGCACGAATGCGGCGAAGGCGATTTTCGACAAATACGGGTTCAGCTACCTGATCAAGCCGGTGTCGTAACGGTAAGCTGGCCCGTGATCCAACTCACCCCACAAGACTGGACGGCGGTCGAACTGTCGCTGCGCATCGCAACGGTGGCGACGCTGGTGTCGCTGCCGTTCGGCATCGCCATCGGCTATGGGCTGGCGCGCAAGGATTTCTGGGGCAAGACGCTGGTCGACGCCGTCGTCTATCTGCCGCTGGTGCTGCCGCCGGTGGTGACCGGCTATCTGCTGCTCATCACGCTCGGGCGGCGCGCACCGGTCGGCGCCTTCCTGGCCGATCATTTCGGCATCGTGTTCGCGTTCCGCTGGACCGGCGCGGTGATCTCCTGCGGGGTGATGGCGTTCCCGCTGATGGTGCGCGCGATCAGGCTGTCGATCGAGGCGATCGACCGCCGGCTGGAGGACGCCGCCTCGACGCTCGGCGCCAGCCCGTTCTGGGTGTTCCTCACCGTCACGCTGCCGCTGGCGCTGCCCGGCGTGATCGCGGGCGCCATGCTGGCCTTTGCCAGAGCTTTGGGCGAATTCGGCGCCACCATTACCTTCGTGTCCAACATTCCGGGCGAAACGCAGACCATCTCGGCCGCGATCTACACTTTGACGCAGGTGCCGGGCGGCGATGCCGCCGCGCTGCAATTGGTCGTCGTCGCGGTCATGATCTCTCTCGCCGCTTTGATCGCGTCGGAATGGCTGGCGAGGCGCGCTACCGCGCGCTTGCATGGGGCATGATCCCGAAAAGTGGCAACGGTTTTGGACAAGATAATGCGCAAACAAAAAAGAGCGTGACATGCTGACGGTCGAAGTCGAAAAGCAGCTGGGCGAATTCGCGCTGCACGCCGCCTTCGAAAGCGCCGGCGGCGCGACCGCGCTGTTCGGCGCGTCCGGCGCCGGCAAGACCAGCATCTTCAACATGGTCGCGGGGCTGACGCGGCCCGACCGCGGCCGTATCGTGCTCGACGGCGAGGTGCTGTTCGACGGCGCCACGCGCGTCAATGTGCCGGCCTGGCGCCGGCGCATCGGCACCGTGTTCCAGGAAGGCCGCCTGTTCCCGCATTTGTCGGTGCGACACAATCTCGACTACGGCCGCTGGATGGCCGGCCATGCGGCCGACAGCGACGCCTTCGGCCACGTGATCGCCCTGCTTGACATCGGGCATCTGCTCGACCGCCGGCCGGGCAGGCTGTCGGGCGGCGAGCGCCAGCGCGTCGCGGTCGGCCGCGCGCTGCTGATGCGCCCGCGGCTGTTGCTGCTGGACGAGCCGCTGGCCTCGCTCGACGAGGCGCGGAAGCGCGACATCCTGCCCTACCTCGAACGCCTGCGCGACCAGGCGCAGGTGCCGATGATCTATGTCAGCCACGACGCCGGCGAAGTCCGGCGTTTGGCGACGCGCGTGGTGATAATGGACGGCGGACGGGTGACGGCGACGGGCGGGGTGGAACTGCTGAATTCATGAGCCGGCGAAAAGGAAAGCTCGAAACCTCTCCTTCAGTCAGTCCGACAGGCCGCCTTTTCGTTCGATGAACTGCGCTATCTCCTCGGTGCCCTTGCCCGTGTGCATATTGGCGAAGACGAAGGGGCGCGTGCCCCGCATCCGGCGCGACTCGCGCTCCATGGTCTCGAGCGAAGCGCCGACATGGGGCGCGAGGTCGATCTTGTTGATGACCAGCAGATCGGAGCGCGTGATGCCGGGGCCTCCCTTGGAGGGGATCTTGTCGCCAGCCGCGACGTCGATCACGTAGACGGTCAGATCGGCGAGCTCCGGCGAGAAGGTCGCTGCCAGATTGTCGCCGCCGGATTCGATCAGCACCAGATCGAGCGCGGGAAACCTTGCGCGCATCTCGGCGACCGCGGCGAGATTGATCGAGGCATCCTCCCTGATCGCAGTGTGCGGGCAGCCGCCGGTTTCCACGCCGGCGATGCGCTCGGGCGCCAGCGCGCCGGAGCGCACCAGATATTCGGCATCCCACTTGGTATAGATGTCGTTGGTGATGGCCGCGATCTCGTATTTGCCGCGCAGCTTTTTGCACAGCGCATCCATCAGCGCCGTCTTGCCGGAGCCGACCGGGCCGCCGATCCCGACGCGCAGGGGGCCGTGGCGATTCTGCATTTTCAGCTCCTGAACAGCCGCGTGTATTGCGTTTCGTGGCGGCTGCCGGCGAGGTCGGCGCGGAAGGTGCCGGAGCCCATGTCTTCGAGCTTTGCCGCCAGCGCCCGCTGCATCGTTGCGCCGATCACCGGCTCGAGCGCCGCCAGCACGCGCTGGCCGTCGGTCTGCCCGAGCGGGATCAGCCGCACGCCGGCGGAAATCAGATTGGCGGCGACGGCTTGCAGATAGGCGGCGAGCGCCGGCTCTAACGCAATGCCATGGCAGGCGGCAGCGGCCGCAACCGCCACGGGATAGGCCACCGGGCCGTCCCAGCACGCCTTGAGCCGCAGGAGCGCCGCGCACGGCCAGGCGGCGCCCGTCGCCGCGACGAAGGCGTTGCCTTGCGCGGTGGTTTCGAGGTGACGCTCCTTCGACGGCGCGAAGGCGGCGGCAAGCTCGGCGACGGCGCGCAAGGATTTTTCGTCGCCCGCCGTCACGGCCCGATGGGCATGCGCGAACAGCACCGCGTCGCAAACGCCCGAGCCCTCCGCCAGCACCGCCGTCAGCCAGCCGCGCAGCGTCTCGGCGTCCTCGATGTCGCCCACCTCGACGGCCCATTCGATGCCGCTCGAATAGGAGAAGGCGCCGACCGGATAGGACGGCGACAGCCAGGCCAGCAGGCGGTAAAGGGCTTTCTCCCCTCCCCCAACGAGCGTGCTGTCTTCCCTCTCCCCGCTTGCGGGGAGAGGGTGGCGAGCAGCGAAGCTGCGAGCCGGGTGAGGGGGCGTATCGATCGG
>Ga0316624_10000555_pt1 | contig 12837 bp, 12 predicted proteins | sample OWC_Aug_N3_C1_D5_FD_207657 | JGI IMG/M metagenome (GOLD analysis project Ga0316624, IMG submission 207657) | Wetland soil microbial communities from Old Woman Creek delta, Ohio, United States - OWC_Aug_N3_C1_D5_A | ecosystem: Environmental > Terrestrial > Soil > Wetlands | place: USA: Ohio... | reverse complement strand
TGGTCGCTATCGCGCCGACGATCACCATCGCCGGCAGGTTGATAAGGGCCCCGGTGCGCACGATGTGTAGGCCGTCCGCGGCTTGGCCCAGAGGTGCGCTGGCGAGCGCGCTGGGGATATGGATATGCAGCTGCTCGAGCAGGCTGATGGCATACCCGGACCATCCTACGGACACGGTGGCAACAGCGAAGAGGTACTCGAGGATCAGGTTCCAGCCGATAAACCAGGCGACGCCCTCTCCGAGCGTGGCATAGGAGTAGGAGTAGGCGCTGCCGGATACGGGGATCATGGCGGCGAACTCTGCGTAGCACAGCCCCGCGAGCGTGCAGCCAATTCCCGCGACGATGAAGGACAGCGCTAACGCCGGACCGGCGTGGTTTGCGGCGGCGGTGCCGGTGAGCACGAAAATGCCCGTGCCGATGATGCCGCCGATGCCAAGCAGCGTCAGCTGCGTGGCGGTGAGCGCGCGGCGCAGTTCGTTGCTGGAGGCTTCCTGCGCATGCAGCTCGTCGATGGACTTGGTCGCGAACAGTTGTGACGGCATGGAACCCCCGCTTTTGCGCGAGGACTCTACACAAGCACTCCGGGGAAAGCGAGGTAACGCGGCGCTTCAGCGCCCGCGCGCACGCTCACGATTCGCGCAGCTCCGCTGGCACGTGCGGCGCGATGAGCTCCACCAGTGCGGCATAGACTTTCGGCGTGCCGGCGACAATATGTCCGCCTTGGCGGTAGTCGCCGCCGGTCAGGGTGCCGATGCGGCCGCCGGCCTCCTGGATCAGCAGCGTGCCCGCGGCGGTGTCCCACGGCGACAGGCCGATCTCCCAGAACGCATCGACGCGCCCGGCGGCGACGTAGGCCAGGTCGAGGGCCGCCGCACCCGGGCGGCGCACGCCGGCGGCGCGCTCGGACACGGCGCGCAGCATGGCAAGATACGGATCCAGGTAGCGCAGGTTGGCGCGATAGGGGAAGCCGGTGGCGATGAGCGCGCCGTCGAGTTCGCGCGCCTTGCTGACGCGGATACGGCGATTCTCCAGCTGCGCGCCAGCACCGCGGCTGGCAGTGAAGAGCTCCCCGCGCATCGGGTCATACACCACGGCGTGCTCGAGGCGCCCCTTGATCTGGCAGGCGATCGACACCGCGAACACCGGGAAGCCGTGCAGGAAGTTGGTCGTGCCGTCCAGCGGGTCGATGATCCAGACCGTGTCGTTGTCGCCGCTCTGGCCGCTTTCCTCGGCCAAGAACGCATGCTGCGGGTAGTGGCGGCGTATCGTCGCGATGATCTCGTGTTCGGCCGCCTGATCGACCTCCGTGACGAAGTCATTGCGTCCCTTGGAGGTCACCGTGAGGGACTCCAGGCGGTTGAGGCTGCGGATGATGACTTCGCCGGCACGGCGCGCGGCGCGCACGGCAATATTGAGAAGCGGCTGCACGGTAACTAAGCTCGTATGACCCGTCGGCGGCGCAACTGCCTGCGGCAGTTTTGACCGTAATTTGGACGCTAGCGTAACAGATGGACTCTCCGGCCATTCGCATCGTGCTGGTCGCGACCTCGCATCCGGGCAACATCGGGGCGGCGGCGCGCGCCATGAAGAACATGGGCCTCGCCGAGCTCGTGCTGGTGCGGCCGCGACAGTTCCCGGACGCCGAGGCCACCGCGCGGGCCTCCGGTGCGGATGACGTGCTCGCGCAGGCCCGGGTGGTCGCAACGCTCACCGAGGCCCTGCACGGCTGCGGCTTCGTGGCGGCCACGACCTCGCGCGAGCGCGACCAGTACTTCCGCGTGGTCGACGTACGCGAGGCCGCCGCGCGGGTCGTCGCGGAGTCCCGGCGCGCGCCGGCGGCGGTGGTGTTCGGCGCCGAGCGCACCGGGCTGACCAACGAGGAGCTCGAGACCACGCACCTGCTCATCCGCATCCCGGCCAACGAGGCCTACGCCTCCTTGAACCTGGCGATGGCCGTGCAACTGGTCGCCTACGAGCTCTTCCGCGCACGCGGCACGCGTGCCCCGGCGAGCGCGCCCGGCGCGGCCCCGCTCGCCTCGGCCGAGGAGATGCAGCGCCTCTACCGGCACTTCGGGCAGGTGCTCGAGGAGATCGACTTCCGCGACCGCACGCAGAGCGGGACGCATCTGATGTCGCGCATCCGGCGCTTCCTGCAGCGCGCCGAGCTCGATCAGAACGAGGTCAACATCCTCAGGGGAATCCTCACGGCCGTGCAGAGCCGCCGGCGGCACGCGGGCGAGCGCCGGTGAGGGACCCCGCCGCCGTCTACCTCGACTACGCCGCCACCACGCCGGTCGATGCGGCGGTGGCTGCCGTGATGGCCGAGTGCCTCGGGCCCGAGGGCACCTTCGGCAATCCGGCCTCCCTGCACGCCTTCGGCAGCGCCGCCGCACGGCGCGTCGATGAAGCGCGCGCGCAGGTGGCCGCGCTCATCAACGCCGCGCCGGATGAGATCATCTTCACCTCGGGAGCCACGGAAGCGAACAACCTCGCGATCCTGGGCTGCGCGCGCGCCAACGCCGATCGCGGCCGCCACGTGCTGACCATGCGCACCGAGCACAAGGCGGTGCTGGACCCGTGCCGGCATCTGGAGCGCTCGGGCGGTAGCGTCACCTACCTCACTCCCGCGCCCAACGGGGTGCTCGCGCCCGAGGCGCTCGCGCACGCCCTGCGCCCCGACACCGTCCTGGTGTCGGTGATGGCGGCGAACAACGAGACCGGCGTGCTGCAGGACCTGGCGGCGCTGGGGGCCGTGTGCCGCGCGCGCGGCGTCGCCTTTCACAGCGACTGCGCGCAGGCCGCGGGCCGCGTCGCGCTCGACGTGCGGCAGCTGCCGCTCGACCTGCTCTCCTTCACGGCGCACAAGATCTACGGGCCCAAGGGGGTCGGCGCGCTCTTCGTGCGGCGCGGTGCGCGCGGACTCCTGCAGCCGGTGAGCTTTGGCGGCGGCCAGGAGCGCGGCCTGCGGCCCGGCACCCTCCCGGTGCACCAGATCGCCGGCTTTGGCGCCGCCTGCGAGATCCTCGTGCGCGCACGCGGGCGCGAGGCAGAGCGGCTGGCCGCGCTCGAGGATCGCCTGTGGACGGGCCTCAGGACACTCGGGGACGTCTTCCTGAACGGGGAAGACGCGCCGCGCGCACCCGGGCTGCTCAATGTCTCCTTCGCCGGCGTGGAAGGGGAGAGCCTCGTCAGTGGCCTGCAGGGTGTGGCGGTCTCCACCGGCGCCGCCTGCAACTCCGAGGCCCGGGAACCCTCCTACGTGCTGCGGGCGATGGGACGCGACGCGCGACTCGCGGAAAGCTCGCTGCGCTTTAGCCTCGGGCGCTTCAGCACCGAGGGCGACGTCGATGCGGCCATCGCCGCCGTGCGCGCCCAGGTGCAGCACCTGCGGGCCCTCTCGCCGCAGCGCGCGGCGCCGCCCTGGGAAGCGGCGGCCGGGGGGGAGGTCCCCGTGAGCGGGGAGGCTGGCGGTCTCACCGAGGGCACGTGGGTGCGCTTTCACCTGCTGACGGCCGGCGACACTGTGAAAGACGCACGTTTTCAGGCCTTTGCCTGCCCCCATACTGTGCACACTGCAGAGCGGCTGTGTCGGGAGCTGCGCGGGCGGCGCCGCGCTGACCTGATCCCGGGGACCCCCGCGCAGTGGGCCCGGGAGCATCTGATCCCGGTGGAGAAACTAGGACGGCTGCTCGTGGTCGAAGATGCATTGCGTGCCTGCCTCACGCACTGGGCGTAAGGCGCTAGAATGCGAGGATCGATGGGCATATCCCTGACGGAATCCGCCGCCACCCGGGTCAAGAGCTTCCTTGCCACGCGTGGGCGCGGCATCGGGCTGCGGCTGGGCGTGCGCAAGACCGGCTGTTCGGGCTTCGCCTACGTCATCAACTACGCCGACGGGCCCGATCCGGGCGATGCGGTGTTCGAGGACCGGGGCGTGCGCGTGTTCGTTGACGCCTCGAGCCTGAAGCTCCTGGACGGCACCGTGGTCGACTTCGTGAAGGAGGGCCTGAACGAGGCCTTCCGCTTCAAGAACCCCAACGTGAAGGGTGAGTGCGGCTGCGGGGAGAGCTTCTCCGTCTGACGCGGCGGGTGCCGGCGCCGACCGCCCCGGGGCCTGCGGCGCGCAAAAAACCCTTACCAAACCGATACTTCCAAGTCGCGCGACGTTGCCGTGGCGTGCTGCGCCAAGGTACACTTCGCCGCTTGCCCGCCGGGCGGAACGTCCGCCGGGGCTTTCCCTTAAGCCTCCATCTGTTTTCGAAAGGTCACGCGAATGGCGCTCGAGCGCACCCTGTCCATCGTCAAACCCGACGGCGTAAGCGGCAACCTCATCGGCGAGGTCTATCGGCGCTTCGAGAAGGCCGGCCTGTCCATCATTGCCGCGCGCATGCGGCACCTCTCGCAGGCCGAGGCCGAGGGCTTCTACGCGGTGCACCGTGAGCGCCCGTTCTTCAAGGACCTGGTGCGCTACATGACCTCCGGTCCGGTCATGGTGCAGGTGCTGGAAGGGCAGAACGCTATCGCCCGCAACCGCGAGATCATGGGTGCCACGGATCCGAAGAAAGCCGCGCCGGGCACGATCCGCGCGGACCTGGCCAAGAGCATCGAGCAGAACGTCGTGCACGGCTCGGACGCCCCGGAGACCGCGGCGCGCGAGATCGCCTACTTCTTCAGCACGACCGAGCTGCACCCGCGCGCCTGAGGTACTGCAGCACACGCCGCCATGGACGCCACTCTCACCGAACGCACGAACCTGCTGGGACTGCCACGCCCGGCCCTGCAGGGGTTCGTGGCGCAGCTGGGCAGCAAGCCCTTCCGCGCGCGCCAGCTGATGAACTGGATTTACAAGCGCGGCGTGGGTTCCTTCGCCGAGATGAGCGATCTGGCCAAGGACTTGCGGGCGCAGCTGAGCGAGCGCGCCGAGGTGGCCGCGCCGCAGATCGCCACGGTACAGCGCTCCGCCGACGGTACGACGAAGTGGCTGCTGCGGGCCGATGAACGCCAGGCCTTCGAGATGGTGTTCATCCCGGAGGCTGACCGCGGCACCCTGTGCATCTCCTCCCAGGTGGGCTGCGTGCTCGACTGCTCGTTCTGTTCCACGGCGCAGCAGGGCTTTAACCGAAACCTGAGCACCGCCGAGATCGTGGGGCAGGTGTGGCTCGCGGCGCGGGAGCTCGAGCGCGAGGAGCGCGCGCAGGGCCTCGTGCGGCCTGCGGGCCCGGCCGGGGACCAGCGGCACGTCACCAACGTCGTGCTCATGGGCATGGGCGAGCCGCTCGCCAACTTCCGCAACGTCGTGCCGGCACTGCAGATCCTCCTCGATGACTTCGGCTTCGACCTGTCGCGGCGGCGCGTGACGCTCTCGACCTCGGGTCTGGTGCCGCAGATCTACAAGCTCGCCGAGGAAACCAACGTCGCGCTCGCCGTATCGCTGCATGCCCCCGATGACGAGCTGCGCAGCGAACTCGTACCGATCAACCGCAAGCACCCGATCGCCGAGCTGCTGCAGGCCTGCTGGCATTACCTGGACGAGCAGAACGGGCGCAGCGTCACCTTCGAGTACGTGATGCTCGAGGGCATCAACGACACCCCGGCGCAGGCGCGCGCGCTCGCGCGCCTGCTCAGCGGCCACCCCGCGAAGGTCAATCTCATCCCCTTCAACCCCTTTCCCGGCACGCGCTACACGCGCTCGCCCCCGGGCGTCATCCAGCGCTTCCGCGACGAGCTGCTGCAGCGCGGGGTGCTCGCGACCATCCGCCGCACGCGCGGCGAGGACATCGACGCGGCCTGCGGGCAGCTCGCCGGGCGCGTCATCGATCGCACCACGGTGCGTCTCGGGGACAAGGTCATCGGCGTCGCGGTTCAACCATGAGAAAACCAGTGAACGACTTCCCGCCCGTGCCGCTGCGGCGCTGCCTCGCCGCGGCGACGCTCGCGCTCCTGCTCAGCGGCTGCGCGGCCCCCGCCGGCGGCCAGCACTCCTCCAACTCGCAGAACGCCGCGATCGCCAACACGCAGCTGGGCAGTGCGTATCTGAACCAGGGGGAACTCGCGCTCGCCAAGGACAAGCTCGACAAGGCGCTCGCCCAGGATCCCAGCAACCCCGAGGTGCACAGCGTGCGCGCCATGCTGTTCGAGCGCATGGGGCAGTCGGCGAAGGCGGACGCCGAGTACCGCACCGCGCTCCGGCTGGCGCCGAGCGACCCGAACGTCGTCAACAACTACGCGGTGTACCTGTGTCAGAACGGGCGCACGGATGAGGGCGTCAAGCACTTCGAGGAAGCGGCGAGGAACGCACTGTACCGCACGCCGGAGGCGGCCTACACCAACGCGGGGGTGTGCCTGCGGGCGGCGAAGCGCGACGAGGACGCGCGCGGCTACTTCGTGAAGGCCCTGCAGCTGAAGCCGGACTTCTCCGATGCGGTGCTGCAGCTGGCGGACCTGCAGTTCCAGCACGCCGAGTACGCGCCGGCGCGCGCGCTCATCGATGCGTACCTCGGCAGGTTCCGCGAGACCCCGGACCTGCTGTTGCTCGCCGTGCGCGTGGCGCGCGCGCAGAAGGACCAGCTCGGCGCGCAGCGCTACGCGCGCAAGCTGCAACTGGATTTCCCCGGGTCCGACCAGACGCGCGCGCTGGCCGGCCTCGACCACAACCCCGGCTGAAGGACATGACGAGGGAAGAGGGCGGCGTCGGCATCGGCGCGCGGCTGCGTGCCGCGCGTGAGCGCAGGGCGCTCACCGTGCTGCAGGCCGCCGAGAAGCTGCACGTGGACGCACGCGTGCTGGAGGCCCTCGAGGCGGAAAACTTCGAGCCGCTGGGCGCGGACGTGTACGTGCGCGGCCACCTGCGCCGCTACGCCGATCTCATCGGCGAGTCCCCGGCGCAGCTGCAGGACCTGTACACGAACGCCAGTCCCGCGGCGCGCCCGGACCTGACCCGCATCCCGCGCGGCGAGCGTGCGCCGGACTCGGCGCGCTGGCTGCTGCCCGGGTTGCTCGCCGTCATCGCACTCACGCTCGCAGGACTTCTGTGGTGGCTCTTCACACTGCCCGGAGCCAAGCCGCAGGCGCTGGCCCCCGTCGCGGCAACCGCCGCCGCGGCTGCCGCGCCGCAGGAGCCTGCCGCTGCCGCCCCCGCGAATACCGCACCGGCAGCGTCGGTTGTGGCGGCGCGCGCGGCCGGCGCCGGCGCGGCCGCCGCCGGCCCGACGCTCACCCTGAAGTTCTCCGGCGACAGCTGGGTGAAGATCGCCGATGCGCGCGGGCGGACACTGCTCGATGGCCTGCAGGGACCGGGCAGCACGCGCTCGGTCAGCGGGCCGGCGCCGCTGCGCGTGGTGCTCGGCAACGCGCCGGCCGTGGCGATGGAGGTCAACGGCCGTCCGGCCTCGCTCGCGGGCCTGGTGCGCCGCCGGGGCGACGCACACCTCACGGTGGATGCCGCCGGGGCCATCAGCCCGGGCGGACGTGGAGACTGACATGGCGGGCGAAATCCAGGCCATTCGCGGCATGAACGACGTGCTGCCGGGCGAGATCGGCGCCTGGCAGTACTTCGAGGACTGCACGCGCGAGCTGCTGGCGGCGTATGGGTACGAGGAGATCCGCGTGCCGCTGGTGGAGCACACCGAGCTCTTCAAGCGCGCGATCGGCGAGCACACCGACGTCGTCGGCAAAGAGATGTACACCTTCACCGACCGCGGCGGCGACAGCCTCACGCTGCGTCCCGAAGCCACCGCCGGCATCGCGCGCGCGCTGATCTCCAACGGCATGCTGCGCGGGCAGCGCCACAAGCTGTGGTGCATCGGCCCGATGTTCCGCCACGAGACCCCGCAGGCCGGCCGCTACCGGCAGTTCTGGCAGGTGGACGTCGAGGCGGTCGGCTGCCCGGGGCCGGACATCGATGCCGAGCTCATCGCCTTCAGCGCACGGCTGTGGCAGCGGCTCGGGATCCCGGGGCTGCGGCTCGAGATCAACTCCCTCGGCACGCCCGAGAACCGCCGCGAGTATCGCGCCCGGCTGGTCGAGTACTTCCGTGCGCATGAGGCGCGCCTCGACGAAGACAGCCGGCGGCGCCTCACCGGCAACCCGCTGCGCATACTCGACAGCAAGAACCCGGATATGCAGGAGCTGATCCGCGGCGCCCCGGTGCTCACCGACTATCTGGACGCCGAGTCGCGGGCGCACTACACGGCGCTGTGCGCGATGCTGGACGGCATCGGTGTGGGCTACACGCTCAACCCGCGCCTGGTGCGCGGCCTGGACTACTACACGCGCACCGTGTTCGAGTGGATCACCGCGTCCGCCGGCGCGCAGAATGCCGTATGCTCCGGCGGCCGCTACGACGGCCTGATCGCACAGCTTGGCGGCGAGGCGACGCCCGCGATCGGCTTTGCCATGGGCGTCGAGCGCCTGGTGGCGCTGCTCGTGGCCGCCGGGGGCGTACCGGCGGCCAAAACCCCGGACGTCTACGTGGTCGTGAGCGGCGCGCAGGCCGCCGCCCGGGCGCTGCAGCTCGTCGAGCGCCTGCGCAGCGAGCGGCCGCGGCTGCGGTTCGAGCTGAACATGGGCGGGGGCAATTTCAAAGCACAGTTCCGCCGGGCCGACAAGAGCGGCGCGGCACTGGCGCTGATCGTGGGCGAGGATGAAATCGCCCGCGGCGTGGTCGCCATGAAACCTTTGCGCGAGGAATCCGGTCAGAGCGAGTGCCCGATCGCCGACCTCGCACGGGGCGTGGACGCGGCGCTGACGGCGCTGGCTCGGCCCGGGGATACCCCGGCGGCATGATGTTGGGGAGGATGCGTGGAAGACTACCTGTCTGAGAAAGAACAATGGGAATGGGTCAAGGCCCAGGTGCGCGAGAACGGACCTGCCGTGATGCTGGCGGTCGTGCTGGTGTTCGCCTCCCTGGCCGGGTGGCGCTGGTGGCAGAAGCACCAGGATGCGGCGCGCATCGAGGCGAGCGGCCGCTACATGTCGATGGTGCAGGCGCTCGAGCGCGGCGATCACTCCCAGGCGTTCGTCCTGCTGGGCGAACTGGAGCGCGAGAGCGCCGGCTCCCCCTATACCGACCAGGCGCGGCTGCTGGCCGCGCGCGTGTACGTGGACGATGGGGCGCTCGAGAAGGCCGCCAAGGAACTGAGCGACGTGGCCGCGGGCACCCAGGACCACGAGCTCGCCATCGTCGCGCGCCTGCGCCTGGCGCGCGTGCAGATTGCGCAGGGCAAGGCGGAGGCCGCACTCGAGACGCTCAAGGGGCTCGAAGGCGGTGCCTTCGCCGCCAGCTACCACGAGGTGCGCGGCGATGCGTACTACGCCAAGGGCGACAAGGCGGCCGCGCTCGCTGAATACCGCAGCGCGCAGGGCGCCAGCGCCGGCGGCAGCACGCCGCTGCTTGACCTGAAGATCGCCGACCTCGCGGCCGATGCGCCGCCGCGCGCCAAGGCCGCCGCGCCCGCGGTGCCCCCCGTGGTGGCCCCGGGACCGGCCAAGTGAGTGGCCTGCGACACCTGCAGCGCGGGGCGTGGCTGCTCGCGGCCCTTGCCCTGGTCGCGGCGTGCTCCAAGGACAAGACCATCGACCAGCCCGCCAAGCTCACCGCCTTCCCGGCGACGCTGGGCGTGCAGCGCATCTGGGGCGGGTCGGTCGATGACAAGAAGGCCGAGGCGCTGCGCCTCGGCCTCGGTATCTCGCAGGACCATAACCGCGTCTATGCCGCCGGCCACAAGGGCGACGTGGAGGCGTTCGACCTCAACAGCGGCCGCACCCTCTGGCACACGCGCCTGAAGGCCCCGCTCGCGGGCGGCACCGCGGCCAGCGGCGAGCTGATGTTGATCGGCTCGAGCGACGGGCGGCTCTTTGCCCTGAACGCGGCCGACGGCAAGGTCCGCTGGGAAGTACGCGTGAACGGCGAGGTGCTCGCCCCGCCGGCCATCTCCGAGCGGCTGATCGCGCTGCGCACCGGCGACGGGAAGCTGCGCGGCCTGAGCCCCGCGGATGGCCACGAGCTGTGGTCGCAGGAGCAGCAGGTGCCACGCCTGTCGCTGCGGGGCACGGCACGGCCGGTGATCGTCGGCGATACCGTGCTGTGCGGCTTCGACAACGGCAAGGTGATGGCCGTCAATGGCAACGACGGCTCGGTGCAGTGGGAGGCCACGGTGACCCCGCCCCACGGGCGCACCGAGCTCGAGCGGCTCTCGGATATCGACTCGGCACTGCTGGTCGCCGGGCAGAACGTGTATGCGGTGGGCTTTCAGGGGCGCGTGGCGATGCTCGCGCTCGATACCGGGCAGATCTGGTGGTCGCACGAGATGTCGAGCTACCGCGGCATGAGCCTCGATGAGGAGGCACTGTATGTCTCCACCGCCGAGGGCGAGGTGGTCGCGCTGCGCGCCCGTACGGGCGCTGAGATCTGGCGCCAGAGCGCGCTGCTGCACCGCGGACTTTCGGCACCCGCGAGCCTCGAGGATGCGATCGTGGTCGCCGATGCGCAGGGTTACGTGCACTGGCTCGACAAGGGCAGCGGCGCGCTCGCCGCGCGCGCCTCGGTCGGCAAGCGCGTCAGCAACGCGCCCGTGGTCGCCGGGGACATCACGCTCATCGTCAACGACCGCGGCCAGGTCAGCGCGTTTCGCGTCAAACCCCTCACCGCCAAGAAGCCTGCCGCTCCGGGAGCTGCGCCGGCACCCGCGGACGGTAAGTAGCCTCCGGCGCGGCCGGTCGGCACGCGTACCATGCTGCCCGTCATCGCGCTCGTCGGCCGACCCAACGTCGGCAAGTCGACGCTGTTCAACGTCCTCACCGGCACGCGCGACGCCATCGTCGCGGACGTGCCGGGGCTCACGCGCGACCGGCAGTACGGCTTCGGGCGCCTGGGACCCGTGCCGTGCGTCCTCATCGACACCGGCGGCCTCGTCGAGAACCCGGTGGGCATCGCGGCGCAGATGCGCGCGCAGACCGAGCGGGCGGTCGAGGAGGCCGACCGGCTGGTATTCATCGCCGATGCCCGCGCCGGGCTCTCGCCCCAGGACTACTTCGTCGCGCGCGAGCTGCGCCGCTCGGGTAAGCCCGTGACGCTGGTGCTGAACAAGGCCGAGGGGCTGGATGCGGACATCGTCGCGGCGGACTTCCACGCGCTCGGCTTCGGCGCGCCGGTCACCATTTCCGCCAGCCACGGGCAGGGTTGCGAGGAGCTCATGGAGCAGGTGCTCGCCGGATTTGAGCCCGAGCTGGCTGAGGAGCCGCAGGGCGGGGCGATCCGCATCGCCATCATCGGCCGGCCGAACGTCGGCAAGTCGACGCTCGTCAATCGCCTCCTGGGCGAGGAGCGGGTCATCGCGAGCGAGCAGCCGGGTACCACGCGCGACAGCATCCTGGTGCCCTTTGAGCGCGACGGGCGCGCCTTCCTGCTCATCGATACCGCCGGCGTGCGCCGGCGCGCCAAAGTCGAGGACGTCGTCGAGCGCGCGAGCGTCGCCAAGACGCTGCAGGCGATCGACGAGGCGCACGTGGTGATCATGGTGCTGGACGCCCACGACACGATCGCCGAGCAGGACGCGAGCGTGCTCGGGATCGCGCTCGAGCGCGGGCGCGCGCTCATCATCGCGGTCAACAAATGGGACGGCATCGCGCCGGAGCAGCGCGCGGAGATCCAGCGGCAGCTGTCGCTGAAGCTTGATTTCGTGCCGTTCGCGCCGCTGCACTTCATCTCCGCGCGCCACGGCACGGGCGTCGGCGAGCTCATGCAGTCGACCGTGCGCGCCTACGAGGCGGCGATGCGCACCATGCCGACGCGCGAGCTGACCCGCACGCTGGAGCGTGCCCTGACCGTGCACCAGCCGCCGCTGGTGCGCGGGCGGCGCATCAAGCTGCGCTACGCGCACCAGGGCGGTCGCAACCCGCCGCGCATCGTGATCCACGGTAACCAGACCACCTCAGTCCCCGAGGCGTACACGCGCTATCTGGCGAACGTGTTCCGCAAGACCTACGACCTGTTCGCCACGCCGGTCTTCATCGAGTACCGCACGGATGCCAATCCGTATGCGCGCGAGCGGCGCGTGAAGCCGCGCACGGACAAGACACGCCGGCGACGGGCGGGAACGGGCAAGCGCCGCTAAGGAAACGGTGCGGGTTGTTCTTCAGGCAGAATAGCCCGCGTCACTGCCCGACAGGAGCAGCGTCGGCTGCCATGACTGCAGCATCGCAGCGACCGCAGGCCGCGCAGTACCGCCCGGACATCGACGGGCTGCGGGCACTGGCCGTTTTCGCCGTGATCCTCTTCCACGCCGGCGTTCCCGGGTTTGCCGGCGGCTACGTCGGGGTCGACGTGTTCTTCGTCGTCTCCGGGTATCTGATCACGCGCTTGCTCGTCTCGGCCCCGCAGCGCAGTGCGGGGGCGATGCTGAGTGACTTCTACGCGCGCCGCGCGCGCCGCATCCTGCCCGCCTTGCTCGTGACCTGCGCGGGGGTGGGGGTCGTCGGCTGGGTCCTGTTGCCGCCCGCCGAACTGGTGAGGCTTGGCAAGCAGTTGGCGGCGGCACCGGTCTTTCTCAGCAACCTAGCTGCCTGGTCCGAGGGCGCCGGCTATTTTGAGCACAGTTACTTGTCTGCTCCGCTGCACCACCTCTGGTCAATCGCGGTGGAGGAGCAGTTCTACGTGGTTTACCCGCTGTTGCTGCTGGCAGTGGATCGCTATCTGCCGCGGCGGCGGGTGCGGGTGATCGCTCTCCTCGCGCTGCTGTCGCTGGCGCTGTGTATCTGGGCTTCGCACCACCGGGCCGGAATCAACTACTACGCGGCGGTCACGCGTGCATGGGAGCTATTACTCGGCGGACTCATA
>Ga0316624_10000554_pt1 | contig 12838 bp, 8 predicted proteins | sample OWC_Aug_N3_C1_D5_FD_207657 | JGI IMG/M metagenome (GOLD analysis project Ga0316624, IMG submission 207657) | Wetland soil microbial communities from Old Woman Creek delta, Ohio, United States - OWC_Aug_N3_C1_D5_A | ecosystem: Environmental > Terrestrial > Soil > Wetlands | place: USA: Ohio... | reverse complement strand
GTTCGCCGCGCCGCAGCCGGCGCACGAACTGCTCAAGGGGACGCCCGAGCTGCCGTGCCAGGCGCCGCAGCGGGGGTTGCCTGCCGAAACTGTCCGGGTACTTGCGGCGTGCGAATAGCACGTGCAGTGCCGCGCAGCCGCCCGCATCCAGCCGCGCCAGCAGATCGCGGATGATGCCGAGCCCGCGCGCCGGATCGATGTGCTGCAGGACGATGTAAGAGTGGATGAAGGTGAAGCCGCCGGCGGCGGGCCCGAGTTCGCCGAGTTCCTTCACCAGGCGCACGTTGGCGCGGCCGAAGCGCGTGCAGTTGACGGCCGCCTCCGCGCGCATCGCATCCGAGATGTCGACCCCGACACACTGCTGCGAGACTTCCGCGAGCGGGATCAGCATGCGGCCGACGCCGCAGCCGAAGTCGAGCGTGCGCTGCGTCGAGAACTCGCCCAGGCTCACCCGGCAGGCCGCGAGCAGCTGCGCCAGCTCCTCGCGCCCGGTGCGGAAGAACTCCTGCAGGGACTCGGGTGTGAGCCTGTCGCGGCGGAACTGCTCGTGGGTCAGGACCCCGTAGTACGGATCCCGCTCGCCCCAGGCCTGCCAGTCTTGATCGGTACTCACGACGGCTCAGTCCCCACCCACGCAGCGGGCAAAAAAAAACGGGCCGGTGAGGATCTCACCGGCCCGTTCGATCTTACCGCACCCGCGGGGCCGTGCAGACCCCTCGGGCGCGTGCGCTGCGGGACGCTCAGCCCGCGGCGCTCTCGGACTCCTCGCCGACGCTCGCCTCTTCTGCATCCGGCAGGCCGCCGCCGACGTCCATGAAGCTGCGACGGTCGGTACCCTCGAGCTTGCGGCGCCGCGAGGCATGGGCCGCAAAGCCCGTGCCCGCCGGGATGAGCCGGCCGACGATGACGTTCTCCTTGAGCCCGCGCAGGTCGTCCTTGAGTCCCCGCACCGCAGCCTCGGTCAGCACGCGCGTGGTCTCCTGGAAGGAGGCCGCGGAGATGAACGACTCGGTGGCCAGCGACGCCTTGGTGATGCCGAGCAGCACCGGCTGCAGGCGGGCGGCCGCCTTGCCGTCGGTCTTGGCGCGATCGTTGATGTCGAGCGCGCGGGCCCGGTCGAGCTGCTCACCGCGCAAGAGCGCCGTCTCGCCGGCCTCCTGCACCTCGGTCTTGCGCAACATCTGACGGATGATCACCTCGATGTGCTTGTCGTTGATCTTCACGCCCTGCAGGCGATAGACGTCCTGGATCTCGCGCACGAGGTAGTTCGCCAGCGCCTCGACGCCCTGCAGGCGCAGGATGTCGTGCGGGTTCGGCTCGCCATCAGCGATGACCTCACCGCGTTCCACGGTCTCGCCCTCGAAGACGTTGAGCGTGCGCCACTTCGGGATCAGCTCCTCGTACTTCTCGCCGTCGTCGGAGGTGATGATCAGGCGCCGCTTGCCCTTGGTCTCCTTGCCGAAGCTCGCCGTGCCCGACTTCTCGGCGAGGATCGCCGGGTCCTTGGGCTTGCGCGCCTCGAACAGGTCCGCCACGCGCGGCAGGCCGCCCGTGATGTCGCGGGTCTTGGAGGACTCCTGCGGGATACGGGCGATGACGTCACCGATCGACACGCGTACACCGTCCTCGAGCGACACCAGCGCGCCTGGGGGCAGCGTGTACACGGCCGGGATCTCGGTGTTGGCGAAGGTGACTTCCTTGCCCTTGCCGTTCACCAGCTTGATGGTGGCGCGCACGTCCTTGCCGCCGCGCTGCTTGGTATCGAGCACCACGGTGGAGGACAGGCCGGTCACTTCATCCACCTGCGAGGTCACGGTCAGGCCGTCGACGAAGTCCTGGAACTTCACGAAGCCGGCGACTTCCGTCACGACCGGGTGGGTGTGCGGATCCCAGGTCGCGACCATCTGGCCGGAGGCCACGGTCGCGCCTTCCTTGACGTTGATCACCGCGCCGTAGGGGATCTTGTAGCGCTCACGCTCGCGGCCGAAGTCATCGACCACGCCGATCTCGCCCGAGCGCGACACCGCCACCAGGTGCCCCTTCTCGTGCTGCACCGTCTTGATGTGGTGGAAGCGGATGACGCCCTTGTTGCGCACCTCGACCGAGCTTGCGGCAGCGGCGCGCGATGCGGCACCACCGATGTGGAAGGTGCGCATCGTCAGCTGCGTGCCCGGCTCGCCGATCGACTGCGCGGCGATGACGCCCACGGCCTCGCCGATGGAGATCGGCCGGCCGCGCGCCAGGTCGCGCCCGTAGCAGCGCGAGCACACCCCGTAGCGGGTCTCGCAGGTGATCGGCGAACGCACCGTGATCTGGTCCACGCCCTCGGTCTCGAGGAGGCGCACCAGCTTCTCATCGAGCAGGGTGCCGACCGGGATGAGCACTTCCTTCGGCGCGCTCGGCTTCATGATGTCCTCGGCGAGGACGCGCCCGAGGACGCGCTCACCGAGCGCCTCCACGACGTCGCCGCCCTCGACCAGCGGAGTCATCGCAAGCCCATTGGTCGTGCCGCAGTCCTCTTCCGTGACCACCAGGTCCTGCGCCACGTCCACCAGGCGACGGGTGAGGTAGCCGGAGTTTGCGGTCTTCAGCGCCGTGTCCGCGAGTCCCTTGCGGGCACCGTGGGTGGAGATGAAGTACTGCAGGACGTTCAGGCCCTCGCGGAAGTTTGCCGTGATCGGGGTCTCGATGATCGAGCCGTCCGGCTTGGCCATGAGCCCGCGCATGCCGGCGAGCTGGCGGATCTGGGCCGCGGAGCCGCGGGCGCCCGAGTCGGCCATCATGAAGATCGAGTTGAAGGATTTCTGCTTCTGGGCGCGGCCACGCGAGTCGGTGGCCTCTTCCGAGCCGAGCTTCTCCATCATGGCCTTCGCCACCTGGTCATTCGCACGCGACCAGATGTCGACCACCTTGTTGTAGCGCTCGCCGTTGGTGACGAGACCGGACGCGTACTGGTCCTGGATCTCCTTCACCTCGTTGTCGGCGGAGGTCACAATGCGGGTCTTCTGCTCCGGGATGACGATGTCGTCGATGCCGAAGGAGACGCCCGCGCGGGTGGCGTAGTGAAAGCCGGTGTACATCAGCTGATCGGCGAACACCACGGTCTCCTTCAGACCCAGCGCGCGGTAGCACGCATTGATCGTCGCGGAGATCGCCTTCTTGGTCATGTCCTGGTTGATCAGGTCAAAGGACAGGCCCTTGGGCAGGATTTCGAACAGCAGCGCGCGGCCGACGGTGGTGTCGACGATGCGGATGCGCTCGGTGAGCGTGCCGCCCTCGCCGCGGACGCTCTCGCGCAGGCGCACCTTGCACTTGGCCTGCAAGTCCACGCCGCGGCTCTCGTAGGCGCGATGCACCTCGCCGACGTCGGCGAAGAACATGCCCTCACCCTTGGCGCCGATGCGCTCGCGCGTCATGTAGTAAAGGCCGAGCACCACGTCCTGCGAGGGCACGATGATCGGGTCGCCGTTGGCGGGCGAGAGGATGTTGTTGGAGGACATCATCAGCGCGCGCGCCTCCAGCTGCGCCTCCAGCGACAGCGGGACGTGCACGGCCATCTGGTCGCCGTCGAAGTCCGCGTTGAACGCGGTGCACACGAGCGGGTGCAGCTGGATCGCCTTGCCTTCGACCAGCAGCGGCTCGAAGGCCTGGATGCCGAGGCGGTGCAGGGTCGGGGCGCGGTTCAGCAGCACGGGATGCTCGCGGATGACCTCCTCGAGGATGTCCCATACCTCCGGTCCTTCGCGCTCGACCAGGCGCTTGGCGGCCTTGATGGTCGAGGCCTCGCCGCGCAGCTGCAGCTTCTGGAAGATGAAGGGCTTGAACAGCTCGAGCGCCATCTTCTTCGGCAGGCCGCACTGATGCAGGCGCAGCTGCGGGCCGACCACGATGACCGAGCGGCCGGAATAGTCGACGCGCTTGCCGAGCAGGTTCTGGCGGAAGCGCCCCTGCTTGCCCTTGATCATGTCGGCGAGCGACTTCAGCGGGCGCTTGTTGGTCCCGGTGATCGCCCGGCCGCGACGGCCGTTGTCGAGCAGCGCATCGACCGCCTCCTGCAGCATGCGCTTCTCGTTGCGCACGATGATGTCGGGCGCATTGAGCTCGAGCAGCCGGCGCAGGCGGTTGTTGCGGTTGATGACGCGGCGGTACAGGTCATTCAGGTCCGAGGTCGCGAAGCGGCCGCCATCGAGCGGCACCAGCGGCCGCAGGTCCGGCGGCAGCACCGGCAGGACGGTCATTACCATCCACTCGGGCTTGTTGCCGGACTCGACGAACGACTCGATGAGCTTCAGGCGCTTGGAGAGGCGCTTCAGCTTGGTCTCGGACGAGGTGCCCGACATCTCCTCGCGGACCTTCACGATCTCGCTCGGCAGGTCGATCGTGCGCATCAGCTCGTAGACGGCCTCGGCGCCCATGCGGGCGTCGAACTCATCGCCGTGCTCCTCGATCGCCTCGAGGTACATCTCGTCGGTGAGCAGCTGCCCGCGCTGCATCGGGGTCATACCCGGGTCGATGACCACGAAGGCCTCGAAGTACAGCACGCGCTCGATCTCGCGCAGCGTCATGTCCAGCATCAGGCCGATGCGCGAGGGCAACGACTTGAGGAACCAGATGTGCGCGGTCGGGCTCGCGAGCTCGATGTGGCCCATGCGCTCGCGGCGCACCTTCGACTGGGTCACCTCCACGCCGCACTTCTCGCACACGACGCCGCGGTGCTTCAAGCGCTTGTACTTGCCGCACAGGCACTCGTAGTCCTTCACCGGCCCGAAGATCTTGGCGCAGAACAGTCCGTCGCGCTCCGGCTTGAAGGTGCGGTAGTTGATGGTCTCCGGCTTCTTGACCTCGCCGTAGGACCAGGCGCGGATCATCTCCGGAGATGCCAGCCCGATCTTGATCGAATCGAAGTGCTCGACCGGAGCGTGCTGCTTGAACAGTTTCAGTAGGTCTTTCATAACTTAGTCCTGCTCCAGTTCCATGTTGATGCCGAGCGAGCGGATTTCCTTCACCAAGACGTTGAAGGACTCCGGCATGCCGGCATCCATCTGGTGGTTGCCGTCGACGATGTTCTTGTACATCTTGGTGCGGCCGTTCACGTCATCGGACTTCACGGTCAGCATCTCCTGCAGCGTGTAGGCGGCCCCGTAGGCCTCCAGCGCCCAGACCTCCATCTCCCCGAAGCGCTGGCCGCCGAACTGCGCCTTGCCGCCCAGCGGCTGCTGGGTCACGAGGCTGTACGGGCCGGTGGAACGCGCGTGCATCTTGTCGTCCACCAGGTGATTGAGCTTCAACATGTACATGTAGCCGACCGTCACCTGGCGCTCGAAGCGCTCGCCGGTGCGGCCGTCGTACAGGTACGTCTGGCCGTTGAGCGGCAGGTCCGCAAGCTTGAGCATGCGCTTGATCTCCGCCTCGCTGGCACCGTCGAACACCGGCGTCGCCATCGGCACCCCGTTCGAGAGGTTCTTCGCGAGCTGCTTCAGATCCGAGTCGTCCATGCTGTCGATCTCTTCCTTCTGCCCGCCGGTCTCGTTGTAGACCTGCTTGACGAAGCTGCGCAGCTCCGCGGCCGCCGCCTGGCTCTCGAGCATGCGCCCGATCTTGAGACCGACGCCCTTGGCCGCCCAGCCGAGGTGCGTTTCCAGCACCTGGCCGACGTTCATGCGCGAGGGCACGCCCAGGGGATTGAGCACGACATCGACCGGCGTGCCGTCTTCCAGGTACGGCATGTCCTCCACGGGCACGATGGTTGAGATCACGCCCTTGTTGCCGTGGCGCCCGGCCATCTTGTCGCCCGGCTGCACGCGGCGCTTCACGGCGAGGTACACCTTCACCATCTTGAGCACGCCCGGGGCGAGGTCATCGCCCGCGGTGATCTTCGCCTTCTTGTCGTCCAGACGCTTCTCGAACGCCTTGCGCTGCAGCTTCAGGCGCTCGGAAGAGGCCTCGAGCTGCGAGTTCGCGTCCTCGTCCTCCAGACGAATCTCGAACCACTCCTCGCGCGGCACTTCCGCCAGGTACTCCGCGGTGATCTTGGTACCGGCCTTGAGCTTCTTCGGCCCCCCCGCGGCGCTCTGGCCCTCGAGCATGCCCTGCACGCGCTGGAACAGGTCGTCCTCCAGGATGCGCTGCTGGTCGGCGAAGTCCTTGCGGACGCGCTCGATCTCGGCCTTCTCGATCGAAAGCGCGCGCGAGTCCTTGTCCACGCCATCGCGCGTGAAGACCCGCACGTCGATCACGGTGCCGTCCATGCCCGGGGGCACGCGCAAGCCCGTGTCCTTAACGTCGGAGGCCTTCTCGCCGAAGATGGCGCGCAGCAGCTTCTCTTCCGGGGTGAGCTGCGTCTCGCCCTTCGGGGTCACCTTGCCCACGAGGATGTCGCCGGCCTTCACTTCCGCGCCGATGAAGGCGATACCCGCCTCATCGAGCTTGGCGAGCGCGGCGTCCCCGACGTTGGGGATGTCGGCGGTGATTTCCTCAGGACCCAGCTTCGTGTCGCGCGCGACGCAGGTCAGCTCCTCGATGTGGATGGTCGTGAAGCGGTCTTCCTGCACCACCCGCTCGGAGATGAGGATCGAGTCCTCGAAGTTGTAGCCGTTCCACGGCATGAACGCGACCAGCAGGTTCTGCCCCAGGGCGAGTTCCCCGAGGTGCGTCGAGGGGCCATCGGCCAGCACGTCACCGCGCGCGATCACGTCGCCGGCATTCACCAGTGGGCGCTGGTTGATGCAGGTGTTCTGGTTCGAGCGGGTGTACTTGGTGAGGTTGTAGATGTCCACGCCCGGCTCGCCGGCCGTGGTCTCCTCGTCATTGACCCGCACGACGATGCGCGAGGCATCGACCGAGTCCACCGCGCCGCCGCGCTTGGCGACCACGGTGACGCCCGAGTCGATCGCCACGGGGCGCTCCATGCCGGTGCCCACCAGCGGCGTCTCGGAGCGCAGCGTCGGCACCGCCTGGCGCTGCATGTTCGAGCCCATGAGGGCGCGGTTGGCGTCGTCGTGCTCGAGGAACGGGATGAGTGAGGCTGCCACCGACACGATCTGCTTAGGCGACACGTCCATGTAGTTGATGCGCTCGCGCTGCATCAGCGTGAACTCGTTCTGGAAGCGGCAGGAGACGAGCTCGTCGGTGAGCTCACCCTTCGGTCCCAGCACCGCGTTCGCCTGCGCGATCGCGTACTCGCCCTCCTCGATCGCCGAGAGGTAATCGATGCGGTCGGTGACGCGGCCGTTCTCCACGCGCCGGTACGGGGTCTCGAGGAACCCGTAGTTGTTGGTGCGCGCGTAGACGGACAGCGAGTTGATCAGGCCGATATTCGGGCCTTCCGGCGTCTCGATTGGGCAGACGCGGCCGTAGTGGGTCGGGTGCACGTCGCGCACCTCGAACCCGGCGCGCTCGCGCGTGAGTCCGCCCGGCCCGAGCGCCGACACGCGGCGCTTGTGGGTGACTTCCGAGAGCGGGTTGTTCTGATCCATGAACTGCGAGAGCTGCGAGGAGCCGAAGAACTCCTTCACCGCCGCCGCCACCGGCTTGGCGTTGATCATCTCCTGCGGCATGAGCGGCTCAGTCTCCGCGATCGTCAGGCGCTCCTTCACGGCGCGCTCGACGCGCACCAGGCCGACGCGGAAGGCGTTCTCCGCCATCTCGCCCACGCTGCGCACGCGGCGGTTGCCGAGGTGGTCGATGTCGTCCACCTGGCCGTTGCCGTTGCGGATGTCGATCAGCACCTTGAGGACGTCGATGATGTCCGACATCTCGCCGTACTCGGCGAGCAGGCGCTTGGAGAGCTCATCGGTACGCGAGCCCGCGTACTTGAAGTCGTAGAGGATGCCGGGACCCAAGATCTCCTTGCGACCCACGCGGCGGTTGAACTTCATGCGGCCGACGCCGGAGAGGTCGTAGCGCTCCGGGTTGAAGAACAGGTTCGCGAACAGGTTCTCGGCCGCGTCCTTGGTCGGCGGCTCGCCAGGACGCATCATGCGGTAGATCTCCACCAGCGCCTCAAGACGCGTCTTGGTGGGATCCACGCGCAGCGTGTCGGAGATGTACGCGCCGCGATCCAGGTCGTTGGTGTAGAGGGTGTTGACCTGCGGGATGCCCGCCTCGATCAGCTTCTCCACGGAAGCGGCGGTGAGCACCTCGTTGGCCTTGGCCAGGATCTCGCCGGTCTCGGTATTGACGACGTCGTGCGCCAGGACCTTGCCGTAGACGTACTCGCGCGGCACGCGCAGGCGCGTCACCTTGGCGTCCTCGAGCTGACGGACGTGGCGGGCGGTGATGCGGCGGCCTTCCTCGACGATGATCTGATCCCCGATGCGGATCTCGAAGGTCGCGGTCTCGCCGCGCAGGCGCTGCGGCACGAGCTGCAGGGCGACCTCGTCGCGGCTGATGAAGAAGGTGTTGGTGTCGAAGAAGGTCGCGAGGATCTCCGACTCGTTCATGCCGAGTGCGCGCAGGATGATCGTCACCGGGAGCTTGCGCCGGCGGTCGATGCGCGCAAACACGCAGTCCTTGGGATCGAACTCGAAATCGAGCCAGGAGCCGCGGTAGGGAATGATGCGGGCCGAGAACAGCAGCTTCCCGGACGAATGGGTCTTGCCGCGGTCGTGGTCGAAGAACACCCCCGGCGAGCGGTGCAGCTGCGACACGATGACGCGCTCGGTCCCGTTGATGACGAAGGTGCCGTTGTCGGTCATGAGCGGCAGCTCGCCCAGGTACACCTCCTGCTCGCGCACGTCCTTGACCGGCTTCTTGGCACCGGCGGCTTCCTTGTCGAGCACGATCAGGCGCACCTTCACGCGCAGCGGCGCCGCATAGGTGAGGCCGCGCAGCTGGCATTCTTTGACGTCAAACACCGGCTCGCCGAGCCGGTAGCTGACGTACTCGAGAGAAGCGTTGCCGCTGTAGCTCGAGATCGGGAACACGCTCTTGAAAGCCGCGTGCAGGCCGATCGGGTCGCGGTTGTCCTCGGGCTTGTCGACCTGGAGGAACTTGCGGTACGAGTCGAGCTGGATGGCCAGCAGGTACGGCGTATCGAGAATGCTCGCCTGCTTGCCAAAGTTCTTGCGGATGCGCTTCTTCTCGGTGAAGGAATAAGCCATCGGGTCACCTCAGGTTCGGCTCGCGCACCGTCATCGCACGGTTTGCGGCCATCGGAAAAATATCGGGCGCGTCGTCTAAATCGAAATCAAGCAAAACAGCCCCTCCCCGCTCGCGTAACGCTCGGGGCGCGTGCCGCAAGACGGAGAGGGGATTGGCGCATGGAGGTCTTACTTGACCTCCACCTTCGCGCCAGCATCCTCGAGCTTCTTCTTCATCGCCTCGGAATCGGCCTTGTTCACGGCTTCCTTGACCGTCGAGGGAGCGCCCTCGACCAGGTCCTTCGCTTCCTTGAGGCCCAGGCCGGTGATCTCGCGGATCACCTTGATCACGGTCACCTTCTTGTCCGCCGGGTATTCCTTGAGGGTCACGGTGAATTCCGTCTTCTCCTCGGCCGGGGCGGCGGCGGCAGCGCCGGCGCCGGCAGCGGCGGCAACCGCCACGGGGGCGGCCGCGGTGACGCCGAACTTCTTCTCCATGTCGGAGATCAGCTCGACCACTTCCATCAGGGTCATCTTGGAGATCGCATCGAGGATTTCGTCTTTGTTGACAGCCATTTGAGTACTCCTAAATTGGGTTCAAGACAGTTAAGCGCCCGCGGCCTGTTTCTGGTCGCGTACGGCGGCAACCGTGCGGGCAAGCTTCGATGCCGGCGCCGCGAGCGTGCCGGCGAGCTTCTGAATCGGTGCCTTGAGCACACCGAGCAGCATCGACAGCGCCTGCTCGCGAGTCGGCAGACTCGCCACCTTCTCGAGCTCCGCGCCGGGCAGAACCTGCCCGCCCAGAGACACGAGGGTTGCCACGAGCTTCTCGTTCGCCTTGGCGAAGTCCTTCACCACGCGCGCAGCCGCGCCCGGGTCGTCCTTCGAGAAGGCCAGAACCAGAGGCCCTTTGAGCTTCGGTCCGACAGATTCGAACGACGTGCCGGCGAGCGCCTTGCGGGCCAGCGTGTTCTTGACCACACGCATGTACACGCCCGACTTCCTCGCCTTGCTACGCAGCTCGGTCATCTGACCGACGGTCAGCCCGCGGTACTCGGCGGCCACGACCGACTGGGCTTTTGAAGCCACTTCGGCCACTTCCGCGACGAGCGCCTTTTTGTCTTCCAGGTTGAGTGCCATTCATTTCTCCTCTCGCCTGAAGATCACGAATGAAGCTGCCCCGTGCGTTCCCTGGGCGGCTTCCCCTATCGACGGTGACCTCCACGCCTCGAGGAGTTCCTCGATGCGAAAAGCGGTTCACCATCTGCGCAGGCGCTCCATTAAGAGGGCCGATTCCCTCGCCTGCGGTCTTCGATGATGGCTGGCGCGACGCTCGCGCCAGCCCGCATCAAACTTGCCTTCCCGGCGCCCCCGTTCACGGGCACCGGTACTCATCAACTCAGCGTCGACTGATCCACCATCACGCCCGGCCCCATGGTCGAGGACAGCGTGACGCGCTTTAAGTACACGCCCTTCGAGCTCGCGGGCTTCGCCTTCTGCAGGTCCGCGATCAGCGCCGTGAGGTTCTCCTTCAGCGCATTCACCTCGAAGTTCGCCTTGCCGATCGTGCAATGCACGATACCGGCCTTGTCCACGCGGTAGGTGACCTGGCCGGACTTGGCGTTCTTCACCGCGGTGGCGACATCCGGCGTCACGGTGCCGACCTTCGGGTTCGGCATGAGCCCGCGGGGACCTAAGATCTGGCCGAGCTGGCCCACGACGCGCATGGCGTCCGGGGAGGCGATGACGCGGTCGAAGTTGATCTGGCCCGCCTTCACCTGGGCCGCCAGGTCCTCCAGTCCCACGATGTCCGCGCCGGCCGCCTTGGCCAGCTCCTGGTTCTTGCCCGAGGTGAACACCGCCACGCGCACGGTCTTGCCGGTGCCGTGCGGCATCACCGTGGAGCCGCGCACCTGCTGGTCGGACTTGCTGGCGTCGATCCCGAGGTTCACGGCGGCATCGACCGCCTCGGCGAACTTGGCCGTGGCGAATTCCTTCACCAGCTTCAGGGCCTCATCGACCGGGTACTGCTTGCCTGGGGTGACCTTCTCCTTCCAGGCCTTGATCCGCTTTGCGACAGCCATGACTTACACCCCTTCCACGTCGACGCCCATGCTGCGCGCGCTGCCCGCAATGGTGCGGACCGCGGCGTCCAGGTCGGCGGCGGTAAGGTCGGGTTGCTTGGTCTTGGCAATCTCTTCCAGCTGCTTGCGGGTGATCTTCCCAACCTTCGCGGTATTGGGGGTGCCGGAGCCCTTTTCAATGCCGATGGCCTTGCGGATCAGCACCGCTGCCGGCGGGGTCTTCATCACGAAGGTGAAGCTGCGGTCGCTGTAGACGGTGATGACCGTCGGGATCGGCAACCCCTTCTCCATCTTCTGGGTCTGCGCATTGAACTGCTTGCAGAACTCCATGATGTTGACGCCCTGCTGGCCCAGCGCCGGCCCGATCGGCGGCGAGGGGTTGGCAGAGCCTGCAGGCACCTGCAGCTTGATGTAACCCTGTACTTTCTTGGCCATGATTCCCTCTCCTTAAGGTCCCAGCGCCTCGCGGCTCCCTTGAAAGGATCTAAAGGTTCAAAAACACGCAGCTAAAGCGCTGCCCCGCTCATCGCTCGTTCAGGCCTTCTCGACCTGCGAGAAATCCAGCTCCACGGGCGTCGAGCGCCCCAGAATCTGCACTGCCACCTGCAGGCGATTCTTCTCGTAATTCACGCTCTCCACGACGCCGTTGAAGTCGTTGAAGGGCCCGTGCACCACGCGCACCACCTCGCCGGGCTCGAACAGCACCTTGGGCCGCGGCTTGTCCACGCCCTCTTCCACGCGGCGCAGGATCTGGTTCGCTTCCTTGTCCGTGATCGCGGCCGGCTTCTCCGGCGTGCCGCCGATGAACCCGAGCACTTTCGGGACGTCCCGCACCAGGTGCCAGGTCTCCTCGTCCATCTCCATCTGCACCAGCACGTAGCCGGGGTAGAACTTGCGCTCGCTCTTGCGCTTCTGGCCGTCGCGCATCTCGACCACTTCCTCGGTCGGCACCAGGATCTCGCCGAAGCGCTCCCCGAGGCCGGCGCGCGCGATCCGCTCCTTGAGGGACTCGGCAACGCGATGCTCGAAGTTCGAGTAGGCGTGCACCACATACCATCTCAGCGCCACGTTCAGCTTCCCCCCGGAGTCGTCCAAAAGCGCGTCGCCCACGCGAGCACCAGGTCCAGCAGCCAGAAAAACACCCCCGCGAGCGTCACGAAGATGAACACCGCGATGGTGGTCTTGAAGGTCTCATCGCGCGTCGGCCACACGACCTTGCGCAGCTCCACGCGCGCGGTTTCCGTGAACGTCCACAGGCGCTTGCCGTAGCCGGAGAACGCCACGACGAGGCCGGCGAGCACCAGGCCCGCAACGACGCTGCCCCAGCGCAGCCACACGTTCTCGAGCAGGTAGTAGCCCACCAGTCCCGCGACCACGAACAGCGTCGCGACCACGAGCTTGGCGATATCCGCGGTGCTCGCCGCGTCCGGTGTCTTGCTTTCGTCTGTCATGTCAACCGATGGCAGGCCAGGAGGGAATCGAACCCCCAACCTGCGGTTTTGGAGACCGCCGCTCTGCCAATTGAGCTACTGGCCTGCGTTAAAAAACTTCACTTCAGGATCTTGGACACGACGCCCGCGCCGACGGTCTTGCCGCCCTCACGGATCGCAAAGCGCAGTCCGTCTTCCATCGCAATGGGGCTGATCAGCTCAACCGTCATCTTGATGTTGTCTC
>Ga0316624_10000553_pt1 | contig 12851 bp, 10 predicted proteins | sample OWC_Aug_N3_C1_D5_FD_207657 | JGI IMG/M metagenome (GOLD analysis project Ga0316624, IMG submission 207657) | Wetland soil microbial communities from Old Woman Creek delta, Ohio, United States - OWC_Aug_N3_C1_D5_A | ecosystem: Environmental > Terrestrial > Soil > Wetlands | place: USA: Ohio... | reverse complement strand
TCTGCTTTGACCGCCAAAGTCCTGGGGACGGATCAGGTGACGGTATGTTTCTTTGGAGACGGGGCAGCCGAGCAGGGGACGATCCATGAATCGATGAACTTGGCGAGCATATGGAAGCTCCCTGTCGTCTTTGTCTGCGAGAACAACCTGTATGCCGTATCCACCCCGAGCAGCTACCATTGTGCCGCCGGAGAGATCTGCGCTCGGGCAGCGGCTTACAACATTCCCGGGTTAGCATTGGATGGAACCGACGTGATGGCAGTCTATGAAGCCTCTGGGGAGGCGATTGCCCGAGCAAGACGAGGCCAAGGCCCAAGTCTGATTGAGGCGCGCGCCTTCCGGTATTACGGACACTTCGTGGGGGACCCACAAACATATAAAACGAAGGAGGAGATGGAGGGCTATAAAGCACGAGACCCACTTGAAGTCTTTAAAAAACGGGTCGTTAAGGCGGGTCTGATTTCGGAAGCTGAATTGGCAAGGATAGACATCCGGGCGACGGAGGCGGTAGAGGAGGCGGTTCGTTTTGCCGAGGAGAGTCCTTTCCCGGTTCCGGAGGAGTGCTTAAAGGATGTCTATGTGAGTTATCCAGGAGAGGGAGGGGATCTATGACGACACGGACATTGACTTTTCGTGAAGCCATCAATGAAGCCATCCGTCTGGAAATGCGCAGGGATCCGACCGTGATCTTGTTGGGTGAGGATGTGGCGGGTGGAGCCACGCTTCCCCATCTTGAAGCGGCAGGAGGGAGTGAGTGGGGCGGGGCCCTGGGAGTCACCGTTGGGCTGGCAAAGGAATTTGGCCGGAGGCGAGTGTTGGACACGCCGATCAGTGAGTCGGCCTTTATTGGCGCAGCAGTCGGGGCAGCCGTCACCGGGCTTCGGCCAATCGCCGAGCTGATGTTTGTCGACTTTTTTGGGGTGTGCATGGACCAGATTTATAACCAGGGAGGGAAATTCAGGTACATGTTCGGAGGCAAGGTCCAGGTGCCCCTTGTCATACGGACCACGATTGGAGCGGGCTTTCGCGCGGCAGCCCAGCATTCCGGCTGCCATTATTCTGTTTTTACGCACATGCCGGGCCTCAAAACAGTGGTTCCCTCTACTCCTCACGATGCCAAAGGGCTCTTAATCACAGCGATTCGTGATCCCGACCCTGTCCTTTTTTTTGAGCATAAGCTTCTGTATGACATGAGCGGAGAGGTGCCGGAAGGTGAGTATGTGATTCCACTTGGCGTGGCTGAAATCAAACGCAGCGGAAAGGATGTGACCGTGGTGACCATCGGGCGCATGGTGCACACAGCCATGGAAGCAGCGGAGAAGCTCTCGAAGGACGGGATAGAGTTGGAAGTCATCGATCTTCGGTGCCTGTCGCCGATGGACAATAGAACAATCTTGCAGTCAGTCAAAAAGACGCACCGGCTCCTCGTCATCGATGAAGATAATCCCAGATGCAGCATGGCATGCGACATCATAGCTCTTGTGAGCACGCGGGCATTTGACGAGTTGGACGCTCCGCCTCGAATGGTGACAGCGCCTCACACCCCGGTTCCCTTCAGTCCATCCCTGGAGGACTATTATATCCCCAGCGTGGATAAGATCGTCTCCTCAGTGAGGGCCTTGGTTTCATAGACCGCTATCCCGTATTACAACTGGAACGGATTCCCTGGAGGTAAGAAGAATGGTCTCTCAGATTGTGGCGCCCAAGCTGGGCATGAGCATGAGCGATGTGACGATCGTTGAATGGAAGGCAAAAGAAGGTGAAAAGGTCGAGACGGGCAGTGTCGTACTGGTAATTGAGACGGAGAAGACCGAATGGAATGTTGAGGCCAAATCCTCGGGATACCTTCATACTCTGGCTCAGGAAGGGGCAAAGGCCAAGATCGGACAGGTGGTGGGTCTGATTGCAGAAACAAAGGAGGAGTTCGAAAAACTCCAGAAAGAAGTCCCGCCTCAAACAATGGCGGCGGAAGTTAAAAAGGGTCCTCCCGCCGAAGCTGTCAGAGGGAAGCCCGAAGCGGCTGGCGTTGCAGGCGGAGAAGGAGAGCGGATTCGCATCTCACCCATCGCTCGGAAGATGGCGGAAGAGCAGATGATCGACATCACGCGCGTTAAAGGGACTGGTCCTGATGGGAGAATTGTAAAAGAAGATATTGAAAAGGTTTTAGAAGAGCTGAAGAAGGTGCCAGTTCCTCCAGAAGAGGTAGCCCGTGCTCTTTACCAGGGCAGGAAGTTGAAAGAGGCGATTCCCCTTAAAGGGATGAGGAGAGTCATCGCTGAGAGGATGCAGGGCAGCCTTGCCGGTTCCGCTCAGTTGAGCTTCCTGGGTAAATTCGATGCCACGGAACTCGTCCAGTTTCGAAAAGCTTTATTGAATCGTGAGAAGGCCATAGGAGTTAATATCACTTATACAGAAATCCTGGTCTATATGATTGCACAAGCGCTCAAAGATCATCCCGATATCAATGTCAGTTTGATTCAGAATGAGATCAAGGTTTGGGAGGATATCAACATAGGGGTTGCGGTCGCCTTGGGGAAAGAGGGCTTGCTTGTTCCCGTGGTAAAACAGGCGGACAAGAAATCGCTGATTGACATTTCTCAGGAGGTAAAAAGCTTGTTAGATAAGGCGCGAGGGGGAAAGATTTTACCCGATGAGGTAACGGGGGGAACGTTCACGCTAACCAGCATTGGGGCCGTCGGGGTTAGTGATTATCAGACGCCTGTCATTAGTCAACCGGAGTCGGCGATCTTGGGAACCGGGCCGATCAGGGATGAACCTGTAGTGAAGAATGGTCAGATTGTGATCGCGTCTATGATGCCATATAGTTTGACCATTGATCACAGGGTGATCAATGGTTTTGGAGCAGAACAATTTCTTGCAAGCTTAAAGGAGATGGTCGAAACCCCGGGCCTGCTATTACTCAAGTAGAAGAGAAGGAGGAGAGGTTTGGAAGATCGGGATGTTGTGATCATTGGCGGTGGGCCGGCTGGGTATACGGCGGCAATCCGGGTGGCACAGCTCGGAGCAAAGGCAACGATTGTTGAGAACGATACGATTGGGGGGATCTGTGTAAATCATGGATGTATTCCAACAGTGGCCTTAGCCAGGGCGGTTGAATTGCTTGAGACGGGGAAGAGCGCGAAGGACTATGGGATTACTTACGAAGACATGAAAGTTGATTTTCGGAGGATGATGAGCAAGAAGGAAGCGGTTGTAAAGACTCTTGTGTCTGGTGTGAAGCAGATGTTGGAGGCTTACGGGGTCGAGGTAATAGAGGGAACAGGAAAACTCATTTCATCTTCGTTGATAGAGGTCCATCTTAAGGACGGAACAAAGAAAGAACTAAAGGCTCGGAAAATCATCATCTCAACAGGTTCTCGATATCCGAAAGCCTACTTTTCCGAAGGAGTGGAGAAGGTTATCAATCCAATAGAGGCCCTCAGACTGAAGGAAATCCCCAAATCCATATTGATTGTAGGGGGAGGGTTTGTGGGGGCCATATTTGTGACGATATTTTCGAAGTTAGGGGCTAAGGTGAGTATCGCGGAAGAATCGTCCCGGATGCTTCCTCAAGTTGATAAGGAGATCGTCTTTATTCTTGAAAAGGAGTTTAAAGATAACGATATCCAGATATATTCGAAAGCCCGGGTCATGAGCGTAGAGTCAGACAAAGAAAATGGTCTGAATATTCTTATCAATGTCAAAGGAGAAGAAATGAGAGCAGGAGCCCAGTACGTATTGATGACCGAACCGAGAGAGGCCAATATCGATGGGCTGGGCCTAAGGAAAGTAGGAGTTGAGCTGAACAAGAAGGGCGGAATTTTAGTTAACGAGCGAATGGAGACGAGCATCCCAGGAATATTTGCTGCGGGCGATGTCACGATGGAACACATGTGGACCACGGTAGCCTATTTCGAAGGAATGACGGCGGCGGAGAATGCGACGGGACAAAACTCAAAGGTTGATTACAGAGCCATCCCCTTATGGACGCATTCAATTCCTGAAATCTCATGTGTGGGGATGACCGAAGAGGAGACGACAGCAAAGGGATACCAAGTAAGGGTTGGAAGGTTCCCCTTCGCTGGAAATGGTATGGCAGCCATTTTGGGTCAGAGGCGGGGGATGGTCAAGGTGATTAAGGAGGAGCGCTTTGGGGAGATCTTAGGGGTTCATATGATTGGACCACGGGCAGGAGATCTCATAGCAGAAGCAGCCCTTGCGATGAGGATGGAGGGGACCCCAGGAGAGATTGCCAAGACATTCCACGTCCACCCTTCCCTTTCCGAGGTCCTGTGGGAAGCAGCCAGAGGAACCTGATCGAGACCTGAATAATCATTTATCGACAGGAGTTGCCGCATTGAAATGGTGTTTGAAAGATGTGCGAGATTTGGGATCTTGGGATAGTGGAATATCGGGAGGCTTGGGAGCTGCAGAGAAGGCTTCATCATCAGAAGGCCGAGGGCAACATCCCCGATCTGCTGCTGCTCTTGGAACATCCTCCGACCATCACCATCGGCAGGTCCGGCAGCCTGGATAACGTTCTCATCTCCAGCAAGCAAATGGTTCAGGCCGGTATCCCCCTTTTCTTCATTGATAGAGGAGGCGATGTCACCTATCATGGTCCGGGTCAACTCGTGGGCTACCCCATTCTCGACCTGAGAGAACAAGGGGGGGACCTCCACCTGTATGTTCGGAACCTCGAAGAAGTCATGATACGAACCTTGCGAGATTTTTCGATCGAAGCGGATTCGGATCAGAGTCACCCCGGGGTTTGGGTCAAAGGAGAAGAGATTGGTGCCGTCGGACTGAGTGTAAAGAAATGGGTAAGCATGCATGGGTTTGCGCTGAACGTCAATACCGACTTGGATCATTTTGCTTTTATTCATCCCTGCGGGTTTTCCGATAAGCGAGCGACATCCATGTCCAAGGTTATCGGGCGGAAAATATCGATAGCCGAAGTGTTAGCCCTTCTGAAGTCGCATTTTTACGATATCTTTGGTTTTTCGAAATGCACTCACCAGGAGTTAGTCCACCGAGGAGAATCACACCGACACAGAATGGGGATTTGCCGGGAGTCGTAAGGGAAAAAGATTGGGTCGAGTTCTTTATTAAACGAAAGGAGGAATGAAGATGGATGTATCCGAGGCGATTCAAAAAAGGGTAACGATCAGAAGATGGAAACCGATCCCGGTGGAAAAAGAGAAAATTGTAAAGGTTTTGGAGGCGGGCAGGCGAGCGCCGTCGTGGGGAAACGTTCAACCATGGCGATATATTGTAGTTCAAGATAAGGTCAGAATTGAGGAGCTGGCAAAGGTTTCAGGCGGACAGCCGCACATTAGTACTGCTCCGGTTGTAATTGTTTGCTGTGGTTTAATGGAGGCCTTCTCTCAGAAAATGCATAGAGAGTCTTTGAAACAGCTTATAGAAGCCGGTGTGATGGATTGGCCGGACGAAGTGCTGGATAACGTAGTCTTGGGAAGCGATCTATTTGCGCCATACCGTCTTGGGGAACAGGTCATGACCATCAAAGCGAGTGAACAGATTATGATTTCCTTGGCATATATGACCCTGGAGGCCATAAATCAGGGCTTGGGTAGTTGTTGGATGGGAGCGATATCACCCAAAGATGCTCACCAAGTCATGAACTTGCCGAAAAATTTATTTGTCCATGATTTTTTTCTTTTGGGATATCCTGATGAGGATCCCAAGCCTAGACCGAGAAAGGAGTTTGACAAAATCGTTTTTTGGGAAAAATACCGATAATCATCACTTTTGAGAGGAGGACGCATTATGGCTGTTATTAACCCACTGGCGAAAGAAAACGCGGCCGCTTCCGTGCACGGGCTCTACGACGCTTTTACCCAGAAATTCGGATTCATGCCCAACATCTTTGCCGCGATGGCCCATCGACCGGAAGCACTCTCAAGCTTCATGCCCTTCTTCCAGTTAATGATCAGTGAGGGAACGCTCACGGATCGGGATAAACAGTTGACTTACCTCGCAACGTCACTGCTCAACGGCTGTGAGTATTGAACCCGCGCCCGCATTGCTTCGGCGAAGCAAGCTGGCGTAACAAACGAGCAGTTTAAGGACTTGTCCCTTTACCACCGCAGCAAAGCCTTCGATGAGAAGGACAAAACCACTCTCCGTTTTGTTGAGCTTGTGACAAGGGCCGCATCCGCAGTCCGGGAGAATAACCTTGAAGAATTGAGAAGGTATTATGACGAGAAGCAAATCGTGGAGTTGACCCTCATCATCTGCCTGGCCAACTTCACCAATCGCTTCAACGATGCGCTTCAGTTAATTCCTGACTTAGGCTAGACACTGCGAACAATAGGGCGGCGTACAAGTCTTAAGACAATGCCCGTATAGTCAAATCTTTACTTTCACAAAATTGCCATCAGAGGCAGAAACCGTTTCCCAGCTTGGTACTGTCTGCTAGATCAGATTCTGACTTTCCCATCCTCCTCGAAGGATGGTTTCTTATGAAGTTTAATTTGGGTTATTCAGAACCTAAAATAATTTTGAGAAGCTCTTTAGATTCTGTTAGAAATCTGTTAGAAAAAGGCATAAAAAAGGGGTTAGAAGCATTTCGAAAATCTCCTAACCCCTTGATATGATTTGGTAGCGGGGGCTAAGTTCTAACTAATGGCTTTTGGGTTATGACGATAATTCCGATGCAAAGAAAGCACATCTCCCCAAGGGACTAGATATCCCTTGCGGCTCTTTAAGTGCTTGACCTTCCTTTACTTTCGGAGGCGGTGTAACTGTCTCTAGCCACCTTGTTTACTTCTGAAACCTAATAAACATATCAAAACTTTAAATCATAAGATAACAACTGCTCATCGATTACCAATCGCCGTCGAGAATTTCTTCCCAAATTGGTCCGCGGATTTCATGAAGCAATTTTTTTCCTTAACTGCTCAATAAGAGTTTAGTGGGCTCTAAAGAGGATTAAGAATGAAGGAATTGGGCATACCTACTGAACTTATTTTTTGCTAACAATGAAGATGGGGAAGTACTTTGAGACTTAGGATTCAGCAGATTTTAGGAATGAGAGAAAAGGAGTCGTGCCCCGACATGGGCGGTGCATGAAGATGGATATTAATTAGAAGATTGTTCGGAGGTCCCGTCAGAGAGGAGTTTGTCTACCAGTTGAAGAGGATGAAGGATTTGAATCCGGTCTTTCTCGGTCAAATTCCCGCCGATGGTGACCCTGCATCCCGGGCACCCTGTCACGACGATGGAGGCGCCCGACTCACGGATGTTCTTTAATTTATTTTCAGTGATTCCTTTGGAAATCTGGGGAAAGTCGAACTGGAAGGACCCTCCACCCCCGCAACAGACGTTGGCGTCTTTCAATTCAATATACTCCACTCCGGGAAGAGCCTTCAGTATCTTTCGAGGTGGCTGGCTTATACCCTGGGCCCGGACCAGGTGGCAGGGGTCGTGGTAGGTCACTCGGATCTTCTCCCCATTTCTATCTTTGCGAAAGGGGAGGAGGTGAATCCTCTCAGCGACATACTCCAGGACATCAACGGTCTTCTTGCTCAGGGCTTCGGCCTGTGTCGTATCCATTCCTTTTCGCTTTAGCAGGGCAATATACTCTTTCTTGAAGGCCGCTCCGCAGGTGGCGCAGTCCACGATGACGGTCTGGATCTCCTCGCGCGCCATGGCCGCAATATTCTTCTCCACATTGTTGAAAGGAATGTCCGCCTCTCCCGATAAAATGGGTGCAATGCCGCAGCAGTCCTGGTGCGACGGAATTTCTATCTGTAAATGCAGCTTCTTCAGGATGTTTACGATGGCTTGGCCGACGTCCTCTGCAAAATAATTGGTAAAGCAACCGGTGAAGTAGTATACCCGGCCTTGGGGCTCCCCCTCAGGATGAATCATTCCATGAAAACGGTCCCGGAAAGGTTTCGGATTGACCTTGGGCAATCTTTCGATGGGGATGTTTCCCACCCTCATGCTCTTGGCAAAGGTTTGAAGCAGCCAATTTCGTCCGAGTTTGGCGAAGATCTGGGAAGAACGGAGAAGTTTCTCGTTTGTCAGCAAACGGAAGATGAGCTGTTTTTTCCAGTTCAGTCCGTGTTTCTTGATCAGCTCCGTCCGCAAATCCGTGAAGACCTGATCGTGCCGGACGCCGCTGGGGCAATTCACGACGCAGTTTTCGCAGAGGAGACAGGTCAGGATGATTTCCTTGAAGCGCTTTGAAAGCTCGACGTCGCCTTCCAGGAAGTTTTTTACCAGCTGGACTTTTCCCCGGGGACTTGCGGCCTCCATGAGGACCTGCTGGTAGACCGGACACGCAGGGATGCAGAGGCCGCACTTATTGCACCGATCAACCATCTCCCGTGTCTCTTGCAATTCCATCTATTTACTCCAAAATAATTGCGTGTTGGTGTCCGTGATCCGTGTCCGTGAAAGACTCATGAAAACTTAAGATCTCATGACTGAATCGAAGCCTGGGAAAAAGAGAATCTATGTTCTTACAGACACGCGACACTGACACTTTCGCCCTATTTTTAAGTCAGCCGGACCACTTTATCCGGGTTCAAGATATTGAGGGGATCAAAAACCTTCTTAAGATTTCGCGTAATCTCCATCGCTGCTTCCCCAATTTCAAAGGAGAGGATCTCCCTTTTCGCGATTCCAATCCCGTGTTCCCCGGTCAGGGTGCCGCCCAACTCGACCGCTTTGAACGAAATCTCATCGATCGCTTTGACCACCCGCTCCATCTCTTCTTTATTCCGGATATCCGTCAGGATCTGGGGATGCAAGTTCCCGTCACCGGCATGAGCCACGATCGGAATCAACAAATTGTATTTCTGGGCGATTTTGCCGACCTCCTGAAACATGGTCACCAGCTTTGTCACGGGGACCGTGCAATCCTCTGCGATGGCGGTTGGTCTTAACCGGGCTTCGGCCCCATAGGCGGAGCGCCTTGCCCTCCAGATCTCTTCATTCTCGGCTGCAGTCTTGGCGAGCTTCACTTCATGAGCCCCCATTTCCTGTACGAGTTTGGTCAGCCGTTCTGCCTGGTCGATGACGCCGGCCTCCGGTCCGTCGACCTCAATCAAGAGCAGGGCTTCGGCTTCCCGGGGAAGACCGATATGGGTGTAATCTTCAATAATGTTGATAAAAGTCTTGTCCAGAAGTTCCAGCGCCACGGGGAGAATTCCCATATCCAGGACTTTGAGCACTGTCTTCCCGGCATCGGCTAAATTCTTATAGGCAGCCTGGAGCGTTCTTTTGGCCTCCGGCAAAGGAATTAACTTCAAGACAATCTCGGTAATGAGACCCAGGGTTCCCTCCGAGCCACAGAAGAGTTGCGTCAGATTGTATCCCGTGACGTTCTTAATCGTCTTTCCGCCTGTCCGCAAAACCTGACCTGATGCCAGGACGACCTCCATCCCGAGAAGGTAATCCTTGGTCACGCCATATTTTACTGCCCTTGGCCCGCCCGCATTTTCCGCTACGTTTCCTCCCATCGTCGTGACCGCCATGCTTCCCGGATCCGGAGGATAATAGAGGCCGTATTTCGTGAGCTCTTTCTGGAAATCCATGTTGACCACACCGGGTTGAACGACGGCAACGCGATTCTCTTTATCGATATCCAGAATTTTGTTCATTTTGGTAAAGGTGAGAGCGATCCCTCCACGGATTGGAACTGATCCGCCGGTGAGGTTGGTGGCAGCTCCCCGGGCCGTCACGGGGATTTTCTCCCGAGTGGCAACCTTCATGATTCTTGATACCTCTTCGGTGGTCACCGGGAAAAGAACGACGTCCGGTTGGCTTTTCACCATGAAGGCGTCGTAGGAATAGATCAGGAGATCTTCCTTCTCGTCCAGGTACCTATCGGGCCCCACAATGCCTTTCAGTTCCTTTTTCACTTCTTTGCTCAGCATGGGTTCCAACCTCCCGGCCACATATGAAATGTGTCAAATTCCAAGCACCAAATCCCAAACTCCAAAGAATACTACTCCGCCATATACCCCATCCCCCTCCTTGTCTCCCCCTTGAAAGGGGGGAATACCAATTTCCCTCCCCTACAGGGGGAGGGAAAGGGTGGGAGCGTGATGATACCATTCTATTTCTTTGCCGATTTGACTTCCTTCACGATTTTCTTAAACTCGCTCTCTTTCACCGTTCGCTTCAGGTCATTGGCCTTCAGTTTTACTTGCCGAAGGACTTCCATGCCGTCTTCATCGGAGAGTTTGATTCCCAGCTTAGCTGACCAGAGCGCGATGTTGTCGACCCCGCTCTTCTTACCCATCAGGATCTCGGGCATGTCATGACCGATGAATTTCGGGTGTACCGGGAAAACGATGGTAGGATCTTTCTCGAAAGCATTTTTGTACCAGCTAGTCACGATTCCCGACTCGACCGCGTAAGCCTTATTGCCGATAAAGGGCCGGTTTTCAGGAGATTCGATCCCTGACAGGTCACTCACGAGTCTTGAAAGTTCATTCAGTTTACTGTAGTCGATGCCCACGTCGATTCCGTAAAACGTTAATAGCGCCAAAACCGTTTCTTCCATAGGGGCATTGCCGCAGCGTTCGCCAATTCCGCCAATGGTTGTATGAAGTACTTCTGCCCCGGATAGGACCGCCATGAGGGTGTTGGCGACGCCGAGGCCGAAATCGGAGTGGAAGTGGATTTCGAGAGGCTTCTTCACATTCTCTTTGATCTTTCGGGTAAAATAAGTTGCCGCTTGAGGGGAAAGCACACCGAAGGTGTCCACGAGGGTGAAGGCATCCATGTGCCCTTCCGTGGCTACCCGATTCACCAATTTGAGCAACCAGTCCATGTCGGTTCGGGTCCCGTCGATCGTGAAGAAGACGGTATACAGTCCCTGCGTCTTGGCGAAAGCGGTGGCCTTGATGGAAAGGTCGATAGCCTTCTCCAACGGCCATTTGTAAGCATGTTCAACTAGGTGGGCACTGGCAGGGATTTCGATCACGATCCCTTTGACACCGCAGTCCACCGCCTTTTTCACATCGTCCACCATGCAGCGGGTGAAACAGAAAATCTCCGGACCGAGATTCCGTTTCACGATCTCCTTGATCGCCGCCTCATCCGGAGGGGAGACAGCCGGCATGCCGGCCTCGATTCGATGCACGCCTACTTCAGCCAATTTTTCGGCGATCCGCACTTTATCGTCTTTGGTGAAGATCACTCCCGCCTGTTGTTCCCCGTCACGGAGCGTAACATCGTGGACGATCACTTTCTTCGGGGGAGTGAAATCCTTGATCACTTCGGTCAAGTAGTTCCAAGGGCTCACAAACCAATTTTCAGTCTTCCAGGGTGTACTCATTCGTCAAATCCTCCTTTTTTGTTTTTTGTCGAATATTTATAATAACATAGCTTGCCTCGTCTCCGCCACGGATGGACAGCGCGAATCAACCTATAAGAGCTTGCTGAAAAACGCCCATCAGTCCCGCGCTTCGCGGGATTTCCCTCATCCTTCCCCGTGTCAAGCACGGGGCAGGCTGGTTGCGGCGTACAGCCAAATACGCCTCAGGTTGACTCACCAACTCGTCGGCGTGGCAAGATGTCGCTCCTTATTCGTCGCGACGCCACGCTCAGGATTTCGGGTGCCTTGAAACTGACCATTTTTGAGCAACCTTAAAAAGATGACTTTTTCAAGATCCCGTTAATCAATCAATAGGTCATTTTTTGGATTGCTTCGTCGCCCCGCCGGAGTGGGACTCCTCGCAATGACAGCTTTCTCTTGGCCTTCACTATAGTTTTACGACGCCTTTTCTCGGGTGACGAATCTTCCCCAGCCCGGCTCTCCGATTACCTTTCCGTCGCTCATCACCACTTTACCCCGGACCATTGTCAATACGACATCCCCTGCTGTTTCCTTCCCATGATAGGGGGTCCATCCGCATTTAGAAAGGATCTGGCTGTCCTCCAGGCGCCGTTTGCGCTTCATGTCAACGAAGATCAAATCTGCATCATTGCCCACCCGCAAGAATCCTTTCTGTCCGACTAATCCGTAGATCATGGCGGGTTTCTCGCTTCGTACCTCCGCCACCTGAGAAAGTGTCCACTTTCCTGCGGCAACGCCATCCAACAAAATGGCGATCGCTGTCTCCACTCCTGGGATGCCAAAAGGGGCTTGCCAAATATCCTCCATCCCGGCCTCCTTTTCTGAGCGGGGGTAGGGGCAGTGATCCGAGTTGACCATGTCGATCAGGCCTTGAGCTAGACACCATCTCATCTTCTCCACTTCGTCCTTTTTGCGCGGCGGCGGAGTGAACTTGGCAAACGGTCCTTTTGACTTCAGGTCCTCCTCGGTTAGGCAGAGGTACTGAGGACATGTCTCCGTATAGACGGAAACTCCTTGAGCCCTGGCTGCGGCCTGGGCAAGAACGAGAAAAGGAAGGCTGGTGTGAGCCACTGCAACCCGGGCCCCTGTCTTCTTTGCGGCGTAGATCAGGGTCCGGACAGCGACTTCCTCTGCTTCGGGCGACCGCCACTCCGAAACAACCAAGCGGTCTTTTCGGCCCTCTTTCCGGAGACGTTGTTCTGCCTTTTTGAGGAGAGAATCATCTTCGCAGTGGAAAAGGGCGATGCCGTCGAATTTTCGAATCTCCGATAAGATCTCCATCAGGTTGCCGATGGCAAGCGCCTCGGCTTCGTGCAGTTCGCACGTGAATCCCTTGAAGCCCAAAGCTCCTCCTTCCCACAGGCCCTTCAGATTTCCAAGATTGGTCAGGCTCAAACCGCCCAATAATCCGAAGTCGACGACGGAACGGGTCTTCAGATATTCCTTCTTTTCCGATAGTTCCTTTGTGCCGAAGACCTGGGGCTTGGTGCGATGGTGATCGATGACGGTG